>JFJP01037622.1_pt1 | contig 25647 bp, 22 predicted proteins | sample 431651 | NCBI WGS metagenome assembly JFJP01 (sample SAMN02602958, study PRJNA72255) | Microbial mat metagenome, whole genome shotgun sequencing project. | biome: fresh water; feature: sink hole; material: water; isolation source: purple microbial (photo- and chemosynthetic) mats found in...
AATATCCGGCATTTTTATTTTTAATTCGTGCGATTATAAATCAAAAGGCAGATTACAAGACGAAGCATTTGAATTGCAGCAATCCCTTTTATATGAGGTGATTAATTCGTACACAGACATAAAAGAATATAAGTTCATAAGTAAGGAACAAAAAGAGCGAATTATAATTATTTTTGAAGCTACTGATAGTACTTTCAAAGGAAGAAAAATGTTAAAAAAAATAGAAGGTACAGAGTTAATGACAAAACATTTTGAGCTTCTAAAAAGAAGTATAGACACCCTTTCTATATATGCAAAAGACACTAAAGCTCTACCTATTAATGTTTTAATTCAGCTTGATTCGATTAAAACAAGTATCGATTCTATTGGAAAAAATAAATATTTTAAGGCATTGTCCGAAGAAGATTTGAAAAGGTTTGAAAATTTCAAGAGCGACCTTGATAAAACTCTTGTTGTTAAGCGGATTAATGATGTTGATTACTTTACTAGTGAGCTAATGTTTTTATATCTAAACTATTGGAAATCTACACTTTCGTTGTTGCGAAAAAATGTTGCAAAATCGTATATTGATATAAATAAAAAAATAGATGCTTTGCCAAAAGAAATTTTCAACGACAAGCAACTGCGCGAAATGATGAAAGAACCGTTTAAAAAATGAAAGAAGAATTTATGCAAGGTGGCACTGAATACAATAACAAACTAAAAAACATTACTTTAGCATTTGAAAAAATGGTAGAATTGAATGAAAATAGATTTGGGGAAGACAAATCACGTAATGAATTATTAAAAGAAGTTGAAGAAATTCAAACTTTATTAAAAGCGAACTAAAAAATACACAAAGTGGATTTGAATCAGTTAAATAGCGTCTTTTTTGTGGGCATTGGCGGCATTGGAATGTCGGCATTGGCGCGTTATTTCAAGCATTTGGGATTGGAAGTGCAAGGTTACGACCGAACTGAAACCAAACTAACCCAACAACTTGAAAAAGAAGGGATTTCTGTGCATTTTGAAGATAAAATACAGCTTATAGCAAGTGATTTTTCAGACAAAGAGAATACGTTAGTAGTATTTACTCCAGCTATTCCAAAGGAACATTCACAACTCAATTACTTTATAACTAACGGTTTTAAGGTAATGAAACGTGCCGAAGTGCTTGGGCTAATTACTCAAAGTCGCAAAACAATTGCAGTAGCTGGAACTCATGGAAAAACAACTGTTTCGACCATGATTTCACACCTTTTGCATCATTCGCACATTGGTTGCGATGCTTTTGTGGGTGGAATTGCTAAAAATTACAATTCAAACTTAATTCTCTCAGAAAAAAGCGATTATGTAGTTGTAGAAGCCGATGAATTTGACCGTTCGTTTTTAAAACTTTTTCCGTTCTTTGCAGTTATAACTGCCACTGATGCTGACCATTTGGATATTTATTCGAGCAAAGAGCAAATGCTGGAATCATTCAAAGAATTTAGCAAACAGATTCATGAAAATGGGGTGCTTTTTGTGCGAAAACAAATTTATCCAAATTTTATCGACACAAGTGCTAAAATGCTGTTTACCTATTCGTTAAAAACAACAGCCGATTTTTATGCAAAAAATATACAGCAAAACGGAGATACTTATCTATTTGATTTGAAAACTCCTATTGGCGAATTTAAAAATTTTACGCTCGGAATGTCGGGTTTGGTAAACTTAGAAAACGCAGTAGCTGCTTTGAGTGTTTGCCTTACTACGGGCGCAAAAGTGGACGATTTGAGAAAAGCTTTAGCTGATTTTAAAGGAATTAACAGGCGTTTTGATTATCGAATTAAATCCGAAAAACTAATATTTATCGACGATTATGCGCATCACCCCGAAGAGTTGAAGGCAGTAATTAATTCGGTAAAAGATATTTATAAAACTAGAAAAATTACAGGCGTTTTTCAACCGCACTTGTTCACACGAACGCGCGATTTTGCCGACGATTTTGCTAAAAGCCTCGATTTGCTCGATGAAGTTATTTTACTCGATATTTATCCGGCTAGAGAATTGCCAATCGAAGGTATTACGTCCGAAATTATTTTTGGAAAAATAAAAAACACCAACAAAACTCTTTGCAAAAAAGAAGAATTGATTGACGTTTTGAAACAAAAAAAAATAGATATTTTATTAACACTCGGAGCAGGCGATATTGACAAATTGCTCGAACCGATTGAGTTAATGTTTAATGTTTAATGCTAAACGATTAATTTTAAATTCATAATTCATAATTTAAAGAATAATGAAGCATCGAAAAGTAAGAAATTTTATACTCTGGATAGCAATTATTGTGTATTTGGTTGTGGTATTGGGTTTTGTAGCAAAAAAACGCAAAAATACCATCTGCAAACAGGTGAATATAACAATTCTGGACAGCACTGAGAATTTTTTACTCGAAAAGAAAAATATAGTTGAGTACATAAATGAAGAGTATAAAATATTGGAAGGCATTGCAGTAGATAGCATTGATATGGCAAAACTCGAAAAAACCATATTGGATTATCCACTTGTGAAAAAGGCAAAGATGTACAAAACAATTTCGGGCGAGGTAAATGTAGAACTTACTCAGCGCAAGCCCATTATGAGAATAATAAACGAAAGTGGAAAAAGTTTTTACATCGACGATGAAGGTGTAATTTTACCGTTTTCAAAATCTTATACCGCTCATGTATTGGTCGTTAATGGTGCTATCAGCAACATTTTCGATTTGCGCAAAAAAGTAGAGATAGATAGCGTAGCAAAAAAATATGAAAATAAAATTATAGCCGATTTGTTTATTTTAGGAAAATACATTTACGACAATGAATTTCTAAAATCGCAAATTAATCAAATTTATGTACTCAAAAACAATGAATTTGAGCTAGTTCCGCGTGTAGGGCAGCACATTATCATCTTCGGGCGAATAGAAAATTACAGAGATAAGCTTCAGCAGCTCGAAGTATTTTACAAAGAAGTATTGCCGCGTGGAGGTTGGAACAAATACAAAACAATCGATTTAACGTTCAAAAATCAAATAGTTTGCAAAAAAAAATAACTTAGTTTAATAAAATAAAAAAATGAGCCGAACAAACGAATACATTACAGCAGTGGACATTGGAACAACCAAAATTGTTGCAATAGTCGGAAAAAAAGCACCCAACGGACGGTTGGAAATTTTAGGAATGGGGCAAGCTCCTTCTACAGGCGTAAAGCGTGGAGTAGTTTTGAATATTGACGAAACAGCAAGTTCGATACAACTAGCTGTTAGCCAAGCTGAAGAAGCTTCAGGTATAAAATTTGAAAACGTTTACGTAGGTATTGCCGGACAACACATCAAAAGTGTGAAAAACCGTGGAATAAAATACTTAGATACTGAATTGGGCGAAATAACCCAACAAGTAGTAGATGAGTTATTTAACGACATGAAGAAACTTCCCATCGAAGCTGGTGAAGAAATTATTCATGTAATTCCTCAAAGCTACATTGTGGACAACGAATCGGGCGTAAAAAATCCGGTAGGCATGACAGGCAGAAGACTCGAAGGCAATTTTCACATTGTGATAGGTCAAATTGCCTCTGCCAAAAACATCGAAAAATGTATCAACAGAGTTGGAATGAGAGTTAAGAAACTCATTCTTGAGCCACTAGCCTCATCGGAAGCGGTACTTACCGACGACGAAAAAGAAGCTGGCGTGGTGCTTGTCGATATAGGCGGTGGCACAACTGACTTGGCTGTTTATTACAACGGAACCATTCGCCACACGGCTGTAATTCCTTTTGGTGGAAATGTAGTAACCAACGACATAAAAGAAGGTTGCGCTATTTTGCATCGCTACGCCGAATCGCTCAAAGTGCAATACGGCTCAGCAATAGCCGAAATGGCTCCTGAAAATAGAGTAGTTACCATTCCGGGCATTGGCGGACGCGACTCGAAAGAAATTTCGTTCAAAAGCTTAGCCAGCATTATTCAAGCACGCATGGAAGAAATCATTGATGCAATTGCTTTTGAAATAGAAAACTCTGGCTTTATGGAAAAACTTGGAGCAGGAATTGCACTTACTGGTGGCGGTGCTTTGCTTAGAAATTTACCACAATTGATGAAATTTTCAACAGGCTTGGACGTTAGAATTGGTTTGCCCAATCGTTATTTCAACACAGGAAGCAACGAGAAAATAAATCAACCTCAATTTTCTACCAGCATAGGTTTAGTTTTGAAAGGAGCACGCTACGATGAGTTTTATGCTAAAAAAGAAAAACCTAAAAAAATAGTAGAAAAGCAACAAGAGGTTGAAGAACAAGAAATTGTTCAAGACCCGATTTCTAAAAAACCTGCGTTTTTCAATAAATTGAAAAATAGTTTTATTGATATGTTTGACGAAACGGATTCTAAAATGTAAAAAATTAAATTCTTTTTGATATTCAACTATTTATTGCTATTTTATAGGCTTTGAATCTACTGTATTTTGCAAAAAAAAACATGAATTACTTTTTTTTATATAAAAAATTTACTTTATAAAAAAAATAATTTAGTATCTTTGCTGCATAGTTAATTAGTGTTTATTAAATTAAACGCTTTGATTTTTAGAGTTTTATGAATTAAGATAAATTATAAAGTTCAATTTGCAATTTTAAAACAAATAACAAATACAATAAGCCATGGACGATTTAATGCCATTTGATTTACCAGTCGATAAGTCATCTATAATCAAGATTATAGGTGTTGGCGGTGGAGGAAGCAATGCGGTAACTCACATGTTCAAGAGAGGAATTGAAGGAGTTAATTTTGTTATAGCTAATACCGATTCGCAAGCATTGGCTAACAGCCCAGTGCCTTTAAAAATACAATTAGGTTCTTCGCTTACACAAGGTTTAGGTGCAGGCAACAAACCCGAACGCGGAAGAGAAGCCGCAATAGAAAATCTCGAAGATGTAATTCAATCGTTGGGCTCTTCTACACGCATGGTTTTTATTACTGCCGGTATGGGCGGTGGCACAGGCACCGGTGCTGCTCCTGTTATTGCCGAAGCCACCAAAAAGCAAGGCTTACTTACGGTTGGGATTGTTACTGTTCCCTTTCGATTTGAAGGACAAAGACGTCAACGACAAGCCACCGAAGGCATTCGTGAATTTAGCAAACACGTCGATTCACTTCTTATTATACAAAATGAAAAGCTACGCGATATTTTTGGCGACCTTTCATTAGCCAATGCTTTTGAAAAAGCCGACGATGTACTTACCGTTGCTGCCAAAGGAATTGCCGAAATTATTACTGTTCACGGACACGTAAACGTCGATTTTGCCGATGTGGAAACGGTGATGAGCAATAGCGGTATTGCTGTGATGGGTTCCGGTTTTGGCGCAGGCGATAGGCGTGCGTTAGATGCCATCGAAGCGGCTTTGAACTCGCCACTTTTGAACAATAACGACATTTACGGAGCTAGAAATATTTTGGTAAATATTATTTCAGGTAAAAAAGAAGCCACTATGGACGAAATCGGCTCAATAAACGATTTTGTGCAAGAAGCCTCAGGACATACTGCCGACCTTATTTGGGGAAGCACTACTGATGTTTCGCTTGGCGACAAAATAGCGGTTACTGTTATTGCAACAGGTTTCAAAACCAATATATTGCCCGAAATTTTCCCGGGTTCGGATAGTGATACCGAAAATCATTTACTTGAACCCAGGCGGGTTGGGCAAAATGAAATAGAATGGGGAACCGATTTTGAAGAAGACCTTTCTTCGGGTGCTTTTGCCAATGCTTTTGGGGAAGAGAAACCCAAAGTAAATACCTTTGCTGTAAAAGAAAAGGTAGAGACCAAGCACAAAGAAAAAGAACGGTTTACTTTGGACGATGTTTTTGAAGAAAGCGAGAAAGAATTTTTAAGCAAACAAAAGAAAACAGAAGTAATAGTGGAAGAAGAAATTATAGAAAAAATAATAACTCCCGAAACTAGAGATATTAAAAAAGTGCGAACCTTCAAAGCGATAACAGGCGATATTGAGCAAATGGAAAATGTTCCTGCTTTTGAACGCAAAAAGGTAAAATTAAAAATTGAAAACCACTCGGCTAATAAGGAAATTTCAAAATTTTCGCTTAACGAAGATGCTGACGGCTCAAAAATTAAAAAAGATAATTCATTCTTAAACAACAGAGTAGATTAAAAGAAACAAAGAAATAATTCGGCTTATTTTATTGTTTATACAGTTTTAAGATTTATAACTAAATTTTAAAACTGTTTTTTTTTTGTAAAACCAAAGTTTGGTAGAATAAACATTTTGAATGAACACTGATATTCAAGGGCATAAGTTTTTTGTTTGTTTTAATTCACATTAAATTGCATTCCATTACGCAAAAAAAGCAGCATATTTTTTAAAAAAAAGTATCCCTATTTGCTAGGAAAACAATCCTTTTTTGTTTAAAAGCCATTTTCTGACAGAAGCAATCAAAAAAATACCAAATATTTAATTTTTGCCACGAATGCATCATAAAAAAAACAAATTAACTCGTTTTAAAATGCAAAACATAGTGTAAAAGATGCGTTTTTATTCAAAAGTACGGAACCAAAATTAATTGCACATTTCGTTTTGCCAAGTGCTTAAAAATAAACAAATAGCAAAGAATTTGCTCAAAAATGAAATCGTATTTAAGAGGTTTATTTTTTCCGCTCTTTATTTGCAACACTCAATTGGCGTATGTGGCTTAAAAGCTCTCCTCGCTTTTCGCTATTGTGCTCGTCTTTAAGTAGTTTATTCAATGCAATAAACCGATTTACGGGCATTGTATATTCCTCTGATTGAATAAAAGACGAAAGCCAACTTAAATAAGAGGTTGTTATTCGTTTTTTCAATTTTGTTACCACCGATTGGGCATATTCGAGAATATTGTATTGATCTTCGTACATGTCGAAGAGGCTAACTTCTTTATTGAAAAGTAATTGGTGCAAATAAACATTCTGAAATGCGGTATCTATGGCATAAATTTTAGCTTCGTTTTCTTTTCCAAGCTCGTAATATGCACTAGACCAGCTAAGAGATAGTACAACACTGCCGATGTCGTCGGGGAAATTTTTCTCGAACCATTTTTTGTAAGTAATAACTCCTTTGTAATCAGTTGTTCGCATGTACAAATCCGCAACGTAATAGCGTATGCCATTATTGTCGAAGAAACCACCAAATTTAGCCTTCTCAGAAGACAAAACGGCTCTGTATTTTTTTATCAACAATCGGTTTTTCTCAATTTGCTTTTCGGTCATAAAAGAATGTTGTTTTGTTGTTGGAAAATAACAATTTGTTTTTTTAGAATTTTGTTTACTAATCAGTTATGTAATTCATATTAATCAACAGCCTTTGAAGTAGTAGAAAGATAAATCAAAAACTGACCCGCCCAATAAGTTGTAATAATCAAATAGTCAGCCCATTCAAAAGGTTGGTAGAACATATTAAAAGCAATACACGAATCGGAAAAAGCAAACAAAACAGCACCAATAAATGCCAAAATAGCCAATTTGTCCGATTTAATTTGCAAAAACGAACGCCAAACCATGGTCATAATCACAAAAACATACGCAAACACAGGAATAAGCAATTCGCCTAAGTAAGGATAAAGAAAAGCAGCTAATCCGGCGGCTAACAGATAAAAAGGAATAGAAGTAACCAATTTGGCGTAAGCATTTCGGTTTAAAAAAGCAAAAACATAAAAAACATGCCCAATTAAAAACGAAGCAAGCCCCAATATAAAATTATCGACTACCTTCATCAAAAAAACATCGCCAAAAAGAGAAAAAATAAAACCTACAAAAATAAGCTTATTGTACTTGCTATCGGGTTTTACCAAAAGCAAGAGCATAATAAGCGGAATAGGTTTTGATATTGCCGCAAGTATTTCTGAATCAATATAAAGCGCAACAATGAATACCAGAGCTGCTAATACAAAAAGAGAATAATAAATTTTTTTCATAGTCTTTTTCCTAAAGTTAGGTAATAATTGAAAATAAGGCAATTAGAAAGAAGCATCTTCTTCATCTTTCACTACAATTGTTTGTCCCCATTTATCGCCAAAGCGTTGGTGGCTTGCACTAAAAACCATAAAAAAATCAATAATATTGAAAAACGGAATAATCAACGAAACCGACCTTAATGCCGAAACTCCCCAATTATTTTTCAACGAATTGCCCGTTTTTAATTCAATAGCACGAATTTTCATAATTTTTTTGCCCAAACTTTGCCCATTCAAAAAAGGCAGTGCGTCTCTAAGCAACAAATAAACAGAGCCCAGAAAACCAATACCAACGGTAATATTCATGTTGATATTAAAAGAGGAATTCAACGCAGAGTTTAAAATATTGGCAATAATCAAATCAATCAATCCGGCAAGCGCACGCTGCCCTCCGGTTGCTAATTCAGTGGTTTGGTTGTATAGGCTATAGTCGTAAGGTTCGTAAATTGGTTTTTCGTCAAAATCGGTCAATCTTTGCATAATATCTTCTTTTTTTTGAAACAAATAGCTTCGATACTGTTTATTTTAATTTAAAAATATGGAGCCATTTTCAGATTATTGATTTTTTATTCCTTACGAAATTTGTACACAAAAATAGAAAAAAAATTGAACAGAAAAAACTCATTTATCTATTTTTACCTAAAAAAATACATTGAGCTTTCTTTTCTATACGATTTTCTTTTTTTTTTGTTTGAATTTACGTGTGAAAAATTGTTATTTTTAACGTTCTTTATCAATATTTATCAAAATGTTAGTTGTTATTTTAAAAAAAATAAAAATAAAACAGTGTATGTCAAAAATTTTTATTTTAATTAAGCTTTGTATATTTGCAGCCTTAAAAAAAACAAATTAGGTATTTAAGTAGTGAACCAAAAACAACAAAAATAAACAAATGAAAAGCAAAGATTTTTTAGTAATTTTAGGAGTAATCCTCTTTTTTTCGCCCTTTTATTTCTTCGAATCAGTATTTAACTTTTACAAAGAATTCAATGCGGCGCATGGTATTACAATGGGTTTTATAAAATTTGCCATTTTGGCTACTTTCGGCGAAATAGTTGGCTTGCGCATCAAAACAGGTAATTATTACCGCGAAGGTTTTGGGTTGATTCCCAGAGCTTTGGTTTGGGGAGTATTAGGTGTTAGCATTTCGGTAGCTTTTATTATTTTTGCCAAAGGCGTGCCCGAGTTTTTGCAATATGCAGGGCTCGAAAATGCCGTAGCTTCTATGAATGAGCCTCCTACCATCACTCGTTTTATTGTTTCTTTTTCCATTAGTGCGCTGCTCAACTTCTTTTTTGCGCCTGTTTTTATGATTGTTCACAAAATAACCGACACACACATCGAATCGCACAAAGGCAAATTAACAGCACTCTACTCGCGCATCGATTTTGTGAATATCTTAAAAAACCTCGATTGGAAAGTGCAATGGAATTTTGTATTTATGAAAACCATTCCATTTTTCTGGATTCCCGTACATTCCATTACTTTTATGCTGCCACAAGAAGTACGAATTTTGATAGCCGCCGCTTTGGGAATTGTTTTGGGCATAATACTAGCTATTGCAGCACTTAGCGACGAAAAAAGTGAGATAAAATAATGTATAATTACCAAAATTAGAAAATAGAAAAAATAAATTTTGAAAATTTTATTGCGAAATTGTTTTCCTGCTGCATTGTACTGTTTTTAATCAAAGAAAAAACCTCTTTATTTTTTTAAGAGGTTTTTTAGTTTGATTATCCTGCACCAAAATTTTCCGCATCGGGTAAAATTGTTGCTAATTTTTGAGGTTCGTGTATTAGCACAGGAATGTGTTGTGGGCATATATTCAGCGATTTTCCTTTATATACCATTTCGATAAGTGGCACTTCGTATTGAGTTCGCTGACAGAGTACACATTTTTTTTCTTCCATAATTTAAGATTACAAAAAATTAAAAAATAATTTGTTTAGTAAAACAGACTTTCTGTTTTGTGTGCAAATATAGGAAAGATATTTTAGTTTGAGAACAATTCTATCTTTATTTAAGTAATAAATTACTCTAATCTTTCTTGTGGATACTAAAGTTCTATATAATAAGGAATTGTAAAAAAGAAAGTAGAACCTTTATCTACTTCCGATTCAACCCAAATTTTACCTCCCAAAAGCTCAATGATTCCTTGCGAAATCGAAAGCCCAATTCCTGCCCCCCCAAACTCGCGAGTTAGTGTTCCTTGAACTTGCCTAAAGTGCTTAAAAATAACCTCTTGGTGTTCTTTTGAAATACCAATGCCTGGGTCTTTTACAAAGCACTCTAAAATAGTATCTTTGAGCACGTATCCAAAAACAATATTGCCTTTCGACGAAAATTTTATGGCATTATTGAGCAAATTTGTGAAAATTTGTATCAGTCGTTGCTTATCCGAAATTAAATTCATCAAATCATTGGGTAATTGCTTTTCTACCAGAATAGTAAGCTCTGTTTTTGTGTCTAAATTAGTATCGTGCAAGATGTCGGCATAAATATCATCGAGCATAGTATTAAAATTGAAAGTTTCGGTAGTAATTGTTAATTGGTCTGACTCAAGTTTTGAAATTTCAATAATGTCGGTAATGATTTTAAGTAGCTGGTTTCCACAGCTATTAATGATTTCTACGTATTTTTGCTTCTTATCAGTTGATACATTTTCGCGGGCAAGCAAATCGGAAAAACCAATAATCCCATTCAGTGGCGTTCTAATTTCATGCGACATATTAGCTAAAAACGCCGATTTTAATTTATCCGACTCTTCTGCTCTATTTTTGGCTTTTTCAAGTTCTTTGTAGCTCATTTCGAGAGCTTCGTTGCTCGATTTAAGCTCTTGATGAGCAGCTCTTATTTCTATTTCGGCATTTCTCAAGTCTTCGTTCATTCGTTTGAGTCGAAATTCAGAAATTTTGCGGTCAGTAATATCATTTTTGACCGCTAAAAAGTTAATTATCTCATTGTGAGAGTTTCTAATTGGTGTAATTACAGAGTGTTCCCAATAAGTTTCGCCGCTTGCTTTGCGGTTCAAAAATTCGCCTCGCCAAACATTTCCACCTAAAATAGTGTCCCACAAGTTTTTATAAAAAGCCGTGTTGTGTTTGTTTGTTTTGAAAATTCGAGGATTTGCTCCTATCACTTCGCCAAGTGAGTAACCTGTAAATTGTATAAATTTAGGATTTACATATTCTATATTTCCTTGTATATCAGTAATTAAAACAGAACTATCACTTTGTTCAACAGCTGTTTTGAATTTCAAAAAATCATTGTCTTCAAAAACGGTTACCGAATGTTTGCCATTGACAAAAAGAACTTCTTCGTTATACCACAAACCCTTGAATCCTGTAAGTTCCAAAGAAAAAAGACTGCCATTTTTTGAAATGAATGTGAGATAGCAAAAATGGTTGTTTGTGTTATAAAACTCAGAAAAACAATTTTTTATACTTTTTTCTGGTTGTATAATTATCGAAATATTTTGTTGAAGCAGGTCCGATTTTGAAAAACCTAAAGTTAAAAGTGCCGAATTATTTATTTCTATGATTTTATATTCATTATCGAGTACAAACATTAAATCGCTGTGGAAATTGAAAAAACGTACAAAATCAAAATCGTTTTGATTTTTTTCATGTACTATTTTTGTTGTTTCGTTAGTAATTTCTGCCTTTTCAATAAAAAAAGACTTCATTTTATTTGAAAATAAACGATAAAAAGTAAAAGCAAAAATAGCCGCAAGTAAATTACTCGAAATAAGAATGAATAAAATGTAATTTTGTGGAAAAAAAAGAATATTTTTAGCAAAAATATACAGAAAAAAAGACACAAGCAACCAAATTAAAGCAAAAATGATCAAAATTCGCTTTAAATATGTGGTAAAAATACTATGCTCTGAAAGTGTGCTCATTGCTATTGGTATTTTTTTTTAAAAGAAATGTTTAGTTTGAATTTGATAGTAATTTCAAAAATTCAGCTAATTATTGCGAACTAAATTTTATCAAATTTAATGTATTTTTTTTGTAATATAAAATTTATTTCCCAATAATAAAAATAAATGTTTTTCATACTAGAGCATATATGATTAATAAGCAATATATTAACGGATAGCACAAAGCTACTATTTTTTACTTATTTACAGCTTTTATTGTTATTTTTGTGGTCGTATTAATAAAATAAATGCCAATAAAAATAATAAAAATAGAAGCTATTTGAAAGAAATTAATCGTTTCGTCGTCAAAAATGCCCCATGCTATTGCAAAAATGGGGATAATGTAAGTTACACTACTTGCAAAAACAGGTTCGGTGTGTTTTACTAAAACATTGAAAATAATAACGGCTATAAAGGAACTAAATAAAGCCAAAATAAACACAAACGTTATGTTTTGCAAGTAATTAGGGGTTTGAAGTGCAGGCGCAAAATCGGAAAAACCTAAATACATTCCCGACAAAGGACCTATAAACAAAAATGCCAAAGAAGATATTTCAACACCATTGAGTGCTTTGAGCTTGTGCTTTGTTACATTGATACTTACAGCGTAAAAGGTAGTTGCCAAAACCACCAAAAGAGCGTAATTGATGTTGTTGCTAAATTTACCATCGCCTTTGGAGCTAAACCAAAGCAAGCTAATGGCTCCCAAAAGCCCGATTAAAGTTCCCAAAACACTACGCGCATTTGTTTTCGATTTGAAAAGAAACGTGCTCACTATCAGCACAAAAACAGGAGTTAAAGAATTGAGCATGCCCGAAAGTAAACTGCTTATTTGCGTTTGTGCCATCGAAAATAAAATAGCTGGAATGCCATTGCCTAAAAACCCAACAACAAGTAGCCATTTAACATTCTGAAAACTAAGCCGTTTGAAATTATACACAATCAAAGGAAAGTATAGTAAAAACGAAAAAAACAGGCGAAAAGTGCCAACCTGAAAATAGGAGTACGACTCTAGCCCACGTTTCATCAAAATAAACGAACTTCCCCAAATAAATGCTAAAAGTAATAGAATAAGCCACTGATTTAGCTTATTATCAAAATTTATATAGCGCATATAAAATGAATTTACCTTCCTATTTTTTTATGCTTTTCGCTAATCAAAATACAATTTACTATATTTTTTTAGCTGAAAAATTAAAAATAGGAAAGCGTATAAAATTGAAATTTGGCAAATTAGTGAAACAAACCGTGAATTTCGGCATCTATTTTTGTTATCACATAATTCAAATCGATTCTGTTATTTACAAAATCGCGGTTATTTACATCTACTACAAGCAATTTGCCTAAATCATAGCTTTCAATCCATTGATTGTAACGCGAATTTAACTTTGTCAAGTAGTCGATACGAATGGTATTTTCGTAATCGCGCCCTCTTTTTTGAATTTGGCTTACCAATTTAGGAATATCGGCTTTTAAATAAATCAACAAATCCGGTGGACGTACCAACGAGCTCATCAAATTGAAAAGCGATTCGTAATTGTCGAAATCGCGCGAAGGCATTAAGCCCATTTCGTACAAATTGGGTGCAAAAATGTAAGCATCTTCATAAATTGTGCGATCTTGAACAACACTTTTGCCCGATTTGCGAATGTCGAGTACTTGATTGAAACGGCTGTTGAGAAAATAAATTTGAAGATTGAACGACCATCGTTCCATATCTGCATAAAAATCATCGAGATACGGATTGTCATCTACGTCTTCGAAGTGAGCATCCCAGCCATAATGCTTGGCTAAAAGCTCAGTGAGTGTGGTTTTTCCCGAACCAATATTTCCAGCGATTGCTATGTGCATTTTTTTGTAGTATAATTTATGTTTTAGTCTATTTAATTATAAAAAAAATTGCTAATTATAAATAACGTTTGTAAACCAGCAAAACTTGCTTATTCTTTTTGCTCAAAAATACTTACGCCTTCGGGTGTAAAGATATATAGTTTTTTTTGTTCTATTTTTGCCGAAAGTATATTTTTTTTCCAACTTAAATCTATTTCGCTTATTTCTAATGATTTAAAATCGTATATTTTTAATTTTTTATCAGCGTAGTAGCATAAATTCTGCTTTACACAAAACTCCTTTTCGATAGACAACGAAAGTGTTTTTTCTAAATTACCAAAGGTATCAAATATCAAAAAACTTCCTTCTAAAGTGTTTACATACAACTTATTATTCCATTCGCGCATAAAATTTGGAGTACAATTTTCATCAAACAATGTTCTAAAATCGAGGCTCGATTTGTTTGAATTCAAATAAGCATCGAAATGTTTAATAGATTGTGTAAAACGGTCAAAAATCCAAAATCCTCCTTCTGCTGATTTGCAAATTAATTCAACTTCAATATCTTCTAAATCAACAGCTTGTATTGGTTTGCTTATCTCTGAAAGATGAGTATCTAAGTTCACAATAACTTGGAAATCTGAATAATAAACAAGCAAATTGAATGGATTGCTTACATCGAGGCTCGAAATGCTTCCATACGAATTGTTGCTGTAATAAGTGCGCTTGTAAGTGCTATTTTCGGGTGAAAATTTACTCAAAATATTATTTTTTACAGCATAAATACTTCCCAAAGCATCAATTTCGATAAAGTCGGCATCAATTTTCAAATCATTTTGCATTTTCCACTCACTTTCTTGCGAAAATAAAGGTAAATATGCGAAATAAATGAAATAAATAAACAAAAATAGTTTGAAAATATTCTTTTTTTGAAACATTTATGCTCTGTTAATGAGTATTTTAGATTAAAATTTGAAACAATTTTGTTTTAATGACGAATATGCTACAATTTATGTGCAAATATGCTTCTTTTTTTTATGTTTTGAAACTCATTTTTTTATTATTAAAATCCAAGAAATAAAGGTAAATTAGCGTTTTCTTTTATTGTCAATTTAATCGCAAGAAAAAGACTATTTTAATTAGAGATTGTAAGATAATCAATCGATTAGATTTTTATTTTACTCAAAAAAAAATCAACAAAAATTATGAAAAACAACGTACTTATTTTAGGTGCAGGAATGGTAGCAAAACCAATAGTTAATTATTTGTTAGACAACAATTTCAACGTAACTCTTGGCGATATTTACCTCGAAAAAGCAAAAACTCTGATAGGTGAAAAAACAAATGGCACAGCCCTAGAGTTTTCTATCGAAAACAGCGAGCTGTTAGATAAACTTGTATCAACCAATGATTTAACAGTAAGCCTTTTACCTTACAAATTTCATGTGCAAGTAGCCAAAGTGTGCATAAAGCACAAAAAAGATATGCTCACAACTTCCTATGTAAGCGCCGAAATGCAAGCATTGGACGAAGAAGCCAAAAATGCCGGAATAATTATTCTCAACGAAATAGGTCTAGACCCGGGCATCGACCACATGTCAGCTATGCGCATTATCGACAAAATACACTCAGAAGGCGGACAGATTATTGATTTTTACTCTATTACAGGTGCTCTTCCTGAACGCGAAGCCGTAAACAATCCGTTTGCTTATAATTTTTCATGGAGTCCCAAAGGCGTGATTTTGGCAAGCAACAACAGTGCTAAATACTTAAAACAAGGTGAATTAATCGAAACTCCTACCGAAGACTTGTTCAAAGATACCTTCAATTTGTTCTTTCCCGAAGTAGGCGTTTTAGAAGTGTATCCCAATCGAAATTCGACAGATTACATTGATATTTATGGTATTCCCGAAGCAGAAACCGTTTATCGTGGCACATTTAGGTACGAAGGTTGGTGCGAAATTATGGACAAAATAAAAGCTATGAATCTGATTTCTAATACCGAAATGGATTTTAGTGGCATGAGTTACCGCCAATTTGTAGAAACCATGATGAACGACCTTTCGGATTTTAGCATCGAAGACAAAATTAGCAATTACTTTGATGATGAAGATGTTGAGCTACTACTCGATGCCTTGTATTACATCGACTTACTTTCTGAAAAAGAAATGGGTTATGGTAAAACAACGCCTTTTGAAATTACGTCTGACCGCATGATTTCTAAAATGATACTTGCCGAAGATGCCAGCGATATGGTTGCAATGCAGCACATCTTTTTGGCTGAATATGAAGATGGTAGAAGAGAAGTCATCAAATCAAGCTTGCTCAATTTTGGAAATCCCAAAACCGAAACAGCCATTGCTCGCACGGTTGCGCTTCCAGCGGCTATTGGCGTTAAAAATATTCTTTCGGGCATAATAACCGAAAAAGGTGTGCTAAGACCTACAATTCCAACTATTTACAATCCTGTTTTAGATGAATTGGAAACACTCGGAATTAAAATGATAGAAGAATACGGTTTGCCAATGGAAGAGAATATACAATAAGTTTTTCGGTAAAAGCAAATTTTCAAAAAAAACAGAATTTATTTTTAAAATCCTTTCTGTTTTTTTCTTGGAAAGTTTTGTTTTTTCGTAAATTCCAAATTTATTTTTGTAAAACAGCTTCTTTATGTTCTTCTTGAGTATCTCTCTTAAAAAAAAAATAACTTTTTCTAAAAAAATTCTATCTTTGGCAAAATTTTCGTAAGAAAAATTACACTTTTTAAATCAATGTCGCCCAAGTTAGCCCTTGAAGGTTTTTTATACCCTCGAAGGACTTTTTTTCGAATTAACTCAACTTGAGCGACATTGTTAAACAATTAAATAGCACAATTTTAAGATGAATTTTATTAAAGAAATGCAATGGCGCGGCATGGTGCACGATGTGATGCCCGGAACCGAAGAACTACTTGATAAAGAGCAAACTACTGCATATTTAGGTATCGACCCCACAGCCGATTCACTTCACATAGGGCATTTGGCAGGTGTTATGTTGCTCAGGCATTTTCAGAATGCAGGACACAGACCCATTGCGCTTATTGGCGGCGCAACCGGCATGATTGGTGATCCTTCGGGCAAATCGCAAGAGCGAAATTTGCTGGACGAAGAAACGCTTAGATACAACCAAGATGCTATAAATAAACAACTTAGTAGATTTATAAACTTCACCCAAGGCGAAAATAAAGCTATCATGGTAAATAACTATGATTGGATGAAGCAATTTAATTTTCTTGCTTTTTTGCGCGATGTAGGCAAACACCTTACTGTCAATTATATGATTGCCAAAGATAGCGTAAAAAAGCGCATGACTGGCGAAGGTGAAGGCATTTCGTTTACCGAATTTACTTACCAATTGGTGCAAGGCTACGACTTTTTGTATTTGTATGAAAACCACAACTGCAAGCTTCAAATGGGCGGCTCTGACCAGTGGGGAAATATTACTACCGGCACTGAATTGATTCGTCGAAAAGCAAAAGGAGAAGCCTATGCTTTTACTATGCCCTTGATAACCAAAGCCGATGGTACAAAATTTGGAAAAACTGAAAAAGGAAACATTTGGCTTTCGCCCGAAAAAACGTCGCCTTATCATTTTTACCAATTTTGGATAAATACAAGTGACGAAGATGCCGAAAAATATATTAAAATTTTCACGATGCTTTCGCAAGAGGAGATTGCAAAATTAGTGGACGAGCACAAACAAGCACCTCATTTGCGTCTTTTGCAAAAAACATTGGCTCAACAACTTACTGTTATGGTTCATTCGAGGGAGTCGCTCGAAATGTGTATTGCTGCTTCTGAAATTTTGTTCGGAAAAGATGCTTTGGCTTCGATAAACTCGGTAAATACGGCTACTTTTTTAGATGTTTTCAGTGATTTTCCTCAATTTGAAATTCAAAAAAATGAACTAAAACAGGGCGTTGCTATTTTAGATTTATTAACAGACAAAACTCAAATATTTCCCTCAAAAGGCGATTTGAGAAGAACCATAAAAGGTGGCGGGCTTTCATTCAACCAAGCTAAAATTTCAGACCCAGAAGTGGTAATTAATGCAGATAATTTACTGAAAGAAAATTACTTACTTGTTAAAAAAGGCAAAAAAGAATATTTTCTAATCAAAGCGGTTTAATATTTTACTCCAAATATTTTTTGAATAGGTATAAAATTTCAGAATTTTATACCTATTTATTTTTAAAATTGTTATTGAAAATTAATCTAAATTTTGAGAAATGGAAGTTTTATTTTTGTTTTCGGGAATTGCAATTGGAGCACTTGTGGCGTGGCTTTGGGCTGCCGATAAATTTAGAAAAGAACATGCCGAAAGTTTGGGAGTACTTAAAAATGAAGTATTTGCAGAAAAAGAAAAGTTTCTGAGAGCCGATGCTCTGTTTTCGGCACAAAAAATTCATTTCGATCAATTAGAGAAACAATTCAAAGAAACTTTTCATCATTTGGCTTCGCAAGCGGTGCAAGAAAATAATAAATCGTTCCTCAATTTAGCAGAAAAAACACTTGAAAAATATACTCTCAGAGCAAACAGCGAAATGGAAATGGGCAGCGAGCGCATCAAAAATATTTTGAAACCGCTTAGCACCTCGCTCGAAAAACACGAAGAATTAATCAAACAGCTTGAAAATCAAAACAGCCAAACCTTCGGAAGTATCAAAAATCACATCGACGAACTAATAAAGAAACAAAATAGCTTAGAAAAAGAAACTGGCGCATTGGTTACGGCTCTCAAGCAACCCAAAGTGCGTGGAAAATGGGGCGAAATAGGTTTGCGGCGCATAGTGGAATATGCCGGAATGACAGAGTTTTGTCATTTTGATGAACAAAAATCGGTACAAGCTGCCGATGGAGTATTGCGACCCGATATGATTGTATATTTGCCCGAAAAACGCAAGGTGGTAGTGGACTCGAAAGTGCCTTTGCTTTCGTATCTCAACTCTTTGGAAGTGAGCGATGACCGTGAACAAGAATTACTTCTTGTAGCACATGCCACAGCCCTTCGCAAGCATGTACGCGACTTGTCTGCTAAAAGTTATTGGGCGCAATTTGATGATTCTGTCGATTTTGTGGTGCTTTACATCGAAGTAGAATCGGCTTTTGGTACGGCTTTGAAATACGACAAAGACCTGATTAACACAGCTATAAAAAGCAAAATCTTATTTGCCACACCCACTACCCTTATTGGTTTGCTGCAAACGATTTCGTATGCTTGGCGGCAACACAAAGCCACCGAAAATGCTGTGGAAATATGGAAACAAGCCAAAACTGTTTACGAGCGTCTTGCTATTTTTAGCGATTACCTTCAAAAAATGGGCAATAGCATCAATTCGGTTGTAAAGAGCTACAATTCAGCCGTTGGCTCGTGGCAACAGCGTGTAATGCCAAGTGTCAAAAAGCTTTCTGAGTTGGGCGTTTCGACAGAGAAAGACACTCACACTTCGCCCGAAACAGTTGATATTATTGCCAAAGAGACTTTTTTTTAACTTTGTTGTGCTATCAAAAATAAGTACACAAATTCATGTAATGTATTGTTATTTCGATTTCAGGTTTAGAACAAACACCTAATTTTAGATACCATTTAAACTAAACATAAAAAATATACGAAACAACAATAGCAGCAATAACTCCCGCTAAATCAGCCAACAAACCAGCCGTAATGGCGTAGCGTGTATTGCGCACACTTATCGAACCGAAATAAACAGCTATAATGTAAAAAGTAGTATCCGTTGCACCTTGAAAAGTAGCGGCTACTTTGGCTGTGAACGAGTCCACACCATACGTTTTAATTGCTTCAATCATCATTCCGCGCGAACCGCTTCCGCTCAATGGGCGCATAATGGCAGTGGGCAAGGCGTTTACAAATCCGGTATCAACATTCATTAAACCAAATAGATAGCTAATACCATTCATTAAAAAATCCATTGCTCCCGAAGCTCTAAATACACCAATGGCTATTAAAATAGCTACTAAATAAGGAATAATCATAATGGAGGTAGAAAATCCCTCTTTTGCTCCTTCTATAAAACTCTCATAGATATTGATTTTGTTCTTCATACCTACCAAAATGAAAGAAATTATAATGGTAAAAAGTATCAGCGTACCAGCAATGGACGAAATGCGTGCTACTTCTTCTTGTGGAAGCGAAACAAAATAGTAAATCAAAAAGCTTACAAAAATAGAAAAACCACCAAGATAAAGAATTACAGCTTTGTTAATCAAATTGATACGCTGATAGAGCGAAGTAACAATAATTCCGACCAGAGTAGAAATAAAAGTAGAAATAAGAATAGGAATAAATACTTCCGAAGGGTTTTTTGACCCATTTGCTGCCAATACCGCCATTATGGCTACCGGAATAATGGTAAGCCCCGAAGTGTTGAGTACCAAGAACATAATCTGCGCATTCGATGCTTTATCTTTGTCGGGGTTTAGTTCTTGAAGTTCTTTCATTGCTTTAAGCCCCATGGGTGTAGCGGCATTGTCGAGCCCTAACATGTTGGCTGCTATGTTCATAATAATCGAACCATTGGCAGGGTGATTTTCCGGAATTTCGGGAAATAATTTTCTGAGCAAAGGTGCTGCCACTTTGGCAATGATGCGAATCATGCCGCCTTTTTCGCCTATTTTCATTATACCCAGCCACATAGTCATTGCTCCGGTAAGCCAAAGCGAAATTTCAAAACCCAGCTTTGAATTGTCGAACGTGCTATTGATTAATGCCGGAAAAATATCCACATTTCCGAAAAATATTAATTGAACAAGCCCTATTACAAAGGCTATTAAGAAAAAAGCTATCCAAATGTAGTTTAGTACCATGAGTTTCAGTATCGTATTGTTTTTTTTTGATTTTGAAAATTTCTAAAACAAAAGCAACTCAAAATGAGAGTTTCAATCGTTTTGCAGCAAAAAGATTTTTTTTCACCACAAATTTAGATTCTATTAATGAGTTTGCCAAATTTAGTTTTGTTTATTTGGGTAGAAGCAACAAAATAGTTTGAAAATAAAAAGGAAAGTAATGTGGTTTTTTGGGGATAAATTTAGGTGAATCGTTTTTGCACTAGTATAAATTGTTGCGTTTGAGCAAATAAGGCAACAAAACTTCTTTGAATCCTTTGTTTATATCGGCTTCTACAAAATCTATTTTGTACTGACTGCATTTGAGTTTTAGCTCTTTGATGTACGCTTTTATCGATGTGCGATAGTCGTCGCGCAATTCGTTGGGATTTATTTTTAGAACTTCACCCGATTCTAAATCCACAAAACGATAGGGACGATTGTGAAAATCAAAATCTTCTTCAAGAGCTTTGTCGGTTACATGAAATAAAATAACCTCGTGTTTACTGTGTTTCAAATGTTGAAGCGCCGAAAAAACATCATCTTGCTTGTTTTGGTCAAACATATCGCTAAAAATGATTACAAGCGAACGTTTGTGAACGCTTTCGGCTATTTGATGTAGCATTTGAGCAGCATTGGTTTTATTTTTTTCGTCAGAGATTTTTGTTTCAAGCAGTTGGTCGAGCTTGGTATAAATAATTCCGGCATGAACTTTAGATAGTTTCGCCTGAGTGTGCATCTCCAATTGGTCAGAAAAAAGTGACAAACCCACGGCATCGCGCTGCCTGCGCATTAAGTAAACAAGTGCCGCACTACTTACAGCCGCAAAGGCAAGTTTCGATTTTTTTAGTTTCTCGTGTGCCGGAAAAAGCATCGACGAAGAAGTATCTATCACAATTTGGCAACGCAAATTGGTTTCTTCTTCGTAGCGTTTTACAAAAAGTTTTTCGGTACGTGCGAACAATTTCCAATCAATATGCTTGGTCGATTCGCCCTTGTTGTAAAGTCTATGCTCTGCAAACTCTACCGAAAACCCATGAAAAGGACTCCGGTGCAAGCCCGTGATAAATCCTTCTACAATTTGTTTTGCTAAGAATTCTAAATTGTCAAACTCTGTAAAATCTTGTAACTTCAATTACGAAAAAATAAAAATTAGGAATTAGGAATTACGAAATGAAAATTATTAATTTTCGAAATTCCTAATTTCCAATTAATTAAACGTGTTTTTGTATAATTTGTTCAAGCTTTGATTTTGGCACTGCGCCTACAATTTTATCTACTTGTTCGCCATTTTTGAAAAACAAAATAGTAGGAATGTTCATAACTTTGTATTTGCGTGCAATGGTTGGGTTTGAATCCACATCGAGCTTAGATGCTACCAAATTGCCCGGATATTCATCGCCAAGTTGCTCTACAATAGGACCTACCATGCGGCATGGACCGCACCATTCTGCCCAAAAATCAACCATTACTAATTTGTCTGATTTTATTACAACCTCATCGAAAGTTGCATCAGTTACATGTATAGCCATTTTATTTATTTATTTTATGTTAATGTTTTATTTTTTTGCAAAGATATTATTTTTTTCAATACAATGCCTTTGTTCCACCTATATTTTTCATCACTTATTTTTGTTACAAAAGAGTAATGTATTTGTTTTGAATAAATTAGACCTCAATTTACTTCTTTTTATAACCAAATGGTAAATTTTATTCGGTCAAACTTGCTCTGTATTTTTGCTCCCAATTCCATGCCGAAAGTAAGGTTTCATTTAGCGTTTTCTTAGCTTTCCAGCCTAGTTCGGTATTGGCAAAACTTGTTTCAGCCCAAATTTTTTCTATATCGCCGGCTCTTCTACCTACAATTTGGTAGTTGAGTTTAGTGTTGCTTACTTTTTCAAATGTTCTTACAATTTCAAGCACCGAAACTCCTTGTCCTGTTCCAATATTGAAATATTCAAAATTCGATTTGTTTTTGTTTTCTAAAAGTCGTTTGATGGCAACTACGTGAGCTTCAGCCAAATCTACTACATTGATGTAGTCTCGAATGCAACTGCCATCGGGAGTATCGTAGTCGTTGCCAAAAACGCTCAGTGTTGTGCGCAAACCGTAAGCTGTTTGTGTTACAAAAGGCACCAAATTATTGGGGATTCCATTGGGCAACTCACCTATCAAGCCGCTTGGGTGTGCGCCGATTGGATTAAAGTAGCGCAAGGCAATTATCTTAAAACTTTTATCAGAAACCGAGTGGTCTTTTAAAATATCCTCGGAAATCATTTTGGTATTTCCATAAGGCGACTCTGCGGCTTTGCGTTTAGTTTGCTCTGTAACTGGAAGTATTTCAGGCTGTCCATAAACAGTGCACGACGACGAAAAAACAATACTTGCAACATCATACTCTTGCATTGCTTGCAAAACATTCACTAGTGAGCCAATATTGTTTTCATAATATTTCAAGGGATTTTCAACCGACTCGCCAACAGCTTTTGAAGCTGCAAAGTGAATTACAGCCTCTATATTTGGATATTTTTGGAACAATTCAAAGGTTTTTTCCTTATTTTTCAAATCAACTTTTTCAAAAAACGGACGTTTACCACTAATTTGTTCTATTCTATCCACAACTTCTTGCTTTGAATTGGACAAATCGTCGGCTATAAGCACATCAAAGCCAGCATTTTGCAATTCTACTACCGTGTGAGAACCAATATAGCCGGTTCCGCCTGTTGTTAAAATCATAATTAATTCTATTGTTAAATTGTTCTATTGTTAAAATATTTAATTATTTTTCATTTTTCATTCTTCATTTTTCATTTTTCATTCTTCATTCTTCATTCTTCATTTTACCAGAAAATTATATACAAAGTTGCAACAGTTGCAAAAATAAGAATAGCTCCAATATTGAAAGCGGTTTCGGTTTTGAACAAATCGGGGTTTAGCGGAATGGCTTTTGATATTTCTTTTTTAGATTCTAATAAGCTGATTGCAACAATGATAGCACTTACAACCAAGAAGCTGTATCCCATTTGATCCATCCATGGCATTTGGGTAAATACAAATTTGAAGAACATCGAAACGGGTATTGACAAAACGGCAGCCCAAAGAGCGGAGTTGGAAGTTGCTCTTTTCCAGAACAATCCAAACAAGAAAATAGCAAAAACACCTGGACTTACCATGCCTGTATATTCCTGTATGTATTGAAAAGCTTGGTCTAAGCTTTGAAGCGAAGGCGCAACTAAAACGGCAATAATCAAGGCTACAAATGCCGTCAAACGACCAACATTTACCAGTTTTGATTCGCTTTGGTCTTTTTTCAGTTGCTTATAAATGTCCATTGTAAAAATGGTGGAAGTGCTATTGAGCATAGATGCCAAAGACGAAACTACCGCCGCCGCAAGTGCTGCAAATGCCAGACCTTTAAGCCCATAAGGCAACAATCCCAACAACCAAGGGTAGGCATTGTCTGCCATTTGCATCGTTGGCAAATGTTCGGTAGCGTGTTCGCCAAGTTGAGAAAGTAATTGGGTATCGGAAGTTAAAACATAAGCCGCAATTCCGGGTACAACTACAATAAGAGGCAAAATAACTTTCAAGAATCCGGCAAAAATCATTCCTTTTTGAGCTTCTTTTAAACTTTTTGCGGCTAAAGCTCGCTGTATAATGTATTGATTAAAACCCCAGTAGTACAAATTAGCAATCCACATTCCGCCAAGCAAAACGCCCAAACCTGGCAAATCGATGTACGAAGGGTGCGACTTGTCGAGAATCATTTCAAAGTGTTCGGGAGCTTGTTTGTAAAGGTATTTCATGCCTTCAATAACGCCATCGGCTGCCGGAACTGCATCAAGAGCGATGTAAGTAGTTGCTAATCCGCCAACTACAAGCACTATTACTTGAATTACATCTGTCCAAGCTACCGCCGAAAGTCCGCCGTAAAGCGAATAAATAGCTGCAAATAAAGCTAAGCCAATGATTCCCCAAATTAGAGGAACACCCATAATGGTGCGAATTGCCAATGCTCCAAGATACAAAACAGACGTTAAATTGACAAAAACATACACCAAAAGCCAAAAAACAGCCAAAACAGTACGCACTCTATTGTCGTAACGTTTTTCGATGTATTGTGGCATTGTATATATTTCGGCTTTTAAAAAAACAGGTAAAAAGAATTTTCCGACAATAAGCAAGGTAATTGCAGCCATCCACTCATAAGAAGCTATTCCTAAGCCTATTACAAAGCCAGACCCCGACATACCTATAAACTGCTCGGCTGAAATATTGGCTGCAATTAGCGAAGCACCTACCGCCCACCAAGTCAGCGATTTACTCGCCAAAAAATAATCATTGGACGTTTTTTCTTTTCCATCTTTTTTGCGCGAAACCCAAAGCCCTACACCTATTATAAGAAAGGCATAAACTGCGAAGATAATGTAATCAATGCTTGAAAATCCTATTGTCATCTTTTTACTTTTTAATTGATTCTATTCTATGTATTTGAATGGTTTAATTGTTCATTAAGCACCGTTCAAAATTAAGGATATATTTTGTTTTACCGAACTAAAATGAAAAAAAAATATCTTCTAGTTTCTGGTTTCTTGCAAATAGTTTTATTTCTTTGATTTTCAGGCATTAAAAGAAACATTGATTTACAAAAGAAATGTAAATTTTCATACAAATTTTGAAAAAAGCACTAAATAAAAAATTTAATGCAACCCATACTAAAAATACAAATAGAAGTAAAAACACACATTTTGGGGCTAAAGCCCCAATTCGGGCGTAGGCACTTTGGGCTAAAGCCCACTTTTTTGTGGTTTCCATTTCCCCGACCTGAAGGTCGGGGCTAATTATAAAAATTTAAACAACGTCTGCTTGTTTGAATATTTTTAAAGAACGGGAACTTACCAAAGCTTTTAAACGTTGAAAAAGTTACCGTTTATTGCAAAAAAAAAGCCAACGCTTTGCAGCATTGGCTTAACAAATAACAACAAGTAACAAATTTTATGACGTTGTATCGTCTTGGT
>JFJP01037942.1_pt1 | contig 25643 bp, 21 predicted proteins | sample 431651 | NCBI WGS metagenome assembly JFJP01 (sample SAMN02602958, study PRJNA72255) | Microbial mat metagenome, whole genome shotgun sequencing project. | biome: fresh water; feature: sink hole; material: water; isolation source: purple microbial (photo- and chemosynthetic) mats found in...
TTTTTCGATGCTATGGAAGGCTTGGTTTCCGGCCTTACTGATAGCCAGAAAATAGCATACTACGGACTGAAAAATGAACGTCTGAACCCTGCCAATAATTTCAATCTGGTAGACTGGAAAAACCGAATGCTTATGTTTGTGAAAGGATTGTAATGAATAGAAAACAAGCTGAAATATGATATCAAAAATTTTAGACAACCTCACCTGGATTTCCATTTTCATGATAGTGGGAGGGGTAATATTGGCTATAGTTGGGGGCACCAGTGGGCCTAATGGGGTTGATATTTGGGGATTGAAAGTAATGTCCGCCGATGGTGGTGTGGCTTTGGCCATTGCTGGTGGTGTGCTTATGCTTAGGCCTGTAATGCTTGCTTTGCGCATAAGCGGGAAAACTGCATCGGAGAATGGATTATTGTATATAACCGTAATAGTAGAAGAGAATGAAACCGCCATTGGAGTTTCTAATGCCAAAGTATCGGTGGATTTACTCGAAGGTAAAAGGCTATTTACTACCGACAGAGATGGCAATGCACACATTGGTTTTACACCCCAAAACAAACTCACTCTCAAAAAAACTACACTGACCGTTGCATCTGATGGATACGAATCTCTGACGAATCAGAAATTAGAACTGGAAGCAGATACGATAAGAAAATTTAAAATTAAAAGAAACACATATACCAATCACGGTGACTCATTTGTTGCTCAATCAGCCAACCTCAGTTTGAAAGATGGAGTAGCCAAAGCCATTAAACTATTGCTGGCAGCCAAGGATCAAGAGGCCAAAGATACTCTGAGAAATGTGTTGCAACATATGACAGATTCGCAAAAGATTGCAGTTAGCGCAAAAATGAATGAACACGATTTTCAAAACAATAATTTCAATCCTAAGGCATGGAGGGATACTTTTGTAAGTGTGCTAAAAGATTTGTAAAATTGAATATTGATTTTGCGAGCGATTATACTAATTTGTATGCATGGTTTTACGCAAAATCAAATAACAAGGAAATTGATGAATACTGATGACCTACGAAGCCATTAAATATTTACTACTACAATCGCATTACAACGATTTGTTTGAGGCCATACAAAATCATTTGCCCCCAAGCGAAGCTTTGCAAATACAATATTATACACTCAAAAACAAGTGGTTGCACCCCGATGCCAATTTCAATGAACACACATGGAAACAACAGATGCTCGAGCTGATTAAACTCTTTTTTGAGTCACGGGAGCAAGAAACTAAAAGGAAAGACAATCCATTGAGTGACATGCAGCAAGCGTTAGCTGAAGCAGATTTGGATAAATTTATAAAGCTACTGAAAGCAGAACCCAATTTTGCAGGTACTAACCTCGCCATAGGTTTTATGGCTCGTTATCATGCATTGCAGCGCGATATTCACAGTAGCATACTTAGCCGCGATGAAATACGCATAGAGCAGCGCAGACTGGAGCAAGCCGCCCTGTATTTGATAGAGCAATTACAATCAGGAGTTTAAAAGAAACAGAAACTATGACATTGGTTCATCTCAAAGAATTACTTTTTGCCAGCCGTGAAAACGATTTGTTTGATGCAATCAAACAACTACCTCAATATAAAAAAAGTAGTTCCCTACAAACGGAATTTTCTTCATTGTATGATTCATGGAATAGCGTAGATAATAATTTCAATCCTGAAAAATGGAAAAAGCGAATGCTGGAGTTTATTAAAAAGATGTATACCGGCGATGAACTAGATAGCAGATTTTGGCTTAATCTGGATAGGTATAATCTTAAAAAGGCATTCAGAAATGCTGCTCGAAAAAACAGTGTAGTGTTTGTTCTTTTTGAAGAAAGTGAGGAGCATTTATCGCTCGAAAGTCAGAAATTCATTTTACACGATTTTTCAGAAATCAAAAAAAGAAATTTTGAACCTAAGGGTAATGTAAATAATTGGAAAATAGATTTGGCACAAAACGAAGGCGATATTGAAAATGACTGGCTCGATTTTGTAGAATATTGTTTCACACTGGGGGCATCAAGTGTAGGGGAGGTTAGCAAACTATTTAACGAAAAAGCGTTGAATAGAAATGAATACTTTTTTGTAATGGGAATGCAAAATTTCTCTTTGACCAAATTCAACTATTATATGGGATTATGGCAGACTTTGTCTGAAGATTCAAAGTTTTATTTTATGATTCATGTGCTCGATGATTCACTGCAAACCAATGAGCATGAGTTGAATAAATTGGCGTCACATTGCTTGGCAATTACCATAAAACAATATGATTTGGTATGTAGCCGCGATTTTAAAACATTTTATGCACTTGAAGAATGTCCATATAACCAACAAGACAAATTAGTTCATCTGACAGAGTGTATCTCGCTCAAAAAAGCAAAAGAATATTTAGAAAACGGAATAGAGAAATAGATAAAATGGACCAAACTATGGAACAAGATTATAGTTTTTATAAGAACAGAACATCAAACTCAGAATATAAGATTGCTCCGGAGCATTTACTCCCCGAAATAGAGCGGGGAGCTGATTATAAACCCTCAGAAGAACTCATACATGCCATAGATGTAGCCATCATGCTGCAAAAGCCGCTACTGGTAACCGGTGAGCCGGGTACGGGCAAGTCTGAGTTGGCTTTTCACATTGCGAAGCATTTTTTTAATGCCGAGCCTTATTTTTTTGCAACTCGTACCGATTCTGTTGCCACCGATTTGCTATATAGGTACGACAGCCTCGCGCATTTCAATGCAGTAAACATAAGCAAAGCCACGGAAAAAATATTGACCGCCGATGACATTAAAAAATTCATTACCCCGGTTGCTTTGGGCAAAGCCATTGAAGATTCTTCACAGGGCAAACCCAGCGTTGTGCTGATTGACGAAATAGACAAAGCCCCACGCGATTTGCCAAACGATATTCTTTCGGTAATTGAAAATATGTATTTTGAAATACCTGAATTGAAAGCTGCCCCGGGCACCAGAACGGAGCTATATGAGTATAAAGGTACTGCCGCGCACAAGCCTATTGTAATACTCACCAGTAATTCCGAAAAAACATTGCCGGAAGCTTTTCTGCGTAGGTGTGTGTTTTTTCATATAAGTATGCCTAAGGAAGCGGAATTGGCAGAAATATTGCTTAACAAAAAAAGACTTTTCCCTGATTTGGAGAAAGAGTCTGCTCTTGAATTTGTGAGGCTATTCGGCATATTCAGAAATTTGGCCAAAATGAAAAAACCGGCTACCCATGAGTTGATTTTGTGGACATGGTGGATGCTCAAACATAACTTTACGCCTGAGTTTGTGTATCAATATGACGCAAATACAAAAGACAAAAATACCATCATAAAAAACAAGATTCTGATGAGTATGGTGTCTATTCTGGCAAAAGATAGCGACGATTGGAAACGAATAAGCAAAGCCATTGCTGAAAACAATCTTAAAAAGAGTACTGAAAACTAACCCGATAGGCCTACCATAAGCATGTCTGACAAGATTGAAATGAATACGCTAGCTGAAATGCCATCTGAATATCTGGCTTCGGAGCTGCCTTTTTCTTTGCTTATAGAAATACTTCGCAAGCAGGGTTTTGTGATAGGTTTAGATTCGATGGAAGCAATGTATTTTTTATTACAAAAAGCCATACATGCAGAGCAATTACACAAATTGCCTTTTTGGCTATGTCCGGTAGTGGCACAAAGTGCAGAGCAGCAAGCTATATTCATGGAACTGTACAAACGAACCATGCTCCCTGTGGTAGATGTGAAAGAAGAGGTAAAGGACAAGAAAGAACGCATCGAAAATAAACAAACTGAAACCAATACGCAAATTTCTGAGCCTACCATAGTTCAATCCAAGCCTGAAATAAAAGAACAACGCAAAAAAATTGTAGCTTCGCTCAAGGCTACAGGTATTGCCTGTATACGAAAACCTGTGGGTGAAACAAGTACGGAGACTCAGGTATACCCGCGAAACCCAGCGTAGGATACCCGATATGCCTGCTACCATCAGAAAAGCAATTCTGAGCCAAGGCAGCGCACCTTTGGTTTGGACATACGGTAGGCAGCATGCTGAGTATTTGTTTTTAGTAGATCGCAACAACGAGCGCGATCATATGGCACTGTGGTACAATAGCTTCTATGAGTCGTTGTTGTACAATAATGTACAGGTTACCCGTTTTTATTTCGACCATCATCCCGATGTTCTATTTAACGAGAAATACAAAACAGGAATTGAATTTAGAGAAATAATGCACCGCTTCTCGCATGCCATGCTGTTTGTTTTTGCTGATGGTATGCAGTTTGTAAATCCTGTTACCCAAAAGTTGTATGCTTGGGTGGGCGAGTTGGCCGTATTCCCTCATCGTATTTTATTTTCTTCCGTTTCTGTGGGTTTCTGGGGTAAGCGCGAACAGTTGTTGCAGCATATTTTTCAGATGATAGTGCCTTTCACCCGCAATGGGCTTATGGCCATAAACGAATGGATTAGCGGAAACAGCAGCAGCGAAATTTTTAATATTCCCTATTGGCAAAATCAGGTAGAACAAAACTTTTCGGCCATAGATACTACCGATATAGATATGCGGGAGCTTGAGATATACTACAATACCCCTATGCGACGCTGGATTGCTGCCTGTGCCATATACCCTGAACTGAACTGGAACTTAACCCTGGCTTTGGGGCAGTTACTTTCTTCCGAAAAAAATCCATTGCATACTTATTCACATTTAGCACAACTCATACAACTCGATTGGTTTGCCAATGGTTATATACCCGACAAATACCGATTGCTGCTCATTACCCAATGGCTTACAAAAGAAGATATCACCCGTATTCATGAATTTCTGTACAATCAGCTAAGCCGCATAAAGCCTCTGGAAGAAGAAGCCGAATACGAAGCCTATGCCCTGCAACTGGCAATACACGAGCTTTTGTCCAGAAAAACAAAAACGGATTTTGAAAATACATTTGCAGCACTTACACCAAAAGTGGAGAAAAAGATACGCATACGCGATTTGGTGAATATTTACCTGATAAACCAACACAAGCTTAGCCCCGTAGAATTTGAAATACCTGAAAAGTGGCTGCAAAAAATGGGATTGGCGCAATATGTTTCAACTGATACCCCCTCCTTCTCCTCATACACCGAAACTGCAACAGGAGTGCCGTTTGATATGGTGGCAGTCAAAGGCGGTACGTTTAAAATAGGCAGTGGGGCTGATGCAGGTGATGAAACCTCGCCACCTTACGATATCTCTGTTCCCGATTTTTATATGGGAAAAACGGAGGTAACCGTTGCAGAATTCAAAACTTTTGTCGATGCAACAGGCTATATATCAGAAGCGGAGAATAATATTGGCTTTAAAGGAAGTAGAATGTGGACAAGTAGTAAATGGGAAGATAAAGAAGGTGTATACTGGCGATGCGATGTAAATGGAAAAATACGCAATACATCTGAATATAATCACCCTGTGATACACGTAAGTTGGAACGATGCCAAAGCCTATTGCGAATGGTTGAGCACCAAGACAGGTAAAACCTACCGTTTGCCCAGTGAGGCGGAATGGGAATATGCTGCGGGTGCCTCGACAGGCTCAGCAACCAACGCTTCATCAGGCTCAGCCATTGCTAATGAAACCCTGACAGGGTCTGGAACCCTGTCAGGGTTGAGGAATAAATGGGCAGGAACCAACGACGAAAACCTGCTGCATGAATATGCCTGGTACAGCAAAAATAGCGGCGGTACCACCCAACCGGCAGCCACCCGCAAAGCCAACCCCTTGGGCTTATACGACATGAGCGGCAATGTTTGGGAATGGTGCGAAGACGATTGGCACGACAAATACGATGGCATACCGCGCGATGGCAAGGCATGGGTGGATGCTACCAGAGGCTCTAGCCGTTTGTTGCGCGGTGGCAGCTGGGACGACGACGCAGACGACTGTCGCGTTGCTTACCGTGACAACGTCTCGCCCAGCTACCGCAGCAACTACGTCGGCTTCCGCCTTTCCAGGAACTTGTAAGTTTTTGGTTTTTTACCTTTTTACCTTTTGCAAGGTTTTTTGGGGTGGAGATATTTTGACGCTCCAATGTCCTGCCGGACGATTGGAGGTCTTTGTGTCGATTGGAGGTCAGGTGAGCCCAATCACATTTGATCGTCCGGAACGGACATCGAATCGTGAAAATTTAAAATAAAAAACTTATTTTAGCAACATGAAGAAGAAAACTCCATTAGAATACGGTAAGTACTTTCATGTGTATAACAGAGGAAATAACAAACAAGCAATCTTTTTTGAAACAAAAGATTATTTGCATTTCCTTGAACTGGTTTCGATTTTCATTTCCCCAATAGCAGATATTTATGCCTATGCGCTCATGGGAAATCATTTCCATTTTTTAATTCGCATAAAAGATGAAGAAGAGATTGGTTATTTAAATCCGTTGAATGCTGAATCAGAAGAATTAGATAAAAAATGGAAAATATTTGAAACAATTCCGCCGGATTTATCCAAAAAACAATGGAAAAGGCCGATTCCTCAAAATATGTTTCAGCATTTATTTAATGCATATGCACGTTTTGTAAATACAAAATATAAAAGAATAGGACATTTGTTTGAAAAAAACTTTGAACGCAAGCTAGTTTCCGATGAAATGTATTTGAAAGCATTAATTCTTTATATTCATAATAACCCTGTAAAACATGGTTTGTGCGAGAGTCCAGTTGAGTATCCGTGGACTTCATATTTGAGTTTAGTGAGCATAAAACCTACACGTTTACAACGGAAACAGGTAATTGGATGGTTTGACAATAAAGCAAATTTTATTGCAGTACATCAGAATTATAGTGATGATTTTGATGATATCCAGGCTTTCTTGATGGATGATGAGTAATTGCAGGTTATTTTGACGCTCTAATCACATTCGATCGTCCGAATGGACATCGAATCGTGAAAAAAGACGCAAACCCTTTTGACGCTCCAATGTCCTCTCGGACGATTGGAGGTCATTTGCCCACCACATTCGATCGTCCGTAGGACATCGAATCGTGAAAAATGACGATTACAAAAAACGTTGTTTGTATTTGATTTGTAATAGTAATTTAAAATAAGCCTTGTATAAATAAATTTTAAATATAAAAATAACCTTGTAAAAATAAAATTGATTATCTTTGTATGAAAAAAAGATATGATCCGCATTATTGACCAAAAGCTCATAGAGTGGAAAAATAGCATCCGAAGAAAACCTTTGATTATCAGAGGGGCAAGGCAAATTGGCAAAACATGGTCAATTAAGAGTTTTGGTAAGAAATATTTTGATAACCTTGTATTTATCGATTTTGAGAGAAATCCGGAGTACAAATCTGTGTTTGTAAAAAATATGGAACCTGTGCGCATATGTCGGGAATTGGAGCTTCTCACAAACATCCAAATCATTTCGGGGACTACATTACTGTTTTTTGATGAGGTACAAGAATGCCCGGAAGCGCTTATTGCATTGAGGTATTTTTATGAAGAAATGCCTCAGCTGCATGTAATAGCAACCGGTTCATTGCTCGAGTTTGCTTTTTCTGATATTTCTATCCCTGTAGGGCGAGTTCAGTTTCTCAATATGTATCCCATGGGCTTTATCGAATTTTTAAGTGCGCTTGGGCATCATGCTTTTGTAAAACAATTAGTAGCCAACAGCGATGTTATAAGTGAAGCTTCTCATAATAAACTGCTTGAATTGCTGCGTAATTACTTTTTTGCAGGCGGAATGCCTGAAGCTGTAAAGACCTTTGCTGAAAGCAATTCGTATAAAAGTGTATTCGAAGTACATTCCGAAATTACCCATGCTTATACTTTGGATTTTGCGAAATATCAACCACAAATAAATAAGCAATGTCTTATTTCAGTATTTACTAATTTGGGTAAGCGAGTGGGTACTCAAACCAAGTATAATTCTCTTGCTGAAGATTTTACCGGTCCTACTATCAAAAGAGCCTATACAGCTTTACAAATGGCCAGGGTTATTACCACTGTACCTTCTGTAAATCCGGTAGGGTTTCCCTTTGAAGCGAATAGTTCCGCTAAAATATTCAAAACCATTATGGTGGACATTGGCATAATGCATCACCTGAGTGGACTTAAATTTAAGCATGAAGAATTGACTGCGGATTTACTACATATATACAGTGGAGCTATAGCAGAACAATTTGCTGGTCAGGAGTTAATGTTAGCAGATGGCGAGAATGTTTACTATTGGTCACGTGAAGCCAAAAGCAGTAATGCAGAGCTTGACTATTTAGCCGTTGTGAATGATACAATTGTTCCGATTGAAGTAAAAAGCGTGGCTGCAGGCCGACTTAGAAGTATGCATTTGTTTTTAGAAACATATCCCGAAATTAAGTATGGTTTAGTAACTTCTACTCAAATGAGAAGAGAATTGCCATCTGCAAGGTTAAAATTTATACCATTGTATGGATTGTTTGGCTTTGCAAATACCAAATATAATATGCAGGATTTTATGTAATAATTCTGAAATAGGTTTAGACGCTCCAAAGTCCTATCAAAGAAAAAGCCCAACAAGGTTTCCAAAACCTTGTTGGACTGGGAGATGCAGGCAAAAAGCCCTGACAGGGTTTCAAACCCTGTCAGGGCTATATCACAGTATATCAAAATATTATAAACATTACTTAACCCAGTAGCCATTTGCGGGCGTCAGGTTCATTGTCGAAATAGTGTGTTCTGAATTTTATACCCATCGATTCGTCCATTACTTGCTCGAGCGAGAGTTGGGTAAGAAAATCGGAAGGAAGCAGAATGGCTACATCGGTCACCCCTTTGGCCAAAATGCGCGGGAAAGAGTTCAGGTTGGTCCATTCCTGCACATCGGGGGTTATTACAAAGTAAAAGGTTATGCAATCTATAAGTGCACGCTTGGGGGAATATTTTTCCACCATTTGTGTGTAGGTTTCCATTTCCTGTTTATACGTGTCGTCGGTTAGTTTGGCTGAGTTTTCAGTCCAAACCGGATGGAGCATTTGATTTTCTTCTTCAAAATAAATGGTCCAGAATTCATCTTTATACACTTCCATATTGTGGGAACGTTTTTTTATTTGGTATGGCTAAAAATACTCAAATTTTCAACTTTATATGCAAGCAAATCGCATTTTTTAAAAAAAACATCGGCACTATTTGCGGCTTAACTTTTGTGTCATTTGCATTGGATTAGGTAGTATAATATATTTTAAAAAATCTATGTCGTTTGGTTTAAAATTGCATTCTACTTCAATGAATTTCAATGAGGTAATAAGGTTAACTGTGTTTTGACTATTTAATTTCTTCTGAGGTTAAAACTACTGATAAGGTTTTATTGTTCATCTCATAACCATATCTCAAAGTTTTAACCTCAGTAGCATTGTGATATTTTCTCTGTCTGAACCTTATTTTCAATATTTAGTTCACTAAACGGCTTTGATTTTAAAATCTATAATGTACAAAAACAACAAAAAACCGGACTGCATATGCAAATCCGGTTTTTGTGTATGTTGAGGTGTCTGATTATCAAAAATCTATCACTATACCAATGGTTGGCAGCACTGTACCTGAGCCATCGTTGGCAATACTGCGAAGTACATATTTGGTAGGATCGTTCGGGTCTATCTGTACTGCACCATTCACATCGCTGTTGGTTACGCGATCCTGACTTTCCGATTTAAAATTGTATGCATTTTGCACATCAATGTAGAAACGGAGGGTGGTTTTGCGCAGGAAGAAAGATTTGTCGATACGCAAATCGAGCTGGTGGAAAGCAGCAAAGCGCTCACCATTCACATTGTTGTAGTCGAGGTAAGGCTGGTTGCGCACATCCCATGCAGCCCTGAGCGACGATTTTTCCAAATCATATGGTGTGTAAGGCAGACCACCTGCAAAACGCCATTTCACGCCCGCATTCCAACCTTTGCCAAAATCTTTGCTGGCGGTAACTATGAGCAGGTGCTTATTGTCCCATGCGGCAGGCGAAAAACTTTCATCATCGTTTTCAAACTCGCTACGTACAAAAGTGTACGAGAATATGAGGTTCAGTTTGTTGGGGAAACGGTTTTGGTTGTATACCTCGAAGCCATATGCACGACCGCCTCCGGTGCTAGTAACAGCCTCGTCGCCTACCACGCCAAAATCTGCAGGGCGGTTGGCAAGGCTTATCTTATCGGTTATTGAAACCGGGTAATTCTGGTAAAACTTGCCGAAACTTTCCACGGTAAAAATACTGGTCTCGCCCAAGCGGTACTCAAACCCACCAATGATGTGGTCTGAAGTAATGTATTTCAGATTGTTTTCTTTGTTCACAAATTTGTTGTTCTCTCTGAAGCCTAGGGTAGTGTAGGCAGGAGTCTGGTAGTAGCGTCCGGTGTTGAAGTTGATGCTTAAATCGTCGGTTAGTTTGTACGAAGCCGAGAAGCGGGGCGAAAACTGATTGAACGGATTGGCCATGCTCTCTGAATATGTGTTTCCATCCATGCGGAAACCGAGCGAGAGGGTAAGCGTATTGTCCATAAACTCATGGCTCACTTGGCCAAAAGCACCGTATTTGAAAAAATCGAGCAATGAACTATATTCCACAGTTTTCAGGTTGTTGGCTACGAATATTTTTTGATACGTGTCGTTGGTATATTTCGCAAATTCGCCATTTACCCCAAAATTGATTTTGTAGTTGCCAATACGTGTAGTTTGTTCCACCCTCAATTTGTTTTCAATTTCCCAAGATTTGTATTCCAGCAGTTTATTGGTTTCCGAAGATTCGTCGTTGTTCAGATATTTGTATGCACTGTTTTCGAGCATATTGCGGCTCAATACAATGGTCTGGTAGCTATTTTCGCTATAGTGTTTGTATACTGCACCAAGTGTATAGTTCCATTGCTTGCTTACCGGCAAGAAGTTGAGAATATAGCGTTGGTCTTCGGTTGGGTTTTCAATGCTGGTATTCAGTTTGTTCACGTCATAAGCACCCAGACCTATTATTGTAATTTCATTTTTAGCATCTATGCGGGTACGCGATTTGAACTGGAAGTCGTTGTAAGTTGGTTCAAATGGCAATCCGATGATTTTGAAAAGGAACTGCAAATATGATCGACGCACCGAAGCAATCACTGTTGTTTTGTCGCTAAGCGGTCCGTCCAAGGTGAAAGATGTTTCGCTGGCACCTACAGTACCACGGAATTTGAATTTCTCATCGTTACCATCTATTTGCTTGAAATCGAACACCGCACTGAGGGCATTGCCACGGTTGGCTGGAAAAGCGCCTGCGTAGAAATTAACTTCACGTATAAAGTCTGAGTTGATGATACCATTGGAACCACCCGATGCACCTTGGGTAGCAAAGTGGTTGATGTTGGGAATTTCAACTCCATCTAGGTAATAGCGTGCCTCTGAAGGAGCACCACCTCGTACAATCACATCGTTGCGGTTTGATGGGGTAAAAGCCACACCGGGGAACGACTGTATCACTTTGGAAATATCGCGGTTTGAACCTGGATTGGTTTCAATTTCTTTCACCCCAATACTGCGGAGCGACACAGGCGACTCTTCCGTTTTTACGAAAGGCGAAGCATTTATCACTACTTCGTCGAGGCTTTGGTCGGTTTGCTCAAGTGCAATATCTATTTCTACAGCTTTGGCATTGCTTACCAGCAACTCAGGTGTGATGTATGTTTTGTAACCCACAAACGAAACGCTTAGGGTAACATACCCTGGTTTCACTCCTGTGATGATAAAGTTTCCGTCAATGTCGGTAACGGCACCGGTGGTGGTGTTGCTTATCACAACGTTCACAAAAGGCAGTGCTTCATTGTTGAGGGCATCGTATACGCGTCCTTTTAAGGTACCGGTTTGAGCCATCAGGTTGCTTGCAAGTAGCAACAATATGAAAGTTTGCCATAATTTGGGGCTGAAACTTCTGGAGAATATGTTTTTATTGATATGCTTTGTCATGAATGTACGTATTATAATGTAACGGGTTTAATTTTTATTTTCTAATAATTTTCACTTTCACCGATTGCATGATGCTCAGAGCAGTAGTGAAACCGCTCAAGTCGGTATATAATTTACCATCGGCACCTTCGTAGTGTCCGTGTCCAATTGGGTTCAGTGTAAATTCGGTTTCGGCAGAGTTCAGGTCCACTGTCACTGCATATATGAGCGATGGTTGGCAGCTGGTATTGTAGTTTACGCCTGCGTACTTGTTGGTATACCAGTAATTGTTGAAATCCCAGGGTTGGTTTATTTCCAGAAAAAGTCTGAACTTACCATTGTTCAAATCATCGGTTTTTGTTTTCAGGGCAAAACTACCTTTAGGAGTTGCGCCAGTATATGCATCGGGAACCGGATTTTCGGGCCAGGGCAGGTAGGTGCCATCAGGTGCCTTTACGTTGCGTTTGTGCAGCCAATAGGGTAGGGTAGCAGGTCTGCGGGCTTCACCCGGGTTTTGGCTCCATTCGGTATCCGATTTGGCTGCATGTCCGTATACTCCTGTTGCCACACTTTTAGTAACAAAAAGGGTTTGAATGTAATTCTCGTCCATGTTTTCTACCCAAATGGCAAAAGTCGGATGGTTGTGCGATTTACCTTTTTCGAATAGCATTACCATTTCTATTCCCCGTCCGTTGATGTTGCTAACTAAGGTATCAGAGTATACCGGGCTAACAGTTTTACCCGAATTAGTACAATGCCAACCAAAAGGCAAAAATGCAATGATAATTATTAAGAATATGCTTATTTGTTTCATATAGAATAAGTTATTGAATTGAAAACAATTTATTTATTTAGTAGATTTGAGAGTGCGTTTTGAATATGAATGAATTCGAATTGAAATCCATCAGTCAGAAGTTTTTGAGGCACAACCTGTTGCCCCTGAAGAACCATTTCATCGGCCATTTGTCCCATAGTCAGTTTGAGCGCTATACCCGGAACCCTCAGCCAAGATGGTCGGTTCATGGCTTTGCCCAGCGCATTTGTAAACTCGCTCATGCTTACAGGATTTGGAGCCGTAAGGTTGTATATGCCGTTAGCAGTTGCCGATTTGAGTAAAAATAGCATGGCACGTATCTGGTCGTCGATGTGAATCCACGATATATACTGTTTGCCAGAGCCTATGGGGCCACCGGCAAACATGCTGAAAGGCAGGATGAATTGCTTAAGTGCGCCACCATCTGGTGTAAGTACCACTCCAGTGCGCAAAATTACAGTGCGCATATCAAAGGTAGAAAATTGCTGAGCAGCTTTTTCCCATTTTAAACACACATCTGCCAAAAATCCACTTCCGTGTTCAGAATTCTCATTTACAGCATTTTCGGTACTTCCGTAATAACCTATGGCCGATGCCTGAAGGACCACCGAAGGTTTTTTATTGGCCAAAGCCAATGCAGTTGTGAGTTTCTGTATGCTGTTTATCCGGCTGTTCAGAATTTGTTCTTTGCGCAAATCTGTCCATTTCTTTTCGCCTACACCTTCACCTGCCAGATTGATGATGGCATCTTGCTGGCTGAGTATAGTAGCCATTTGCTGAACCGGCATATCCCAAGTGATGGCTTTCACCCTATTGCCGAATTTCGAAATGGCTTGTAGTGCATTTCTTGAAATAAGGGTTATTTGATGTTTTTCTTGCAAAAGGCTTTCCACTAATTTTGTACCTATGAGTCCGGTAGCGCCTGCTATGATGATGTTCATGATTTAAATTTTTACGGCTTGTTGATACACTTCCAAGGCTCTTTTTCTGGTAAAATCGAGTTCTACCATAGGCTGTGGATACGAAAAAGTATTGAAATGCGGAACCCATGTGCGAATGTATTCACCTTTTGGGTCAAATTTGCGTGTTTGCTCGTTGGGGTTGAAAATGCGGAAGTACGGGGCAGCATCTACGCCACTGCCGGCAGCCCATTGCCAGCCACCATTGTTGCTCGAGAGTTCGAAGTCGAGCAGGTGTTGTGCAAAAAAAGCTTCGCCCCAGCGCCAGTCTATGAGCAGGTTTTTGGTCAGAAAACTTGACACAATCATGCGTACACGGTTGTGCATATGCCCGGTCTGAAGTAGCTCGTTTATACCGGCATCTATGATTGGGAAACCAGTCTGTGCGGTACACCAGCGTTCAAACTCAGCTTCGTTGTTGCGCCATGCTATGAGGTCGTATTTTTTCTTGAAAGCAGATTTTTCTACGTGTGGGAAATGCCAGAGTATTTGCATATAAAATTCGCGCCATATCAGCTCATTCAGATATTTTTCGTTCAGCAGTTTTGCTTTTTGTGCAAGTTGCCTCACCGAAATAGTCCCGAAACGTAAGTGCACACTTTGTCTGGTTGTTCCGTTTATGGCCGGAATGTCCCTGGTTTGTTCGTACGAAAGTATTTTTTCGTCCAAAACATTGGCCTGACTCGGAATGTGGTATGCAGTATATTGGTAACCAATCTGATTGAGATCAGGTATCGGGTTAAATTCAGTATTAATAAAATTGTGAATCAGTTTTTCGCTACCAAAGTGTTTAATTTCAAGCAATTGACTTTTCCACCTGTTGCTGTAAGGTGTAAATACAGTGTAAGGAAGGCCATCACTTTTTACAACTTCATTTTTTTCAAAAATTACCTGATCCTTATACTCCGAAACTGAAATATTATTTTTTTCGAGAAACATTCGAATTTCAGTATCTCTATTCCGAGCATAAGGCTCATAGTCGGTGTTGAAAAATACTTGCTTCACTGTGTATTTCGAGCAAATGTTTTCCCAAATTTCTTCTGGAGTTCCATGCAATACCAGCAAACTGCTTCCAATTGTGCGCAATTGCTCGTTGAGTTTGGTCAATGCATCATATATGTAGCTAACGCGTTTGTCGGATGTATTGGGGAAATGCGATAAAACCCGGGAATCGAATATGAATATAGGCAAAACAGGCAAACCGCTCGACAGAGCCTGAAAGAGGGCATGATTGTCTTCAAGCCTCAAGTCTCTGCGAAACCAATGTATGGCAATGGCTTGCTCTATTTTGGGGAAATTATTCATTATTGAGTTCCTTTTTCCATATTACCAATTGTTCCTCTATGGCTGCAATGGTAGCTTCCAATATTGCAGTTTGGTATTCACCACGTCCGCTTTGGTCGTTGCCAAGCCTCAGGTATTCAGTGTCGAGCATTATTTCAAGCTGCCTAAGTGTAAAACCAGTATCTGATTCGCGCCAGAATTGTATTTGGCTTCTTACAGTTTCAAATGTTTCATCAAATTTTTCTTGTGGATCCAATCCTAGAATATAACTCATTTAATTTAAATTTTTTGTGTGTATTGCAATACTTTCAAAATAATAAAATATATTTTTGTGTTTAATATTATACGTATTAAAATTAAACAGTGCAAAGTTACTTGTTATACTTATTCGAAAAAATTTCGAGTAAACATTTAACAGAATTTAACTGATACGAAATCGGTATAGAAACGAAGATAAATTATACAAGTTCGTATTATGTAGTATTATTTGAAAATAAAATATTAAATTTAGGGTAAAAAAAATGCAGGCATGAATGACATAGAGTTCATAGAAGAAATAGTAAAACAGGCAGTAATGTACCGAAAGGAAAATGGTTCAGAGGAAGTCTCGGTTCAAAACTTTGCTCAATGGATGCACAAGAGACATACCAACTTTGAGGTGACCAAAATAAATGCAGAATCTGCGAATATGGAATTGAGTTATCAGGTATCGCTCAACAAAGAGGTGCAGTTGAGCAGCCTCATAGGTTATTTATACAAATACGCAAAACATTATGCAAAGAAAGCATTTGAGGGAACGCAAATACGTTCGCTCGACGATTTTTCCTTTCTTGCAACACTCATGACAGAGGTACATATTACAAAATCGGAATTGATACGCCGCAACCTGCTCGAAATCACCTCGGGCACTGATATTCTGAGAAGGCTCATTTTGCTGAATTTAGTTGAAGAGTTTGATAATGAAGATGATAAAAGAAGCAAGATGGTACGTATATCGCTTACAGGACGTGGCCTCATGATTAGCATATTCGACCGAATGCACGCCCTTTCGTTTCTGGTAGCCGGAAACCTGAGCGAAGAAGAGAAAGATTTGATGGTAAAACTAATGAGCAGGCTCAAATTATTTCATGAAAATATTTATCAAGCTGATTTTCGCACGGAAATTGATCAGCTTATTCATAAATACATATCCATTCATGCTGAAAGTTAATTTTTTAAGTTTTTTATTTGCTGTCATTCTTATCTCAGGCATATTTTTAGGTATTGGTAAAGCATTTGCTCAACAACCACAGCGGCCTGTTATTGACTCTGTATCTATCATATACAAAAATAATGCACCGCGCGTAGCATTAGCTTGGCATCTGCTTTCGGGCGAAGTGGTAGATGGAATAGTGGTTTACAGACAAGTTTTTAATGTTCCCGGAAAATTGAATGGTACGTTTCATGGAGTCGACACATTGCCGGGAAACGCTATTTACTGGGAAGATACGAGCTTTGTATATTTTGGTGCAAAACCCTTGGAACGATCAGTGAAGTACCGCATATCCGCTTTTACAAACGATATAGATAATAATAGTGAACTCACCGACTCGGTAGGAACCATTTTAATCAGTCGCGCTGCTTATGATAATTGCCTTGGGCGCATTTCTGCCGATTGGGTACCTTACTCAGGCTGGGCTCAGGCTGAAATAACCGAAATTCAAATATGGCAAGCCAACAATGATGGAAGCCTCAATAAAATACTCTATAAACAAACCAGCGGCAATGCTACCGATTTTTCTATTTCAACTACCCATACATCGGTGCAGCTGCGCATCAGATACATGCATACCTTGGGCACTGTGAGTACATCCCCTTTGTATGAAGTGAATATATATCAGGCACAATTGCCTCAAACTATTAATATTGATTCAGTAGTAACACTTTCGGGCAGTAAGATAAAAATAAGTGGCAGCTACGACCATACATCCGATGTGGCAAAAGTAAGTCTAATTAAACCTGCCCCAGTTGCTATTGAATTGCAGCAAAGCACCTCACTTGATGGATCTTTTAGCTTCGTTAATGATTTTAGTAGTATTCAGGACTCGTTTGCCGTCGCAATTTACAACAACTGCCCGAATTTGCTGCTCAAAAGCCAAACCTTATGGCCACTCTTGCTCAATTTGAGTACCACAACGCCAAATTTGCTTACCTGGAATACGGATGGATATGGCAACGCGCCTGATATTTTGCGGTTAATAGTTACTAACAATGGATCTACAGATTATATAAGCCTCAATGCCGAAGCGAATAACTATGACATATCGCCAATTACATCTTCATCGGGCAGTAGCTGTTTTGTGGTAGAAGCTCAAAACGGAAACACCATATGGAAAAGCAATAATATATGTGTGACAGCAGCCGGCAGTATACGTTTTCCCAACGCCATAGCACCCGGCGGAAGCAACGAAAACGACAAGTATTTCAGACCGTTTGTTAACAATATTACTACTTACAATCTCAAAATATACGACCGTACCGGAACCCTTATTTTTGAAACAGAAAATGTAAACCAATACTGGGATGGAACATATAACGGAAAGGATTTGCCTCAAGGCGTGTATATGTATGTAGCCGAGTATGCAGGCGAAAACAAAGAATTGAAAAAAGTAAGTGGCTGGGTTGCTATAATTCGGTAACTTTTTTGTAACTTTACAAACCTACCCAACCCGGAGTACCAGCACTAAGAAAAAAATAATTTGCAAATCAATAGTAACAGCGTATGTTGCCCCTTGAAAATCTATCAAACGAGGATTATGAAGATATTGACCGATTATATCAATATCTAATCAATGAGTTAAAAACCAAAACGTTTAAAGAAAACGAATATCGGGATTTTAAGCGTGCACTAACCATCGCATATTCTGCGCACAAAGGCCAAAAAAGAGAAACTACCAACGAACCTTATATAAATCACCCCATTGCAGTTTCCATTATAGCAAGCAATGAAATAGGTCTGGGAGCCACATCAATTATTTGTGCTCTGCTTCACGATGTAGTAGAAGATAATCCAAATTTCAAACTCGAATATCTTGAACAGCAGTTCAGTAAAAATGTATCGGATATAGTAGACGGACTAACCAAAATAAAAGTAAACTCGAAAGATAAAGGTATTAATGAGCAAGCATCCACATTTGCCAAAATTCTTACTTCCATTCCCAAAGACCTGCGCATCATACTTATAAAACTTTCAGATAAAGTGCACAATATGCGCACTATGGATGGCCTTTCGGACAATAAACTTGTAAACAAAGCTGCCGAAACACTGCACATATATGCCCCACTGGCCTTTAAACTGGGTTTGTACCTCATAAAAAATGAACTGGAAAACCTCAGCTTTAAATATCTGCACAAGCCAGAATATGATCAATTAAGCGAAAAAATAAACAAAATTGAGGAACAAAACCACGAAATGTTTGATCAACTTTCGAGGCAAATTACATCCATCCTCACCGAAATGAGTATCGATTTTATAACCGATATAGCACACAAATCTCTTTATTCGATTTGGCAAAAACTGGAAGTAAAAAAAATGGATTTATCATCATTACATAACTTCAGATCCATTCAGATAATTTTAAATACAAATGAGAAAGACGATGAACGCGAATTGTGCTACCGGGTTTATTTGCAACTTACCGGACAAACACAGTTATTCCAGCTGGATTATACCAGCATAAAGGACTATATCATCATACCCAGAAGCAATGGTTTTCAGGCGCTTATATTCAATTTGATGGCCAAAGGGCAAGACGATTGGACCGAAATACAAATCATGACACAGCGCATGAAAGATATTGGTGACCGTGGCTATCCATCTGAAAAATTTTCAGACTTTCACAAAAGCAATACGGAGCGCCAGAAATGGATTACCCGCATCACACAGCAATTGCAAGACCCCGAATCGAATGCACTCGACTTTTTGCGAGATTTCTCAGGAAATTTCATCGCAAGTGAAATTCAGGTTATTTCGCCCAAAAACGAAATCATAAAGCTTCCCAAAGGGGCGTCTGTCCTCGACTATGCGTTTACTATACATCGCGATTTGGGCCTCACCTGCGATGGTGCCATAGTAAATAGAATAAGGGTAGGGCGCGACTATGTGCTCAACCGTTCCGACAAAATTCAGATACTCACCAGCCCGCAGGTTGAGCCGCACCAAAGCTGGTTCAATATAGTTATTACCGGACAGGCCAAGCATATGCTCAGGGGCTATTTCAGCAAGCAAAAGAGAATTATAGCTGACTCGGGGCAAGCCAAACTCAGCCAAATGTTCAACGATTTTGGTATTGAACCCTCTAAAGAAGTCCTTTCGCATTTGATTACCCAATTTGATATGCCCGACGTAACCCAACTATACTATAATATTGGCAACAATACGGTGACCGCTGAAAAACTATATCAGAAAATAAAGGATTTTTTGTCTCAAAACAATTCCCGATTCAGTTTTTTTGGGTTTTTCTCACCAAAAAAGAAAAAAGCCTATCTGCTCACCAGCGAAGTGGAGTTTAATTCTAAGATTCCATTTAGGTTAGACGAAACTACCGATCATCATCACCTTGTATATGCCAAATGTTGCAACCCAATACCCGGAGACGATGCCATTGCATACCGCAAGGAAGAGGGCATCATATTCATACACAGCCGCCGCTGCAACAATACTATTTTTCATGGTGCCAACGAGAAAAGGAACGTAGCACTTGTAGAATGGGGAAATTTCAAATCAATGCGCTTTTTGGTCCGCATCATGCTTACAGGTAGCGACCGTACCGGATTGCTAGCCGATATAGCACATGTAATATACGAGCAAGCAGGCATGAATATGCATTCAGTAAATATTTCTGCACCAAACGAAACCTTCAATGGCGAAATACAAGTTGAAGTGCACAACAAGGCTGAGCTGGATTCTATCATGGATGGGTTGAAAAAAATTCCAGGGATGAACCGCATAGTAAGGCTGCATGATTGATATACTAATTATAATAAAAATTATAAAACAGCTGTTTAACTACTAACACCCCTATCCTGCCAATGGTAATTGAAAACCTGACAGATGAAGAAATTGAAGTAAAAGAATATTTTGATAATTATCTTCTTAATTGCCAGAATTGTGTAGGCGATGCCAACCGGCAACTACTGCGCAATGTGTTTACTTTTGCCATGAATGCCTACCGGGGACTCAGAGGACCAGATGGAGAGCTATTTATGTGGCACCCACTCAAAGTGGCTGAAATAGTGACTGAAGAAATTGGAATGGGAACCAAGGCTGCGGCTTGCTCTTTGCTGCATCATGTATTGCAAGAAACCGAATACACCCTAGCTGATATTGAGCATCAGTTTGGCAAAAATATAGCTTACATACTCGAAGGGCTTTCAAAGGTACCAAAGCAAATGCACAACGAACTCACCGCAAGGGCCGAGGATTATCGAAACCTGTTGCTTACCGTTTCGCACGACCTGAGGGTAACGATGATAAAGCTAGCAGACAGGCTTTATCATATTCGCAATATTGCTTCCGGCAATGTACCTAACCAGCAAAGCCTGGCCACCGAAACCCTCGAGATATATGCACCTTTGGCACAGCGCCTTGGCATTTACGATGTAAAATCGGAGCTCGAAGACCTTAGTTTTAAAATATTGCAGCCACAAATTTACAATGAAATAAATCAGAAACTGCTTGGCAGCGAAAAACAACGCATGCATGCCATCAATACATTTACCCTGCCTATCATTGAAATGCTCGACAGTGAGAATATGAATTATGCAATAAGCGGAAGGGTAAAGACCATCTTTTCCATTTGGAATAAAATGCAAAAGAAAAAGGTAAGTTTTGATGAAATTTATGATATTTATGCCATTCGTATCATTTACAACGCTATAGAGGGAATTCCAGAAAAAACACAATGCTGGCACATATATAATTTGGTGACCGCTATATACACCCCTAAGCATGACCGTACACGCGACTGGATAAGCAGCCCAAAAGAAAATGGCTACGAGGCGCTGCACGTAACCGTTATGGACCAAAACTCTAATTGGGTTGAGGTGCAGATACGCAGCAATCGCATGGACGAAATTGCAAGCCACGGTTTTGCTGCCCATTGGAAATACAAAGGCATTACACTCAACGAAAATCCGTTTGATGGCACCCTTTACAAACTAAAGGAACATAAAAAACTACAGGATCACGATCCATTTGCATTTCTCGACTACGAGCGCACTCAAATGGTTATCAAATATGTTTTTGTATTTACCAACAAAGGCGAACTGGTGCGAATGCCCTATAATAGTACAGTGCTCGATTTTGCGTATCTGGTGCATACTGAGGTAGGAAACCACTGCATAGGTGCCAAGGTAAACCACAAATCGGTGAGCCCGGAGTATGTGCTTCAGAGTGGAGACCGCATCATGATACTCACATCAGAAAAACAGACACCAAAAGAAAACTGGCTTGATTTTGCCATAAGCCAAAAGGCACGCACTTCTATAAAAGCAGTTCTTGCCAAAAAACGCAGAGTTCTTATTTTGCGAGGGAAAAAACAATTGGAACAACTGCTTGAATCGAAATCCATTCGATTGAACAACCATATTTTTCAGAAATTTGCGTCGCAACTTGGTATACGCACCAAAGACCAGCTATACGCCGGCATAGGGGGTGGCAAGGTTACTAACCCTGCACTTGAAGAGATTTTGAGCACACGTTCTTCGCAAAAAATTATAAAACTTTGGCAACTCAGGCCGGCATCAGCTTACCGCAAGTATTACAACGATGAGAAAGGCAACCCCGTACACATAAATCCGAATAAACGAATTGCAGATTTTGAGTTTGCAACATGCTGCTCGCCCTTACCAAAAGACCCGGTAGCAGGATTATTATATTCGTATCAGCACATGGTGGTACACAAAACCACCTGCCAGGTTGTAAACCAGGCCCGTATGCAAGATGCCGATAGCTATCTGCCTTTGCTCTGGGGGACGCAGCGTGTAAATTCTTTTCTCGTTAAACTCGAATTGCTTGGTATTGAGCACATGGCCGTAATAAGCAACCTGATACAATTGCTTACACAACACACCAATATAAACATACGGTGCTTACACTACGAAGCTGATCAAAACAACTTCAAAGTAAACATAGATATGTATGTCATTTCCAACGCTGAAATGAACAACCTACTTCTCAAGATTTCGGCTATAAAAGGCATACGCACGCTCAAAAGAATGCAGTAACATCAGCAAGGTTTTTGCCACCAACAAATTTTTTTTGGAATAAATATTTAAAATTAATCTAAATAAGGTTGATGAATCGATAAGAAATGTTTAGTTTTATATCAATTTAATCTAATTCTTAATTATGGTTTGCGCCGAAACAAAAGATACTGTGCGACAAATATTTACAGAGTATCTCGAAAAGAAAGGATACCGGAAGACCCCCGAAAGATATGCCATTCTGGAAGAAATATATTCGCGTGAAGGGCATTTTGATATAGAATCATTGTACATATACATGAAAAACCGCAATTACAGGGTGAGTCGTGCTACATTGTACAATACTATTGAATTGCTTTTGGAGTGCAACTTGGTGGTAAAACACCAATTTGGTAAAAATATAGCACAGTTTGAAAAAGCCCATGAATGTAAGCAACACGACCATCTTATCTGCACCAATTGTGGCAAAGTTGTGGAGTTTTGCGATCCCCGCATACAAGAGATACAAACTACCGTAAGCGATTTGATGGAATTTGAAGTTTCGTATCATTCTTTATACTTTTACGGCCTGTGTAAAGAATGCAAATCGAAAAAGGAAATTCAAAAATAAACGCTTTATAAGATATGAAAATAGATGTGCTGCTGGGCCTGCAATGGGGCGACGAAGGCAAAGGGAAAATTGTGGATGTGCTGGCACCTACATACCAAGTAGTGGCTCGCTTTCAGGGAGGTCCCAATGCTGGTCACTCACTCGAATTTGACAACCGGAAATTTGTACTTCATACCATTCCATCCGGTATATTTCACCCACATATTACCAACATCATAGGCAGTGGAGTAGTATTAGACCCCATTACTTTCAGACAAGAGGTGGAGGCACTGCGACTGGTTGGGCAAGATTTAAAAAACCTTGTCATTTCGGATCGTGCACATCTCATACTACCTACCCATAGGCTCATAGATGCTGCACAAGAAGCAGCTAAAGGTACCGGAAAAATAGGCAGCACCCTACGTGGAATAGGCCCTACTTATACCGACAAAATAAGCAGAAACGGCCTGCGCGTGGGCGATATAAAACGGCCAGATTTCAAAGAAAGATACCAAAAGATTGTAAAACAGCACCTTGAGCTGCTTCAATTTTACAATTTTCCTTCTAATGTAACAGAGTTGGACGATAAATGGCTCGATGCCATTGATTTTCTGAGAAGTTTTCCCATCATTCACGCCGAGTATTTCATAAACAACCTCTTAAAAGAAGGCAAGTCAATATTGGCCGAAGGTGCGCAAGGTACTTTGCTCGATATTGATTTTGGTTCCTATCCGTTTGTTACTTCATCCAATACCATTACTGCAGGAGCCTGCACAGGACTGGGAGTTCCCCCATCGTCTATAGGCAAGGTGTATGGTGTATTTAAGGCATACTGTACCCGTGTGGGGAGCGGTCCTTTTCCTACCGAATTGGAAGATACCACTGGAGAAGCCATTAGAGCTGCTGGCCATGAGTTTGGCTCTACTACCGGTCGCCCTCGCCGTTGTGGCTGGCTCGATTTGGTAGCACTCAATTATTCGGTGATGGTAAATGGTGTAACCGACCTGATAATCACTAAATCTGACGTGCTCAATACGTTCGACAAAATTCACATAGCTACACACTACCATACTTCGGAAGGCAAAACCGATAAGCTTACTTTCGATTTGGCTCAAGTTGAAAATTTGGAGTATGTAAGTTTTGAAGGCTGGAAAACAGAACTCAAATTTGATAGCGAGTACAGCGACTTACCCATTCAGTTCCGCAATTTTGTAGAATACATTGAAAAGGAAACCGGAGTAAAAGTAAAAATTATATCTACCGGTCCCGATCGTACTCAAACCATGATTCGTCCCTAATCTTTATTTAATAACATAACAATCCTTTTTAAACTTATCCAAGGCTAACTCACCTTTTCAAAAGTGAGGTAGCCTTTATTTTATCCCATATGGAGCTGGATGAAGTTCTATTCCCCTTTTTTCTTTAGGTGTGGGTAGGACATGGCTCCCCTCTCATGTAATGAGCAATATACAATTGCAAAAAAAAATAAAACGGACTGGATTTGGCCCAGAATATTGGAAACATTTGGAACGATAAAATTGCGAATTATTCTGTGTATTTTTAGCCGCGGAAGGTATTTTTGCAATATAATCCAAATTTCGAAGTGTTAAAGACTTTTATGTCCAAGAACCTTGAAGGTTTTCTAGGGTATTTTGATTATCAAAATATGCAATAAAAGAGTGGGCGCGAAAATATATTCACCTTGTGCGTAAAAAATATATTAAATCCGCTTTTTGTTGTAAATTTATATGGTGTAAAAGTAAGTTGCTAGGAGCAGCTGTGTTTGGAAAATATTCTGGAACATCTTTTACGCCAGTAAATTGCTAAAGTTATGGATTATCAGAACAAAACAAAGGATGAGCTAATTCATGAGTTAAAGAAATTTCATCAGATGGCCATACATACAAAAATGATAACCAATATAGGCGATGTAGTAGTTATTATTGATAAAGCATACATAAACAGATACAAGAGTCCGAATATAGAGAAATATTTTGGATGGAAACCCGAAGATTTAGTGGGCGAGCATGCACTTGTAAATGTTCATCCCGATGATAAAGATAAGGCCCGGGATTTATTAAATTCCCTTGCAGAAGTTCCCGAATCAATAGGCACAATGGAGTGCAGATATCTATGCAAAGACAATAGTTACAAATGGATTAAGATTACAATCTCAAACCTCATACACGACACTGAAATTAAGGGTTTTCTAGGGAACTACCACGACATATCCGACCGCAAACTAGCAGAAGAGGCATTGAAAGAATCTGATTGGAAATTCAGGGCGCTATTCGAAAAAGGACCAATTGGCGTGGCCTATCATGTGATGGTAAATGATGCAAACGATAAGCCCATTGATTACTTATTTCTGGATGCTAATGACACATACCTGGAGCTTACCGGAGTAGACCCACGCGGTAGATTGGTTACTGAGGCTTTTCCGGGTATCGAAAAAGACCCCTTCGATTGGATTGGATTATTCGGGAAAGTGGCTCGTACCGGCGAAACAATACGTTTCGAAAATTATCTGGAATCGAATAAGCGGTGGTACGATTGTGTGGGATATCAATACAAACCCGACCATTTTGTTGCAGCATTTTTAGAAATCACCAAACGTAAGCAAGCTGAGCTGCAACTACAAGAAATGAACGAAGTATTAAACCAAATAAATACTGAACTGAATGCTGCCAAAGAAAATGCTGAAGATAGCGCGAATGCCCTAAAACATTCGCACGACTTAATGCATTATATCATAGAGCATAATCGGGGCGCTATTGCTGTTCATGATAAGAATTACAAATATATATATGT
>JFJP01005427.1_pt1 | contig 25640 bp, 21 predicted proteins | sample 431651 | NCBI WGS metagenome assembly JFJP01 (sample SAMN02602958, study PRJNA72255) | Microbial mat metagenome, whole genome shotgun sequencing project. | biome: fresh water; feature: sink hole; material: water; isolation source: purple microbial (photo- and chemosynthetic) mats found in...
CGCCAATGCCGGCGTGCGGCAGCGCCTTGGTGCCCATGCGTACTTTCACACCCGGGGCCATGCTGGCCTGGCTGCGGTAAATGCCGGGCACACCCAGCTCGGCCATCCAGCCGCCCCAGGTGCTGTTGGCCAGGATCATGGCCTCCGACACAATCAAATCCAGTGGCGCACCGCGCTGGCGGATGCTGATTTGCACTTGCTCGGTGCCTTGCGGCTCAGCGCCGTCGTTGCCGACCAGCCGGTAGTTGTAATCGGGCCGGTTGAAATTTTCCGGCTTGCCGCGCACCACTTCACGCTTGGCTTTCAGGTCTTTTGCCAGGCGATGCAAAAATGAGAGCTTCTCGCGCTTATTCAGCAAGGGCTGCGGGTCAATATCATGCATAAACGCCGGGTTTTCCAGCCATTCCAGCGTGACGATGTTGTCGAGCTGGTCATGGCGCAGGTTGGCTCCGATGTGCACCCGTTCCAGCTTGGTCTCTGTGGCCTTGATCTCCAGCGTGGCCTCGTCGAGCGTGACGTACAGCGACACGGCAGGGCAGTCGCAGCCCTCGGTCAGCGTGTACTTTTGCACCACCTCGTCGGGCAGCATGGTGATCTTGTAGCCCGGCATATAGACCGTGGACAAGCGGGCGCGGCCCAGCTGGTCAATGGCGCTGCCGGGTTTGATGGCCAGACCGGGGGCGGCGATGTGGATGCCGAGCAGCACCGTGCCCGTGCCCAGACCTTGCACGGACAGTGCATCGTCAATCTCGGTGGTGGCCGAGTCGTCAATCGAGAACGCGCGGGCGCTGGACAGGGGTAGCTCGTCGGTGATGAGCGGGGCTTCCAGCTTGGCAAAACCGGTACCCTTGGCAAAGTTTTCCAGCAAAAAGCGCCGCCAGTGGAACTGGTAGGGTGAGTCGATGGCACCGGCCTTGATCAGCAAGTCCAGCGGGCCCAGGTGCGTGGCGCGTGAGGCCTCGACCACTGCCTTGTATTCAGGCGCGTTTTTGTCGGGCTTGAACAGGATTTTGTACAGCTGGTCGCGGATTGCAGCTGGGCAAACGCCTTCGGCGAGTTCTTTGACCCACGCGTCAATCTGCGCAGCAATCAGCTTTTTCTTCTCGATGGCGGCCAGCGCCTGCGCCAGGATGTCGGCCGAAGCCTTGCGAAAACGCCCTTTGCCAGCCCGGCGGAAGTAGTGCGGCGACTCAAACAGCGCCAGCAACATACCGGCCTGCTCGGCAAGAGAGGCGTGTTCTGAAAAATAATCGCGCGCCAGGTCGGCAAAGCCAAACTCATCCTCAGGCGCAAATTCCCAGGCCATTTCCAGCTCGATGCCGGCCTTGACCGCCTGCGCGGCGGCCATCAGTTGCGCCGGCTCGGGCTTGTCAAACTTGAGCAGCATGTTGGCCGTTTTGACCTTGACGCGCTTGCCGCTGTCGAGTTCCACCTGCGCCGAGGCATCGGCCTCCGACAGGATGCGGCCGGCCAGAAATTTTCCGGTTTCTTCAAATAGGATGTGCATGGCGCAGATTGTCCCATGGGGCGCCAGCCGCGAATGGCACCGCCTTTTGCAATCGCGTGCACTTTCAGCGCGACAACTCGACCAACGCAAGCAGGCTGCCTGGCTGGTTGGCCTCTACTATCATGTCAATAGCTGGTAGCGCATACAGAACATGGGCTAGAGGCATATTTTTTATGTATTCATTGGGTGAGACGGTGCGCACACAAAAAGCCCCTTGCAGCACCAGCGCGACACATTCACCGCGCAGCACTGCGCGGTGGGTGACCAGCCGGAAGCGCGCCGCCGCGTGCGTGCGCCGGGTCATCACATTCAGGCACTGCAACGGTGCGCCGCTGCAGCGCGCCACCAGCGCCGTCTCGCCAGGGTAGCTGGCGCTCTGGTGCAGACCCAGATGCAGCACCGTCTGGCCGCTGGCATCCTGCAGTGTCAGGGCATGCCCTGCGATCAGCATGCTGATGCGATCCACCCCGGCAAAGCAAGAAAAAGCCCCGTCTTGCACGATGGTGGCCACACTGACGCGCCAATGCCAGGCAACTGCTTCGGGGTCAGTTGCAGCAGGGTCGCTGGCGGGCATATTGCCAGTGTGCTCTTTGGCAACGGGTGTGGGGACAAGCGCTGGCCCACCACGGCAGCCTGTGGCCAGCGTGCGGGTCACACCCTGGCCATTGCGCCAAGGCTCGGGTGGCACATCCGCCAGCGCAAAGATGCGCACCAAGTCGGCCTCAGAAACCATCACGATACCGCGCCCAGCCCGTATTTGCCCACCAGCAAATGCCCGCTGGCAAAGCGCTCGTAGGCATAGGGAGCCAGCGAGATGTCTGGCGTGAGACCCAGCGCCTCTTGCGCCAGCACCCGCCCAACGGCGGGCGACAGCTTGAAGCCGTGGCCGGAAAATCCATAACCCACCACCACGCCATCGATCCCCGGAATGCGCCCGAGCACCGGGTTCCAGTCGGGTGTCACGTCATACACGCCGGTCCACGAGGAGGCCAGGCCAGCTTCGGCAAAGCTCGGGAAGCGCGCTGCCGCCTGTTCACCAATGCTCACGATGTAGTCCAGCGACACATCGCCCTGTTCGTTGTCCAGATCGGCCAGCGTCTCGCCGACGGTGCCTTCGCTGACCAGCATTTGCGTGCCGCCATAACTGCGGCAATACAACATGCCCGGGCTGCCCAGGTCTTTGAACACCGGCATGGCAAAGCTGTAGGGTTGCGGCCCTTCAAGGGCCAGCACGGTGTGGCGCTCGGGCTTGACCGGCATTGGCAGGCCAACCCAGTCTTGCAATTGCGCCGCCCAAATGTTTTGCGTGCTGATGAGCGTGCCACAGCGAAAGTTGCCGGCGCTGCTTTCCACACCCACCACGCGGTTGCCGTCACGCACCAATTGGGTGACGGTGACGCCTTCCATGATCTTCACCCCGCCCTGGCGCGCGCTGCGGGCAAAGCTGGTGGCTACCAGGTAAGCATCGGCAAAACCGGCTTCTGGCTCGTAGCCGATCAGTGCGGCGTCGTCCAGGCTGGCAATGGGCAACAGTGTCTCGGCTTGCTGGCGGTCCAGCAGATGCACCGCAATGCCCTGCGCCTGCTGAGCTTTGAGCGCGTCGGCCAGCGGTTGCAGCTTGGCGCCGTCGGGCGCGGCGATCAGGTAGCCGCACTTCACCAGGCCGGCGGCGGCATCGTCGTCGCCCAGGTAATTGGCAAAGTCGGTGAACACGCGCCACGAGTCTTTGGCCAATGCCACGTTTTCCGGCACCGAGTAATGGGTGCGCAAAATCCCCGACGACTGCGAGGTAGTGCCCGCGCCAATCTGGCTTTGCTCCAGCACCAGCACGCTTTTGGCGCCCAGGCGCGACAGGTGGTAAGCCACCGAACAGCCGATGACCCCGGCACCGATCACGATCACGTCATAACTTTGCATGGCAAACTTTCATTGAGTCAATGTGCCAGCAGCGTATGCAAGCAACGCACCATGCGCGCCAGCATTTGAAATATTTATCTTCAGCATAAGTTGACGTGATGCCAAGAGGACCGCTGGCGCATTTGCTACCATTTCGCCATGTCCCAAACCCCTGTGCTTGACCTGCAGGCCTTGCAGACCTTTGTGGCTTTCAGCGAGGCCAATTCCATGACACTGGCAGCCGCCCGGCTGGGGGTGTCACAAAGCGCGGTCAGCCAGCTGATCAAACGGCTGGAGGCTGACATGGGCTGCGCTCTGCTCGACCGCGACGTGCGCCCGGCGCAGCTCACGCACGCCGGGCGCACCCTGCGTACACTGGCGCAGGATTTGCTCAGCCACGCTGCCAGCGTCACCGAGCGGGTGCGCCAGGGGGGCTTGAGCGGCCACCCCAGCATTCGACTGGGCTGTGTGGATTCGTTCGCCGCCACCGTGGGACCAGCGCTGATCCGCGCCCTGTCAGGCGACGCGCGCGAGCTGTACCTGTGGTCAGGGTTGACGGCCAACTTGCTGGCGCAGTTGCTGGCGCGCGAGCTGGACCTGGTGATTTGCACCGATGCCGGTGCCGCACACCCCCGCTTGGTGCAGCGGCCGTTGTTTGCCGAGCGCTTTGTACTGGTGCTACCCCTGTCCTGGGTGCATGGCGCTGCGGCCGATGCGCCGGCGTTGCCACCGCCGGGCTTGTCGGAGCTGAGCGCCCGCCTGCCGCTGATTCGCTACAGCGTGCGCTCAGCCATCGGGCAGCAGGTGGAGCTGTATTTGCGCCATATCGGAGTGCAGGCCGAGCGACGTTTTGAGCTCGATGCCACCGACCCGATGCTCAGCCTGGTGGCCGCCGGCCTGGGTTGGGCCATCAGCACGCCACTGTGCCTGTGGCAGTCACGCCACTTCATGGGCCAGGTGGCGGTGTTTGCGCTGGCGCCGTCCACCCTGGGCCAGCGAACGTTTTTTCTGCTGGCACAGCGCGGCGAGTGGCAGCAACTCAGCGACGACATTGCCCGTGTCACGCGCCTGGTGATGCAGCAAACCACGGCCCTTGAAATACTGGCCGCCTGGCCCAGGCTAGGCACTGACACATTTGATTTTTTTCCTGACGGGGCTTAAGCGCCCTTTGATTTGACCGCGTTGAACTTCTTCACAACCCCCATCATGACCACCACGCCTGCTTCCCCACCCCCCTGGCAGCTGCAACAGGGCAGCCTGCCGCTGCTGATCTCAATGCCGCATCCGGGCACGCTGCTACCCGCGGACATTGCCGCACACATGACCCCCGAGGCTGCCCGGTTGACCGATACCGACTGGCACATGGCGCAGTTGTACGACTTTGCCAGCGCCATCGGCGCTTCGGTGCTCAGGGCCCACTATTCACGCTATGTGATTGACCTGAACCGCCCGCCCGGCGGCGAGAGTCTGTACCCCGGCCAGACCACCACCGGCCTGTGCCCCACCGAAACCTTTCGCGGTGAACCGCTGTACCTGCCAGGACAGACACCCGATGCCGCAGAAATTGAGCGCCGGCGCATCGCTTTTTGGCAACCCTACCATGACGCACTGGCTGCCGAATTGGCGCGCCTGCAGCAGTTGCACGGGCAGGTGTTGCTATGGGATGCGCACTCAATTGCCAGCGTGCTGCCGCGCCTGTTTGACGGCCCATTGCCCGACCTGAACTTTGGCACTGCCAGCGGCAGCAGTTGCGCCCCCGCCGTGCTGGCGGCAGCGCTGGCGCAGGTCAGCCACTCAAGCTGGAGCCAAGTGGTCAACGGCCGCTTCAAAGGGGGCTACATCACGCGCCACTATGGCCAGCCAGCGCAGGGCATCCACGCCATCCAGCTGGAGCTGTGCCAGTACCTCTACATGCATGAGTCGGCACCGTTTGCGTTTGTGCCAGCGCGTGCCAGCCAGTTGCAACCTGCCCTGCAAGCCATGCTGCTGGCTGCCACAAACGCCTTGCGCAGATAAAAAAGACCCCCCGCAGCAATCAAACTGCGGGGGGCCAACTCTCAAGGAAACAAGGTACGAAAACTGGTCAAGAAAACAATCAACTTTGAAGAAGCGGTGGCAGCCCGTCTTGCCGGCTGCCACTGCAGTGGTTAACGGCCGTAAGCCGCTTCACCGTGGGAGGTGATGTCCAGACCTTCGCGTTCAGCTTCTTCGCTGACCCGCAGACCAATCGTCAGGTCCACAATCTTGTAGGCGATGAACGACACCACACCCGACCAGATCACCGTGGTCAGCACGGCCTTGGTCTGAATCCAGACCTGGCTGGCAATCGAATAGTCAGCGCCGGCGATCATCGTGACCGTGGTCCAGTCAGCGACAGCGCTGGGGCCGCCGAGTGATGGGCTGTTGAACACGCCAGTCAGGATGGCACCCATGATGCCGCAGACGCCATGCACGCCAAACACGTCGAGCGAGTCATCCGCACCGAGCATCTTCTTCAGGCCGTTCACGCCCCACAGACCGGCAAAACCAGACAGCAGGCCAATGACCAGCGCGCCACCGATACCGACATTGCCGCAAGCCGGGGTGATGGCCACCAGGCCTGCCACGCAACCTGACGCTGCACCCAGCATGGAAGCCTTGCCGCGCATCAGCGCTTCACCCACACACCAGGCCAGCACCGCAGCCGCCGTGGCCAGGAAGGTGTTGACAAACGCCAGCGCTGCAAAGCCATTGGCTTCCAGGGCCGAGCCGGCGTTAAAGCCAAACCAGCCCACCCACAGCAGGGCCGCACCCACCATCGTCAGCGTCAGGCTGTGAGGGGCCATGGACTCTTTGCCGTAGCCAATGCGCTTGCCCACCATGAAGGCACCCACCAAGCCTGCCACGGCAGCGTTGATGTGCACCACGGTACCGCCAGCAAAGTCCAGCGCGCCCGACTGCCACAGATAACCGGCCTTGGCGTTCATCGCGTCAACCACGTCCTTGCCGCTGTAGGCATCGGGGCCCATCCAGAACCACACCATGTGAGCGATAGGCGCATAGCTGAAGGTGAACCACAGCACAGAGAACAGCAGCACGGCAGAGAACTTCATGCGCTCGGCAAAAGCACCGACGATCAGCGTGCATGTGATGGCGGCAAAGCTGGCCTGGAAGGCGGCAAACACAATTTCAGGAATATAGACACCCTTGCTGAAGGTGGCCGCGTTGGCAAATGTGCCCGCCGAGTTGTCCCAGACACCTTTCATGAACAGCCTGTCAAAGCCGCCAAAAAACGCGTTGCCCTCGGTAAACGCCAGGCTGTAGCCGTAAATGAACCACAGCACGACGATCAGCGAGAACGTGACCATCACCTGCATCAGGATGGACAGCATGTTCTTGGAGCGCACCAGGCCGCCGTAAAACAGCGCCAGACCGGGTACCGCCATCATGATGACCAACAGTGTGGAAAGCATCATCCACGAGGTGTCACCCTTGTTAGGCACCGGGGCCGGTGCTGCGGCCGCCGGGGCGGCTTCGCTGGCAGCAGCGGCTGCTGCCGGAGCGGCTGCATCGGCCGGCAGGGCCTCAGATACCGCCGGCGCGGCGGCAGAGGCCACAGGGGCCGCTTCGGAAGCTGGCGTAGCCGGCGCTTGCGCCATGACAGCGGCGTTGCCAAGCAGCAAACTGATGCCCAGCGCTAGAGATGCAAATAGTTTTTTCATGGGATTTCCTGTCGGTGAGGTTCAGTGGGTCGGTCCTGCCGGGCTTTTAGAGCGCTTCCTTGCCGGTTTCACCGGTGCGGATGCGAATGACTTGTTCAACGGTGGTGATAAAAATCTTGCCGTCGCCGATCTTGCCAGTGCGTGCGGCACCTTCGATGGCTTCCACCACCTGATCGACCAGAGCGTCATCCACCGCGGCTTCGATCTTCACTTTTGGCAGGAAATCGACCACGTATTCGGCGCCACGGTACAGCTCGGTATGGCCCTTTTGACGACCAAAGCCTTTGACTTCGGTCACGGTAATGCCCTGCACGCCGATACTGGACAGTGCTTCGCGCACCTCGTCGAGCTTGAAGGGTTTGATGATGGCAGTGACAAGTTTCATAGGTTCTCCTGTGGGGGACGGATGGGGAAGAGTCGGTGATGTCCACACCATTAAGCAGGGTTCGTGCCACTCCTCACACAACGGCGTCGTTCTTTGAATGGCCTCACAAGCCATCCGGATTGCAGTAAGATATCTGTACAAAAATACAGTATGCACCATCGTAGTGCATGGTTTTCAGGCCGCGCGGACGATTGCGCACCTTTTTAAGCAAGGAATTCACATGAGTCTGTCTTTGGTGCAAAGTCGGGCGCTGCTGGGACTGGAGGCAGCAGCGGTGACCGTCGAAGTTCATCTCTCCAATGGGCTGCCCAGCTTTACCCTGGTGGGGCTAGCGGATGTTGAAGTGAAAGAAGCGCGCGAACGGGTGCGCTCGGCCATCCAGAACTCTGGGCTGGAGTTTCCCAACAACAAACGCATCATCGTCAACCTGGCACCCGCCGATTTGCCCAAAGACTCCGGCCGCTTTGATTTGCCGATTGCGCTGGGCATCCTGGCCGCCAGCGGGCAGATCGACGCAGCGCAACTCAACGGCTACGAATTCGCTGGCGAGCTGTCGCTGTCGGGCGACCTGCGGCCGGTGCGCGGGGCCCTGGCCATGAGCCTGGCGCTGCATGCGGGCAAGGTCGTGACGCGCCTGGTGTTGCCTGTGGGCAACGCTGAAGAAGCGGCCCTGGTGCCCACCGCGCAGGTCTATCGGGCGCAGCACCTGCTTGATGTGGTGCAGCATTTTCAGCCGCAGACTTCAGACGGCCCGGTACCGCAGCCGATGGGTCGTGACGATGCTGCGGGCTGGCAGCGCGTGGAGGTCGCGCCCGTGCTGCAGTTGGCCGACTACCTGGATCTGGCCGATGTCAAAGGCCAGCTCGGTGCCAAAAGGGCACTCGAAATTGCAGCGGCTGGCGGCCACAGTCTGCTGCTGGTGGGGCCGCCGGGTTCGGGCAAATCCATGCTGGCGCAGCGCTTTGCCGGCCTGCTGCCGCCCATGACCACCGATGAAGCCTTGCAAAGTGCTGCCGTGGCCAGTCTGGGTGGCAGCTTTTCGCTCAGCCAATGGGCACAGCGGCCGACGCGCCACCCGCACCACACGGCCAGTGCGGTGGCGCTGGTGGGTGGTGGCTCACCACCACGGCCGGGCGAAATATCGCTGGCGCACCACGGTGTGCTGTTTCTTGACGAACTGCCAGAGTTTCCCAGAGCGGCGCTGGAGGCGCTGCGCGAACCGTTGGAAACAGGCCACATCACCATTTCACGCGCGGCCCGGCGGGCTGAGTTTCCGGCACGTTTTCAGCTGATCGGTGCCATGAACCCCTGCCCCTGCGGCTACCTGGGCTCAACCCAAAAGGCCTGCCACTGCACGCCCGACCAGGTGCTGCGCTACCAAAGCAAGCTCAGCGGACCGCTGGTGGACCGCATCGACCTGCATGTGGAAGTGCCGGCGGTGCCGTCACACGAGTTGCTGGCATCGCCACCGGGTGAATCCAGCGATCTCATCCGCGCACGCTGCACGGCCGCACGCCAGCGCGCCACCGATCGCCAGGGCAAGCCCAATCACGCGCTGCAAGGCCAGGAGATCGACCAGTTTGTGCTGCTTGACGAAGCCGCCGCCAGATTCTTGAATGTGGCCGCCACCCGACTGGGCTGGTCGGCCCGCAGCACCCACCGCGCCTTGAAGGTGGCGCGTACCATTGCCGACCTGGCCGCTGCCCGCACCACCCAGGTCAGCCATGTGGCCGAGGCCATGCAATACCGCCGCACGTTACGCCCCGGTTGACCTGTTGCGGCTGGCCCACACGCCAGCATAATTGCACGCATGGCAGAACAATACTTTGAAATGTTGTGGGATTGTCCGCAGTGCGACGCGCGTGGCCTGCTGGGCACCGTGCACCGGCACTGCCCCTCATGTGGGGCGGCGCAAGACCCGACACGGCGTTACTTTCCGGCACCCGGTCAGGAGGTCGAGGCCAAAAACCACCGCTACGTGGGTGCTGATTGGGCCTGCGCCTATTGCGAGACTCCCAATTCGGCGCAGGCGGCTTTCTGTGGCAATTGTGGGGCACCCAAAGACGGCAACAAGGAAGTCCAGCGCATGCCGGATAAGCCGGCAGTTGAAGTCCCCGTTGCGCCCATACCGCCACTGCCGCAAACACCCCGACCGGGCGTGCCATGGTTGAAGATTGTGTTGCTGCTGGTACTGCTGGCGGGCGCGGCGCTGACTTACCTGTTTTCCAGCAAACACGACGAGCGCGTCCAGCTGGTTGAAAAAAGCTGGAGCCGCAGCATCGAGGTGGAGCGCTTCAGCGCCGTGCGGGCTTCTGACTGGTGCGATGCCATGCCGTCTGATGCCTACGCGGTCAGCCGCACGCGCGAGCAGCGCAGCACGCGCCAGGTGGCTGACGGCCAGGACTGCGTCGATGTGCGCGCTGACATGGGCGACGGTACGTTCACCAAACGCCGGGAATGCAGCACGCGCTACCGCAATGAACCCGTGTTTGACAGCAAATGCAGCTACCGCATCAACCGCTGGCAACTGGCACGAACCGATCAGCGCTCGGGTGGGGCCAGTCTGATGCCCACCTGGCCCGAGCCCCTGGTGGCCAACACGCTGCTGGGCCGCCAGCAGCTTGGCGCAGAACGCCTGGGTACGCGACGCGAGACCTACTGGGTGACGTTGCGCTCAGCCAAAGGTCGTGACTGGAGCTGCGATCTCAGCGCTGCACGCTGGTCAGACCTGGCTGAAAACCAGGCCATGACGCTCAAGGTGAGGGGTACGGGCGGTGCCGATTGCGACAGCCTGGCAGCACAGCCGTAGTTGCGCTACACCTGTTTAAGGTCAATTCCCTTCGGAGAAATGTCGGCGATCAATCGGAACGACCCCGCTTCGACTTCGCTTGCGACTTATGAATGGTAGGCCGTGTAGGACTTGAACCTACGACCAAAGGATTCCGGTTTGCGTGAGTTTCCCCACTCCCAGGACTATTTCATCACCCACAGCCGAACTGTTGGGGTGCCGGGCGCTCGCGGGACGCTTATCGGATTGGCTCCTCACGTCCTAGTCTCTGCACCTTTCCGCATACCGATCTTGCGATCTGCCTTCTGCGGACTTGGCTCAAGGTTGCCATGGCACAACACCTAAGGTTTCCTTGAGTTCACCCGGTTTGCGCACAAAAATTACTTTCTGTGGTCACCATTTTGATGAGTCCTCTGCTCTAACCAACTGAGCTAACGGCCCATTCACCTGCACATTACACCACTGAAAACCAGCAACGAATTCCACTGCCGACAGAATTTTTACGCCAGGCAGCTGCAGCCCGACCCGCTGGACAAGTTCATCCAATCGGCGACAAGCGCCGGATTACTTGTGGTGGCTCAGCGCGTTGCTGACCAGTTTGGCGGTGATATCCACAATCTGGATCATCCGGTCATACGCCATGCGGGTTGGGCCGATCACACCCAGCGTGCCGACGACCAGACCGTCCACCTCGTAGGGCGCGCTGACGATGGACAGGTCTTCAAACGGCACCACCTGGCTTTCGCCGCCAATAAAAATCCGCACGCCTTCGGCCTGCCCCGTCACGTCAAGCAGGCGCATCAGCTGGGCCTTCTGCTCAAACAGGCCAAAAGCCCGGCGTAAATGGCTCATGTCATTGGAAAAATCACTGACCGACAGCAGATTGCGTTCGCCCGAAATGATGACCTCGTCCTGCACATCGGTCAACACCTCTGAATTGGCCGTGACGGCCGCGTTCATCAGGCTGGCGATCTCAGCACGCAGTGAATCCACCTCGGCCTTGAGGCGCTCGCGCACCTGCTCGATGGCCAGACCCACATAGTTGGCGTTCAGGTAGTTCGCCGCCTCCACCAACTCTGCCTGCGCGTAATCAACCTCGGTGAAGAGCACCCGGTTTTGCACATCGCCCTCGGGCGACACGATGATGACCAGCAAGCGGCGGTCCGACAGCCGCAAAAACTCGATGTGCCGAAACACCGAGGTGCGCCTGGGTGCCACCACGATGCCAACAAACTGCGACAGGCTGGAGAGCAGGTTCGCCGCATTGGAAATCACCTTTTGCGGCTGATCAGGTGCCAGGTGATGCGTACCCAGCTGGCCGCGCTGCACCGTGAGCATGGTATCGACAAACAGCCGGTAGCCGCGCGCTGTAGGCACGCGTCCGGCCGAGGTGTGCGGGCTGACGATCAGACCCAACTCTTCCAGGTCTGACATCACGTTGCGGATGGTTGCCGGCGACAGGTCCAGACCGGACGCCTTGGACAGCGTGCGCGAGCCCACCGGTTGCCCGTCGGCAATGTAGCGCTCCACCAGCGCTTTGAGCAATAACTTGGCACGGTCGTCGAGCATGCTTTCATTTTAATGATGTAATTTACGCATGACTCCCAAATTCCAGCAGGTCGCACTGATCGGCAAATACCAGACCTTGACCACGGCTTTGTCGCACACCAATGCGCGCACGGCGCTCGAAGCCGTTGCCGTTTTCCTGCACGAGCAAGGCTGCGACGTGGTGTTGGAGCACGACACCGCACTGAACATGGGGCTGGAAGGCTACCAGTCCCTGACCGTGGCACAAATCGGCGCGCAGTGCGATCTGGGCCTGGTGGTGGGCGGCGACGGCACCATGCTGGGCATTGGCCGTCAGCTGGCGGCTTACGGTGTGCCCCTGATCGGCATCAACCAGGGCCGCCTAGGGTTCATCACCGATGTGCCCTACCACAGCTTTCCGGCCAGTCTGGCCCGCATGCTGCAAGGCGAATATGTGGAAGACCAGCGCAGCCTGATGAATGCGCGCGTGATGCGCGATGGCCACTGTGTGTTCACCGCGATGGCGATGAATGACGTGGTGGTCAACCGTGGCGCGGCCTCGGGCATGGTGGAGTTGCGCGTTGAGGTGGATGGGCATTTTGTCGCCAACCAGCGCGCCGATGGCCTGATCATCGCCACCCCCACCGGATCGACCGCCTACGCGCTGTCGGCCGGAGGCCCGCTGATGCATCCGTCGATACCGGGCTGGGTGATCGTACCGATTGCCCCGCATACCCTGTCAAACCGGCCGATCGTTTTGGCCAACACGGCGCACATCGCGATTGAAATCGTCGCCGGACGCGATGCCAGCGCCAGCTTTGACATGCAATCGTTGGCATCGCTGATGCACGGCGATCGCATTGAAGTCAGCCTGTCAGAGCACCATGTCCGCTTTTTGCACCCGCTGGGCTGGTCATACTACGACACCTTGCGCGAAAAGATGCACTGGAACGAAGGAGTGGTCTCAACGTGAGCCTGAAACGCATGGTGTTGCGCGACTTTGTCATCGTCAGCAACCTGGAACTTGAGTTCAATACTGGGTTTACCGTGCTGACCGGCGAGACCGGAGCGGGTAAATCCATCCTGATCGACGCCTTGCAACTGGTCACCGGGGGCCGCGCCGACCTGACCATGATCCGCGAAGGGGCCAGCCGCACCGAGGTCAGCGCTGAATTTGACACCACGCCCGACATTGCCCGCTGGCTCGACGATGCCGGATTCGAGATGGACCCGGCCAGTGCTGCACCAGCCGATGCGGGTTTGTTGCTGCGCCGAACAGTGGATGCACAAGGCAAAAGCCGTGCCTGGATCAACGGCAGCCCGGCCACCGCGACGCAATTGCGCGCCATTGGCGAACAACTGCTCGACATCCACGGCCAGCACGCCTGGCAAAGCCTGACGCGCGCCGATGCCGTGCGTGGCTTGCTCGATGCCTACGCGCAAGTCTCTTGTACGGCCGTTGCAGCATGCTGGCAGCAGTGGCGCGAGGCGCAAGAGCGGCTGACACAGGCCCGCGGAGCGCAAGACTCGCTGCAACAGGAGCGCGAACGCCTGGCCTGGCAAATTGGCGAGCTTGAAAAGCTCTCGCCGCAGGCTGACGAATGGCCGGAGCTCAACGCCGAGCACACCCGGCGCTCGCATGCCCAGGCCCTGTTGGAGGCGGCGCAGGCCGCTGTGTCCTTGCTCGACGAGGATGACCAAAGCGCCACCACGCGCCTCGGTCAGGCGCACGACTTGCTTCACAAACAAGAGCACATTGAGCCCGTATTCAAAGGGCTGACAGATGTTTTAGCCTCCAGTCTGGCACAGGCTGAAGACGCCGTGCGCACGCTGCGCGCGTACCTGCGCAAGACCGAGCCTGACCCGGACCGGCTGGCAGCACTCGACGAGCGCATGGGCCTGTGGGTGGCACTGGCGCGGCGCTACAAGCGTTTGCCCGACGAACTTCCGCAGTTGCTGTTGCACTGGCAGCAAGCGCTGAAAACGCTCGATGCGAATGCCGACCTGCAGGCGCTGGAGCAGGCCCAGCAGGCAGCCTGGCAAAGCTATCTTCAGGAAGCCACCCAACTCACCCAAGCCCGCCGCCGCGCCGCCATCGCACTGGGCAAAACCATCAGCACGGCGATGCAGGGGCTGGGCATGCAGGGTGGAAGGTTTGAGGTGCAGATCCAGGCGTCAGCGCAACCGCTGCAAAGCGGGCTCGACGACATCAGTTTCCTGGTGGCCGGACACGCCGGCAGCACGCCGCGCCCGGTCAACAAGGTGGCCTCGGGCGGCGAGCTGTCGCGCATCGCGCTGGCCATTGCGGTCACCACCAGCCAGTTGGGCACCGCGCAAACGCTGATTTTTGACGAGGTCGATGCCGGTGTCGGCGGGGCCGTGGCAGAAACCGTGGGACAGCTGATGCGCCAGCTCGGGCGCGACCGCCAGGTTCTGGCCGTCACCCACCTGCCTCAGGTGGCGGCCTGTGCCAACCAGCATCTGGTGGTACGCAAGCAGTTGGTAGGCAACGCAACCCTCAGTTCAGTGCACCCTGTGCAAGCCGATACCCGCGTGACCGAGCTGGCACGCATGCTTGGTGGCGAGCGCATTTTGGCCACCACGCTGGCGCACGCCCAAGACATGTTGAAAATTCAGGATGCCTGACATGAACCCAAACCTTGCACCCAACTACTCGCCAGGACTGACACCTGCCACTTCGCCTTTGCAGATCGTGCTGATCACCGGCATGGCGGGTTCCGGTAAATCCGTTGCGCTGCACGCCTTGGAAGATCTGGGCTTCTACTGCGTTGACAACCTGCCCCCCGAGCTGTTCTTGCCGCTGGTCGAGCTGGAGCGCACCAGTCATTGCAAGCAACTCGCCATTGCCATGGACGTGCGCAGCGCGCAGGCGCTGCCGCTGGTGCCGCAGCAACTCGCCGAACTCAAGGCGCGCGGCATTCAGGTGGACTCGCTGTTTCTGGATGCCACCACCGACACCCTGATCCGGCGCTTTTCAGAAACACGCCGCCGTCACCCCTTGTCGCAAATCAGCGACCAGGCACTGGATCAGCACCACGCACTGACCGAAGCCATCGAGCTGGAGCGTGAAATGCTCAGCGAATTGCGCGGACAAGCCCACGTGATCGACTCAAGCATCATTCGCCCAACGCAACTGCAAAGCTATGTCAAGTCCTTCATCGAGGCTCCGGGCGAGCAACTGACCCTGGTTTTCGAGTCGTTTGCGTTCAAACGCGGCATTCCCACCGATGCCGACTACGTGTTTGACGTGCGCATGCTGCCCAACCCGCACTACGAACCCGCTTTACGGGCCCTGACCGGCCAGGATGCGCCGGTAATGGCTTTTTTGCAACAGGAAAGTGACGTGCAACGAATGCTGGCCCACATCAGCACGTTTCTGGACGACTGGCTGCCGGCGCTGGCGCAAAACCACCGCAGCTACGTCACGGTGGCGATTGGCTGCACCGGTGGCCAGCACCGCTCGGTCTATCTGGTCGAGCAGTTGGCCGCGCGCTTTGGCAGCCATTGGGTCACGCTGAAAAGGCACCGCGAGATGGATGCCCGTCCAATTCAGCGCTAGCCATTTTTTATATTATTTATAGCTATAAGCGCAATCCCCATAAGGGCTAGAGCACTAAAACATATCAATTTCTAGAACTCACCGAAAATGGGACCCGGGAGTGTCAGCAACTTTTTGATTGGTGCGGGAAAACCCAAACCTGGCCACTGGCTTGGCCCGATCCAGCAGCCATCGGCCTTTGGAGTGCAAGTGCGTGGCAACTTCACGCGCACCGGGTGCAGGAGCAGGTCTTTGTGCGTCAGCACATGCTTGAAGGCGGGCAGATCAACCACCGTGACGTGCTGGCCGCCGGGCAAGGCCGCCAGCAACGCTGCACGGTCAGCAAACAGGGCAAAACACGTCAAGCCAGCCCACACGCCGGGTGTCGGGCGCTGGCTTAGCCACAGCGCGCCATCTTCGGCGTGCGCCCACAGCAGCCAGATTGACTGCGCACTGCGCTTGAGCTTGCGGGTTTTGACGGGAAATTGTTCGGTCTTGCCCTGTGCCTTGGCGCGGCACGCGACCTGTAGTGGACAGATCTCGCAATTTGGTTTTTTGGGGGTACACAGCGTGGCACCCAGGTCCATCAAGCCTTGTGTATAGCGTGGCATCGCCTGCTGCAGGTCCTCTTTGGGTAGCAGCTCGGTGGCCAAGGCCCACAATTGGCGCTCATGGGCGGCCTGCCCCAGGTCAGCATCGAAGCCAAGAAACCGTGTCAGCACGCGCTTGACATTGCCATCCAGAATCGCCACCCGCTGGCCAAAGCACAGTGACGCAATGGCTGCTGCGGTGGAGCGGCCAATGCCTGGCAAAGTCTGCAGTACTTCGGCCTGCTGGGGAAACTCTCCCGCGTACTGTTGCACCACCACCTGTGCGCAGCGATGCAGATGACGCGCCCGGCTGTAGTAGCCCAAACCGGCCCACAAGGCCAGCACCTCGGCCTGCGGTGCCTGCGCCAGCACGCCTACATCAGCAAAATGTGCCAAAAACCGGGCGTAATAGTCGCATACGGTGGCCACCTGAGTCTGCTGCAACATGATCTCGGACAGCCAGACACGGTACGGGTCACGCGTGTCTTGCCAGGGCAGGTCATGGCGGCCGTGCTGCAGCTGCCATTGCACCACGGCCGATGCCAGCGAAAAACCGCCCGCGCCAGACTCAGGCTGGCTGGGCATTCATGGCCACACCAAAGCGGTCGGGGGTTGTCATTTGCAGCAAGTAATCGGTCAGCTCCCCCAGCTTGTGCTCGGCCTGGTCGAGTTCGGCACTGCGTGCATTGATTTCTGCAATGCGCTCGGCCAGACTCTCGGAAGCCAGCGCGATGCGGTCAATGGCTTCGAGGCGGCGCGCGAAGTTCTTGCGCCGTTCGCGCAATTGGGAATCGAGCTGGGACGCCGCCGACTTGCTCCAGGTTTCAATATCACCCAGCGCTGTCTCATAGACACCGCGCAAGCGGGTGGACAGCGCCCGCACCACCGCTTGTGCAAATTCAGGTTGCGCCAACCGGAACGCGTTGCCAATGCCCAGGTATTGCAGATGACTGCGTTCAATCAAACCCAGTTCATTCACATAGGACGCGACTTGCGGCTCGTCGGGGGCTTGCAATGAAAACCCGTATTCGGTATTGAGCTGCATGAAGGTGGCGATCAACATGGTGTGGATTTCCAGCCCCTTGACGTGGACTTGCTCCATATTGACCCGCAGGCGATCAAACGTATCGCCATAAGAGCGCTTGATGCCCAGCTTGAAACCCTTCTGGTTCAGCGCCGCCGTCAATTGCGCCATTTCCTGGCGCAGGTTGAGCGGGCCCAGCAAGCCAAAAATCTCGCGCAGCAACTTCAGGTGGACCGAGCGCACCGCATGAATCTTGACTCCGGCCGCGTCAAAATCAGCTTGCTCTTGCGCAATGCGGGCGCGCATGGCTTTGATCACCGGCTTGTTTTTGCCTTGCAAGCCCTTGAGCTCAATCAATTGCTCGGTCAGGTCGCGCCGGCGCACCTGCACCACCCGACCAGTTTCGGTACGCAAGGCGCTGATGCCGCGCGCCACCGCGGCACCCAAGATCTTCTGCCGCCGTCCCATGATGCCTTTGCTCAAGGCCTCCTCCAGCACCCCCAGGCAGCTGCGGCGCAACAGGGCCGCATCGTTGCTGACCTTGCCCATCAAGCCCTTTTGCGCCGATACCGCCACCACCTGCTGCTCCGAGATACCTAGCACCTGGGCGGCGTCGCGCTTTTGCTTTTCGATTTGCGCCTGCACTTCCTGCGGGCTGTCCATGGCGTCCCACAAGGTGTCGATCTTGTTCAGCACCACCAGCCGCGTTGCCATGTCCTGGTCGTCTTCCACCAGGTGTTCGCGCCAGATCGACAGATCAGACTGGGTGACACCGGTGTCAGCACCCAGAATGAACACCACCGCCTGCGCCTGCGGGATCAGGCTGACAGTCAGCTCGGGCTCGGCACCGATGGCGTTCAGCCCGGGCGTATCCAGAATCACCAGGCCCTGCCTGAGCAACGGATGGGCGATGTTGATCAGGGCGTGGCGCCACTTGGGCACCTCCACCAGACCCGCGGCGTCCAGCAGCGGGTTGTGTTCGGGCGACTGGTTGTGCCAGAAGCCCAGCGCACGGGCCTCGTCCTGCGTGACCCGGCGCGTCTCGGCGACCTTGGCAAAGGCTTCGGCCAGCTGTTTCGGGTTGGTCACCTCCAGGGCGGTGTGGATCCATTTGTCGGGCACCATGCGCCACTCCATCAGCGACTGCGGCTGCAAGCGCGTCTCAATGGGCAGCAGGCGCAGGCACGGTGGCACCTCGGGGTCATAACCCATCTCGGTCGGGCACATCGTGGTGCGCCCGGCGCTCGCGGGCATGATGCGCCGCCCATAATCCGCAAAAAACACGGCATTGATCAACTCAGATTTGCCGCGTGAAAACTCGGCCACAAATGCCACCATGACCTTGTCCACCCGAATCTGCGATTCAAGCCGGTGCAGCCGGTCTTCCACCGACGCATCGAGCATGTCCTGGTCTTTCAGCCACTGCGCCAACAGCTTCAGGCGCAGCGCAAACTCGCGCCGCCAGGTGCCGTGCTGGTCAAATTTTTCGTTGAATGAAGTTGCCAAAGTGCCTCCAGAGCGTGCTGAGCGTTTCAATATAGCACCCTTGCACCTGCGTGCCGCTGAATTGGCCGGTTCAACGCTTCTGGCAGACCGGGCAGTAAAAGCTGGAACGCTGCCCCTGGCGGATCAGTTTGATTGGGCTGGCGCAAACTTTGCAGGGTAAACCAACCCGGCCATAGACCATGGCATCAAGCTGAAAGTGGCCCGACTCTCCGTTGGCACTGGAGAAATCCCGCAGCGTGCTGCCGCCTTTCTCGAGCGCCCGCGTCAGCACGTCACGAATTGCACCGTACAGCCGCGCCACGCGCGGCCGGCTCAAACTTGCCGCGCGCGCAGTGGGGCGAATACCTGCCAGAAACAACGCCTCCGAGGCATAAATATTGCCCACGCCCACCACCACATCGCCGCACAGCAACACCTGCTTGATGGCGGTTTTGCGCTGCTTGAGCGCCGCTCCAAATGCGGCCAGCTCAAACGCCGGCGACAAGGGTTCCATGCCCAGGTGCCCGAGCAGCTTGTGCGCTTGTGGGTCCGCCAGCGAATCGACATACACCACGGCACCAAAACGCCTCGGGTCGTGCAGGCGCAGCGTGCCGTTGGAGGTCACCAGCTCGAAGTGGTCATGCACCCCGGGCGGCGGCAAATGGCTTGAAAACAGCAGGCTGCCCGACATGCCCAGGTGCAGCAGCAGCCAACCCTGATCAAGCGCCACCAACAAATACTTGCCGCGCCGCTCGACTGTGCGCACCACTCGCCCGGTCAACTGCTCTGGTGCACAGCCCAGCGGCCAGCGCAGCGGTTTGCCCAGGTCTGCTGACAACACCTGCGCGCCCTCGATGGCCGCCACAAAACTGCGGCGGGTCACTTCGACTTCAGGTAATTCAGGCATCGGCAATCTTTTCGGTGGGCATGGATTATTATGAACGGATGCGCCTCAAACCTGCCCTATTTACTTTGCTGCTGAGCCTGGCGCTTGGTGTGCATGCCCTCAACGCCACGCCACCCGAGCCCAAGCCCGTCAGTTCGGCGATGGACAGTGTGCTGTTCTACCAACTGCTGATTGGCGAACTCAATGCGCGCTCGGACGACCCCGGTGTGGCTTTTTCGCTGATTCTCGACGCGGCACGCAAAACCGGCGACCCGGCGGTGTATCGGCGCGCAGTTCAGATCGCACTGGAGGCACGGGCCGGCGAGTCAGCACTGCAAGCCGCCAAAGCCTGGAGCCAGGCCATTCCAGCCTCGGCAGAAGCCAATCGCTTCGTGTTGCAGATTTTGCTCGGCCTCAACCGCACCGCCGAGACGCTGGAGCCACTCAAGCGCAGTCTGACCCTGACCCCAACAGCTGAACTGCGCGACATGTTGTGGGGCTTGCCCGGCCTGTTCGAGCGCACCCAAGACCGCCCACTGGCGGCCACAACCGTACAAAAGGCACTGGCCAGCGTGCTGAGCGACAAGACCGTGGGCGCAACGGCCTGGGCGGTGATCGGGCGCTTCTGGCTCAGCGCAGCTGACAAGCCCGCAGCGCTGAATGCCGCTACCAAAGGGCTGGCGATGGATGTCAATTCTGAGCATGCGGCGCTGCTGGCCCTGTCGATGCTGAGCACCGATGTGCCACACGCCGAGCAATTGGTGCGCTCGCACCTGCCGCAGGCCCGACCGGCCTACCACATGGCCTTCATCAAGGCCTTGCTCGACACGCAACGCACCAGCGAAGCCCAAGCCGAACTGGCCCAGCTCAAAGCCCATGTGCCCGCCTACCCCGATGCCTGGCTGGTGTCGGGCATGCTGGCGCTGCAGCAACAAACGCCCGATGTCGCAGAGCCGCAACTGCTGCATTATCTGGACCTGGTGGAAGCGCTTGGCCCGACCGATCAGCCAGTGGAATTGAAGCGCGGTCGCGCGCAAGCCCAGCTGTCACTGGCGCAAATTGCCCGGCTACGCCATGAACCACAAACCGCCAAAGCCTGGCTGGCGCTGGTGGACAACCCCGATGACCTGCTGCGCGCACAAATCCAGCAAGCCGTGCTGATGGCGCAGCAGGGGCAGCTCGAAGAAGCGCTGGTGCTGCTGCAAAACCAGCCCGAGCGCAATGAGGCCGATGCCCGCCTCAAGCGCTCGGCAGAAATTGGCTTGTTGCGCGATTTCAAGCACTACGCGCGTGCCCGCGACAAGCTGCAAGTCGCCATCGCCCAAAGCCCGCACGACACCGACCTGGTGTATGAACTGGCCATGGTGAGCGAAAAACTCGGTGATCTGGCAGAAATGGAGCGCCTGTTGCTCAGCCTGATCGCCGCCAACCCACAAGACCCGCAACCCTACAACGCGCTGGGTTATTCTCTGGCAGACCGCAACCTGCGCCTGGACGAGGCCAAAGCGCTGATCTCCAAGGCCCTGTCGCTGGCACCAGGCGACCCCTTCATCACCGACAGCCTGGCCTGGGCAGAATTTCGCAGTGGCAATCTGGCGCAAGCGCTGACGCTGCTGCAAGCGGCCTTCAAAGACAAACCGGATGCAGAAATTGCCGCACACCTGGGTGAGGTGTTGTGGGTCAGCCAGCGCCAAGCCGAGGCGCGTGCCGTCTTCACCGAGGGACTCAAACTCAACCCGGACAACGAAACCCTGGTCGAGACCCTGAAGCGCCTGCGTGTCGCGCTGTGAGCACTTGCTGGTCACGCTGGCTCGTGGGCTTGGTTGCTATTTTATTTGTAACTGGCTGCGCAACAGGCACGAGGGATAGAGGCCAAAACGATACATATATATCAAGCTGGCATGGGCGCTTGGCAATCAAGGTCGATGCCGACATCTCACTGACCCAATTGCCCGGTCAGTCGCTTAGCGCTGCGTTTGAACTGCAAGGTAATGCGCAGCAGGGCATGCTGCAGCTGCTGACCCCGCTGGGTAGCACTGCTGCCCGTGTGACGTGGACAGCGACATCTGCCACGCTCGAGTCTGGCGGCGAAGCCCGTGCCTTTGCCGATCTGCCGGCACTGCTGCTGCACCTGCTGGGCACCGAGGTGCCAGTCAGCGCCCTGTTCGCCTGGCTGAACGGGCAACCGGTCGAACTCGATGGCTGGCAGGTGGATCTGACGCAACGCACGCAAGGCAAGATCATCGCGCGCCGGCTGGCCCCCGCGCCCGAGGCTGAACTTCGGCTGATTCTGGAAGACTGACGTGACGCCAATTTGTTCGACCCTGGCCCTGAAATCGCTTTCATGAAGTCCATTTACGACATTTGCGCTCCCGCCAAGCTCAACCTGTTTTTGCACATTGTTGGCCGCCGGGCTGACGGTTACCACCTGCTGGAATCGGCATTCATGCTGATCGACTGGTGCGACACCTTGCATGTCGAGCTGCGCGCTGACGGTCGGCTGAGCCGTGAAGACCTGAGCACCAAGCTGCCTGACGATGACCTGGTGCTGCGCGCTGCCCGCAGCTTGCAACAAGCTAGCGGCACCCGTCTTGGCGCGCACATCGCCATCGACAAACGCATTCCAGCGCAGGCTGGCATGGGTGGCGGCTCGTCTGACGCGGCCTCAACGCTGCTGGCACTGAACCGGCTGTGGGGGCTGGGGCTGGACTTGGCGGCACTGCTGCCGCTGGGTCTGCAACTCGGTGCTGATGTGCCGTTTTTCCTGGGTGGCCACAACGCCTGGGTGAGTGGCATCGGTGAAACCCTGCAAGCCATTGCGCTGCCACCGGCGCGGTTCTGTGTTGTCAAACCACCGCAGGGACTCGATACCGGACGAATTTTTTCGCATCCACAGCTTAAAAGGGACACCAAGCTCGCTATACTCTCAGGCTTTGCTGCAGATGCCTACGGCTTCGGTTGCAACGATTTGCAAGACATTGCCCAACAGATTTGTCCGGGCGTGAATCAGGCTCTTGACTGGCTTTCCAGCCAAGGCCTGTCAGGGCGAATGACCGGTTCCGGTAGCGCCGTATTTGCAAAGTCGTTACAGACCCTTGACCTGGGCAACGTGCCTGTTGGTTTTCAGGTCAAAATATGCAGCAATCTGCCGGTTCACCCCCTTGCGGGATGGGCGGCATCAAGCGGTTATCGGTAAGACCTTCTGGTCTTACCCGTGTAGGGGAGTCGCCAAGCTGGTTAAGGCACTGGATTTTGATTCCAGCATGCGAAGGTTCGAATCCTTCCTCCCCTGCCAAATTAAGCGTTTGTGACTGTTTGTGACTATTAGTTGGAATCTACATGCAAGCCGATCTGCCCCCCGAATTCATGGTTTTCACCGGCAATGCCAACCCCGCACTGGCGGCTGACATTGCCCACTACCTGAAAACCGATCTGGGTGCCGCCGAGGTGGGGCGATTTTCTGACGGCGAAGTCACCGTCGAAATCAAGCAAAACGTGCGTGCCCGCGATGTCTTTGTGGTGCAAAGCACCTGCGCTCCGACCAACGAAAACCTGATGGAATTGCTGATCATGGTCGATGCACTCAAACGTGCCTCAGCCGAACGCATCAGCGCCGTCATCCCCTATTTTGGTTACGCCCGGCAAGATCGGCGTCCGCGCTCCAGCCGCGTGCCGATCTCCGCCAAGGTGGTGGCCAACATGCTGCAGGCAGTGGGCGTGGCCCGCGTGCTGACCATGGACTTGCACGCCGACCAGATTCAGGGCTTCTTTGACATCCCGGTAGACAACATTTACGCCTCGCCGGTGCTGCTGGGCGACTTGAAGCAGAAAAATTACGATGACCTGATCGTCGTGTCGCCCGATGTGGGCGGTGTGGTGCGCGCGCGCGCGCTGGCCAAACAGCTCAATTGCGACCTGGCCATCATCGACAAGCGCCGCCCGCGCGCCAACGTCAGCGAAGTCATGCACGTCATCGGCGAAATAGAAGGCCGAAACTGTGTGGTCATGGACGACATGATCGACACCGCAGGCACGCTGGTCAAAGCTGCCAGCGTGCTCAAGCAGCGCGGGGCCAAAAAGGTTTATGCCTATTGCACCCACGCCATTTTTTCCGGCCCGGCGATTGACCGCATCAGCCACGGCGATGCGCTCGATGAGGTGGTGGTGACCAACACCATTCCATTGAGCCCCGCGGCAATGAAATGCACCAAAATCCGACAGCTTAACGTCGCCCCGTTGATCGCCGAGACCATTCAGCGCATCGCGGAAGGCAAGTCGGTGATGAGTTTGTTTTCCGATCAAGACAACCTGTTTTGACCGGAATTCCAAGTGGCTCGCACCTCCTTTTTTGGATGGCGGGCTTTTTTTAATCAGGGTCGCACTGGTCGCGGTCGGCCCTTTACGGAGTTAGCCAATGAAATTTATCGCTTATGAGCGTGCCAAGCAGGGTACGGGTGCGAGCCGCCGTCTGCGCATCACCGGTCGCACGCCCGGTATCGTTTACGGTGGAACGGCCGAGCCGCAGCTGATCGAACTCGATCACAACGCACTCTGGCACGCCCTGAAAAAAGAGGCCTTCCATTCAAGCATCCTGACCATGGAAATGGCCGGTGCCGAGAGCAACGTGCTGTTGCGCGACGTACAAGTCCATCCCTTCAAACAGTTGATCCTGCACATCGACTTCCAGCGTGTGGATGCCACCACCAAGCTGCACATGAAGGTGCCGTTGCACTTCTTTGGCGACAACGACTCGCAAGCCGTCAAGTCTGAAGGCTGCATTGCCAACCACGTCATCAACGAACTCGACGTGTTGTGCCTGCCCACCGACCTGCCCGAGTTCATCAAGGTGGACCTGAGTGGCCTGAAAAAGGGCAGCTCGCTGTGCCTGGCCGACATTCCACTGCCCAAGGGCGTGAAAGCCGTGACCCACGGCGGCAACAAAAACCCGGTGGTGGTGTCTGTGGTGGTGGTGGCGGCGGCTGAGGCCCCGGCTGCCGAGCCAGCGGCGGATGCGGCTCCCGCCAAACCGGCAGGCAAGGCCGGTGCCAAGCCCGCAGCAAAAGCGCCGGCGGCTGCCAAGGCGCCAGCTGCCAAGCCTGCTGCCAAAAAATAAGCTCACTGGCGCTTCTGAAAAGGCTCACTCCGGTGGGCCTTTTTTGTTTTCACCGCACCCTTATCGCATAATTCCATCATGATCAAACTGCTTGTGGGCCTGGGCAATCCGGGGCCGGATTACGAAGCCACCCGCCACAACGCCGGCTATTGGTGGATTGACAGCGTGGCACAAGCCATGAGCACCCCCTTGTTGATGGATAAAAGCTATTTCGGCCGGGTGGCACGCACCACATTCAATGGCCAGACCGTCTGGCTGCTGACACCGCAAACCTTCATGAATGCGAGTGGCAAATCAGTGGCAGCGCTGGCCAATTTCTTCAAAATCCAACCAGAGGAAATTCTGGTCGCACATGACGAGCTCGACATCGCCCCGGGCGAGGCCAAGCTCAAGCTCGGAGGCAGCCACGCCGGCCACAACGGTCTGCGCGACATTCATGCGCAACTTGGCACCGACCAATACTGGCGGCTGCGCTTGGGCATTGGCCACCCGGGCAACCGCGCCGATGTCATTCACTGGGTGCTGAAAAAGCCCTCGCCTGATCACCGCATTGCCATCGAGCAATGCATCGACCGTGCCACCAAGGCCTTGTCACCCTTGTTGGCTGGCGATATGGAACAAGCCATGCGACTGATCCACACCAGCAAACCACCTCGCCCCAAGCCGCCCCGGCCTATGCCGACGGTCATCGGTGCAGCACCTGTCGCGCCGCCAGAGCAGCCCATGCCCGATGCGCTTCAACCAAAGCCTTAGCCGTGCAAACCGTCCCCGCCCCTGTGTTACTGATCAACACCATGCTCAAATCAATTCTATTGGCTATTTGTTTTATAGCTGTTAGCGCAATACCACTCTGGGCTACAGGCCAAAATGTCTATAAATGCGGCTCCAGCTACAGCCAGACGCCTTGCACCAATGGCCAGTTGCTGAACGTGGACGACGCGCGCGCTCCAGCACAGCAACAGCAGACCACCGAGGCCACACGCGCTGCCCAGAAAATGGCCAAGCAGCTGGAAAAAGACCGGCTGGCGCAAGAAAAACTGGCCACGCTCAACGCCCGTCAGGCGGCAAAACAGGTAGCTACGCCCAGCCCCACCACCGCAACGACAGCAGCCGATGCACCGCTGACCAAGATCACGCCCAAAAGCGCTGGTCCCAAAACCAAAAAACCCAATCAGTTCA
>JFJP01039027.1_pt1 | contig 25640 bp, 23 predicted proteins | sample 431651 | NCBI WGS metagenome assembly JFJP01 (sample SAMN02602958, study PRJNA72255) | Microbial mat metagenome, whole genome shotgun sequencing project. | biome: fresh water; feature: sink hole; material: water; isolation source: purple microbial (photo- and chemosynthetic) mats found in...
AAAGCCAGAACCAGTTGGATTCAGCTTTGGTTAATTATAAGAAATCCCTGTCGTTTAACGAATTGATTAATTCGGACCTGGGAAGGATGATCTGCAACAACAGCATTGGCCAGGTTTTCCTGAAACAAAACAAGCCAAAAGAGGCATTTAATTATATTAAGCCTACCATTGAAATCGCAGAAAAACTTGGTGACGACTTTTACACCGCATCTTCGTACATAAACCTGGGTTGGGCTTATTTTGAACTAAACGACAATGAAAAAGGGAAAATGTATTTAATCAAAGGGCTTGAACTCTCAAAAAACAAAAACTATATCTCTTATATCTCCTCCGCTTATTTATTATTGTCGCAACTCGCAAAATCTGAGAAAGATTATGCCACAGCTTTGAAATATAAAGACTTGCATTTGGAATACAAAGAGAAGCTTGGCAGTGAAAAAAACTTAAAATACCTGTTTGATTTAATCTCAAAATACGAAAACGAGAAGAAAGAAAACGACTTAAAAATAAAAGACAAAGAGTTGGAAATCAGCAGACTGACGATTTATAAATCCAATGTCCAAAAGAAATATCTGTTTATTGGGCTTTTGCTGTTGGCAATATTGGGGATAGTGCTGTTTTACCAGAATAGATTAAAAAAGAAAACCAATATAAAATTAGCTGCTTTAAATAACGACCTGATCGAAGCAAATAAAGTTAGAGCAAAGTTTTTTTCTATCCTTAACCACGATTTACGAGCTCCCGTGGCAAGTATCATCCAGTTCTTTCAATTTCAGAAAGATTGTCCCGGAGAGCTTGATGATGAATCAAGAGAAAGTTTAGAAACTAAAACTTTGGTCGTTGCCGAAAATCTTTTAAATAATATGGAAGATTTATTGCTATGGAGCAAAGGACAAATGGAAGGGTTTAAGCCGCAGATGCAACATATTGAAGTTGACAAACTCTTTGCCGATATCCAAAGTATGTACGACTACAGTATGCAATACCGGTTTGTATTCATTAATACAAGCGAGATCAGCGTATTTACAGATAAAAATTTCCTGAAAACCATCATGAGGAATTTAACCAGCAATGCTATTAAGGCCTTGAATAACAAATCGGAAGGAATTATTACCTGGAAGGCTACCCAGAGTGACAACCTCACGGTTTTATCAATAACCGACAATGGCATTGGTGCAAATCCTGAACAGTTTAGGGCTTTGTATGATGAAAAAGCTGAAGTTGGCTCAAAATCAGGACTGGGATTGCACCTCATCAGAGATTTGGCAAAACTAATCAACTGCTCTATTAAAGTAAATTCAACGCCTGCCGAAGGCACAGAAATTTTATTGATTTTCAACGAGTAATATAATTTCACTTTACAACCTCCGTCAATCCGGATTTATCAGCGATAAAAACCAATAACTGATAAAATTCGAAATGGGAATTCTGTTGCCAAAAGCCAAAGAGGAAATCCTGAATGCCTTTATGAAGCTTAGTGTTCATGACGATTACAAGCCAGTTCGGGTGGTTATTGATGTGGATCCGATGTAGTTGTACTATAGTTTAACTTCCATGTTTAGATTCATTGCGTATTTCAAGAATATCTTCCTTGATCAAATTCCGCCTTGAAAAATACAGAATCCAAAAAACAATTGATATAATCGGAACTGCAATCTTTAATGAATATGGATTATTCCAATAGCCTTCCAGGAAAAATGGTGCATGAATTATCTCGTAGCTAATCAGATTAAAATCAAAGTATAATAAATTAAATATCAGGTTAATAAACAGTATGCCAATAATCCAGATATATCTCCATCGTATTTCAGCTTTTACAAGAATGAATATGAGGGTAATCACATTTATTAGTGAAAATACTATTTTTATAAGGGAATTGATAAACCGTAATTGATTTTGGGAAAGAGCCGGTTTATAAACATTTATCGTTGGTTGAAGCTTTATAATTGTTGAATCCGGATTATAAACGCCTTCAGAAAAATTGAAAAATTTAGGCTGATATCCTTTCTTCTCAACGAGCATCTCAAGACCTGAACCAATACCTCTCATTCGGATTTTTTCAAAAACCCCTGTGCTATCTGTGTATAGCAAATAGGATTCCATAATAGTTATCTGAGCACTATCGATTGGAACTGATGTGTTTTTATCGATAACAACACCTCCTAAATGAGAAAGAGGCGGATCGTATGAACTTAAAATAAGAGACAGAATCACTAATCCTAAAAGTCGCTTTAGCATTTCAGAGCTTTGTTAACTTAAACAGGAGGTAAGTCGTAAAATCCAATAATCATTAAAATAGTCCGTGCAAATTGGAATTACGCCTTTAATTATTTATCCAAACCCGTCATTTGTTCCAAATGTCCCGATTTTCGGGAGCCTTTTTTTTAGTTTTATTTCGTCTTAACTATAAAATAGTCCCAGGTCGCTTTTGAAATATCAGCAATTATTTTTTCATTTATCTCTGGCTTTTCTTTTGAGTTAGTTACAAATACGCTTATAAAGAAATGTTTTCCATTTGGTAAAAACACAATTCCAATATCATTTACGGCTGCAGTCAAACCTTGTTTGTTAACGCCTGATGACCCTGTTTTGTGAGCAACAATTGTCCCTTTTGGTAATTGTCCCTTTAATCTGCCTTTACCTGTTTCTGTTTCTCTCATCACTTTCCAGATAAAGTCATATGATTTTTTGGAAAGTAGTTTATTATTATTGAAATAAAATTGTGACAACGTTTCGTTTGCCGCTTTAGGTGTCGTCCAGTTCAGAAATTGCAAATCCCAATTGCTCTGCATCACTTCTTCATTGATTTTTATTGACACATCTTTAAAATTATTTTTAGTGAAATAATCTTCAACTGCTTGTGGACCACCAATAAGCGTTAACAACAAATCGCAGCCAATACCGTCACTTTCAGTAATCGTGTATTTTATAATTTCAGAAACAGTAAGGGATGTTCCATTGGGGTATTTTTCCTTGATAGGGCTGTAAATTTCTGGTAACAGGTCTTCCTTCTCAATTTTTATTTTTTGATTCAGCGAAAAATTTCCTTTGTCAATTTCGGAAAGTAATGCTAAAACGATATGAAACTTAAATACGCTTTGCATTGGGAAATGCTTGTCGCCATTAATATTCATTGTGTCTATCCCGTTATTACCGCTAATTGCAACGCCAACAACAGCGTTTTTTGCCGAAACGATTTGTTCAATTTTCTGCCGTAATGATTCTGCCGTTTGAGCAGATGTTTTGAATGTAATAAATAAAAATAGTAAAACTGTTAATTGAAATAAGTGAGTCATATTTTTTTCTGATTGAAAATATTTTCCAGCGTACGTCAAAATTGGCAGCAACTAAAATAAAGCAACCTTAAAACAACCCGTGCAGGTTCGCCTGTACGCCTTCAATTATTTTTCCCAGATCTTCGGGATTTTCCTGGAAATTAATATTATCCACATCAAAAATCAATAGTTTCCCTTCGGTGTAATTGTTAATCCAGTTTTCGTAACGTTCGTTCAGGCTTTTAAGGTAATCGAGGCGGATGGAAGCTTCGTAATCGCGGCCCCGTTTTTGTATATTCCTTACAAGAGTAGGTACATCGGCACGCAGGTAAATCAATAAATCCGGAGGCTGTATAAAGGATGACATCAACTCGAACAGCGACTGGTAATTTTCGTAATCACGCGTTGTCATCAGGTTCATAGTATGAAGATTGGGTGCAAAAATATGCGCGTCTTCATAAATGGTACGATCCTGGATAACATTCTTGCCACTTTTCCTGATATCAACTATCTGGCGGAAGCGGCTGTTCAGAAAATAAATCTGGAGATTAAACGACCAGCGTTGCATATCTTCATAAAAACTAGGGAGATACGGATTGGTATCTACGTCTTCGTAATGCGGTTGCCATCCAAAATTCTTTGCCAGCAGACCTGAAAGTGTTGTTTTTCCGGATCCTATATTCCCTGCTATTGCTATATGCATGCCCATAAGTTCAAATTGTATGATTCAGCTAAATTATTAAGAATCTTTTTTATGATCTAAAACTTTTGCGTTTTGTTGATAACTCGTTAACCTGAAGATTAGCTTGATTGATTTATTTTTAACCACGGAGGCACGGATTACACTGAGGGACACAGAGGTATTTATTTGCTTAGTGATTCTTAGTGCTCTTTGTGCCTTAGTGGTTTTATTTTTAAACTCATCAGCTAAATTCTCTTTTCTCCGTGCTAATCAGTGTTCTCCCGTGCCTCCGTGGTTTCCTTATCTCAGATATTGGGGATCATCTAAATGCTTTTCCCGTTCAGCGCCAGTATTTCTTCCACGTATTTCCGTTCGTTCGACAAACGCGGTACTTTATGTTGTCCACCCAGTTTTCCCCGTTCTCGGAACCATTCATAAAATGTGCCTTTTTCAACTGGCTTAATTACGGGTAACAAAAGCATCAGGTTATGATAGCGCTTGGCTTCGTAATCCGAATTAAGAGATTTCAATGCGTTATCGAGCACTTCGCCGAAGTATTCAAGGTTCAAGGGAGGTGTTTCAAATTCAATTACCCATTCGTGAGCAGCTTTCTCCTTATCGTTTAAAAATATAGGCGCAGCTGTATATTCGGTAATAATAGCTGATGTTTTCTCGCAGGCTGTTGCGAGTGCTTTTTCAGCGTTGTCTATGATCAGTTCTTCACCAAATGCATTTATAAAGCTGCGGGTTCGTCCTGTTATTCTGAAACGATAAGGATCTGTTGAAGTAAACATAATTGTATCGCCGATAAGGTAACGCCACAATCCGGCATTGGTACTGATCACCATTGCATAATTTATGCCGGGTTCTACTTGCCAGAGAGGAAGTGTAACAGGCTTTTCCTGATCAATTTCAGCCACAGGCATAAATTCGTAAAAAACACCGTAATCTAACATCAGCAGCATGTCGTCGCTATCGAGCCTATCCTGTATGCCGAAAAATCCTTCACTCGCATTATAGGTTTCGAGGTATTTCATTTCGGGAGGACAAATTTTGCGGAACTGCTCCCTGTATGGCGTAAAACTTACGCCGCCATGAACAAATAATTCGAGATTTGGCCAGACTTCTTTGATATTATCAGCACCGGTAATTTCAAGGATCTTATTTAGTAACACCAGTGTCCACGAGGGTACTCCGGTAATATTGGTAACATCTTCATCTTTGGTTATCATTGCAATCCGGTACAGTTTTTCTTCCCATTCGTCCATAAGTGCAACACTCATATCAGGTGTGCGGATAAGTTGTATCCAGAAAGGAAGGTTTTCCATAATAATAGCTGAAACATCTCCATGGTAGGTGTCGGCCATTTCATTATCCGATTTGAAACTGCCGCCCATTCCAAGCACTTTTCCGCTGAAAATAGTTGAATCCGGATTGTTGTTGCAATAGATTGAAAGCAGATCCTTGCCACCTTTCATATGACATTCCTCAAGCGCTTCGGCTGTTACAGGAATAAATTTGCTTTTATCGCTGGTGGTCCCGGAACTTTTGGCAAACCATTTTACTTCAGTAGGCCAGAGGATATTATTTTCGCCTTGCCGCAGCCTGTCGATAAAAGGTTTCATGGCAGTATAATCGCTTATCGGCACACGCCGGCAGTATTCTTCGAAAGAATTTATTGAACGGTAATCATATTTTAGTCCCCATTCGGTATCGCGTGCAGTATGGAGCAGGCTTTCGAACCACTCTTCCTGCACTTCGTGCGGATACTTCATAAATAACTCTATCTGGTGGATACGCTTACGTATAAACCACGATATCACTGAATTAAATAATGTCATAAGGATATAGTTTCAAAAGGTTCGATTTTTCAAAATTACGGAATAATCGGGTGTGTTTTTGAAAACGGATTTTTGAACTACAGAAAAATGCCCCTCTTATTTTTCAAATGCACTGATAACGAATTAATTAGTTTTAGTATTTTAATCAAATATTTGTATATTTTAAATATTTATGGAAAAGGGGATTTCAAACTCTTGATTTCACCCCTGAATCAAGTACTTTTATACCTCTAATTCAAGATCCGATGGAAAAACGTAATGCCCTTATTGCCGGTGCTACCGGACTGGTTGGTACCAGCCTTCTTAAAAAACTGCTGGCTGACGATCAATATGAAAAAGTCGTCATCATCACACGGAAATCAATTGATGCTAAGCATCCAAAACTCATTCAGAAACAAATTAATTTTGATACAATAGAGTCAATGAAGCTTGATTTTCAGGTTGATGATGTGTTTTGTGCCCTGGGAACAACGATTAAAACTGCCGGTTCGCAGGATGCTTTTTACAAAGTTGATTATACCTATGTGGTTAATCTTGGGAAATGGTGCGTGACAAACACTGTAAAGCGGTTATTTATTGTGAGCGCAATGGGTGCCAATGCAAAATCTGGTATTTTCTATAACCGTGTTAAAGGCGAAATGGAAACAGCAGTTAGTCAGCTGAATATTTCTCAGATAGGGGTTTTCAGGCCATCGTTGCTTATGGGTGACCGAAAGGAAAAACGCGGAGGTGAAAAAATTGCACAAATAGTAATGGGTTCTTTAGGATTTCTGTTTGCCGGACCGTTACTAAAATACAAAGGAATTCATGCTGATGTGGTTGCAATGGCAATGATAAAGGCAGCAAAGGTAGATAAGCAAGGTTTTACTGTTTATGAATCGGGGGAGATGCAGGGGACAGGACGTTAGATGTTGACTTTATTCTGTTTGATTTTGAATAATCTCATGAATATTAAATTCGCCGATTGATTGGCCTTTTTGATATGGACCGCTATATTTAAATTCTATTTCCGGCTAATTATATCTATATTTTTCGTATATTTACAAAACGCATTAGTCCTGTTTGGATTTCAATCCAAAAAAGGAACCCAATAACTTGGGGACTTCATTTAACTATTCGATGTTAGGTACAAACTCAATATTCACCTAATCTCTTATAAAGATGAAACGGTCTAGCCTCTTATTCATAGTCTTTGTTGCAACTGCAATTGAGATTGAAGCCCAGATTCCTAATAGAGGTTTTGAAACCTGGACAACTTCAGGGAATTGCATGGTTCCGCAAGGCTGGGCGTGCATGAACGACTGGATGGGATCAACAGAAAACTGCTACGGTATGTCACGTTCTGACGATCATTTTCCGGTTTCGGTTGGTGCCTTTTCGATCCGGATTGAAAATAATGTTTCCGTCCTGCCTGACCCGGGCGCAGCCGGCCTTATATGGACCGGCGATAGCACAGGACTTGGAACCGATGATCCTGCATTCCCTGTTATCGGACATCCAACATCATTATGTGGGTACTATAAATTCCTGCCGCAAAACGGGGACTCAATGGACATTCATTTTGCATTTTATAAGAATGGGGAACAAGTGGTTGGAGGAAGAATGATCAGCACTGACACCGTTTCCGAATGGACTTATTTTAAAATTCCTGTTTCTTATCCCGATTATCCTGATGTTGATAGTGCAAGAATAATGATATCTGCTTTTTATGCGGATAATTTCTTAATACATGGTAATTCTGTTCTTTACATTGACAACTTACGTCTTGATACTTTAACATCTTCAATTGATGAATATCATACTCAGAAAAACAGATTCAGTTTTTATCCAAACCCGGCAAACAGAGTTGTAAGTTTGGATTTAAGCAAAGTTATCAATGATGATGTGATACTCGAGGTGTATAACCTGTTTGGTGTAAAAGTGATGACTGAAAAACTTAAACCAGGTCCGGTAGAAATGGATTTTGCAAACCTGCATAATGGCGTTTATCTTATGTATTTGAAAAACCCGGATATTTCAGAAGTCCACAAACTGATCATAAATAGATGAGGATGGCACTAAAAAAAAATCTCATTGTTAACTAAAAAAAAAATGTGAAAATGAGGCACTTTTGGTTGATTTTAAATTTATCTCTATTAACACAAGTATCATTTGCTCAAACTTATACAGCAAAGGAAATTATAAAGTTGGCTGATGACAAAAACCGTGGTCTTTCAAGTAAAGGCGAGATGACCATGACAATTGTCCGACCCGACTGGAGCCGTGCTGTTACAATGAAAACCTGGAGCAAAGGAAATGATTTTGCCATGGTGCTTATTAGCGCACCTCCGAAAGAAAAAGGCCAGGTTTTCCTGAAACGCCGCAATGAAATGTGGAATTGGGTTCCCTCAATCGATAAAATGGTCAAGATTCCACCTTCCATGATGATGCAATCATGGATGGGATCCGATTTCACTAATGATGACCTGGTGCAGCAATCGAGTATTGTTAACGATTATACGCATAAACTTCTATGCAAAGAAAATATAAGAGGACTTGAATGTTATAAAATTGAGCTATTCCCACTGCCTGATGCCACCGTGGTTTGGGGTAAAATTATCACCTGGATTACAGCAAGCGGATTTGATTTATGGAAGTCGGAATACTATGATGAGGATATAGAACTAGTAAATATTGAGAATGCTTATGATATTAAAAAGATGGGTGACCGGTTTATCCCTTCCCGGATGGAGATTATACCAGTCAATAAAAAAGAACAGAAAACCATTCTTGAAATCAATACAATGCTTTTTGATATTGCAATTGAAGAGAGTTTCTTTTCGCAACAGAATATGAAAAAGGTAAAATAGAACAGCCTGCTTAAAACCTCTATCATGTTGTATACTCTGGCATGGCGGAATATCTGGCGAAACAAGCGGCGCACACTCATCACTGCTGCATCGGTGCTCTCGGCACTGTTGTTTGCCCTATTCACGCGTTCGATGCAAATTGGTACTTATGCCAAGATGGTCGACAACCTTGTGCAGGCTTACACCGGTTATATCCAGGTTCAGAAAAAAGGATATTGGGAGAACAAGGACATCAACCAATCCTTTAAAGTTAGTGATACGCTTGTCGATAAAATTTCATCAATACTTAATGTGTCGGCTGTGGTTCCGAGGCTCGAATATTTCGCCCTGGCTTCGTTTGAGCTGCAGGCAAAGGGAAGTGCTATAATTGGCATTGATCCTGAGAAAGAAGAAAAGTTAACACATCTTAAAAAATGGCTCAGGAACGGCGTTTTCCTCTCCACCGATGACAACGGCGTTTTAATAGCTTCTAAATTAGCTGGTTATCTGAAAATTAATGTTGGCGATACAATTGTTTTAATTGGTCAGGGATACCACGGAGTGAGTGCAGCCGGGAAATTTCCGGTAAGGGGCATACTTCGTTTTCCATCTCCTGATCTCGACGGGCAGATGATTTACATGTCGTTACCCAATTGCCAGGAGTTTTTCAGTGCCGAAAATCGTGTTACATCACTGGCATTAAACCTGAATAATCCGGATGAATTGGATAGAACCAAACAATTAATCGATGAAATTATCCGGTCACATAACCTGGTAGCCATGCCCTGGCAGGAAATGCTTGTGGAACTTGTTCAGTATATCAAACAGGATAATGCCAGCGGACTGATTATGCTGGCTATACTTTACCTTGTGGTTGCTTTTGGCGTTTTTGGAACTGTAGTAATGATGACCTCCGAGCGGATCAGGGAATTCGGCATTATGGTTTCCATAGGCATGAAAAAGTGGAAACTGGCTGTTGTGACCCTGCTCGAAATGCTGATGCTGGGAGTATTGGGAATATTTTCGGGTGTAATTGTCAGTTTGCCTATCATAGGATATTATTACCTGCACCCGGTTAATTATGGTGGCGATATGGGTGAGCTAATCGAAAAATTTGGTTTTGAGCCTAAAATGTATTTTGCCTTACAGCCTGATTTTTATGTCGGACAAAGCCTGATTGTAGCCTTGATTGTGCTTTGTGCGGCCTGTTACCCTATGATAAGAATTTTTAAGCTTAAAGAGATTAAAGCCATTCATAGTAGAATGTGAAGAAGGGGTTGGGATTTACGATTTACGAATGACGAATGACGAATAACGAATGACGAATAACGAATGACGAATAACGAATAACGAATAACGAATAACGAATGACGAATAACGAATAACGAATCAACTAAACTCCCCATGATCCTCTCCATTGCCTGGAAAAATATATGGCGGAATAAATTACGCAGCTTCATCGTAATATCTGCAACAGCAGTCGGTGTGGCAGCCGGAACGTATTCGGCATCGCTTATGTTTGGTGTTGCCACGCAAAAAATCAATGCCGCCATAAGCAACGAAGTATCACATATTCAGATACACCATCCGGCTTTTAAAGAAAATTACGAGATAAAGTATACTTTGCCTGAAGCGGAAAAAATGATTACTGATATTGAGAAGCTACCTGGCGTAAAATCGGTTTCTAGTCGCACCATTATTACCGGAATGATACTTTCAGCCGCATCATCGGCAGGGATTAAAGTCAACGGCATTAATCCCGAAATTGAAAAAAAGACTACCACACTTTTTACAAAAATAGCTGATACAAACGGAGCTTATTTTGGGGAAGGATTACGCAATCCTGTTGTAATCAGTCAGAAGCTTGCTGATAAACTGAATGTGCGGCTGAAATCAAAAATTGTGCTACGGTTCCAGTCCGCTGATGGAAGCCTGGTTGAAGGAGCGTTTAAGGTTTGTGGTATTTACCGTACTTCAAATGGTATGTTCGACGAGGTAAACATTTTTGTTAGACAATCTGATCTGATAGTTCTGTTAGGCGTATTGCCGATTCACGAAATTGCAATTCTTCTTCAGAATAATGAAAATGTGAACGAATTTGTAACTTCTCTGCGAAAAAAATATCCTTCTTCAGACGTCATGGATTGGGAAGAGCTGTTTCCCGAGCTTGGCATGCTTACAGCTATGTTAACCGCCATGAACTATATGCTCCTTGGAATTATCCTGGCAGCGTTGGCTTTCGGGATTGTGAACACAATGCTGATGATTGTGCTGGAACGAACCCGCGAACTGGGAATGCTAATGGCTGTAGGTATGAATAAATCCAGGCTTTTCAAAATGATTATGCTCGAGAGTATATTGCTTTCACTTTGCGGAGGCATGGCCGGTATCATCATAAGTTCTTTCCTGATTGTGCTATTATGTATCCTGAATTCAGGCCAGGATTCTTTATAGGGACTGTTATAATGGTGATTGTTACCGGGATTCTTTCATCGGTGTACCCGGCCCGCAAAGCGCTTGGTATCAATCCTGCATTGGCAGTCAAAAATGAGTGATTTTTTAACCGGGGACAATGCAAAGTGTATTCAATATTCAGAGTAAATAATTCGGACTAAAGTGTTTTGACAAATATCTAAATTTCACTTCAATGGAAATCATTCAATTAAAGGACTTGTATAAAATATATGACGAAGGAGCCGTTGCCGTAAACGCTGTAAATGGAATAAGTTTAACCATCTCTGAAGGCGAATTTACTGCAATTGTTGGCCCCTCAGGTTCAGGCAAAACAACGCTTTTAAATTTGATAGGCGGACTTGACAGGCCAACAAGCGGAGAAGTTTTCATAAATGGAACCGAAATAACAAAACTAAAGTCAAAGGAGCTTATTGATTTTAGGCTTAACAATATAGGTTTTGTATTTCAATCCTATAACCTTATTCCGGTGCTTACTGCCCACGAAAATGTAGAATTTATAATGCAACTACAAAACAAACCTCTTGCTGAACGTCACAAACGGACTATCGATCTGCTTGAATCCGTGGGGCTGGGTGATAAAAAGGATATACGGCCTCGCCATTTATCCGGCGGACAGCAGCAACGTGTGGCAGTGGCGAGGGCGCTGGCTTCAAAGCCCAGATTTATCCTTGCCGATGAACCAACTGCTAACCTCGACTCACGGGCAACAACCAATTTGCTCGATATTATGGAACGTTTAAATCATGAGGAGAAAATAACTTTTCTGTTCTCCACTCACGACCAGCGGGTTGTAAATAAGGCCCACCGCGTGATTACCATTGAGGATGGGAAAGTATTAAGCGATATTTACCAGGAAGTCCTTGTTCATGGAAAGCATTAATGATTTTATACTGATCCGGTTTGCAATATTCTATGTCATATAAATATGGTTTATCTGGTACACTTACATGGATTTTTTCATTAGAAAATTTCATTATCCTGATTTTTACAGCTCTATTCACTACACGTCTTCTTGCCCAGGATTCAATAAAGCAATCAGCCGTAAGTCTGAATGGTTATATCAGTGAAATGCCTAACCTACAATACAACAGCCTGATTAAAGAATCCGAATTCAGCAACCAGCTACATAACAGGCTTAATTTTAAATGGCAACCAGATAACAGTTTCACTGCTGCCATCGAATTCCGGACAAGATTTTATTATTACGGATCGGATACCAATATGACTTCCTATTATAAAGTCTTTGAGCAAGATGCCGGGGTAGTTGGATTATCGAAGAACATAATTTCGGGCGAAAATTATCTGCTCAATATTTCAGTTGACCGGCTCTGGATTGACTATAGCAGAAATAAATGGCAGTTTACCCTCGGAAGGCAGCGAATAAACTGGGGCCAGGCGTTTGTTTGGAATCCGAATGATATTTTTAATACCTATAATTATCTTGATTTCGATTATGTTGAAAAGCCCGGAAGTGATGCATTCAGGATACAGTATTACACAACGGAAACTAATAAGTTTGAACTGGTAATAAAAGCGGACAGTTCAAATAAACCAACAGTAGCCGGATTGTATCGGTTCAATCGCTGGAATTACGACATCCAGTTTATTTCGGGCGTTACATCGGATGATGATATAGTTATTGGTAGCGGATGGGCAGGCCAGTTGGCCAAAGGCGGATTAAGGGGCGAGATAAGTTATTTTATGCCTCAAAAGGAAGTTTTTGATGGTAATGGAACACTTTCGGCCTGTCTAGGATGGGATTATATGTTCAAAAATTCTCTTTTCTTGCAGTTTGAATGTCTGTACAATGGAAATAATCCGGATAGTTCTACTTTAAATATATTTGAAAACAATGCCTTCCGGATCACTGCGAAAAATCCATTTCTGAGCGATTTCTCATATTTTGCATCGGTAAGTTACCCAATCATGCCACTATTAAATGGAAACCTCTCAACCATTTTGAATCCGCACAATGAGGTGTATATTCTTATTCCATCTCTTGAACTTAATGTTCTTCAAAACCTTGATCTTTCTTTTCTCGCACAACTAATCGGGCTTAAATACCAGCCGGATAACTTTTCCGGTGTTAGCATGTGGTTTTTCAGAGTTAAATATAGTTTTTAGGAATAACTTTTCCTGCACAATATTGTGCAATCTTTTTTAGTTTAAATTTGTGTGTTCCCGTTTTATATGTTGTTTCTGTTTAGAAATATTCTGACTCCCGTTTTGCGATTTTGTATTTCCTGAATTATCACTACATTTGAATCATAAAAACTATTCCTATGCAAACCATTCCTGGCTTTTTCGAAGAAAATGTTAAAAAATTTGCAGATAATGTTTACTTGTTGGAGAAAACAGGCGCTGAATATAGGGGGGCAACCTATTTGCAGGTCAAGGAGTTAGTCGAGCAGTTTGCAGCCGGTTTGCTTAGCCTTGGTGTAAAAAGAGGCGACCGGATCGCTCTCCTCTCCGAAGGACGAAATGCATGGGTAGTTAGCGAAGTAGGAATGTTATACATAGGCGTGATCAATATTCCGTTGTCGGTAAAACTAAACGAACCCGACGAAATCCGTTACCGCCTTGCGCATGCCGGGGCGAGTATGGCAATTGTATCGGGAAACCAGGCAAAAAAAATCCGGGATATAAAGTCCTCATTACCCGAATTGAAAAAACTGATTCTGTTGGATGGCGAAGCTGCCGATGAAACAGAAATTACATACGGTGCATTGTTGGCAATGGGAAAAGAGTTTCTTGCAACTTCATCATCCGAATTTCAAAAAGCATGCAGTTTGGTTCAGCCGACAGATCCGGCCAATATCTGCTATACTTCCGGTACTACGGCCGATCCTAAAGGTATTGTGCTATCGCATAATAATTACGTGGCTAATGTATACCAGGCATACACACTTATGGATATTCCACAGCACTATACAACCTTACTTATTCTGCCATGGGACCATTGTTTTGCACACACAGGAGGAATTTACAGTATGATGGGGAAAGGTGCTTCGCTGGCTTCGGTTCAGGTAGGAAAAACAGGAATGGAGACACTGAAAAACATTCCAATCAACATTAAAGAAATTAAGCCTAATCTTTTATTAAGCGTTCCTGCATTGGCTTCCAATTTTAAAAAGAATATTGAGAAAGGTATCAATGATAAGGGATTTCTCGTAAAAGCCCTTTTCAAACATGCTATCAGCATTTCATATAAATACAATAACGATGGGTGGAACAAAGGTCCAGGTTTTACTTCCCTTTACAAACCTTTGATAAAACTCTACGATAAAATTCTCTTCAGCAAAATTCGCGAAGGCATGGGTGGGAGACTCGATTTTTTTATAGGCGGAGGAGCATTACTCGATATCGAATTCCAGCGGTTTTTTTATGCTATTGGAATGCCTATGTTCCAGGGTTACGGACTTACTGAAGCTTCCCCTATTATATCATCAAATTCATTGGCAAAGCATAAATTAGGATCATCTGGCCACCTGGTGGAAAATATGCTGCTGAAAATATGCGACGAAAAAGGCAATGAATTACCGGTTGGCCAACATGGAGAAATAGTGATTCAAGGGGAAAATGTAATGCTTGGATACTGGAATAATCCGGAAGCCAGCGCCCAGTCGCTGCGTGGAGGATGGCTTTATACCGGCGATCTTGGTTATATGGATAAAGACGGTTTTCTGTATGTACTTGGTCGTTTTAAAAGCCTGCTGATTGCTGATGATGGCGAAAAATTCAGTCCCGAAAGCATCGAAGAAGCCTATATCGGCCAAAGCCAGTATATTTCGCAATGCATGTTGTTTAACAACCAGAATCCATACACCATTGTATTGGTAGTGCCCGAAAAGTCAGCACTATTAAACCACTTGCAGCACAAAGGCTTAGATGCTTCTTCCGATGCCGGTATCCATGAAGCCATTCGTTGTATCGGGCATGAGCTAAACCAATATAGGAAGCATGGCCATTATGGGCACATGTTCCCGCATCGTTGGCTCCCGGCAGCTATAGGCATTCTGCCAGAACCATTTACCGAAGATAATCATATGGTTAATACCACAATGAAAATGGTACGCGGTAAAATTACCGCCCATTACAAGCTACTCATTGATTTTCTGTATACTTCGGATGGAAAGGATTTGTACCATAAGAAGAATATTGAAAATATGAAAGTGTTCCTGGGGAAATGAGTTAATGGTTAATTGTTCCAGGTATTAATGCCTGATGCGTTCAAAGTTTTGATTTTTATTTGTTATTAATCAGTATTTGTGGCAAGGTCCCGGCAACCCAAAAACAGCAAACCTTAATGGCTGAAAACGATACTATCTGCAAGAACATTAATCAATCAGCAGCAATAACGCACAGTTAAAACGCTGAAATTATAAATCAAGATGCAGTTAAATTGGATATAATTTTTGTGCCGGGAAAAAATTCCCCTCCATCGGAGGGGTGCCCAACGGGCGGGGTGGTCAATTCCCCTCCATCGGAGGGGTGCCCAAAGGGCGGGGTGGTTTATAAAGAAATTGTCACCATAATTAACAATTATCCGATTATTCGAAACTTCGTGGAGAATTTACCTTACAATCCTGCACTTAAAAAATTGGTAAAAGACAAACGAAAAGCAGGAATACTTTCCGAAGTATTATTTTGGCAGCAAGTTCATAAAGGTATATTCCATAAAATTGATTTTGACAGGCAACGAATTATTGGAAATTACATTGTGGATTTTTATGTAAAAACATTAGGACTAGTAATAGAAATTGATGGCAGCAGCCATGACGTTAAAATAGAATATGATGCAGAACGTCAATTGTATCTGGAAAATTTAGGTTTGAATGTTTATCGAATCGCTGATATCGATGTTAAGAAAAACCTGGATATTGTAATGATTGATTTAGAAAACTATATAATACAAAAGTATGCCGAAAAAACCACCCCGGTCTTCGACCACCCCTCCAAAGGAGGGGAATTTACACCATAGTCAGTTTGGATTTAATTATGCAGTTTTGCATTAGTTAACCTATAGCATCCAAGAAAAAAAGTCACCTTTTGCCAAGTGGTAAAATTTATGGGAAAAAGCAAGCAAATATGTGTATTGGGATATAGAATTTAGTATTCCAGAAACTCTTTACTTTGGCTTTGGATAGTAAATGAAACACCGAAACCTGAAACAATATAACCAATGATCGCCTTCCCTAACAGTAAAATAAACCTCGGCCTTTGGGTAACGCAGCGTCGCCCGGATGGTTATCACAATATTCAAACGGTGATGATGCCGGTGCCATGGTGCGATGTACTGGAAATAGTGCCGGCAAATGACAATAAAACAACTTTGACAATTACAGGTATTCAGATTGATTCACCCGTTGAGAATAATTTATGCTATAAAGCCTGGCATTTGATGGCTGATAAATATGCAATTCCTCCTGTTTCGATCCACTTGCATAAAGTTATTCCGGCAGGGGCAGGACTTGGCGGAGGTTCGTCAGATGCGTCTTTTACATTACGCATGCTAAACTCGATGTTTCAGCTATACCTTGATAACGAAAATCTACGTTCACTGGCTGTTCAGCTGGGAATGGATTGCCCGTTTTTTATCGAAAATGTGCCTGCGCTTTCAACCGGTCGTGGCGAATTTCTGAAACCTGTTACTTTAAGCCTAGATGGATATTACCTTTTAATTGTTAAGCCGCCTGTTCATGTAAGTACAGCTGCAGCTTTTTTAGGGACTAAACCACTTTTCAGGGAGAATTCCATTAATGAAATTACAGCTCTCCCTTTAAAGGATTGGAAACGCGAATTACACAACGATTTTGAAGATTCCGTATTTGATCTTTATCCTGAAATACAGGATATAAGAAATGTAATGTACCGTAATGGGGCAATTTATTCAGCTATGAGTGGAAGTGGATCCGCAGTTTTCGGACTATTTGCTGAAAGCCCGGATCAAATGGAATTTACTGGTTGCGATGTTTTTCAGACCTTACTTGGGAGCCAGTTTTAAAAGGATAACAGCTATTATTGAATAAAGAATATTAGGGATCCATAAGGCAATCCATGCTGGAAGGTTGCCGAAAATAGCAAATACCGAAGACACCTGGAGTAAAAGAATAAAAGTGAAAGCGATACCAATTCCCAGTCCCAGATGTGCTCCGATTCCTCCTCGTACTTTCCTGCTCGAAAGCGCAACCCCGATAAATGTTAGCACTAGGTTTGCAAAAGGAAACGTCAGTCGCTTGTATTTTTCGAGGTTAAATTGCCCTGTTAATGTGCTACCCCTCATTTCTTCACGTTCAATAAACTTATTTAGCTGATCGTACGTCATTGTTTTTGCATTCTCGATATCAACCATAAAATCGGCGGGTGTAAAAGCCATCACGGTATCGGTTTCTTTTCCCTGATATATTGTTTCGCCTTGTGGTTTGATTTTGCGGATCACATAATTAGTCATTTTCCACTCACTTTGAATGCTGTCCCATGTGATCATATCCGCCTTAAGTTTCATGGTGAGGCCTGTGCTGTCAAATTTTTCGAGGCTGAACCTGTACCCTATCTTCCCGATACTATTAAAATTTTCGACGTACACATACGTTCCCGGTTCAAGCTGCATGTGCATATTCATCTGGTTCGATTTGAACGGATTCTTAATATACATCTTTTCAAAATCCCGTAAATCGCGGTTTGTATATGGAATTACATAATTCATGAGTCCGAATGAGAGTACTGTCAGGAAAACTCCTGAAACCAGGTACGGAAGTAAAAACCGCCAGAAACTTATTCCGGCATTGAGTATTGCAACTATCTCGGTATTTGAGGCCATCCGCGAAGTAAAATATACAACTGCAATAAAGGTGAACAATGAACTGAACATGTTCACGAAATAGGGAATAAAATTCAGGTAATACTGGAAAACAATAGCTTTAAGAGGTGCATCTTTCTCAATAAAGTCATCAATTTTTTCCGAAATATCGAAAATAATAATGATAATAGTCAGCAACAGGATGGAATAAAAATACGTCCCCAGAAATTTGCGGATAATGTAGAAATCAATTTTTTTTAGTCCTAGCACCTTGTATGGCAGTATTTAATTGTAATGCATTACTAAGTTCCTGAGCCCGGATCGGGAGCTCAAAAGTACGAAAGTGATCAATAGCTGCAACGTCCCAGTCTTTTGCAGTTTCCAGACTATATTTTCTTTATAGCCTAACAGCCAATTGTTTTACCATCACCGATTTCCAACTCATAAAATCGCCTTCTTCAATATGCCTGCGGGCTTCACGCACCAGCCATTGATAAAAAGCCAGGTTATGGATACTGGCGATCATTGGTCCAAGCATTTCGCCTGCTTTGAACAAATGTTTCACATAAGCCAAACTGTATTCACGATCTACAAATGATGTGCCTTCTGAGTCAAGTGGTGAAAAATCATCTTTCCATTTTTCATTTCTCAGGTTGATGGTCCCTTTTGCGGTGAAAAGCTGGCCATTTCTGCCGTTGCGCGTTGGCATCACACAATCAAACATATCTATCCCCAGAGCAATGTTTTCAAGAATATTGCTCGGGGTTCCTACTCCCATAAGGTAGCGTGGTTTGTCTTCAGGAAGTATTCCGCACACAAGTTCGGTAATTTCGTACATCTGTTCGGCAGGTTCGCCAACCGAAAGACCTCCGATAGCATTACCGTCTGCATTGTGCCGTGAAATTTCTTCGGCTGATTTTATTCTAAGGTCCCGGAATGTGCTGCCTTGCACAATCGGGAATAGCGATTGCTCATATCCGTAATGCGGATCAGTTTCTTTAAACCGGGTCATGCATCGTGTAAGCCATCGATGAGTAAGGTCGAGCGATTCGCTTGCATATTTGTAATCGCAAGGCCAGGGTGTACACTCATCAAAAGCCATAATGATGTCAGCACCAATAGTCCGTTGAATATCCATCACATATTCAGGAGTAAATAAGTGCTTCGATCCATCGATATGCGAATTAAAAACAACGCCGTTGTTATTGAGCTTGCGCCGTTCGGTGAGGGAATATACCTGGTACCCGCCGCTGTCAGTAAGTATCGGTCCGCTCCACCCGTTAAATTTATGCAGGCCTCCTGCTTTTGCCAGTATATCGAGCCCCGGACGAAGGTATAAATGATAGGTGTTTCCGAGGATTATCTGTGCTTTGATATCATCTTTCACTTCGCGCATATGCACCGCTTTTACAGCACCTGCAGTACCTACAGGCATAAATGCTGGTGTTTCTATAACGCCATGTGCGGTTGTAATTGTCCCCCTTCGTGCAGCACTTTGCGGATCAGTAATTTTTAAATCGAATTGCATTCGTATTTCAGTAAGTCAGTAAACAAATAATGTTGAGAAAACCTTTCCGGTTATAAGCAAACTGCTGAAAAAAACCGGGTAATCCACAAAGTATTGATTAACAAAAGATATTTGAACAGAGCTATTTATCAGTATAACAATATATTACATGATATAGTAGCTGTTATAAACTTTTTCGCAAAGATAGATCATAATTCATTTCAGAGTAATACTTTTGTTGGTCCAATTAAATGTATTGATGATTCAGGAAATTTACCACGGGAATCCATTGTTATTTATTACGCTTTGTTTACTGGTATTAGCCACGCTTACACAGGTGATCTACTATTGGGTCATTTATGGTAAAGTTGCTTTTTTTAAACAGAAAAATGAGTTTGTACGCTCCGATCAGCCGGTTTCGGTGATTGTTTGTGCACGTGATGAATATTATAACTTAAAAGAGAATCTTCCGTTATTGCTAACCCAGGATTATTCTGCTTTTGAAGTTGTGGTTGTAAACCATGGCTCGGAAGATGAAACTAATTACCTGCTTCGCGATTTGTCCGATGAGTACAAGAACCTGAAAATTGTTAATGTTTCGCAAGATCTTAATTTCTTCACAGGTAAAAAATTTCCGCTGTCAATTGGAATAAAATCAGCAAGTTACGATATACTTTTGTTTACTGATGCCGATTGTAAGCCGGCTGGTAATCAGTGGCTACGTCGAATGGCTGCTAATTTTACCGAAGAAACTGAAATTGTACTGGGTTATGGTTCATACAACAAATCGGGATCGTTGGTAAACATGCTTATCAGGTTTGATACTACCCGCATTGCAATGAATTACCTGGGTTTTGCCCGTGCAGGAATGCCATATATGGGAGTGGGCCGTAATATGGCATATCGCAAATCATTGTTTTATAAACAGAATGGATTTATTTCGCACTACCGTATTCAATCAGGCGACGATGACCTGTTTATTAACAAGGCCGCTACCAGTAAAAACACCCGTATTGAAATTCAACCGGATGCACATACGATCAGCGCTCCAAAAACATCATTAGATCAGTGGCTCAGGCAGAAACGCAGGCATCTTTTAACGGGAGGGTATTATAAGTCCTCACATAAAATTGCACTTGGCGTATTTGCAATTACCCAGGTAATGTTTTGGGCATCAGCTATAGTATTACTTGCAATGTGGTATCAGCCATATGTAGTTTTAAGTATTGTTGCAGTCCGGCTTTTTAGTCAGTTACTGATAACCGGCAAAGTGATGAAAAAACTTTCCGAAAAAGGATTTTTATTTCTTGTACCCTTCTTTGAACTTTTCCTGATGTTAATCAGTCCTTTCCTTGCTTTTGCAAATATGTTGAACAAGCCGGTAAAATGGAGATAATCAATTTAGTAGTGAATACAACAATTATATTACTATTGGGTTATTAATACATTAATTCTCAAGTACTATTCTATAAAATATTCATGGTTGTGGTCAAAGCAGATAGCAATGTTACTGTCAGCAAATCCGAGCGGGATTTTCGTTTGGTAAAGCAGATATTGGATTCGGGCAACAGGGCTGCATATTCGCAACTGATGGATGAGTATTTCGAAAAAGTATATTCGCGGATGCTGAAAATGACCAGCCAGCCCGGAGATGCCGAAGATCTTACTATGGAGGCATTTAACAAAGCTTTCAGTAAACTCGATCAATATACTCCTGATTTTGCGTTCAGCACATGGCTCTATCGAATAGCTAAAAACAATTGTATTGACTATTTGAGGCGGAATAAGAAGGACAATGATACTATGGTGAACCAACAGGAAGCTGGTGTTGGAATAACCGCCCATGAACTGGCTAATCAGTTGCCAAGTCCTGAACAACTTATGATCATGCAACAGGAAACGCAATTGCTACGCGAAATTGTGGATACACTTCATCCTAAATATAAGGATATAATAAAATTGCACTATTTTAAGGAATTGTCATGCGAAGAAATAGCTCAAAAGCTTGATCTTCCGGAAGGAACCGTCAAAGTACGCTTGTTCAGGGCCAGGGAGTTGCTGTATAATATTATGAGTAAGTCGTAGAAGGAAAATTTCGAGAGGCAAAATAGTGAGGGACGAAAAGGCATGAACTCTTAAGCTTTTGAGTGCCGGAGACTTTTAACTGTTTTTCCCGGAATGATTATTAGCCATTAGCGATTAACCTTTTTCCCATCGTATTTAGTGCTTTCCGGCAAGCAATCCGTCCGGTTTCTATCAACTCTTCTGATTTATAGAAATCAAAGGTTGAGGCTGCATCAACCGAAGTTTCGACCAATATATCAGGTTTATATTTTTCGATATAAATTTCAGCAGCTTTATTCTGTGCGAGTATGATTGATTCGGAAATTATATCAAACATATTGGCTGGCTTTGGTTTAGGATGTTTTCCGTTTCTGTATTTTTCAATATAGTGATCAATAACGCCTGCCCATTTTTCGTTGAGGGCTGCTCTCATCTTACCATAATATTTCTCCAGGTCAGCATGTTCGGGCTTTTGAACGGGTGGCTCATACGGGATATTGGCATTTACATTCACTGCGATAAGAATATCATTTTTTGTGCGTTTCACCAGGTCGAGAGGTAATGGATTCAATACGCCGCCATCAACCAGCATCATCCCATCGAGGCTAACAGGCAATAAGACTGTGGGTATTGAACTGGATGCCCTGATAGCCTGCAGCAAATTACCTTTATCAAATACATATTCTTTATGCCCGATCAAATCGGCTGCTACACAGGCATAGGGTATAGCCAGATCTTCTATGTTGCTGTCTCCGACATAGTCCTCAAGCACTTTCATAAGTTTCTCGCCTTTTATCAGGCCACCAGGCCCGGTAGTCAAATCCATGAACTTAATGACATCCATTTTAGAAAATGAAAGCAGCCATTCTGTAAACTCATTAAGTGTGCCTTTAGCCAGTATTCCGCCAACCAACGCTCCCATTGATGCACCCGCGACCGAAGTAATAGTATAGCCCGATTTTGTAAGTTCCTCAATTACACCTATATGCGCAATACCCCTGGCACCACCACTCGAAAGAACCAATGCTACATTATGTGACATAATATTTCTGTTTAAAAAATAATAAGGGCAACTGATATAAACCTCTTCAAACAGGAATTTGAAGGATTTTTACAAATATAACGATTCTAAATATATTTAGGCAGTGTTTTTAAAATATCAGCTAATGTAACATGCCATATTTCGGATGGCGAAAAGGGGAGAGGAGAACAAACCGCCATCATATACTCGTGATTTAGTTGTTTGGTTTCGATGCCATATCCCTCGGCTTCTTTATTGCCGGTTAAAAGATAGGCATCCCCCTTTTTAACAATGGTAAATGAATTCAAATGCTGGGTTAGTCCACGCCCGATGGCTTTCAGGTAGCTCTCTTTGATAGTCCATAGAGTAATGAAATATTGCATACGGTTTTCTTCATCACAAGCCATCAGATCATTGATTTCGGAGGGAGAAAAAAACCTTTCAGCTATCCTGAGATTAACTTTACGTATCCGCTCTACATCTATTCCAATTTCTGATGGAGCAACAGCGCAAACAACATAATGCCCTGAATGTGAGATATTATAATGTACGTCTGCCAGATTTCCGATATGAGGCTTGCCTTTAGTTCCGAAAACAAGGTTTATTTCCTGATCTGGTTTTGATAAGTAATGGCCAACCGAATATCGCGCAAGCAATTCGCCTGCTACAGTATGTAATTTGCTTGTCAGATTTTGCCTGTCACGTACCCTTAACTTTCCCGCTTCAGGCAGGTATTGAAGCAGTTTTTCCTGAAATTCAGGAGTGTATTGAGCTTCTTCAAGTTGGAGTACAAAGACCTGGATCATGTTTTTAGGAAATAAATCAATTGTTCAATGGTTCAAATGTTCAATATTCAAAGTTGTTCTCTTTCTTTGCCCAGTTGCCCGGTCACCCAGTCGCCCTTCTCTTTTTCTATCTCTAGCTTCCCTTTACTTTATCAACCTGTTTCATCACTCTCATCAGATTTTCTCCCCATATTTTCTTTATATCCTTTTCGCTATATCCCCGTTTTACCAACTCTAAAGTGATATTTCCCATCTGGCTCACATCTTTACACCCGTCAACTCCGCCGCCGCCATCGAAATCGGTGCCAATACCTACATGATCAATGCCTGCAATCTTCACCATATGGTCAATGTGATCAACTACATCACTTACATTAGCCAGTTTCTGCGGAAAATTTTCATCAATGGAATGCCAGTCCGCGCTGGCAACTTCCCATTGTGCGTCAGTCAGATCCTGGAAATTATTGTGTTTTTTCCTGACTTCCATCCGGGCAGAATCCCGTTCAGGATTTGGCAATGGTTTTTTTACATAATCACTCAGGATGCACATTTGTACAACACCATTATTTGCGGCAAGGGCAACAAGCATTTCGTCCGTAAGATTACGGGGATTATCACACAAAGCCCTGGCACAGGAGTGTGAGGCAATAACCGGCGTTTTGCTCAATTTTACTACATCATAAAACGATTGATCCGAAACATGCGAAACATCGATCATCATTCCCAGCCGGTTCATTTCCACAACCACCTCTTTGCCGAAATTACTCAGCCCTTTAGTATTTGCAGTATCAGTAGAGCTGGTGCAGATATCATTGTTTTTAGTATGGCAAAGCGTAATATACCGTGCTCCTCGTTCATAAAAATGCTTCACATTCGATAATTCATTACCAACAGGATACCCGTTTTCAAGACCTATAAAAACAACGCTTTTATTTTGTTTCACCAGTTTTTTTGCTTCTTCAGGTGTTGTAGCAATTCCGCTTACAGCGCTGTTGCGGTTTACGGATGCGTATATGGAATCGAAGATGGTTTCGGATTTTGCTTTTGCTTTGGCATTTCCTTCGGCCGTACGTGGTCCCTGACCGATAAAAACTGCAAAAAATACAGCATCTAATCCCCCTTTACGCATACGCGGGAAATCAACACAACTGCGAACTGCCGTTTGACTATTATCTTTTGCAATATCGAATTTTTTATTCGAAAAATTTAGCGGTGTATCTGTATGAGAATCAACAGTAAATGCGGATTGATGTATCCGGGCTGCTTTTGCTTCGGGCGTATTGCTTTTTTGTGCGGAAATTGTGTTCACAACCAGCAGGCTGTAAGCCAACAGTAAAAATGATCTGTAATCAAGCTTCATAAAGGAAAGAATAAAGTTTTGTGCAAATGTAAGAAAAATGGATTATGCTCAAAGTTTATGACAAGTGAGCCTGAACACATCTGCAACTCCCTGGTGAAGCGGGCCTTCATTAAGAATAACCTGTGTCTCCAGGATTTCAAGTTCCGATGTTTTACTAAAATCGTTTTTCAACTGATCATTTTTGAACAACAGTTCGGGCATTTTTGGCCCTCCGCTTGTGCGGGATAGCTGGTTGATAGTAAAGGCCTCCAGTATTAGAATTCCTCCAGGTTTCAGTGCTTTGATGGCTGACTGATGTACCCGTTTCCTCAATTCTTCAGGCAGATGTACAAAAATCAGTGCAATGCAATCATATTGATCAGGTTCGGGATTCCATTCATCCAACGATTCAATATAATAATTGATCTGAACATTATTCTGTTTTGCTAATTGAAGGGCTTTCTTCTTTCCCTCCTCACTTTGATCGGATGCATCAGCTTGCCAGCCAATTGTGGCGGCATACACAGCATTGCGGCCTTCGCCTTCGGCAGGAAAGAGTATTCTTCCTGGTTTTAATTCACGAAGTTTTTCTTTCAGAAAGCTGTTCGGTTCGGTGCCATAGATATATTCCTGCCTGGCATAGCGTTCGTCCCATTGGTTTTGCATGGTATATTTTGTTTATTGTGATTCTAAGGCCCCCGGCATGAAGACCGGGGTTGCAGGAGATCTTTCTTTTTGGATAGAGTTTGCTGTTTATTGCCCCGGACTTCAGTCCGGGGATTAAGAAGAAGGGAATGATCTATTGCCCCGGCTTTAAGGCCGGGGCAATAAAATTTTATTCCACAACGATTTCATCTACAAACATCCAGCTCTTATTCCCGGCACCCGGGTGCCATGCCGGACAAGTTCCCTGGTTCAGCGCTGTGAGCTTTATATACCGGACTTTGCTTTTTATTTGAAAACTAACAGGCTGAATAACTGCTTCATTTATTTCAGCACCTGGTTTTAAGTTCCATTCTCCAAT
>JFJP01015229.1_pt1 | contig 25637 bp, 15 predicted proteins | sample 431651 | NCBI WGS metagenome assembly JFJP01 (sample SAMN02602958, study PRJNA72255) | Microbial mat metagenome, whole genome shotgun sequencing project. | biome: fresh water; feature: sink hole; material: water; isolation source: purple microbial (photo- and chemosynthetic) mats found in...
GTGGCATTTTATGGCACTCAAAATTGGTAGGGTCGAGTTTGGACTTAGGTTGCTACTCTCCCTGATTAGTATCGCGATCGCCTATGGATATCTAGGAAGCTACTTAAGTACATTATTAAGTCCTAGTAACTATCCATCAAGTTCTGGAAATTATCCGATCGCAGGTTTGTTGATCGCCCTAGCGATCGCTGGCATATTTGCCATACCACAAAGTTTAGGCGGTCTACTAGCAGCGATCGCTTCAGTGGGGGTGGTCTACTGGCAATCTAATTTGATCAATAGCTTAATTACCGTAGCTGTCTGTTTATTGCTTTATTGGCTAGGTTTCGCCGATTTACGTTATAACCCTGCCCCTGAGCAAAAGCTCTCAATTATTGAGATTTTAGCAACCTTGGTTACATTAGCTCTCACTGTTGCGATCGCCATTTCCATGTTTCAGATTCCCGAAAGTCGGTTAGCTAGTGTTGCGATCGGGGCGATCGCCGCATCTTTCACGATGATTGGTAAACAAATTCAATATCTTGAATTACGTCCCGCCGTCAATTTCATCATTTTAGGCATCCTTAGCAGTAGCAGCCTAGTAATTGGATTTGTGATTAGAGCGATTTTTTACACTCCAAAACCAACACATTTTTTGTAGATATTCTTTAACTGTAAAAAGTTAAGAATCTCAGGGAATTATTTGGTGAGTTCATGACACCTCAGAGTAATGATTTCACAAAAAATAGATGTCAACACAATGCCCTTTATGCGACAGCATCCAAACTAAGAGATATGGCACTACCGCCAATGGTTCTCGAAAGTACTGCTGTGAAGTTTGCAATAATGTTTTTACCGAGGCTATAGAATCAAATTTATCTCCGCCTGAAATTAATTTTCTTAGATTTAAAAAATATCTTTTAATTAGGCGAGTATCAACACATATCCAATCACAGGTTAGGTATTTAAAGAAATTAAAAATCAAGCAAAATCAGCAAATCCAAAAAACTCAAATACTTAGTAAGTCAATATCTAAAAAAGCAAATCAAGTTACAGGATTCTGTATTGATCAACTTCTAATACTAGTTTTGGCATTGAAGCATTTTCTAATTTCTGATATCCCTAAATTTATTGCTAATAAGCATAAGTATCAGCATAAAACAGGCGCTTTATTTGGCGATCGCAAAAATTATAAATGGGGAATTATAGGATTTTTATTTACCATATTAATCTATGGTTTTATATGCATTTGGCTCAAGATTGACATCAATCAGCCTCAAGCCCATGATTCTTATACTTTACAAGCATTAGCTTGGCGCAGTGGATATTTAGAATTACCACAAGACTATAATTGGTTAGAACTCGCTAAATATCAAGGAAAAGTCTTTTTGAGTTTTCCTCCAGTGCCTACAATTCCCATGTTGCTACTAACTTTTTTCTTTGGCGAAAAAACTCCTTCAACATGGTTAGTAATTGCCTGTTTTTTTAGTAGTTATGTTATTGCCTATAAACTTTTAAGACGTTTTCAAAATAGCGACTTACAAAGTGCAACTTGGGCAGTTTTTTTGATTTGTGGCAGTAGTTATTTAGATATTTCGCTATTTGGTTGGGTCTGGTATATGGCTCAATCAATGTCATTTGTTCTAACATTATCTTGTCTGCTTTGTTTGACCTACTCCAGTCGTAAGATACAAGCGATCGGTTTATTTTGTTTTGCACTTGCCTTGGGCTGTCGTCCATTACAAGCCATATATACACCAATTTTACTTAGTTTCGTCTATTACAAAAATCAAAGACAAACAATTCGACAGACGATTCAAGCAATGATACCTATACTAATTGCCCCAACTTTAGTAGTGATCGCCTTAGGAACATTAAATTTTGTTCGTTTTAATTCTATCTTTGAATTTGGGATCACATATTTACCAGAATTTGCAACAGAACCTCAGTTTTCACTTTCACATATCCTTAATCATACCAGAATATTTAGTGAATTTCCAATAATTAGTGCGGATAAATTACAAATACCAGGCTTTGGATTTGCCTTTTACGTTGCTAATCCTATATTCATTATCCTATTGCTACGCATAATAATGCCATCGCCTAAAAATAGAACGGACTGGTTTTTATTGTGCTGTATTATTTTTCATTTCTTATTTCTATTAACCCATAGAACATTTGGTGGTTGGCAATTTGGCACAAGATATTTAATTGATTTACTACCTTTTGTGTTGGTTTTATGTACAAGATTTAAACAACCATTAAGAATCCATGAAATAGTAATCATAATTTTCGGTTTAGTTTTTAATATATATGGGACTATTATTTTTCACAGTAGTTAATAAAACTTGTCCTAATTTTCATAAAAAATATGATCCGATCGCTTATTTCAAAAATCAAAAAGAGTAGATTTGTTAAATTTTTATTCGTGGGAATAATTAATACTATATTTGGATATTCTGTTTTTGCAATGCTGATTATACTAAGGCTCGATTATCATTATGCTTTACTTATAGCAACAATTTTTGGGGTAATTTTCAATTTTAAAACTATAGGTGCTTTAGTTTTTAAAACTAAAAATAATGAATTAATATTTCGATTTATTGGAGTTTATTGTGTAATTTATATACTAAATGTTGAACTCATTAAGATCATTAATTCTTTTGGGATTAATATATTGATATCCCAAGCAATGTTAGTGCTACCATTCGCAGTAATTTCTTATGTTTTAAATAAAAAGTTTGTATTTAATGGCAATAATAAATGAAAAAAATTAGTATAGTTACTCCTTGTTATAACGAAGAAAACAATATTTATGATATTTATTTATGTATAAACCAGCTTTTTACTCAGCTAGAAGACTACAATTACGAACATCTATTTATAGATAATGCATCTACCGATCGCACGGTTGAGATTTTAAAAGAAATTGCTGCAAAAGATGCAAATGTAAAAATCATTGTTAATTGTAGAAATTTTGGGACTGTGCGTTCGATACATTATGCTCTTCTGCAAACTTCTGGTGACGCTGTAGTGTTTATTCCTGCGGATTTGCAGGAACCGCCTGAATTGATTCATGTATTTATCAACAAATGGGAAGAGGGTTATATGGTTGTTAAGGGAATCAAAACTTCAAGCAAAGAGAACTTTTTGATGTACTTGTTAAGAAGTATTTATTATTATTTAATGAGTAAAATCTCTGACACTGAAGTTACTAGTCATTTTACGGGATTTGGTCTGTACGATAAAAAGGTTATCAAAGTACTAAGAGAGATTAATGATCCCTATCCCTATTTTCGTGGTCTGCTAGAAGAGCTTGGCTTTCCTCATATCAAAATTCCTTACCAACAACAGCAACGCAAAAAAGGGAAAAGTAGTTACAATCTTTATCGTTACTTCGATGAGGCTATGCTTGGTATTACCAGTCACTCTCGCATACCATTAAGATTAGCAACGATTATGGGGATGATTATGTCCTTTATTAGTTTGGTAGTTGCCATTGGTTATATCATCGCTAAGCTTCTTTTCTGGCAAGCATTCCCCCTAGGAACAGCAACTGTTGCCGTTGGTTTGTTTCTACTTGCTTCTATTCAACTTTTTTTTATCGGCATTATTGGGGAATATATTGGATTAATCCATATGAGAATGCTTAATCGTCCTTTAGTGTTGGAAAGAGAGCGGATTAATTTTGAAGCTGTTACTAAGTCAGGAGATGAGTAATGGAATGTCCATTATGTGAAAGCAAGCAATTTAAGCAATGTGGCAAGATTGCTAATGGTGATTTTAAGTACCGTTGTGAAATTTGTAATAACATTTTTACTGTCCCCCAAGATAAATCATCTTCTTCACTAGATATTAATTTTGTGAAATCTTCCAATAATCGTTTATTTAAGCGTAAACTCATTCTTTGTCAGTATCAATTTTCTAATTTGATCTCTAGGTTTTTCGGCTTATTTAATGAACAAAACTTAATCAACAAACCGAATCAAATATCAAATCAAATATCAAGGGAGCCGTCCGAGCCAAGCGATCGCGATCGCTTGGCTATTCCTGTAACTAACCCCATATTTTCGGCAATGAGAAATAAATTTTTATACGGGTTTATCTTAATTGGTGTCTGTGCAGCGATCGCTTTTGCTGTGTCTTATTCCGTCAGTGACAATTTTGATGAAAGATATTTTTCGATGTTTTATGCCCAAGCTAATGCTTTTTTACAGGGGCGAATTGATGTCGGCGGAGATTGGACCCATGACATGATCCAGTTTGACGGCAAAATATTTTTAGGAATAGCGCCATTAAATGGATTTTTGATGGTTCCCTTTGTCTATTTATTTAAAGAGAAATTTACCGAAACTTGGTTTTCCTATATTCTTTACACGCTGCTGCTCATTGTGCAGTTTATCTATGTAGAAAAGTTTGCGGCGCATCGAAATATTTGGCAACGGAGTCTGCTGTTTATTTTTTTGGCGTTAGGGACGATGATTCTGCCCTGTGCGATTATTTCCACATCTTGGTTTAATGCTGTACTTGGTAGTTGCCTCTTTCACGCATTGGCTTGGTTGATTTTGTACTATGCCCAAAATGTCAAACAGGATGTTCTGGCGATCGCCTTATTAGCGATCGCAGCGACAGGTCGATATCACTTGGCAATATTATTACCAGTTTTTATTGCTAAAGCTTGGCTCAGTCGTCATCCTAAAAATTACAAAGCTTTAGTGGCTTTATGTATTCCTGCGGTGATGTATATCGCCTTTGTGTCCTGGTGGAACTGGGTGCGTTTCGGTTATCCCTTTTCCGTTGGGTACGATCGCATTACGGGAGCCGCCTTTTTTGAGCCTAACATCCAAAAGTATGGGATGCATAGTTTAGCCTATGTTCTTCCCAATATTTATCATGGCATCATTGGTATTCCCAGACTAATCAGCCAATTTCCTTTTTTCCAAGTTGATGATCTAGGAAATGGAACTTTGGCGGTTAGCCCTTTGTTTATTTATATTTTCACGGATAAAAGTCGGGGTAATAACTTAGGGCGTAATTTGGCTTGGTTATGTGTGGGAATAATTGCGATCCCTATATTTAGTTATGTATCAACGGGTTGGCGGCAGTTTGGCTATCGCTATTTTTTAGATTATTTTCCTTATGTTTCTTTTTTACTGCTCAAAACCAAATTTAACGTTCTGCGTCCACTTCCTATATTCTGTATTGCCATTTCCATCTGGTTTAACATTTTTGGTCCAATTATGTTTTTAAAGCCAGAAAAATTTGGGATGTAACTGACTCAACATCGAGCTGATGCTCCTGCATTAGATACTGATAGCTTCCACAAAATTTGGAAAATCGATCTTGAATGCCGATTCTGTAAACTCTGGTCGGAGCATATTCGGCAGTAATTTCCGCGATCGCCGATCCTAGTCCTCCATAGATCGAATGTTCTTCTAGAGTTACTATCAGGTGATGAGATTGAGCGATCGCGATAACTTGCTCGATATTTAAGGGCTTAATCGAAGGCGCACTCCAAACAGCAATATTATTAAATTTTTCACTAACTTTCAGCGCTGTAGATACCATTGATCCAGTTGCAATCAAACATATTTGATTATTTCCCTGTTTGATTGGACATAGTTCTCCCAACTGAAAATTTGGTTGTGCAGCATGAATTATTGGTAAATCAGATTTACCAATGCGTAGATAAACGGGCTGAGGCGATCGCAAAGCTAATTCCATACATGCAGTCATTTCGTAGCGATCGGCGGGTGACAAGATCGTGATATTTGGGAGCGCTCGTAACGCCGCAATATCTTCTGTACTTTGGTGACTAGAACCAAGACTGCTGTAAACCACCCCTGCGCCATCACCGATCAATATTACTGGTAACTGCTCATAGCAGATATCTAGCTTAATTTGCTCCAGTACCCGCATCGGCACAAATGCACTTAGCCCATAGATAATAGGACGAAAACCACCCTTCGCTAAACCCGCAGCGACTCCCACCATGTTCTGTTCCGCAACCCCAGCGTTTATATATTGGTCGGGACAGACTTGCCGAAATTTATCAAATAGGGCGTAGCCATGATCGCCTGTTAGTAAAAGGATGCGGGGATCGGTTTGGGCGGCGGTTACTAAAGCTCGCGAAAAAGCATTTCTCATGTTTTTGTCATAATGTTGATATGCCTCTGCACAAATAAAAATGGCGTAGCCATTTTTATTTGTGCGATAAAACCTGAAGTTCAGTGATCGCTAATTTGTAAGTTTCATCGGTGAGGCGAGTGTAGTGCCATCGATTATCGTTTTCCATGAATGATATGCCCTTACCCTTGACCGTATGAGCAATGATCGCCCTAGGGCATGGGGAATTTATCGCTATTAGTTCATGAACTGTGCGATCTATGGCAAGTTCATCATGACCATTAATTTCTCTAGTTTCAAACCCAAAGGCTCGAAACTTATCGGCAATATTACCAAGGCGCATCACTTCATTAGTTGTTCCCATCGCTTGATAGCCATTGTTATCGACAATAACCAGTAAATTGGACAGTTCAAAATGAGCCGCAAAGAGTAAAGCTTCCCAGATAGCACCTTCGTTAATCTCGCCATCACCCACGATCGCGAAGCAACGTTGATCAGTTTGATGTCGCTTGGCAGCTAGAGCTAAACCTACACCGACGGATAAACCATGACCGAGCGAACCAGAACTAACTTCCAATCCCTTTACATGGCAATCTGATAAGCCTTTCAAAACTGTACCATCATCAAAATAATTTAGAATATCGCGATCGCTTAGCCAACCTAGCTCATGCATACAAGCATATTGCGCCATTACACCATGCCCCTTACTCAAAATCAAATAATCTCGCAATGCATCTTCAGGATTATTGTTAGCAAAATTGAGATGCGATCGATAAAGCACCGCCAGAATTTCAACTATGGAAAAAGCACAGCCAATATGTACTGTCGAGCCAGCATAAGCCATGTTGAGAATAGTTTGTCGTAGCTTTTTCGCATCAAACATAGCGTCAAATATAGCGTCAAATAAAATTTAAAAAACTGGAAATTGTTCTTGTAAAACCATCTTCAATGGATGTTGTTGGTTTCCATCCTAAATTTCCCACTTTAGTAATATCTGGACAATTTCTAGCAACATTACTTTTGAGATATTCTCGATCATTATCCACCATATTCCTAATCACCTTTAAATTCTGATCAGGAAATAGATTGATCAGTCTATTAGCTAAATCAAGAATACTAATTTCACATTGATCATTACCAATATTATAAGCTTGCCCATTTTCACCTTTAAGCAATACTGTAAAAAAGCCAATCGTCGCATCGGCAATATAACAGAATGCTCTAGTTGCAGTGCCATCACTTTTGATCTGAATATTTCGATTATGGATTATATCAGCCACAAAATCTGCATAGACTCTGCCATCATCTAAACTCATCCCAAAACCGTAGGTGTGAAATGGTCTGACAATTCTGGTTGGTAATTTATACTGATGAAACCAAGATATGCACATTGTTTCTGCCATTCTTTTACTTTCGGCATAACATGAGCGTAGATTTATGGGATCTAAATATCCATATTGATATTCCTGAGTTGGAATCTGAGAATTATCAACTTGACCATATACTTCACCACTACTAAAAAACAAAAAACCTTTGAGTTGATGCTGATTAGCTAAAGTCAATAAATTATGAGTTCCTAATAGATTGGCATTGAGTGTGCCAACTGGATCTGTTGCATAATACTTAGGACTAGCCTGACTTGCTGCATGAATAATATAATCAATCGGCTCAACGTAATCTATGGGATTACATACATCTTGTACTAAAAGTTTAAAATCATTTCTATCCTGATAATGAGAAAATCTAGCTAAGGCTTTATTCCTATTTCTCACAAGTCCCACAACTTGTATATTTAGATTTTTGATACTATTTAAATATAATAGCGTTTCCACCATATAGGCTGGCAAAAAACCATTTGCTCCTGATATTAAAACCGTTGAATTTCTGAGGTTTTCCCAAGGCAAATTAGTAGAAATAATTCTTAATAAATCCTCCTGAACAATATTTATAACCTTTCTATTCATTGTCTAAATTCTCAATAAAATCATGGATAACTGAGGATATATAATTAAGCATCTCCTCAGTTAAGCTGGGAAATACTCCTAACCAAAAGGAATTTTGCATAACGCGATCGCTGTTAATAAGATTGCCAATAACTCGATAGGATAAATCTTTGTATGCAGGTTGTTTAACTAAATTACCACCAAATAAAAGTCGCGTTCCTATTTTCTTTTTCTCTAAATATTGAACCAAATGATTGCGCGTAAATGGAGCATGATCCTTAACCAAAATCAGAAATCCAAACCAGCTAGGTTCAGAATTCACTGTTGCTTCAGGTAATATTAAAAAATCTTGTAAGTCCTCTAGTTTTTGCTTCAGAAAGTCAAAATTTTCTCGGCGCTTATTAATAAAACTAGGTAACTTATCTAATTGAGCTAAACCAACTGCCGCCTGCATATCGGTCATTTTGAGATTAAACCCAAGATGAGAATAGGTATATTTATGATCATAGCCAAAGGGTAAATCTCCCAATTGCCACTCAAAGCGCTTATTACAAGTATTATCAACCCCAGTCGCACACCAACAATCTCTTCCCCAATCACGAAAAGATTCCACGATTTTTTTGAGCCTTGTGTCATTGGTCAAAACTGCGCCGCCTTCCCCCATAGTCATATGATGGGCTGGATAAAAACTCACTGTTGATAAATGCCCAAAAGTTCCCGTTCTCTTTCTATTATAGAGAGTTCCTACCGCATCACAATTGTCTTCAATTAACCAGAGATCGTATTTTTGAGCAAAGGCAATTACTGCATCAATATCAAAGGGATTACCTAAAGTATGGGCGAGCATAATTGCACGGGTTTTGGGTGAAAGAGCCGCTTCTAATTGGGATATATCGATTTCATAGTTGGGAAACTGAATATCTACAAATACAGGGATTAATTGGTTTTGAAAAATAGGATTAACAGTTGTGGGAAACCCTGCGGCGACTGTAATCACTTCATCACCTATCTTTAATCTCCGATCGCCTAATTTTGGAGAAGTCAGCGCTGTAATCGCTAATAGATTTGCCGAAGATCCAGAATTTACTAATAGGCAATGTTTCACCCCAATCCATGCGGCAAAACGCTTTTCAAATTCGGCGGCATAGCGCCCAGTAGTTAACCAAAAATCAAGGGATGAATCCACTAAATTGAGTATTTCTGCTTCATCAAATACTTTACCTGAGACAGGAATATAGGTTTCACCAGCGATAAATTTTTTTTCAGCAAATTTATATTCATAATAATTTATAACCGATGTAAAAACTTGCGATCGCAAAGCTTGTTCTTGTTCATCAGAGTTATTAATAAGTGGAGAATGGGAATTTGAGATTGTCATCTAGATTTTATTGATTTTATTATTATTGATATTTAAGTGGTTGGGCATAATTAAAAACCCGAAAAGCTATAGCGCACGCTGCGCGTGCGCTATAGCTTTTCGGGTTTTATATTTAATTGTGGCTGCAAAAAATCTGTATACCAAGCGATCGCTTCTTGTAAGCCTTCTTCCAATGAGTAACGGGAACTCCAATTTAAAAGTTTTTTTGCTTTAGCTGCTGACAAATATTGATGCTCGATTTCATTTTTAGCTTGGTTAGAAATCTCTGGCTGTAAATGTTCTTTACCCATCAAAGTTAAAATCCTATGAACAATATCGATCACCGATATTTGTAATTCATTACTAAAATTAAAAGCTTCACCTAAAATTTCAGGGCGATCCATATTTTCGGCTAGATGTAAATAGGCAAGAACACCATCTTTTACATAAAAATAATCTCGAATATAGTTGCCGTTACTGCGAATTACCACTGGGCGATCGCCTAAAGCTGAACGAATTGTATCAGGAATAATCCGATTAAAATTAAGATCGCCGCCGCCATAAAAATTGCCACAGCGAGTCACACAAACGGGTAGATTATAACTTTTGTAATAGGTCTGACAAATCAGATCAGCACAGCTTTTGGAAACATCATAGGGATGATCCCCCTGTAAAGGTGTAGTTTCGTCATAGGGCATATTTTTTTGAGCGCCGTAGGCCTTATCACTCGAAGCAGCGATAATTCGCCCCACAGTACCAACGCGCCGACAGGCTTCTAAAACATTCCATGTGCCTTTGATATTGGCTTCAAAGGTGGATAATGGTTCGCGATTAGCTACTCCCACAATAGTTTGGGCTGCTAAATGGAATACGGTTTCCACTTCATATTCATTAATGGTGCGCTCTAGGACTGATATATCTTCGACTTTGCCATAGACTGTAACCATTCTCTTTTCTAATCCCATTTGGAATAATCTCGATTGGGGAGTCCAGTCTCTTACGAGTCCGATTACTTTTGCGCCGCGATCGACTAGTTCTTGAGTCATCCAACTACCTAAGAAGCCCGTACAGCCTGTGATTAAAACAGATCGATTTTGCCAGAAGTTATTCATACCCAGACCTTCCAAGGCGCATTCTTGCTTGCCCACAACTCATTCAAATATTTATATTCGCGATAGGTGTCCATAGCATAGAAGAAGCCATGATGTCGATAGGCCATCAGTTGCCCATTCTTAGCAAGATTCTCTAATGGTTCCTGTTCTAAAATGCAATCCAAACCTCCCAAATAATTGAAAACTTCGCGATTGAATACAAAAAAACCGACACTTGCCCAACCATCAATTTGGGGCTTTTCGGTGAAGTCTAACACTTCTTCGCGATCGCTAATATTTAGAATGCCAAATCGTGAGAAGGGGCGCACAGTGGTGACAGTAGCAATTTTGCCATGACTCCGATGAAATTCAAGTAAGGCGGGAATGTCAATATCCGCAACGCCATCTCCATAGCTGACCATAAATGTCTCATCATCGATATATTTGCTGACTAGTTTTAAGCGCCCGCCCGTCATCGTCTCTAAACCAGTATCCGCCAAGGTCACAGCAAAATCTTGCTCACTGTGCATATGATATTGCACTTGCGATTCTTGACCTAAACGAATTGTGAAGTCATTATTCATGGCTTCGTAATTCAGGAAATATTCCTTGATCATATTGCCGCGATATCCTAAACAGAGGACGAAATCACTTAAACCATAATGGGCAAACAACTTCATAATGTGCCAGAGAATCGGTCTTCCCCCGATCTCAACTAGTGGTTTAGGACGATACTCGGTTTCTTCTCGCAGTCTTGTACCCTGTCCACCACAAAATAAGATAACTTTCATTTGCGATCGCCTCCATCAATTCCTGATTTTACTAATAATGTTCGTTTCATCGCCTATCCCCGCTTAGCTAACCAATGTCCAGAGGATATTACAATAGTAAGGAGAAAGGCTTAATTATTTATAGGATGCGTTAACGCATCTATTCGGTAAAGATGTGGGTTACGCGATCGCTAACCCATCCTACATTTAATTCCAACAACCTACTTACAGTCTATTGAGGCTTTGAGTAGTATAGAAATATTTTTGAAAGCGGCGCTTTGCGCCGCTTTCAAAAATATTTCTGGGTTTTAATTAAGCGCAAAGCGCTGTATTAGTCTTGTAAAGTGCCTTATAACTGCGAATAAAAATAACTGTGAATAAAAAAAGTTTAATCACCATATTTTTTATCCTTATAACGATTTTTAGTATCTGGATTACTTTCACTCATGTTGATTGGTTAAATCAAATTCAGGCGATCGCCCAAGAATCAGGAATATGGGGCTATGGGCTTTTTGTAATCGCCTACGCGATCGCCACCTTACTCATCTTACCTGTGACCGCTTTTAATATTGCAGGGGGAGCGATTTATGGCGAACTTACAGGCTTGATACTAACCTCATTAGGGGCTTTACTATCCGCATTTATGGGATTTGTGTTAGCCCGATCCTTTAAGTTCACGATCAATGAGCGGTGGTCAGATGTCAGCAAAAATCTTGTGGAAGGCGGTATCGCCTATTCCTTTGCCGCAAGGCTGCTGCCCCTAATTCCCTATGGCGTGGTCAGTCTTGCCGCAGGTTTAAGCCCGATCAAACGCCGTGATTATTTGTTAGGAACTCTACTCGGCACCCCTTTAGGAATTGCTCCCTTTGTGTTTTTAGGTAGCACAGGCGTAAAAGTGACTTCTAGTCGTGATGTGTTACCTTTATTGGCTAGTAGTTTGGGATTGGCGGTGCTGGTTGTGGCGGCGACATGGTACAAGTCCAGCAAAAAGGAGAGTAATTAAAATATGCAAAATTTAGAAACACCCCTAAATCAGGATATAGATAGCACCGATAAATCCTCAAAACACTCCTCTCCATCATGGGATTGGTACTTAGTTCTAGGTGCGCTAGGACTCTTGGTAATCTCCATCTTTCTGCATTTTTGGCAGCTAGAAAAAATCCCCTATCCTGTCTTTGATGAATCCCTATTTGGTCAATATGCTAAGGAATATCTAGAGGGCAATCCCACTTGGGAAGGGCATCCGCCACTGGGCAAATATTTCATCATGTTAGGGATTTCGCTATTCGGAGAGCGTGAATTTGGCTATCGGATTTTTGGGGCAAGCTTCGGCTCCATTCTGCCCATACTAATGGTTGGGATGGTTTATCGTCTGACTTACCAACGCAATGTAGCCCTTTTGTCAGGCTTCTTTTTATTAACCGATGGCTTGTTTTTAGTTGAGTCGCGCTTCGCTCTCCTTAATGTCTTTTTAGTTTCCTTTGGTTTAGTATCACAAATATTCTTACTGGCAGGCTTAGGGCAGCAAGGAAAATTACGCACATTTTTACTCTGTTGCTCAGGGCTGATGCTAGGCGCAACCGCTTCTGTCAAGTGGAATGGACTGGGATTTAGTCTATTGCTGTTTTTAGTCGTCCTATGGGTATGGGCGATCGCCAAGTTTTTTCCCAAAAAGCTGGCACGATTAGGAATCCTCGCCGAAATTACAAATCTTCACTGGTGGGAATATCTCCTCTGTTTTGGAGTCATGCCGATCGCCTTCTATTCAGTGCAGTGGATTCCTCTATTTATGCTAAATTCGGGGGGCATAGAGCCAGAAAGTGGTTTTGGGGCAATTCACTCCTTTTGGCTATCCTTTGTTCGAGTCCATGAGCATATTCTGTGGTGGCATTCTAGTGATGTGATGATGAATATTGACCCAGAGCATCCCTCCCATCCCTATTGCTCACCAGCATTTTCTTGGGCGGTTTTGGCAAGACCCGTCGGCTACTACTTTCAAGATGTTGATGGATATTTTACAGTAGTCCAAGGGCTAGGCAATCCGATTTTGTGGTGGCTGTCAACCTTAACCATAGTTGGGATCAGCATTGCTTCAATTTTGCCAAAATTACGACAATTCGCAAATATTGGAATGACTAATTATTTGCTGTTAGGGTATTTCGCCAATTATGTGCCTTGGCTAATCGTCAAGCGCTGCATATTCGTCTATCACTATATGTCTTCAGCAATGTTTAGCTTTGTGGCTTTAGCATGGCTAGTTTGCCAAATATTCACCCAAAAAGGACTTATCCGCTACCTCGGCTATGGCATTATTGCCGCAGTTGTAATTACGCAGATCTTCTTTATGCCAATTTGGGTAGGAACCCCCATCCTATCTGCCGAATTCTATCGTCGAATTTGGTTTATGCCCGACCAATTTGCGGGTTTTAATTGGATTTAAAAACCAGAGGATGAGTAGCAGCGCAGAGCGCTGCTACTCATATCAAACGAACCAAGAAAATTTGTAAAAGTGTTGCAAAGCAACACTTTTACAAATTTTCTTGGGTTTCATTGCTATAGAAATTGAAGGTGTGGTCTAGAATCGCCAAAAACAAAATTACATTTAAGGTACTCATGATATAAACCAAGCTTTGCAGCCACACTTCAGGAGTTGCATAAAATAGAGTTTCGTAGTTATAGCGAAAATAGGCATAACCCACATTGGCGGCTCCCGTCAGCGTGACTCCCCAATAGACCCATTTAATGGTGGGGATCAAAGCCACTGTGATTACTAAAAACGCCAACCCGTACAACATATAGCGCTCATGCATCCGCGTCGGCAGCATGAAACATCCAAGTAGTAATGTGGTAACTGCTAAGGACTGCGCCGTGAAAGTTGCTGATAAAGTTGCTGATAAAGTTGCTGATAAGAGTTCCGTTAAAGAGCGCTGCCGATAGAGAAATATCCCTAGCCACAGGATTAGGATTCCTAACAGAGTTAAGCCAATTACCTTATAGCTAATTCCCGCAAAGGTGATATAGTCTCTTTGCCAATTTGCCCAACCCCAAAAATTAAAGGCATTGACCGAGGCAAAGTTATAGTAATCAGCCGTATTTTTTAAGCGTTCGTATAGCAATAGAAAGGGAGTGGTGAGGCTATGGGCGTTAACTCCATAAAACGGAAAAATGATCGCCCAAATTAGCGCCAAGCCGCCACCCACGATCGCTACCCATGTCCACCAAGCTTGGCGAAACCATTGTGACAAAAACAAAAATGGCGCAATAAATAATCCTTGCGGTTTCATAATCCCGATCGCGGCAATTAATAAACCTGCTCTGATTACATAATTTTGTTGAGCTAAATAAAATACCGCCAACATTAGAAAACTGATGATGCCATCGACCTGTCCCCAAACCGCCGACACAAATATAATCAACGGATTAAAAGCGTAGAGCAGAGCCATTTTATAAGCCTTGGCAGGGGCAAGATGAGCTTTGAGGATTTGAGCAATCAAAACCGATGCACCAATATCGGCTAATACGGGGGGAGTTTTGATTAGAGCCATGAGTAACACCCCGTCCGTATGTCTCAATAGAGGATCAAAGACATAATAAATCTTGCCAATTAGCCACAATATATAGAGATAGGCGGGGGGATAGTCGCAGTTGGTGGAGTAATTATAAAAATTAGCAGAACCTTGTTGGACTAAAGTTAGTGACCAATCTTTATATAAATTCATATCCACCCAAAAGGCGATCGGCAAACAAATTAATAACAGACGTAAAGCTGAGGCGATCGCTAATCCTAGATAAAACTTACGCGTATCTATTTCTTGCAAGTCCTTAGCCAACTTATCCTTGACGATGTTGCTCATTGTTTGAATTTAAATGAATTTAGAAATTTATAGGAGAAGAGGACGCGGAGCGACCTCTTCTCCTATAAGACCATTTTGCGAGATTAGATCAAAATATTTGCAACTTTTACAACTTGCTTGGGTAATATATCTCAGTCAGGTTGGTAGAAACTTTTATGTCCGACTCTAATCAAAGCCGCAAACTCAATCGCTTTTTTGCCGAGTTTATCGCCAAGCTAAGAAAATGGCTCAATAAAATCGGCAGTCCGATTCGGATTAGTCGGCGCTTTATCCGCTTGCTGCTCAATGGTAGTAGCGGTAAAAAACGTAAAGCGGGTGGTTTTATCTTACCAACTGTGACCTTAGTAACTTTGGTTACGACTTTGTTGGTGGTTTCGACGGTCGCACGCTCTACAGATCGCGCCAGAGAAGCCTCTAACGCTAGAGTCGAGTCCGTATATCGGAGTGCTAACTCGGCAATCCTCGATCGCGCCCGTGCCAAAATCAGCGCCCTCCTCGAAGATCCGTCACTACCTGGGGGAACTCCGCCCGAGTCTTCACTCTACCAAGCCATCACCAACGACAAGGGGCTTTACACCTTTGACGATGAAGTACGTCTCCAAATTGCCGATCCTAAAGCCAATGGCTCGCCTACCGTGATCGACTGGAAGAAGCCTGCGCTTGATGAAAATGACGTGTCAAGCACGGTTTGGAAGTTCCCCGTTGATACAGACAGCAACGGCAAATATGATTCCTTCGCCATTTACAGCATCCTATTTCGGACAACTCCCCGCGACGCTTCTAACCTTAACGAACGTCCAGTCAGCACAATCGAAGTTCGTACGCCCCCAATGGACAACGGGGTTCTTAGTGGCGCTTGCGTTAACGCGGCTTCCAGTGGTGCGAGTACATCGGAAGGCTGGGTCACGACATCGGACAACTTTCTGAAAAAGAGTTTCTTTGTCTATGCCCTCACGGTTCCCATCAAGACCCCGATCGCTGATGCAAGTAGTCCTTTAACCGACGCAGAAAAAGCCAGTGGTAATTTTGAAACCTACTCTGGCAATCCATCCTTCAGCGCTCTAGAGTTACAACAAGACCGTGCGCGATCGCCTCAAAATAACAACGCCGTTTTCTTTGAAGGTGACTTAGAAATCTCGCGAGCCGCAGCCTTTAACCTCAACGGTCGGATCTATACATCGGGCAACCTCATGGTCGGTGCTACTGCTCCGATTACACTTTTTCAGGTTAGTAGTCCTGTTTCTTGCTATTACAAAGAAGACAATAGCAAAATTATTGTTGCAGGAAATGTCGTCGAAGGTGACGCATTAGTCAGCGATGACTCTCTTAGCTCGAATAACACGGTTTCAGTCCATTTATTTAGAGGTTCTGGCATAGATCCAAAGGCTAGTGGCGAAGGCAGTGGTGCAGGGCAAATTAAGTTAATTAATAACACCACCCAAAGCGTCGATGATAACGATCAAAACCGTGGTCGTGACGTAGCCTCTAATGATTTTGCCTTTAACTTCCGTGTCAGTAAACTAGTTGATGACGCAGTAGCAACCTACACGGGTGATGTCATTCCTTCGCTGAGTAGTCTTGGTTTAACTACCTATGCGGCAATTGATGATAAAGCAATCTTAACTAGTGATCCCCTTGCCATCAAGCTCGATATTGTTAGCCGTGTTAAAGATGAAGGCTTAACAACTCCATCTGAATTTAGAACGGCACGTCAAAAATCAATCGAAGCATACTTCAGATTGCGGATGCGTAAGGTTCCCTATCGTGAAGTTCCCTATGGTGCATCAGCTACCGTTCTGTATGGTGGACTCACTAATCCCACTTACTCGCCAGTGACTACAGTTAACGGTACTGAATGGAATCCCCCTGTAAGCTGGGCAATTCCTGCTTATACCAATGCCAACGCTCTCACTGCTGATCCTTTTACGGAAGGGAGCGGCAAGGCTTTGCGACGGGGGGTTAGTGTTGCCACACCTGCGACAGTTCCTGCGACCGTTAGCTCGCTAGGAGATTTGACCTTAGGCAAAGCCTCTAGCCTAGGCTCAGGTATTGCGGCTCTGCCTGCGACAAAACCAGAAGATCAAAAAGCCAAGAATGAGCAGTTTTTAGGCGATCGCGTTTTAGTTGGCAATAACCTCCCCGCCCTATGGCTCAAGAACGAAGGCGGTATTTTGCGATATGTCGGCTCAGCCGAACGCTATGAGCTTACCAGCAACAACTCAATTTATTGGAATGATACCGAGTCCACACCGATCGCCGCATCATCAGCTAACGCTCGTTATCGCTTCACCCAAGCTAGTTCGCTCAAATCTTTAGGGGTATCCGATCGCGGCGGCTTCTGGGAACTCAACGCCGCCGACAACCCCGCAGTTGATGCCACAGGCAAATCCACCCCCACGACTTTACCCGTTAGCGGTGGTCTGAGGGTGGTGACTGGTGCAGGTGTTTATAGCCGCAAACCAACGCAAACCTTTTTACCCGCACCGCCTGCTCTGCAAAATAACCCGATCACGAATGAATATGACGAGTCGAATTTCTCAAATTTTGTAGTCTGGAATGACACGATGCCGATGACTGGCTCGGTCATTTTTGATGGTACTGCCTATCGCCCTTGGAACTGGACGGCGGGACGTTGGGCAAATAGTAGTGATCCTGCAACTGGCATTGTTGTCGATTCGCTAGGGAACACAGCAAATAACCCTGATAATCGCAAAGGCGACTTACAGATGCGGGCTACTGCGGTCTATCATTACAAAACCTCGACCTACGACCCCTCTGCACCGAGCACCTATCAAAGTCCGATCGCTTGCATCAGCAGCTACTACGACCCCACTAATTCCGTCACGGCTCAAGACATCTTGGTAACGGGAGGACGCTCTAACAATGGCTATTCTTACATACCCCTTAAAACTGCCGCCAATATCACCACTGGCATTACCCTGAACCCCACCACAGGTGTGTTTACTTCCGCCACAGGTGGTGACGACCCCACCACTGGCAGTGAAGAGGCGCGTCTGTCCTATCAAGCTAACTTGATGTTCCCCAATGGTCGCTTTGTCAATGAACCTTTGCGGAAAGCCCTAACGAAGATTGCTGATACTATTTCTTTTAACGCTAGTAACCCTATTGCCGATCCTGATAAAATTGCCAACTTAACCTTACCCGAACAATCGGCGATTGACTCCACACTCTGCGCTTTACAAATTCTCAATCCTGGAGCAAGTAGGAGTGCAACAGCCGTTCCTGACCTTGCGATTAAGGAATCCGTTTTCTTAGATGGTCGCGAAGTTAAAGCGCTGAACCAAGATGAATCGCTGACTAACCCCATTCTCAGTAATCTCAATCGTAGTGACCTTTACAATCTAGAAGTTGAACAGCTTCAACCCCTAGAGATTCGCGTCACCGATCTCGACATGAATCTATTGCGCGGTACGACCATCTCTGGGACTACTAATACCGCCAATGGAGGACTCGATCCCGACTATTTACTCCCCTACAGTGGCGTTGTCTATGCCACCCGCGATGATGCGTTACCTGACCTCAGCTATTTTGATACAGACTCAACAACTGGCGCTCCTATTGCCACCAGCCTGAGCAGAAGGCAAGCCCTCAGTTCCACTGATTTCCGCCTTGACCCAACCCGCCGCCCCAATGGGATTCGTCTGATCAATGGTGTGCGTCTCTGGCGCGGTACTGGCACTAGTCAGCCTTCCTTTAGTCCTGCGACTCAGGGGGAAAAGGGCTTAATTTTGGTTTCTAATGAGCCTGTATATATCAAGTCGCAGAGAGATGGTACGGACATTGGCTTTAACTTACATACGGTTGAAGAATTTACCGATTTCCTCGTACAGCCTAATTGGACTAATTTTTATACTCGGACTACGCTAAATCCTAACTTTGCCTATCGCCCTGGACAGGCGCAAGCTACTGGCGGTGGTGATGAATGGCGACCAGCGACAGTTATTGCCGATGGCGTGACGGTGCAGTCCGATACCTTTAAGGAAGGATTTCGTGATCAAGGTGACTATGACCTTCGCAATAACCGCAACACCTCGACCTTAACTGACTGGAAGGATCGCAGTATTACCCAAAAGTCCTATAGCCAGACGGTTGGCTTAGGACAGAATGGCACAATTCCCACGGCGGCTCTGCAAGATTTGCCTTCGGTCAAGCGCCTCAGCATGGGCTTGTTGAATAATAACTTTGTGACTAGTTACAAGTGGCTACCTGACGCAACGGCAGGAGATACGATCAATAACCCTAGCACTTTAGGTACTTATCCTCAGTTTACGCGATTTGGTGGGGCAAGCAGTGGGTCAGATGTGGCGAATAACCTTTGGCCAGGGCTGACGACTGCGAATAGTAATAGTTATTTCTCTAATGGTGTAACTCCCGTACAGCGTCGGGTGATCTTTGGGGAATATGGCATGGAAATTTGCCGTAAAGTACCAGCGTCGGAATGTAGCTTTAGTGATTGGATTAAAAAAGATGCAGGGACAACGGCGCTGCCTAATCGCACTGGTGGAACTGGCGTATTAACTGCTACCGATGCACCTCGATATATTGCCGCGAATGACGATCGCTTCCCCCGTCGTGTGTCTTTCCTGCGCTATGACGATATTTACAAAGATGGCAACCAAGCCCTGATCATGGCGGCGGGTAACTGCCCAACCCTCAAAAGTTGGTGGCCGATCCCGATCGGGGTGGTGAATGGCAACGCTTCGGCAACAGCCGCATCCAATGCTGGCTTTACCTATCCACAGGTATTAGGCGATCGCACCACGCCTTTTAGTATCAGCAACCTGACCGCCTATGGCAATGTCGGCTGTCCTGCCGTCAAGCCCGTAATTTATATTGACAACCTGCCCTCAAACACATCATCACCGCCCAATGAAATCGCGGGTGATGAAGGTCGGAGAATCTATAAACTACCTCAACGCAAGGTTCCCAGAGATGTCTCTGACACCTCTGATCCTGCGGCAGATCAGACCGCCGACGGGACTAATCCTCAAAACCCACCTCTGCGCGGCGACAAGACTGGCGCAACTGCCGTAGACCTTATCCCTATTGCCTATCCCGCAGCAGCTACTTCTAATTCAACTAGTTCAGATTATGTGAAGACCGCCAAATATTCACCCCTTGCCGCAGGTGCGGATCTGCCGATCCCAAATCTGAACGTTCCGAATTCAAATAACTTGACGGATAACCCAGCAGCAGCAGTATGGCAACAAGTTCCCGTCACTATTGTTACGGTTCCTCCCTCTGGTGTGCTTGGCACACCAAAACGAAACGTGGTCAGAGCCTATCCCTCGACTAGCGCAACAAATAAAACTTTGGGTACTGGTGATCCTGCTAACAATAATACATCGGGGAAAGCCGCCTCCAATGATGGCGCAACTCCTCCATCAACCCTGAGGTTAAGTAATAACGCGGTTTATCGCCCCTATGTGTTTAGGGTTGTGGTTAATAACCCCAATGCTGTTAATAATTTTGCGAATCTAGCCAATACGCCGATTACCGTAGAGGTCGCGACCGAAAAACCAGCGCTTACCACCTTACCTCGCAGAACTGTGAGTAGTACAGATGTAAACTTTAAATCACACATTGCGACGCGCGGCTTCTATAAAGGCTTTGGTCCTCTTACAGGATTGCAACCCGAAGTCAAAAATAGTCGTTATACCAATAACCAATCTGGAGCAACTGTTTCTAATTCCATCGGGGCTGAAGAAGCTGCTGTCCCGATCGCTACTCGTCGCGACGAAAGATCGGGCATAGACTATCTCTCCACACTCTACAAATGGAGTAAAAACAATGATGCCAGCGATCCTAATAAATGTCCAACAGCAAACCCTTGTTGGGTTCCTGCGACCTTTACTCCTCCTGCGACTGCGGCAACTGCCACAGAATCAACCACCTTTACCCTCAAGTTCCCTGATGCTAATAACGTTCAGTGTGCGGCGATCGCTAACAACACCACAAGTTGCTTCCAGTGGATGGCGGTCTTAGTTGTGCGTGACAGTGCCGACGAAGAACAAGAGCGCTTCCGTCTACGCATCTCGAATCCTAATACAGTAGTGACGGGAGCCACCTTAAGGCAAAACACAGCTAATCCCTACACCACCACCCCTGCGGATAATGATACAAATGGGGATAGTTTCTGGGATTATCGTTGGGTCAGAATTGACAACGATGATTCCCCTGTCTTGTCTACTACGATCACCCCAACGGCAACTCTTACTTCAACGGGAACTAATACCGCAACCAATACTGCAACCCCAAGCAACACGCCAACCAATACCGTAACCCGAACCGCAACCCCAAGCAACACTGCAACCCTAAGCAGAACCAGAACCGCAACCGTAACCAATACTGCCACCGCAATACCAGCCACCCGAACCAATACTGCCACCGCAATACCAGCCACCCGAACCAATACTGCAACCGCAATACCAGCCACCCGAACCAATACTGCAACCAATACTGCAACCCCAAGCAACACTGCAACCCGAACCGCCACCAGAACCATAACCCCAACCCCAACAGCTACCATTCCTGGAGGTTTCCTCTATCCCAAGAATTTTGTCTTCCAAGGTGGCAAAGGCTTACCATTCTCCGCGATATTGCCTCGCGTACCGCAGTCCAATGTCTTAGCGGCGGCGTATCCTGCGGCTCCTGCTCCTAATTCGACTACTGCGAGTGCAAACTATCCATTCCCTAGCTATGTAGTCATTACTCCTACTCCTACCCCTAATGATAGGAGATATCCATTTATTCCTAATGTGAATGACAATAGTGTTTGGGGTGTGCCAACTGCCAATCAATTCCCCGATATTGCACCCGATCAGGCTCCTTACATCTCTACTGGCGTTGCCACAACCGAGAAAGCCCAAATTCCGATGCTACCCGGTATGGAGAAATATCTACCGCAGAGGGTGGCGCGATCGCTGTGGTATCGCACCGTAGATACTGCAACTGATCCCACAGGACAGAGTGATGATGCTGAGTATGGTAATGGCTCAGATCTATTCATTTACAACACCAGTTATGATTCCACAGCCGCATCACCTGCTGCCAATGGAGGCTTTAACCCCAATCAACCCGCGCCGTTAATCTTGCCTGAAACCGTTTGTATTAACACCACCGATGGATCAGTTGATAAAACCTGTACCAGCACAGCGACAACCCTGCTCAATCTCAATAAACCGACAAATACGTCATTCCCAAATGGTAGCGCGACAGCACAACCCGCAACTTCGTTCACCGTTTGCGGCGTGACGGGTGCTTCGAGAAGATATCAAGCAGTGGAACAATTGGGCTTAGTCTCAGTAACTAGTGGAAACACTAATTTAATTGGCGATATCACTGGATCGACAGCAATAACAGGAGCGCCACCAACCGCAGGAGCCGCAGGAACTTGTCCAGTGGGTTCGGGCGTAGGTGGTAATCCTAGAGCCGCGATCGCAGCCTTCTATACAGGCTTGCAAGGACTTAGCACTGGTCAAGCCGTAAGTCTCACCCCTCCAACTTCAGTAACAGTAGGTGCGACTCGTTCTGTGAATGCCGCAAGTGATACAAAAGTCAATGTCCTAGACTTAACCTTGGCTGATTTTAAAAGTTTTTACAATGAGGATATTAACAACAATGGTGTTTTAGACACATTAAATGAAGATATTAACAACAACGGTATTTTGGATGCAGGTGAAGACACTAACGGCAATGGTGTTCTGGATTTAACTGAGAATTGGAATGACATCGATGGCAACAACACCCTCCAAAACTCAGGTGCAATCCTCACCCTCAACGCCAATGGACAAAGCGATCCCACCTTCTTACTTCGCGCTCCTAGCGATGAAGTGCGGATCAATGGCTTGTACGTCAAGCTAAATGGAGTCGATCCTAATAAAGTATTTTGGACATTCCCCAAAATAGGCGCAAAAGCACTGACCATCCGAGGCACATCCCCCGCCTTGCCAACTGTCTTAGTCGGTAACTTCATCGGCAATATGCCCGCCGCTAATACTACTGATGGCGTTAACAACAACACAGGCTTGAATATTGGTAATACTTCTGGCGGTAAAGGCGTTGCCATTAGAAGCGCGAGATTCTTAGGCTTTAGGTCGGTCACGACTAAGCAAGCTGCAACAGAAATAGCTACAGCTACTGACAAAGGCGCGATCGGTGTTGATGGCACTGCAATGATCACCGCAATGACTACCGTTAGTCAGCCCGTAGTCGTTCCTGTTTTGCAAGTCCATGCCCCAGCAACCAAAACCGTTTCCGCAACCTTTACCACCTTGCCTCAACCCACCGATGGATTAACCAAATATCTATCTGGTATTAATGGAATCCCTGATGTCGCCACCGACGGTAGAGGACAATGGACACAGAGAGTAGATGCAACCACAACCGAAGTCAATGTTTACTTCGTGGCAGGTAACACACCTTCGCGATCGTATGTGCCTTACACAACTTCGGCAACGGCTGGAAACCCTGGTCTAACAATTTACACAGGTGAATCAGGCGGCGGCTTACAGAACTTTGTCCGATTCTCCGAAAATTGGGTCGGTCAATCCCTAAAAATCTCTGGCGGCTTTATCCAAAACTCTCGTAGCGCCTTCGCGACGGCTCCCTTCTCCATTAACGCCCCCTATACGACTCTGGCTTTGCCTAACTGCCTCTCACAGACCTATGCGACTAGAGCCACTTGTATTGACACCAGCAGCGACATTCAAACTTGGTTTACCAACCCTAACGGACCTAACGATACTTTGAGTAACTTCTCCAAGTACATTCAATCGGTTACAACTCAGTCGATCCCCTTCTATACGCCGCCTACACGTCTATGGGGCTTTGATGTGGGCTTGCTCGTCCAACAGCCTGACCTGTTCGCGCAACGCTTCTCCCAAGCATTGCCCAACTATAATGAGTTCTTTAGGGAATCTAACAAAGAAGACCCTTGGATTAAAACAATGCTCTGTGCCTTACAACCTGCTCCCGCAAACATCAACACAGCCAATCCTTCGGCAGATTTGATCAATAAAGACTTGGAGCAGAGAGTGGGTACTAAGCCATCAAATTACACGGCTTACGCCTTGGGTAGCGAAGAGCGCAAAGATCTTGGCTGTCCTAGCCCGACCTATGACCCTGCTTCTTAGGTTGTCTTGTCCACTCGTTCCTTATTCAGGTGATCCGCTATGCGAACAATAAATACTCGTTTATTCCTCATCAGGTATTTGCTATCGACGCAAGCAGGATTTTCGCTGCTAGAGGCACTTATGGCTGTGGTGGTCGTGAGCATCCTTTTGACCGCGATTTTGCCAATGATTATCTTAAGCACAGCCACAAGACTGCAAGCAAGACGGGTTGACCTCGCGACTCAGGCGGCTCGCGGTTACATTGATGGTGTGCGCTCTGGTGCAATTAATATTATCGATGCCCCACCTTTAGATACTAAAACTCCTTCTCTCTGTCCAGCCCCTCCTGCCACATTCCCTTTTATTAGTGGTTCCAAGACTAATGCTAATGTCTCTGGTCTAGTCATTGCTGATCTCCCAATAAAACTGTCCTGTATTCGAGGAGTCAAGGTTGACTCAAATAACAATGGTTTTGATGTTACCGATCCGCAAGACCTCGTAATTCATCCGATGCGTAGTGGAGAAATTCCTGAGATTACTGATCCTAAGACTGAGGGCTTTTATATGCAGGTGCGTGTATATCGAGCCGATGCGTTTACGACGGATACATCAGGTAAATTAATTGGGTTTCAATCAGGACTGACCGCCTTAAAATTTACAGATGTGGATTGTGGCAGTGCTAAGCAAATTATCTCTGGTAGCAATGGAAGAAAAGATTGCCCTTTGGTAACTGCTGGCGCTGATATTTATTTGAGTGCGAATACTAATATCCCCCTTAGTCAAATCAATAGTCGAATAAAAAAAACAGTCACACCACCTTAGCCAAATCAGGACGCGATTAAAAAAAATGATGCTCTCAATCTTTAAATCTTTTTTTAAGTCTTTTTTTAAATCCTTTAAACGCAAACGTTCTCAGCGAGATGTTCGAGATGGGCTGCGCGGCGATCGGTCGTTTTTTAAACAATTGCTTTCAAGGTTATTTGTCATCAGCGATCGCGTGGCGGTAAGGGTAAAAGGCTTTACCTTGCTAGAACTTTTGATTTCGATCTTGATCTCTACCGTGATCATCAGCACCCTACTCGCCTTTACGGTCAACATCATGGAAACCGATCGCCGCGAACAAGCAAAGGTAGAATCACAGGGCGATGTGCAAGCAGCCCTAAATTACATCTCTAACGATTTACAAGAAGCCGTTTATATCTATAATGCCGATAGCTTAAATTACAACAGCACAGATCCATCCCCAGGTCCTGGTATTAAAGATCAGTTGCCAGATGCTACGGTCGATCCAGTTTTTGACCCAGCTAAAAGTACCCCAGTTTTAGTGTTCTGGAAGCGGAAGTACTTTGCGCCCGATGCTGACGTTACCGTAAGCGGCAGCAC
>JFJP01018739.1_pt1 | contig 25637 bp, 20 predicted proteins | sample 431651 | NCBI WGS metagenome assembly JFJP01 (sample SAMN02602958, study PRJNA72255) | Microbial mat metagenome, whole genome shotgun sequencing project. | biome: fresh water; feature: sink hole; material: water; isolation source: purple microbial (photo- and chemosynthetic) mats found in...
AATACCCAGCCGGGCCGGGCGACCAGCACGTCCAGGATACGGAATTCATAGCGGGAGAGCGACAGCGGTTTTCCTCCATAGGTGATCAGCATGCGATTCCGGTCCACCTGGAACAGCGCTGGCGCCGACGGCACTGCCCCGGCGTCCGCACAGGCCGGGCCCCGGCGCAAAACCGCCTTGACACGGGCCGCCAGTTCGCGGGGGCTGAAGGGCTTGACCATATAATCGTCGCCACCGATCTCCAGGCCGACCACTTTATCCACCTCGGAGTCCCGCGCCGTCAGGAAAATCACCGGTACGTCCGAAGTCCGGCGCAATTCCTTGCAAAGCTCAAAGCCGCTGCGATCGGGCAGGCCGACATCCAGCACCACCAGATCGGGGGCCTGCTTTTCGTGAATGGCCAAAGCCTCGCCAGCGGTCGCGCACCAGAAAACCTCGAACCCCTCGGTCGACAGCGCATACTGGATATTCTCAGCAATCGCCGGTTCATCCTCAACCACCAGGATTTTCTTTGTCATATTCAATCGACCCATCCCTTACCGAACACAACAGCCCCCCAGCGCCCCCTCCCGATTCAACCATTGCAATGTGGGCATTACGCTTCCTTTTACACGGTACGAATGGTCAGGTCGGATACAAACGAGCCATAGTCATCCAGCCCGACGACGGCAACGTCTCTCGTCAACCACGAAAGATGACGTTTAAGTTGCTTCATGATCACATCCCGTTGCTGCATTGCGCGGCGAGGTTCTCGTCGCAAACGAGTGCCCAGGTCTGAAAAGAAAAACACGACACGCGGCGGAGAATCCAACTTCTGCCGGGAATCCGTGAAAAACGCCCGATCCCCAGCATCGGAGGCGCAGTGCGAACCGCCAACGATCCCGGCCAGGGTGTCCCGAGCCTTGATGGCAACCGCCATTGGCACGTTATTTAACTTCTCTTGGCAGCGCACCCCTAAACTGAAGTCCTTGACTTCCATAAGGAGCAATGGCTGTTTGCCTTGCGGAATACAAAGGAAATCCACGGCCTTCGTGGGGCTGACATTCCTCGCCATCTTCGTCTTGTAGAACCCGCCGTTCTCATCGTATTTCAAGACCTTCCACGACCGGCCGAAATCGAAGTCCAGATTACCTTCCCGCATAGCTCGGCCTCTTTTCCGCCACGAACTTCAGTGAGGCTTCCTGCTCGCGCTGATAATGAGCCGCGAACTCATCCAGAATCGGATTGTCCTGTAGGTCGGTCAAGGTATCACCAGACTGAATCCGGACAGGTCCGTCGCCCTGCCGACTCATCGCCAGAAAGCGGATAGGAACTTCTGGTCCGGTCTTGTACTCGGCGGCCATGGACAACTCACCGATGAGCAGGTAGTCGTGGGTGGTGACAAACACCTGGATGCCGAGATTCGCCAGCTCGCGCAGGAAAAGCGCGATATGACGGATCAGGCGGGGGTTGAGATTCGATTCCGGCTCATCCCAGAGAAGAACAGTGCCTTTGTCGATACTCCCGTTGTTGATGAGATGCACCAGCGTCGCAATCTTGCGGTGGCCTTCGGCGAGCAGGTGCGCCTCAAGCGATCGCTCCCCATTCTTGCTTTTTACATAGAAACGTTCGCCCTTTTGGACAACCGAGCCATCAAGAATATCTTCCAGTCCGAGTACAAGTCGGGACAAAACGACGTTCTTGTTTTTCAGCGGAGCGGCCGACAGAGCCTTGCAGATATCGTAATAGGTCTGGTCGAACGCCAGTTCCCGTTTTTCGTATGAAGCAGTGAACCCCGGATAAATAGCCAGCACTTCGTTCGGTGGAATAAAAACCCCCTTGGCATTCGGCCTTTGGGCGATGACAGATGAGTCTATTACGCTCCGCAACTGTTCATCCCGATAAATCCTGCTACAGTAGTCCCTGCCATCGGCGTGAAGGTCAACATCTGCCGTGGCATTGCCCGATTGTTCTCGTATCAGCAAGGAGAGATCACCACCCTCCGGCTTAAACAACCCTTGTAGCAGCGGCTCCACAGGCCTGATCATTTGCCTGTTGCCCTCATTTGACGGTCTCCCGCTTGCCCACTGCGTCATCGCATAAAGCAGCTTCAGCAGATGTGACTTCCCAGTGCCATTCGCACCGATAATGACATTCACGCCGGGGCAGAAAGCTATTTCCGCACGCTTGAACACCGTGAAATTATCAATTTTAATGCCACTGATTGTCATATCATCAACCTCCACCAAAGCATAATGACCATACGCAATAATGATGCAAGCGTTTTATAATGAATCGCTGATCATGATGGGTTTCCTCCAGAAGAATCAGATGGATGCCCGTGGGAATGCCACTGCGTGAGGATGTAGACAACCTTCTCCTGCATAGCCACCTGACCGGTTCGTGCGGCAGCGAGTTCGTTGAATCGGGACTTGGCGGCAGCCAGTCGTGACGCTAATGCGCCACGGCACTCGCGACACGCTTTCGCGCTGGCGGGAAGATACACATCCCCTCGGATTTCTAGATTGGCCAGGATGGCAACCAGCGCCGCCTGCTCGGAGTCGGCATACGAGCGTTTAATGCTGTTCCCTCCCTGCCTGAAGATGACCGCCGCCGGGTCAAACATGTCGGCAGCGCCAACGGCGGAGGCCCGACCGTCGGGAATCTCCACAACAACACCTCCAGCCCACGACTGCCGGATCCATTCCAAGACCGGCTGGCCGCGCTCCGCGTCGGCAAGCGAATCCCAGATGCTGGCGGCCAGTTCACGCGGCCCGGTCTGCGCCTGATTATTGCCGGCACGGTTCAGTGACGCCTGGATGTCCTGCGTGCGCTGGAACCGGTAGTACTCAGCCGTGACCGCGTACAGCTCATCAAGCAGATGCCGACGATCGGTCTCATTCTGGATGCCGATCATCTCCAGCACGGCATCGTCCAGTTCACGACGGTCGGACTGCTGCAACTCTTGCGCCAGCTCTGCAGGCCGGGCGAGGATCGTGCGCATGTGGGCCTCGTCATGGCAAGCCAGCATCGACTCCTGGACCATATGGGTAACAGTCCGCCCCGACATGGCCGCAAGAGCAGCCTGAATCCGGGCAGCAACACGGGCAGAGACACCACGGGGATCAGGAATGTCCAGCAGCACGGTGTCAACAACCTCTGTTTTCAGCGTGCCTTCTGTACCGGCGTAGCGACCATAGAAGCACTTCATCAACGCAACAAGCGTGCTGTTGAGAACTGCAGGGAGAACGGTGTCCGCAATTTCGGAACCAGTCATAGGAACCAGTGTGTACAAATTGCAGTTGCAAACTAATTCTTCTGGATTTGCAGGAATGATATGACGGTACTTCTGTGCTTTTGGCCAAAAACAGATTCCTATTGCATCAGTGGTCAGATCATACCATCGGGTACGGGCGGCGCAGGTCGATCGCTCAGGAACGGGAACCGGTTTCGATTTCTTTGAGGCGAATGTCTGGCGCGCCCCCCAACGGATATACTTGGCGGCATAGGTGCCGGCAATGTCTTTAAGGTCCGCACTCACCCAGAGCACAACCCGGTCGCAGTCTTCCTCGCGGATGACAGGTCGCTCCACCTGCATGAGGCTGTGGACTTCCGGGCGGATGAAGGCCCGCTCGATGGGGTGGAGTGTATTGTCTCCGGCCCTGATAATCCGCACCTTTCCCTGTTCGATTTCCTTGCGCTTGCAGTCTGCCATCAGGCCTACATCCTGCCACGGAAGCCCTTTTGCAAGATCCTCCAGCACCGTTCCGGTCACATCCCGCGGCATGAAAAAGGCGTCGCAGCCGCTCGTGATTCCTCGTTTTACCTCCGCCACCTCCCCGAGGCGGACAAATTTTGTCCCGTGTTCACGGATCAACCGAAAGTATAGATCAGGCGCACGCAGGTAGCGCCCCCATTTTCCAGCCGCATAGTCCGGGGTGTCGTTCGATAAAGTGAACGTGGCGGGTTCCGCCTCGACCTGGTCCACGGTCGTTTCGTCGTCTGTTTCCTGATCGGTATCCGTATGCGTCTGCCGCTTGAGCAGATCCCAGGCATGCACCCCCTCTTTCCAGAGATCCGACTGTCGGAGGGTAATGATACGGTAGTCCGGCGTTGACCGGATCGCCAGCGGATCACCTGGTTTCGGAGCCGCCGTCTTGAGGATTTCCTTGCGCAGGTGCTCGACCGCACCTTGACGCTCCTGTTCGCCGATCCCTCGCCCCTCGCCCAGAATCACCCGCACCGGTTTATTCAGTCGGACAAAACGGACCGGATTGGCGGCTCGGTCCTGCTCGTTCTCACAGCGCTGGAGAATGGTGATCGCGGTCTTCACGCGAGCGTCCGTAAACCAAGGCTCGTCGAGACTTTCCAGGATAGCGACAATCTTGAAGTTGAGCAGGATCCAGCGCTGCAAGGCAAAACCGTACTCAACGTCGAACCAGCTTGACGAGGTCAGGAAGCCGAAATGGCCCCCTTCCTTGAGCAGACTGGCCGCTACCGGCCAGAAGTAGCAATGCAGGTCACTCCGCCCGGACAATTTCAGCCCAGGCCAGAGAGAAGCGGCCAACTCCCGGAAATGATCCTTGGTATTCTTCTGCCGGGAGATAAAGGCGTCCTGTTTTTCTCCGCTTCGCTTCTTGATCTCAGAGCGCCGCGCGAGCGTTTCCTGCCGGATGTAAGGCGGATTGCCAACCACGGCATCAAGATCCGGGAGGGGTATATCCAGGCGGTCGCGGGTTCCGTCGGGATTACGCAAACCGGCTGGTATACGACAGAAACGCTCCCGCCTTGCTGCAACCTCAAAGAAATTGCCCCTGGCGATGAATGGGTAGTTCTCCTCGTCTGTAATCTGGCGTGCGGCGAGATTCAGCGTGGCCAGATGGGCAGCGAAAAGCGCAATGTCGCAACCGTAGATGTCGCCCAGCAGCCGCTGGTGGCTCAGGTGGCTATCGGCAGTCCGTTGCCGGCCGTGGCTATGTTCGGAAAGCCATGCCTTGCGCAGGTAAGCGCGGATAAGGAAGCTACCCGAACCGCAAGACGGATCAATCACCTTGTCCCCGGCTCGTCGAATGCAGAAGGCATTGATGATGTCCACGATATCCTCGCCCGTGAAGAACTGCCCGAACTTCTGGCGCTCCTCGGGGGCGATCAACCGTTGGAAAATCCCGCCGATGACATCGTACGGGATTTCCCTGAAGTTATAGTGGCCAAGGTTCGTGAACACACCGAGCCAGCCCTGGCGGGCAATCGGCGAGGCAAAGATCAGGGCACCGACCTTGTCCTCGACATCCGGATAGAATATCGGTTCGTAATCACCACTTTCAATTGACGCCCTATGGAACTGCGCCCGGAAATACTGGTAGATACCCTCATGCCCCGACCGGCTGTTCTGCGGCATGACAAGCGGTTCGAGACGGCCAGGATACCGGATACGGATTGCCTCATAGAAGATGGAGCGATTACAGAATACGTAGCAAAGCGTCCGGGAGGCCCGATCAAGCACACCGCGCCAGTCGTCCATGTTCTCCGGATCAAACGTCCAACCCATGTCCTCCGTCATCCATCGTTTCAATTTGGTCGCGAAAGCGTTGTCATTCGCACATTGATCAGCGAAATAATCCGTCGTTCCATCCACTGGCCATTCGAGATGCGTTTCCAGCGAACGAATGAAGAGCAGATCCGGCGGCAAGCCCCAATCGACGACTTTCTCGGCCAGGATGTCTGCCAGCAAGTCAAAAACATCAGGCAGGAAACGATCACGAATGGCGGCCATGACCTCTGGCCGGCGGCAGTCTGTAGAGGATCGAAGCTGCAATCCAAGGTCCCAGTCTCGCATCCGCCGCTCAATCATGGGAACCTGCCATTTGCTCCGATCAAACAGCACAAAGCGATTTACATTCCATGTGAAGAAGTAGGGGCATTGGATGTTGTCGGCCTTCTGGAAGGCGTCACGCATAAGAGCGTCGTCATAGGGAGAGCGGCCCTCAGGGGTGCCCGGCATCTTGACCTCGCCGCAAAGAAAGGGCGTCTCGCTACCCTTGCGAAAGAATCGCAGATCGCTGCGCCGGTAGTTCCCCACGCCATATTGCTCAATCTTGGCACCGCTGAACGGCCAGTCAGGCCGTGAAGCGAAGAGCGCATCACACAATGACTTCACGTCACCGCAAAACTCGACTTCGTGCATTCGTACGCTGGCATGGGACATAATTATAATCCTAATAAAGCCGGAAATCCTGAGAAGCTGAAAAACCAAACCCTTGTACAGGAAATTATCGAGAATTCCCTGTAATTCTTTTCGAACAGTACCACCAGAAGCGGCCACGTTCAAGCCAGCAGGTTATCACCCCCACCAGCATATTGCCCGCATCCGCCGCCCCCGCCGACAGACCCGCCTCCTCCTCCAAAAGCCGGTAAGGCGCGGCATCCGCCCCTCCCCAGCGCCCCCTCCCGATTCAACCATTGCAATGTGGGCATTACGCATTCCTTCCCGCGTCGGCCGCCAGTTTCCGGATACCCGCAATAAAGACCGCAAAGCTCCGTGAGCGTTGGTTATCCAGATCCAGATGCGGGCCAATTGCCCGAGAACCGCCCACTTTCTGGTAACGGAGACGGGTTATCTTCACCAGCTCCTCTGCCGCATTGGCCAATTCATCGGGTGAACGGTACTTTCTCTTGTTCTGCGATGCGGCCACCCCTGATACGCCAAGCGCCTGCTCGACCGCAGCCAGATCAGCAAGATACCAGCTTTCCAGCTCGTGACAGGCGATGCGCACAAGGGCATCGGGGCGATTTGCCTCCCGGCATTTAGCAACAAGCCCGGCTTTGACGGCATGACAATTGGCGGAGTCCTTGTCGCGGAGCACAATGAACCTGGCATCGGGTGCCTGATATCCTCGCAGGCGGAAGACCAACTGACGCTCTAGGTCCTGCCGGCCTTTAAAAACAACATACCGGACGGTTACGTCAGTTGGCAGAAGCCGATGGATCAGGCCCTCCAGCATGGCGCGAGCAGAGAGCTCTTCCAGAAAAAACACCAGCTCTCTCACTGCGGATCTACCCCCCCGAAAAAGCCCTGTGTCCAAAGATAGCCCATCTGGTCACCTTCCCGCATATACGCCGCGACCTGCGCGTCATCCGCCGCACGCTTGACCCCTGTGTAGCCTTTTTCCTTCACCAGCCAGAAGACCTCGTCCACCCCACAGGCATTCAGGAAGTCCGGCGAGTGGGTGGAGACAAACACCTGCCCCCCGCGATTAGCATAATCCCTGAACTCCTCAGCCAGTTCAACCAGCAGCGATGGGTAAAGTTGATTCTCAGGCTCCTCGATACAAAGCAATGGATGCGGATTCGGATCATGAAGAAGGACAAGGTAGGCGAACATCTTCATCGTACCATCGGACACGTAGCGGTCTATGAAGGGATCCTTGAACGAACCATCCTGGAAACCGAGAAGCAGTGGCCCATCCGGACTCTCAATTGGATTGATTGAGGAAATGCCCGGCACGCGGCGTTTCATCGTATCGACGATGCGCGCGAAAATCGTGTCACGGTGGTTCTGGTATAGGTGATTGGCTACCAGTTGAAGGTTGTCACCGGTAACAGAAAGGTGGTCGGCGTACCCCGCCGCGTCCTTGCCGCCCCGTGCCATCTCGATATGGAAGTCAGAAACATGCCAATTCTCCAGCAACTGCCGGAATGCATTTGCCGCCTTGAAGCGCGTGAACTGCCCGAGGCCCTTGATTGCCAGAATATCCATGCCCTCAAGCGCCTGCTCCTCACGCGTCAATTCCTCGTCCTGCTTGTCGAAATCCTCCTCGTTCGTGATGGCATAGCCCTTCCCCCTGGAAAACCGGAGAAAGTGATAAGGGGAACCGTATGCGCCCCGCTTGTAGCGAAGAAGCTCTTCTTCAACCACCGGGCGTCCTTCATGAATGGCTATCTGAAGGACATACGTAACGAGTCGTTCCTTGCCGGTAATCGGCATTCGATACTGGATTTCAATGGTAATGCGCTCATCCTTGCAACCTCTTGAAATGACTTCATTGAAGCCACCCCGGCTTTGCAGCGCACGGGTGACGTTATAGGTCAGGCAGTCGCGCAGGAATCCCAAGACATCGAATAACGTGGACTTCCCCGAGCCGTTCGCGCCGACCACAACGCAGAATGCCGGTATATTCTCGATAGAGGCATCCTTGAACGCCTTATAATTTTTCAGCCTGATAGACTCAAGTTTCATCCGTCATGTCCTCTCTCACACGATTTCACTGCCGGCATTTCTATCATACTTCTAAAGCTATCAAAAGGATATACGACAACCGACCACCAGAATATCCCCCCGCTGCTTATCCCGATGATCATAAGCCTCAATCACCCGCTTCTTCTCATCACCCTTCACTCGCGCCATCAAACACCATCCTTATCTAACATTTAGAGACCCGAGTCAAATTCCCTCTTTACGGCGGCAACTACTTCTCCGAATGTTTCTCGAATATTGTCGGCAGAGAACCGGATTTGTTGTATGCCGTCAATATTGGAGAAATCCTCTGTGCCGTTCTCTTTAAGGACTATCGCACGTGCGAATCCTAAACGCCCCTGAAAAAGCCCAACCTCGTGAATAACGTTTTGCCTTGCTCGATTCGCACCATCGGCCATCTCATCTTCAGCAGTCATCACGAGGAAGGCAATAGAAGCATTCGAAAGCATCCGTTCAAGGATCTGCGAAACTGCTTGCCCAGCTCGCACTCCAGTTTCAAAACTCTCAACACGATATTTATGATGTTCAACGAGGTGATCCTTCAGGTCGCGCCAGGCGAGGGACCGTCCATGCCCAATAAAAATGACAGGCGCAGGAGTAAGAGATTTCGCAACTGCATGATCACGCATTGCTTGATCGACAAGACTGGCAAGCCGCACCAGCGTTTCCCGACAAGAAGAATATATATCAATCGTGGTACTCGGACTGTCCTGCACGAAGGAATGGAGGCCGAGAGTCATGTAGGTGTCGGTATTCCTAGTTTTCAATGCGCACTGCATGCGGGCGTATGGTGTATCGAGTTCGAGGGAGAACTCGTCGAATGTATCAAAGAACCACGTCTCACTATTACGCTCAACGCCTAACCCGTTTCTATCCACCTCTTTTGACACATTTATGGAAACAGGTGCAAGGTCGCGAAACACAGAGACAAAAGCCTCGTCAATATGCCGCACGCAAGCAGCATCAATGCATAAACCCTTGTATATTTTCTCTCGCCTCATTTATTTCTCCTGCGCACATCTACATGGCAAAAGGACATCGGCACCTCGATGTCTGACGGGCGAAATCGCCGCTCATTTTTCCCATCATCATTCAAAACAAATAATCACACCGAGAGTTTCTTGCAGCAATCATTCACTACCCATCGCACACTCAAACCCGGCTCCAGCCATCCTCAAAAACGGACTCCCATCAGGCAGCCCGAGGCTTCGGCATCAGTCAGGCGCAGGCGGATGTAGTCCTCGATCCGGAATTCGGGTGAGAATTCGTTGCGGGGAACGTAATCGCTATTCAGTGTGCAGATGTATTGAAATCCGTGGGCTTTGGATTCGCTGGCGGCGAGTTCGATCGCCAAAGCTCGCTGGCGTTCGTCAACGCCATCGAAAATGGTGCTGTCGTGGATCAGGAAGCCGGGGGTGGTCGGGCGGGCGGACCAGAGGCGGGCGAGCATGAGGTCGTAGCAGAAGACCTTCATATTTCCGATGCCGTCACTGCCGGAGCGCTCGATCTCGACATCGTACTTGAAACCGGTCGGGGCGGGGTTGATAATAAGGCGCCCCGGGGCGTTGTAAAGACACTCCGAGTAGTCGTTGAACTGGGCGATAGCCCGGTCGCGCAGCGGTGCGCGTTCGTCGAGATCGCGCCGGGCCTTCTGCAAGAGCAGTTCCTGATCAATCTTTACCTGGCTCAGGCCGTTTTGGCAAGCGGTCACGTTCGCAATCAGGTTCTCGACCGCGTTCAGTTCGCCTACGGTGTCCATGTGTCGCCGCTGGAGGAGCGTGTATTCCTCCAGGGCACCGTGGGTTTGGAGGATTTCCATAATCGTGGCGCGTTGTTCGGTTTTCTCGTGGACGACCTGTTCACGCTGTTCGACATCGCGGGCCAGTCGCCGGGCTTCTTCGTCAAGAAATGAGCGTCGGTTGTGTATGACGGTTTCGTGAAACTGTCGCACCTCGTCCAACGCCCGCAGCGTGACGCCAGGAAGGACGACGCCCGCATCGGCGTATAGACTGGCGACCGCGTCGGCTGCGGGGGGCGTTTCTTCGGTCTGGCTGCTGTGGTACAGGTCCATCAGGCGCTGGGCAACCGTGTTCGCATTGACCGCCTCGTGAATTTCGGCAGTCAGGCGGTTGGCCTGTTCGCGCATCTCGACGTAGTTGGGATGTACCCGGAAACCGCGCAGGCTGCCTGCCTCTTCCTCGACCTTGGCGGCGAGCCGAACGCGACGTGCTTCGAGGTCGCCCAATGTGCCCATGAAGTCTTTGACGACTCCCTGTTTGGCCGCTTTCTTTAGTTCCATCAATCCCTTGCGCCGGTCTTTGAGGATCTGGAATGCGGAACCGTCCTCCCAGTTGAGTTCGAGTAGGTAGGCGTTGTTGACTTGACGCTCCCATTCGGCCTGTTTGGCATGATGCTCAAAGGGTGAGAAGAACCCATCTTTGCGTCGCCTCGCTAAATAGGAGATCAGACTGCGGAAGGTGGGCTGGTACTTGGCCGGCGGCTCCGTGCCCGAGAGGCCGAACAGCCGCCGCCCCAGCCAGGCGGTCCAGTCGTTCACGTCAACGAACCGCTCACCGCCGCTTGCCCGGCTGAAGCGCGGCATATCGGACGCATCGCCTTCGACGTTGATCCGGCGGGGTTTGCTAGTGGCGCGCGTGGCGCGCAAGGGTTTGCCGACGACATCGAGTTCGAGTGTGAACTCCCAGTCTTCCAAGGCCGCGACCATCAAGCCTTTACCCGTCTTGGGGGTTGACCCCAGGCAGAAGTGGATTATCTCAATCAGGGTCGACTTACCCAACCCGTTGCGGGAATCCTTCTTGGTGGATTCCTGCGTACGGTCGGCCCAAACAACGTTCAGTCCGGGACCGAACTGCACGGGCTTGAAGGTCTGCTTATTCGCCGTAACGCTGCGGATCATACGGGCCTCCGCTTGGTCAGTAAACCGTTGCCGAATTCGAGCGCCCCGACCGCGTACAGGAAATCCAAGGCTAGAACGAAGCGTCCATAGGCACGGATTTCGGGGGCGGAACGGACGGCATCCCAGAGGGCGGAGACGGTCATAGGTCTTGTCACTTGAGTAAGAACCACGGCACCGGCACCCAGTAGCGAGTGTGAAAGGTCAACATGTTTGTCAGGTAGGATCATTTTTCGAATACCTCGCACCGCTCAAAGAGATAAACAAGCACCGCCACAGCAGCCGAACGTCCGGCCTGATCCCGGACCCCCTGTTGGGCAAACACGCACATGGTCTCAAACAGATCGTCGCCATGCAGGCCATCATGACGGAGTCGATGATACTCGGAAAGAAAACCCGACTTCAAGCGATCCGAATACCCCGAATCCAGCATGGACTCATTCTCCACAAACTGGTGGACAAGCGGGGCGATACTCAGACCCATGGTGATGGTCAGCCGGGAAGTGGCCGACAGATCGTTCTTGCGGATTTTTGCGTCAAGGTCCAGCACCCTATAATCCTGCGTCACCGCATCCACAGGCACGCTTTTAATCCACGCGGTGGCCTCTTGCAATTCGGGGAAGGCGACATCCGCGAAAGCGGCCACCATGGCCCCACGCACCTTGGTCTCGTGTTCAGTCTTGATCGTGAAGAGCCGGTCTACGCTGAAATCGGACTCCTGCTTGTCAATCTGCGTGTGGTGATCGCTGCAAAGGTAAATAAGGTTACTGTAGCCGTTACGTTCATCATCCGTCATGTATGCATCATAACGCGCTGTTCCCGGCTGCTCGCCGCGAATATGAGCGGCCTGCCCGGTTGATACGGGCGCGTTGCCACCGGGGCTGTTGACAGTAAGCTCACGCGGGCAGCCGGGAAAGGCACAACGGTTGCCGCTACGCATAGCCAGAATCAGCTTCGTTGGGTATGACGCTCCCACTCAGAACCGTTCCTTTCTGGATCCGCAGACCACGGAACTGTCTTCTGGGCATGCTGGATAGGCAATTTGCATCAATCGTTCCTTAACAATCCGTAAATCCTTAATGACGGCGGCATCTTGCCAGAATGTCCTGCCGCCGTCAAACCGCAAAGACGCAATTAACAAGGGAATCGCCATCAGGCCTAGCGGCTCTGTCAGGGTAGCAGACCGTGAAAATAGAAAACAGCCTTGTTTGGTGGGTTTCAGGGGCAAGGCCCGCCGATCTTCACGTGCCAGCATGACTTCCAATTCCATCATCATTCCCAATCCTATCTTGATCCCAGCGTTTCGAATCCATTCCCCGCCGCCACCACGCATTTCAACTCGAGCTCCGCCCATTCTCAAAACCGGCAAAATCATGCCGGAACAACCGCCCGGCGTCAAACCGGCAAATCGGGTTCGTCTCTGACCGATGGTTTTCATAAGCATACCCAAAGGGGATGGGTTCTCCAGTCATGAGGCAGCCCCATCCTAATGCTTGCATCAAGCACAGGAGGCATCTGGTGCAACAAAAGTGTTTCGACTCGTATTTTCCAGTCGCGGACAAAGTCTTTTTCGGACGGACAATGATACAGGAACTTCGCTTGAACCAACAGGGATGCAAAAAATCGCGTATTGTCGGGCATGAGTGGAACCTGCCATGCTTTACCGTCGATCCCACACCCGTAAATGATGTGCACAAAGGTTTCGCGTGTATACAAGATGATGAAGCCAAGATTTGAGTGTTTCTACTTGAACATGATACCGCGCCGCAATGTCTTTCTGATCCCTCCGCATCATTCCGCTGTACATCTTTGAAAGGGCACCAAACGACATTATTTCCGTGGCGACCCAAATGGGCATATCAGGAAACTCTGAATAATCATTCTTGTAATGCGCCACAAATTGTTCATCTGATCGCCGAGTCTCTTCATGCAGTTTAGCAAGCCATTCCCGATGCCGAAAAGTATGGAAGAAGTTACTGGGGCTCGTGTGTCCAAATGGGTTGTGATTTTCCCCGAAGATGTAGGCAATGTTGGCACGCAGATCGAGTTCGATAACTTCAAGGGACTCAGTCACCAAATCACGTAATGCCCGATCGAAATTATAGGCGGCCCGAATTTGTTCAAACGAAGTACCAGGTCGAAACACATGCCTCTGTTGTTCAAACGCGAGGCCATAGCCACCAAACCGGTAGTAGTTGATATGCCGCAGGAATTCAGCAGCGGCAGTATCATCGTCGATGCTCAACCCGTAAGATTTGAGTTTCTGTAGTTGGCCCGAAATCGAAAGCCAAGGTTTTGCATACGGGGTGGTCATGGAAATCTCCCCATGCGCAAAGCAGATTCGGGGGAATAAAAAAACGCGCCCTTGATGTGCATCATTCTTTCGAACGAGAGGCACGGCGCGTGTGTTGTCAGCAAGCTACACAACCTAGCAGCGATGTGCAAGATGTTTTCTCGGTCTGGTGCGGTCAAACCCCGACGTTCTTGATTCCCCATCATCATTCCCAATCCCATCTTGATTCCAGCGTTTCTAATCCTTTCCCCGCCGCCACACCAATCACGAATTCAGCACCAGCCCCGGCCTGTTCTCAATACCGAAAGGTAAGGGACTTCTGATATCAGGCGACTTGGTGAACCTGAAATGGAAGATGGGCAAAGTCCAGCCGGTTCAGGTCGAGATGCCTGGAAGCCTGGTCGATATCCAAGCCCACAGGGCGGCCCTGCTCATCCACATCCATTACAACCCCTTCGGTCAACTCCACAACATCGGTTCCCTTCCTTCCGGAAAGGTCTATGTACAAACTGTCCGTATCCGCGAAATATTCAATTTTCATTGCACATCTGTTTCGTCAGGTATGGTCGTTTCTCCAGCACTTTGGTCTCAAAGTAGTCTGTGAATCGGCATTCCATCGTGGTAAGTCTAAGAGCCATACATCTCCATTCCCCGCCACTCCATCACGCATTCAACACCGGCTCCACCCCATTGTCAAAACCGTCACCATCATGCCGGAACAATAGCCCGCCGTCAAACCTCATGTCAGCGTTTTGGCTTGCATCGCGGCTTGTCTATCGCGGCACGATGTCGTGACAACCGGGGCAGCCGGTCTCGTCGGCATGTCGTCTGGATGTCGGGTATTCCCGGCAATGATCCGGCTTGAGATCGTGGATGCAGCAGTGCCCGCATTGCCTGCACTGGAATCCGCTTTCTCTCATACACCCTGTCACTTCTTTCGATTCCGGCGTTTGGCGGCATCCGCTTGTTTCCGTTTGGCCTTGGCTTTCTTGCCGTTTTCGCGGGAACGGGCTGGCTCGGGTGCGGAAGGTTTGCGTATTTCGCTCGGCAGCCTCCTATGCAATCCCATCAGGATTGTGCCAGCAGTCGGTTGATGGCGGCGGCGGCGCGGCGGCCTTCGCCCATCGCGAGGATCACGGTGGCCGCGCCCAGCACGATGTCGCCTCCGGCAAAGACCCGGTCCAGCGATGTTTTTCCGTTCTCATCCACCACCAGAGTTCCCCATTTGCTGGTTGCCAGCCCCGGCGTGGTCTGGCGGATCAGCGGATTGGATTCGTTGCCGATCGCCACGATGACGGTGTCCACATCCATTTCGAACTCGCTGCCCTTGATCTCGACCGGACGGCGACGCCCGGAGGCATCCGGTTCGCCCAGTTCATAGCTCAGCAGCTCCATCCCGCAGACCCAGCCGCGTTCGTCAGCCAGGATACGTGTTGGATTCTGGAGCAGGTGGAAAATGATCCCCTCTTCCTTGGCATGGGCGATCTCCTCGATACGTGCAGGCATCTCTGCCTCGGTCCGCCGGTACACCAGATGGACTTCCTGCGCCCCGAGCCGGATGGCGCAACGTGCCGCATCCATGGCTACATTGCCTCCGCCCAGGACGGCAACTTTCTTAGACGGGAAGATCGGCGTTGCCGCCCGGTCATCATATCCCTTCATTAGGTTGGCCCGCGTGAGGTACTCATTTGCCGAGAAGACGCCGACCAGGTTCTCGCCCTGGATGTTCATGAATTTCGGTAGACCGGCACCCGTCCCGACGAAGAGCGCATCGTACCCATCCTTCTCCAGCAGGTCATTCAAGCGCCGCGTCCGGCCGATCACGAAATCGGTCTTGATCTCGACGCCCATCGCGCGCAGCTCATCGATCTCCCGGTCCACGATCGCCTTGGGTAGGCGGAACTCGGGAATCCCGTAAAGCAGCACCCCGCCCGGGCGGTGAAAGGCCTCGAAGACGGTGACTTCGTGCCCCTCGCGCCGGACGTCCGCCGCGACCGTCACACTCGCCGGGCCGCTGCCGATGATGCCGACCTTCTTGCCCGTTGGCGTTTTCACCGCCGGGGTCTTGAGTAAGCCGTTCTCCCGTTCCCAGTCCGCCACAAAACGTTCCAGCCGGCCGATGGCCACCGCCTTGTCGGTAGACTTGAGTGCCTTGCCGACGGTGCAGGGGGCCTGGCACTGCGACTCCTGCGGGCATACCCGCCCACAGACCGCTGGCAGCAGGCTACTCTCGCGGATGACCCCGATGGCTGCCGCGAAATCGCCATCGGCGATCTTCTGGATAAAGGCGGGAATATTGATGCTGACCGGACAGCCTGCCACGCAAGGTTTCGTCGGACACTGCAAACAGCGTTCTGCCTCCAGGCGTGCCTGCGGCTCGGAATAGCCAAGGGCGACTTCGTTCATGTTGTGACGGCGCACCGCGGGATCCTGCGCTGGCATCTCCTGCGCCGGAATCGCCATGCGCTGCTTCGCCTTCAACGGTTTCTCAAGTGTCTTCAGCCCCTGTGTGGCCGCCAGCGTCAATTGCTCGGATGTCGTATGTGTCATTTTTTTTCCTCGATGGCTTCGTCCAGATGGCAGCGGTGATGATCTTGATCCTCTCGCGATTTGTAGGCCTTCAGACGCGTCATCATGTTGTCGAAATCGACCTTGTGCCCATCGAATTCCGGCCCGTCGACGCAGACAAACTTGGTCTCGCCGCCGACCGTCACGCGACATCCGCCGCACATACCGGTGCCATCGACCATGATCGTGTTGAGCGAGACCATGGTATGCACGCCATAGGGACGCGTGGTCTCGGCGCAGAACTTCATCATGATGGGCGGCCCGATGGCCACGGCCAGCGCCGGCTTTGGTTCCATCTCGCACAATTCCTTCAATGGCGCGGTCACCAGCGCCTTGCGTCCGCAGGAACCGTCATCCGTGCAGATGATCAGTTCGTCGGCAATCGCCCGCATCTCCTCCTCGAGGATCAGCAGATCGCGGTTGCGTGCGCCCATGATGATGATCACCTCGTTGCCCGCCGCCTTCATGGCCTGGGCGATCGGGTGCATCGGGGCGACCCCGATCCCTCCACCCACGCAAATCACGCGACCGAATTTCTCGATATGCGTGGGCTGCCCCAGCGGACCGACGACATGCTGTACGGTATCGCCGACCGCCTTGATCGCCAGGAGATGGGTCGTCCGACCGACGGCCTGGAAAATGATGGTGATTGACCCTTCCACCGGATCGGCATCCGCGATCGTGAGGGGAATCCGTTCGCCGAAATGGCTATCGATCTGCACGATGATAAACTGCCCGGCCCGCCGTTCCTTGGCGATCAGGGGAGCCTCGATCCGCATCTTATAGACATCCGACGATAACTGCTGCTTGTAGATTATTTTGTTCATGGCGGCATATTGTAACCATCCTTTCCGATTTGGCAAGCGTTCTGAATAGGAATTTATAGGGCCTGTGCGTTTGGCCGTTTGCTTTTGCTGGCATTCGTCTGTTGGGTTCGCTATAGTGCCGTCATGAGTATGGCAAGACGGATGGTTCTGCTGGCGGCAGCGACGCTTTTCGGGGCGTGGCTCGTTATTAACTGGACGCGGGTGACTGCCGAGGCGGATGCAGGCATCCGATTTACCTTGGGGCTGTTTTTCTGCGTTCTTCTGGTCATTCGTCGCAAACGTCCTGAAGCGGACGGCGGCCTGCGGGTGCCGGATGGCGTTGTTCCGTGGGCCTTGGTCGTCGGCACCCTCGCTGCCCTGTGCGGGATCATCCTTCCTGTGCATACCCTCGAATGGGGCGGGGTGCTGCTGATGCTTCTGGCCTGTCTATGCTGGCGTTCAACTCCCCGTGCCCGGCCAGACCTGATGCTCGCGACCTTCATGCTCTTCTGGGTGCATCCACTGCCGGGGACCCTGTTCGATGGGCTGCAGGCGGTGATGCAGCGTCTCTCGGTCACGGGGTCTGAACTCGTGCTGCATGTGTTGAATGTACGCGTGTGGGGGGATGGCACCATCTTGCGCACCGGCTATCAGAATTTCCTCGTGCCCGAGGCCTGCAGCGGGATGCGGACCAGCGTCACGGTGTTCTTGTGCGCCTTGGGTGTGAGCCTGCTGCTGCGCCTGCGCTGGTGGGAAACCCTCGGGGTGGTCCTCCTCGGGCTGGTTCAGGTCCTGGTGCTGAATATCGTACGGATCAGCTACATGGTGCTGTGGGCACCGCGTATGGAGCGTGAATGGGCGGAGCACTTCCTGCACGACTCCCTCGGGCTTTTCCTGCTCGCGGCGATTGTACTGGTGCAGGTCGAGGCGGCCTGGTGGCGGTGGTGGACCCGTCGCCGGTGGGCGCTGCGCGAGGGCGGAGTGCGACCGGATAAGGAACTGCCGGATCATGCCAGCATCATCCCGCATCCATTGCGGCGCCTGGGCTTCATCCTGCTGGTGCTGTCTGGATTGGGTTTGGTCGGCTTCGGATCCTTTGTGATCGCCTACAAGAGCAGGACTTATCACCGCAAGGAAATGATCCGTGAGGTGGCCTCGGGGCTGATGGAAACCGATCCGGCCTCCGCGTATCGTGCCTTTGCCGAGACGCTCCGCTATTTCCCGAACGACACCGAGCTGTTGGCGTTGCAGGCGAGTACCGATTTGCTACTGGGGCGGTTTGACGACGGGTTGCTGTTGCTGGATGCGCTCGAGCGGGTAGGGGGGGGCCTGGGCTTGCGCGAGACGGTGATGAAAAGCTGGGCACTCAGCCGGGTGGGGCGTGTTCCCGAGGCTCGGGCGTTGGTCAACGCGTTGCCGCAGGAAAGCGACCGTCTTCCCGGGGTTGCCATGCTGAAGGCCGAATTCGCGGCGATGGATGGGGTTCCGGAAGAGGCCGCGCGACACTTGCGGGTGGCCTCAGGGTCGCACATGATGCTGCCGCGGATACGAGCCCTGTTCCCGTACCTGGCGCGGCATGAGCAGTGGGCGGCGATTGCCGTTGCCGATCATGATCGTCCGTATGCGGAGGTCTACCAGGCGCTGATCGCCCTGTATGCCACTCAGCAGGTCAATAATTTCTCGAAAATGGTCCAGGTGATGGAGCAGGCATTGAAGGCGTGGCCTGACGATCCCCGTTTCATGCGGTCACTTTTCGAGATCGCCTCGCGTCGGCGCGAGGGGCATTGGATGAACCAGTTCGAGCGCAGCTTCCGAGCCAACATCGACAAAATGCCAGCCGATCTGGCGTCTGAAGCGGCGGGATACTGCTGGCGTCTGTCGCGTCCGGATCTGGCCTGGCTGGCGTATCTGCGTTTGGAAAAGGTCTCGCCCGGCGACCCGGAACGACTTATTGCCCCGGCCCTGCATGGGCAGGGCTGGGCCCGGTTTCCACGCCGTGATTTATCCATCCAGTCCGATTCTTTCGAGCGGATGCTGGATCTGATTCCCGTGCTGAACCTTTTCTCTCGGACAGGCCCGTTTCGTGAATTCCGGCAGCGGATTCCGATGATTGATGATGTTTCAGCGTCTGCCGCCGACCGGGCGAGTGGGCGGATCTATCTGGAAAAGGGGCTCGCCGCCCTGACGCAGCGCGAGGCCCAGGGTCCGTTGGGTGAGCGCTTTATGCGGCTTTACCCAGTGGTCCTGGCCATGCTAAATCGATTTGATGAGGCCCATGAGCGGCTGGATCGTATCCGCACAACCTATCCGGAGCGGTCTGCGGAGATCCTTTTCCAACATGCCAATCTCTACCATCAGCAGCAGGATTGGCAGCGCGCCTACGAGATGCTGGTTGAATACCACCAGCGCGGTGGCGGGGCCAATCTGACGGTGGAACTGCTTCGGGTCAGTGTCCTGATGAACCTTGATCTCGGGGTTTGCGCCATGCAGGTGCATGAGGAAGCCCGGCGGGCATTTCCCGGGTCTGAGCGGTTGGATCTGGCGGAGTCTGCCATCTGGGACGCTTTTGGTTTCAGCGCCCAGGCGTTGCATGTGCTGTCGCGCGCCCCGGCAGGCAGCACCTCCCCAGCGGCGATCAATCTGTTGTATGCGACGGGGCGTACGGCCCAGGCCCGGCAGTTGGAAAGTGCGCTGAGGATAGCTCCTGCAGGTCAAGCGGTTCGTCCGTCGCCGCCGCTCTGGCTACCGCCTGCGTCTTTTGTCCTGACCCCGCGGTGGCCGCCCCCCTTGGATGCCGTGGCACTGCAGACGCGCCGGGAGTCCTTGAAACAGGAGCATCTTCAGGCCACCAGTCCCTATGTGAAGGCCCTGCGGGGCGTGATGCTGGCGTGGGTGGAAGAGCAGCTTTCCGCTGAATCTGCCAGCCTGAGGGCGGATGCATCGCGTACCGAGTCCTGGTTAGCCGCCTGGGAGTCTGTGGGGCGGACGCCGCTGGAGAAGACCGGTGCGCTGTATGAACTGGCCATGCTCTCGGCCCGCCAGCAGGATCTGTCCCTGGCTCGGACGGCACTGCAGCGCACGCTCGTCCATTCCCCGTCCAATCCCGTGATCTGGCGGGCGTTGGTTTCGCTTTCGGAGAAGGATTCCGCCGTTGTGCAGGCGGCGGTTGACAAATGCCCAGCCGATCCCGAACTGGTCCTGGCCGAGCTGGTCATGCAGGTGGATGGCACGGCCGATACCAACCGCTGGGTTGCCGTGCAGCAACGGGTGGACCGGATGGCCGCTGACGACACGTTTGCTCCAGAAGTCCTTATCCGGGCGGGGGATTTCCTGTTATCCAGGAACCGGGCCGATAGGGTGGAGCCGCTTGTCCGGGCGGCATTGAGCCGCGCTAGCGGGTTGCTCGTGGCGCATGTGTTTGCGCTGCGGTCCGCCATCCTGCGTGGCGAACCGGACAAAGCCCTGCCTGCCGTCCTGCGCTGTATCGAGCAGGCTGAGGATCCGGTGCCCTTCTACCGCATCATGGTGGAGCTTAAAGTGGCGAGGCGTCAGGTGGACAACGATCTGCTGGGCGCATTGGAGTATCTGCAGGCTCATCGCAAGGACGAACCGCGCTGGGCTGAGTTGCTGGGGTCGCTATACTTCCATAAGGGGGATATGCGCCGGTCTCTCAATGTGTTGGGCACGGCGATTGGCAGTGATGTCAAGCGCGTCCGGTTGCAGACCTTGCTGCTGGCGGCTGAAGCCGCCCGGCTGGATGATAAAACCGACCGGGCCATCCAGTTGATGGAAGCGGCGTACAGCCTCTACCCGCAGGAGCTGGGGGTGCTGAATAATCTCGTCTATGTACTGGCGCAAAACCCGAAAACCCTGGCGCGGGCGCGCGATCTGCTTCCCAAACTGCTGGACACGGGAGGGGATCAGTTTGCCGTGATGGATACGGCGGCGATGGTGGCATTACGTAGCGGGGACACGCAGCAGGCTGAACAATGGATGAGCAAGGCGATTGAAAACCTCAAGGGGGATGGCTATGCTGCGCGAGAGGTACAGCTCAATGCCGCCGAGTTGAAGTGGCGGCTGGGTGCCGTTAAGGAAGCCCGCCAGACGATCGGGGATCTGCGGATGGATCCACAACGGTCTGACTTCATCGACCAGCGCAGCCGTCGCCTGTTGCGGGATATCGACATGCTCAACCAGGACGTCCAGTGAAACTCGCCATCGCCGAAATTTAGATGCATTTCCCTTGTCGATTTATTTTGCATCATCACAAACTTATGCTAATCTCGAAACATAAGGTTTTTCCTGATATGCATACAACGGGTATCAACAATGTGAACCGCTGGTTTCGGGCGGCGGCGATGTGGGGGCTTGTGCTGGTGGCGGGGTGTCGCTCCGTGCAGCCCCGCGAGCGCATGGACTGGGATTCCGTGTTGGCGCAGTGGCGGGTCGAGCGAGCCGCCAAGGCGAACGCCGGGATCAACCGTCCCGATGCGCCGATTTTGTCCCTTCCTCCCCCCCCCCAGTGTCTGTTGTGGCCCCGCTAGCGCCTGGCGTGGCCCCGCTAGCGTCTGGCGTGCAGGAAATCACGCTGGTCAAGGCCGGGGATGTGACCATCCAGCCGGATAGCATTCTTAAGGTGTCCGTGCGGGAGGATTCCGCCCTCGACGGCAGTTACCAGGTCAATGAGATCTCGGCCATTCAGTTGGGCTACGTCGGCCCCGTGTTTCTGCACAATATGACTGAGGGACAGGCGGCACTCAAGATCAAGGAGGTTCTCGAAAGCCGATTCTTCAACCAGGCCACCGTGACCGTGCAGATCCTGCGCGCCTCCTACGATAAGATTGCCCTGCAGGGGCGCGTCTCCTCGCCTGGCATTATCAAGATCGGCAGTGGCGACCGTATCTCGCTTAACGATGCGTTGCTGCGGGTCGGCAATGTGACTGCACCGATCAAGAATGCCCGGATCCGGATCGTGCGCGGTGGCCTGCTGCGGGCGGTAGCGTCCAACGAGCCGGGCGAGATCTATTCGCTGATTGATGCCAAGGGTAATCCCGAGGTACCCGATGTGGATCTATGGAATAACGACATCGCCTTTGTGTATGCCAGTTCCGGGAATAATAATTCGCCCGTGGCCATCGCAGAGAAAGCAGACAAGGACATCCTTGTGCTGGGCGAGGTCAAGCGGCAGGGGATGTACCGTTTTGCCGATGGCTCACCGGCGACGCTGATGCACCTGATCTTCAATATGGGAGGCTTCCCTGCCTATGCCAATACCAAGGCCATCAAGATTATCCGTCGTGACGACCAGGGACTGGAGCATGAGATTATTGCCGATGCCAGCCTGATCCTGGAAGATGGTAGTCCCGAACGGGACATCCCCCTTGAACATGGCGACCGGGTCATCGTCCCGCCCCGCAAGATAAGTATCTTCAACTAGGAGGACGTGTATGGCAACTCCCCGGCCCGGTGGTGGTGTGTCCACCGAAGAGAACAAGATCGATTTCCGCATCTACCTCAGTGTCATGCTTTTCCGCTGGCAGTTGATCGCGCTTTGCTTTCTCTATACCATGCTGGGGGCGGTCGCCTATCTGTATCTGGCACCGAAGACCTACGAGAGCAACACGAAGATCATGATCTATCGCGATCCGCTGCTGACCGTGAGCAACGAGGGTGCCCAGTGGACGTCCCTGCATACGCATACCTACATGCTGAACAATGAAAAGCTGCATGAACGGGTAATGAACAAGCTGGCGGAGGCCTGGGCCGACCGCCTGGGGGGGCGCCACCGGATGAATCCGAAGATAGCCATCTCGCAGGTTCGCGGAATAAACCCGATGGTCTCGGTGGCGGTCCAGTCGCGCAACAAGGATTATACCGCTGCCTTCCTGTCGCTGCTGATTGACGAGCACCGGGAGGAATGGCAGACCGTACAGCGGCAGGCGCGCAATTCAGCAGGCGGTATGCTGGAGCAGGAACTGGCCCGGCTTGACCAGAAAATCCGGACGGCGGAAGATGACCTGATCGAGTACCAGCGCCTGCACGATATCGCCCGCGTGGAAGCCCGCGGCACGATGGAAAGCCGTCACCTGAGCGCACTGATGGAACGGCGGAATCAACTGACCACCGAATTGATGCTGCTCGAGGCGCAGTATCCTGCGCTGGACGGAGCCAATGCCGCCGTCATCAGTGACGTGGCCCGGCTGACCCGGGCAACGGGCGAGATCAAGCCCTCCGAGAGCAGCCGCGACGAGGAGGAGGCACCGGTTCCCGGGGGTGAGACGAAAAGTGCGAAGGAAGACGCGGCGCAACAAACCGATGAGACCATCCAGGGCTTCCAGAACCTGCGTGTCCGGTTGATGCGGCTGGAAGCGGATCAAGCTGAGCTGCTCAAGGTGCTCAAGGATGATCACCCCCGTCTCAAGGCGGTGCGCGACGAGATCAAAAGTATCCAGGATCAACTGGCTTCCATGGCCGAGGTGCAGATGCGTAATCTGAGGGATCGCCACCGAGCCCTGAGCATCCAGTTGAATGCGATCGAGACGGCAGAGTATAAGTGGCAGGCCAAGAACCTGACCGCCAGCCAGCGTCAGGCCGAGTATTCGCGCCTGCGTTCGGAAGTGGGGCGTCTCGCGGCCCACTACAATACCCTTTACACCCGGCTGCACGATATGCGTGTCTCTGAGGAACTCAAGTCCGAGCATTTCGTGCCTGAGGACATCACCACGCGCGAAGACCCGGTTTGGCCGGACCCTCTGAAAATCCTGATGGCTGCCCTGGCGGGTGGACTCGGGCTCGGTTTCGGTCTGGCCTTCCTGGCTCAAGTCGTCGACAACAAGGTGCAGACGATCAAGGATGTTGAGAACATTCTCGGGGTTCGCTTCCTGGGTGGGATTCCCTATTGGGCGCACAGCCAGTTGGAAAGCTCCATCCGTCCGATCGTGACCGAGGAGCATTCGACCGGGGCGATCGAGGCCTATCGTGCCCTGCGTACCAGCGTGCTGGCGGAACTTGCCAAGAAGCATGAAAAGATCCTGATGATTACCAGCGCGGATTCACGCGAAGGCAAAACGCTGACCGCCTTGAACCTGTCGATCATGGTTGTCCAGATGGGCAAGCGCGTGCTGCTGGTGGATATGGACTTGCGCCGCGGGCGGATTCACCGTTCCCTCGGGCTTGATCGCGAACCTGGGGTGACCGATGTCCTGCGCCATGGCAAGTCATTGCGGGAGGTCATCCAACCGGCCCGTATTGAGAACCTGTTTGTCGCGCCCTCCGGCGGCGATATCGACGACAGTGCCGAGCTGCTCCAGACGGTCGATGTGCGCGGCTTCTTTGTCGATGTGCAGGATGACTACGACTACATCTTCGTTGATACCTCGCCGGTGCTGCGTGTGACCGATACCGTCATTCTCGCCAGCCAAGGGATCGGCCAGGTGCTGTATGTCGCCCGTGTCAACTTCACACCCAAGCCGATGATCCGCTATTCCCTGGATATGCTCAAGGATGCCAATATCCTCGGGCTGGTGATGAACAGTATCGAGATGCACAAGATCAGTAGCCTCTATTATGCCTACCAGTACCCGAACTATGCCTACTACAGCAATGCCTATGCCTACGGGTATGACTACTATTACGATGAAAAGGGGGGCAACCGGCGTAGCCGCCGCCAGATTCGGTGGCGCAAGCAGCTTGAACATGCCGGTGCTTGGATCCGGAAAACGCTGATGCCGATGTAGAACCCGGTCGGTTTAATCTTGAGGGCCACGTGTTGCATTCACATGTAAAACCGCAGAGTTCCTGGATCGTCGTGCTCGATCTGGGCTGCCTGCTGCTGAGTATCCTGCTGGCCGTCGTGCTGCGGTTCGGTCATGCCGAGATCGTGTTGCACGTTTACACGCGCCTGGATGGCTGGCTGCTTTTCGTGTCCAGTATCCTGATCGCCAACTACATGGCCCTGTCGCGTTTCAATATGGTGGTCACATGGTTGTTCTCGATGGCCTTTGCCGTTTTCATCATCAGCCTGACGTCCTACGCCTCATGGTTCAAGATCCTGCTCGGGCGCGGAGTGCTCGGCCTGGCGGTCGTCTTTTATAGCGTTTTTTCGCTGTACTTGCGGATTGTAATTGTACGCTGGATCTATGCCATGAGCGGCGTTGCCAAACGGGTCGCCATCCTGGGGCATGCGGAGGCGGATCGCCGCCTGCGCGACTATCTGCAGAATCCCTTTATCCTGCCGCAGCACCGGGTCGTGGCTTGGATCGACGTCTGCTCACCGACACAGCGCCGACCGGCCACTCTCGGTCCGGTGGTCGATGGGATCCCGGTTGTGGAGGCCACACCCGATGAGTTACTCGATGCCTTGCTCAGTCTTGAGGTGGAACTACTGGTTGTCGGTCGCTCGGCGATGCGTGAATTCAATGCCATTCATCGCCATTTGCGCAAAATCCATTTCTCGGGGATTGAGGTGATGAACCCGTTGTCGGTGAGCGAGATCTATTGCGGACGCGTGGCTCTCGAGATGATGGATGATCACGAAACCTTGCGGATGGGGATTATTGAGGATTTCCCGGTGGTGCTGCAGGTCAAGCGGGTAGGGGATATGATCGTTGCCATCCTCGGCGGATTGCTGACCGCGCCGCTGATGCTGACCGCTGCGCTGTTGATCAAGCTGAGTAATCCATGGCAGCCGGCCTTCTATTCGCAGACGCGGGTGGGGAAACTCGGTCGCCCCTTTACCATCCGCAAGCTCCGCACCATGCGCCCGGATGCCGAATCCGAATCCGGTGCCATCTGGTCCTGCGAGGACGATCCCCGGATCACCTT
>JFJP01014062.1_pt1 | contig 25635 bp, 27 predicted proteins | sample 431651 | NCBI WGS metagenome assembly JFJP01 (sample SAMN02602958, study PRJNA72255) | Microbial mat metagenome, whole genome shotgun sequencing project. | biome: fresh water; feature: sink hole; material: water; isolation source: purple microbial (photo- and chemosynthetic) mats found in...
CACGGTCGGCTAAATCTAGTTGTTGAAATGAGAATCCTTCTCGGTGATTTAATTGTTCTAAACGGGCTTGTTTTAAAGATACATCATAATAATCATTCAGATTATCTATTCCGATGATGGTGTCTCCTCGGTCTAACAAACGTTGACACAGGTGAAATCCAATAAATCCCCCAACCCCTGTTACTAATAAGTTAGCCATTTTTCCCCATATAAACTTTAATAACGAAAAGAAAAACAATAACTGATCCTGTTAGAATCAATTCATTATTGTAGTATAGCAGAGAATGGGAAATATAGAAAGAGGTTAATTATGTTAAATAAAGAGTTAATGAGCTTAGGGATTTTACCTATTTTATTATTCAATAATTTTACCCTAACTTTAAGCAGTTTTCAACCCCCAACAAATAACACTATTGTTCAAAATAATACCCAGGATACAACGGCTTTATTTCAACAAGGAAAACAATATTATACTCAAGGACAATATACTCAATCGGCGGAAATTTTACAACGGGCAATTTTAGGGTTTGAGCAACAAGGAGATCGGGTTAATCAAGCCATAGCTTTAAGTAATCTTTCCTTGGTTTTTCAACAATTAGGACAATGGGAGAAAGCTCAAAAAACCCTGGAGGAAAGTTTAGTATTAATTCGGGATTTATCCTTTTCTAAAAAACCTTTAATTCTGGCTCAAATTTTAGATATTCAAGGTCAATTACAACTGACAAAAGGACAGCCTGAACAGGCAATTAAAAGTTAGGAAAAATTACTAATCAAATTAATCAAGCTATGGCTTTACAAAGTTTAGGACTTTATCGACAATCTTTAAAAACCTTAACAGAAGTCAACGAAACTCTAAAATCTCAACCGGATTCTTTAATTAAAGCAACGGCTTTATTAAGTTTAGGAAATACTTTAAAACAGGTCGGAGATTTAACGAATTCTGAAATAGTTTTACAACAAAGTTTAGAATTAGCTAAAACTTTGAATAATTCTCAATTATTGAGTCAAATCTATTTGAGTTTAGCCAATATTAATCGCATCCAAAATAATTTAGATTTGGCTTTAAAATATTATCAAAATTCTGCGGAAATTGCTCCCGATGCTTTGGGAAAAATCCCAGCCTTAATTAATCAATATAGTTTGCTAATTGACTTAAATAAACAAAGGGAAGCCGAAAGTTTATCTAATCAAATTAAATCTTTGCTTCCGCAAATTCCCGTAACTCGTAGTTTAATTTATGCTCAGGTTAATTTTACTAATTATTTAATCAAAGCTAGAAAAAAATCAGATGCTAATTTTTCTGAAGTTATCAGTTTATTAAATACCGCGATTCAAGATGCTAAAAACTTACAGGATTTTCTCAAAAAAGACCTAGTAGCTATTAACCAAAATGTGCAGTTTTCCTTTCGGGAAAGTGTCGAACCTGTCTATCGAGAATTAGTCGATTTAATTTTACAATCTCCCACTCAAGAAAACTTGAAAACCGCCCGGGAACTGATAGAATCATTGCAACTAGCAGAACTCGATAACTTCTTCCAAGAAGCCTGTTTAGATCAAGAAATCAAACCCCAACAAATTGATCAAATAGATTCCCAAGCCGCCGTAATTTATCCGATTATTTTAGCGAATCGCTTAGAAGTAATTATCTCAATTCCTGGTAAACCATTACAATACTATTCTACCACAATTCCTCAAGAACAAGTCGAAAATATCCTGCGTAAATTACGACTATCTTTTCAACCAATTTTTTCCACAAAAGAGCGTTTACAATTATCTCAACAGGTTTATGAATGGTTGATCCGTTCCGCCGAACAGGAACTAAAAAATAACTCGATTAAAACCTTAGTTTTTGTCTTAGATGGTTCCCTGCGGAATATCCCCATGGCTGCTCTATATGATGGTAAAAAATATCTCGTTGAAAACTATAATTTAGCTCTCACTCCAGGTTTACAACTCCTGGCTTCTCGCTCCCTAAAACCGAATCAACTGCAAACATTAACCGTCGGATTAAGTGAAGCTCGCCAAGGTTTTTCTGCCTTACCTGCGGTGGCTTCAGAAATTCAACAAATTCAGGAAAATATTCCGACAAAAGTTTTATTTAATCAACAATTTACCCTGAATGCTGTTCAACAACAAATTCAAAAAACCGCCTTTCCTATCGTACATTTAGCCACCCACGGACAATTTAGTTCTAAAGCCGAAGATACATTTTTATTAACCTGGGACAGTCGAATTAATGTTAAAGATTTAGATGATTTGCTTCGCAGTCGCCAACCCGGAGAACAAAACCCTGTAGAATTATTAGTCTTGAGTGCCTGCGAGACTGCCACCGGAGATCAACGGGCCGCTTTGGGGTTAGCGGGGGTGGCCGTGCGTTCGGGGGCGCGGAGTACCTTAGCGACCTTATGGCAGGTTAACGACACATCCACCGCCTCCTTGATGGCAGAATTCTATCAAGAATTAATCCAGCCCCAAATTAGTAAAGCCCAAGCCCTGCGTCAAGCCCAGTTAAAGCTGTTACAGCAGGCTAAATATCAAGATCCTTATTATTGGGCGCCCTTTGTTTTAGTGGGAAATTGGCAGTGAATTTGTCACCCTGAATCTAGGTTATGAAAGCTTTTAGGGCGGTTGCCATGCTTGTTTTTAGATGGGTTTTTGATAAAATTAAAATATTAGTGCATCGCACGGGACACATTAGTATAACGGAAGTCCCGTTAAATCCGATTACATCATTTATTGGTATTCTTTGGAGACCTATACTTTTATGCCACGGAAACATTTGCACCAACATTGGATTAGCCTGTCTCTCCTGACCCTTGTGGGAGGGGCGTTTGTTCCTCAACTGTCTGTTATCGCCCAACCTAACAGTGCCGAGGGAATTCAAGTTAGTATGGCTTTTGAACCCCCAGCCGGGCAAGGAATGCCCAGTCGCACCGCCGGAGGAGGTTCTCGCGGTCAATGTCCTAATGTTGCCCAGGGAATCAACCCCCCCTTAATGGCTTTAGTTCCGGCTTTTTCGACTCAGCCGAATAGCAAACAAACGGATATTAAAGGGTTGACTATGGCAGCAACTCCGACCTTCTTTTTCTATGTTCCCCCAATTCCGGCAACCAAAGCCGCTTTTAGTCTAAAAGATCAAAACAATAACGACATTTACCAAACCAATCTAGCGATTTCCGATCAACAGGGAATTGTTAGTATTGAAATTCCCAAAGATACCCCGCCCTTAAAAGTTGGTCAAACCTATCGTTGGTCATTTGGGGTAATTTGTAATGCGGAAAATACCACCGAACCTAAAGTTGTGTTTGTGACTGGGGAAATCAAAAGAACCGAACCTGATGCCAGCTTAACGGCGAAATTGCAACAAGCTAAACCCTTAGAACAGGCTAAAATTTATGCTGAAAATGGGATTTGGTTTGAGAGTTTAGCCACCTTAGCCAAATTGCGTCAAACTCAACCAACTGATAGCAATTTAACTCAGGAATGGAAACAACTTTTGGAATCCGTTGGTTTAGAAACGATTGCCAATCAACCATTTGTGAATGCCCTTGATAATTAATTAAGGTTCAATTCCCATGCAGCAGTATGAAGTTATGAAACCCAAAAAAACCGCCTTCAGACTTCATACTTTAAAATTGCGAGTTTCTTGGCAAAGGCTGAAGTTATTCCGTTATTTATGGTTAAGTCCATTGATAACTGCTTCAGTCATTGCCTTGCAAAGTACGGGTTTTTTACAACTTTTAGATTGGGCAACTTTTGATCAATTTGTCCGTTGGCGACCCCTGGAAACTCCCGACTCCAGAATTGTCATTGTTACTATTGATGAACCGGATTTAAAAAACCTCGGACAATGGCCGATTCCTGATGCTATTTTAGCACAATTAATTACAAAAATCAAGCAACAAAACCCGGTTGCTATTGGCTTAGATATTTATAGAAATTTACCCGTTGAACCGGGGAATAAAGATTTAGTTAAGGTTTTTAAAACCACTCCGAATTTAATCGGTGTAGAAAAGGTAGTTGCGGATCAAAATCGATCTTCTATTGAACCTCCACCCATATTAAAAGAGAAAGATCAAGTCGGGGCGGCGGATTTAATTTTAGATGCGGATGGCAAAATTCGCCGGGCATTATTATCAATAAAACCGCCAGAAAGTCCTACTATTCTTAATCTGGGGGCGCGACTTGCTCTAATATATTTAGAAGCTCAAGGAGTCACACCAGAAATGACGGCAAATCATCAGGTAAAATTAGGAAAAGCAGAATTTATTAGATTTACTAAAAATGATGGCGGTTATGTTCGTGCTGATGATCAGGGTTATCAAATTCTATTAAATTATCGAGGATCTCAGGAGAATTTTAAGACAATTTCGATAACCGAGGTGTTAAATAATCAAATTCCCCCAGATTTTTTTAAGGATAAAATTGTATTAATTGGCCCCTTTGCCCAAAGCTTAAATGATTTATTTTTTACTCCCTATACCAGTAATTTATTTAGTATCAGTGACCGAACTCCTGGGGTGATTATTCATGCTAATATTGCTAGTAAAATTATTAGTAGTGCTTTAGATGGACGACCATTAATTTATGTTTGGCCGGATCGAATGGAGTGGTTTTGGGTCTTTGTTTGGTCAACTTTAGGAAGTAGTTTAGGCTGGGTTTATGGGGGAACTCGTTGGACAGTTTCTTGTTTAATTTTAGCGACTGGGAGTTTAATTTTAATTTCTTATGGAGCTTTTTTAAGTGGATGGTGGCTACCGTTAATTTCGCCTTTATTAGCATTAGTTAGTTCGGGAATGATGGTAACAGCTTATATTGCTAATGTTGAACGTCAAGATCGGAAAATGGTGATGAGTTTATTTCAACGTTATGTGAATCCCAAAATTGCCGAAACTATTTGGCAAAATCGAGATGATTTATTAGAAAAAGGTCAAATTATGGGACAGAAAATGACTGCTACTGTCCTATTTACTGATATTAAAGGATTTAGTACCATTGCGGAACAGATGGAACCTGCAATGTTAATGAATTGGTTGAATGAATATATGAATGCTATGGCAAATACTGTGTTTGAACATGATGGGGTTGTGGATAAATTTATGGGGGATGCTGTGATGGCAGTTTTTGGAGTTCCTATTCCTAGAAATTCTGACCAAGAAATTGCTCAAGATGCAACGGCGGCGGTATCCTGTGCTTTAGCTATGGGGGAAAAATTGCGATCGCTTAATCAACATTGGAAGCAACAAAATCAACCCATAATTTCTATGAGAATTGGTATTGCGACGGGAATTGTAGTTACCGGAAGTTTGGGAAGTTCTCAACGAATGGAATACACAACTTTAGGGGATAGTGTTAATATTGCTGCTCGCTTAGAAAGTTATGATAAATCGTTTTATAATCAAGGAATATGTCGGATATTAATTAATGAAGAAACTCATAAACAAATTGATAGTAAGTTTCCTACTTGTTATGTTGGTCGTGTTCAATTACACGGACGTCAACAGTTAATTAATATTTATCAAGTCCTGAATGATTAAACTCTTATGTAGCATTCTTTTTTCCATTTTATATTCCCCTAGGTTTGGTCTATTTTATATTTCCCTAGGTTTGGTCTATTTTATATTTCCCTAGGTTTGGTCTATTTTATATTTCCCTAGGTTTGGTTCATATTCCCCTAGGTTTGGTCTATTTCATATTCCCCTAGGTTTTTTCCATTTCATATTCCCCTAGGTTTTTTCCATTTCATATTCCCCTAGGTTTTTTCCATTTCATATTCCCCTAGCGAGCGGGGACGCTCGCACTGCAATAATTAAAGGATTTTAGATATTTACCCAAATTAGGTTAAGGTATTTAGCATCTAAATTAGCTATTTTGAAATCTTAACATCCAAGCAGTGCGAGCGTCCTCGCTCGCTAGATAATGTCCTCGCTCGCTAGATAATGTCCTCGCTCGCTAGATAATGTCCTCGCTCGCTAGATAATGTCCTCGCTCGCTAGATAACGTCCTCACTCGCTAGATAACGTCCTCGCTCGCTAGATAATGTCCTCGCTCGCTAGATAATGTCCTCGCTCGCTAGATAACGTCCTCACTCGCTAGATAACGTCCTCACTCGCTAGATAACGTCCTCACTCGCTAGATAACGTCCTCACTCGCTAGATAAATCAGAATATAACTGCTCTGGAGCTAATTTAACCCCCGATTCTTCCGCAACCATTGTAATTAATTGAGGGTTAATAGTAGTTTCTGCAAAAATAGCTGGAACCCCAGCTATTTGAATTGAATTCGCTAAAGTTTTAACAGTTTTTGCACTCGGTTGTTCTTCCGTACTAATCCCAATTAATGTCCCAATAACCTCTAATTTATAGCCATGAGCATAATATTGAAAAGCATCATGGGTTGTAACTAACTTTCTATTTTTAGGAGGAATAGTGGCAATTTGTTCTTGAATCCAAATATCTAATTTAATTAATTCCTGTGTCAATTTCACAGCATTTTTAGTAAAAATATCCCGATCTTCAGGAGATAAAATAATCAACTCATCCCTAATTTTATTCGCCATTAAAATAGCATTTTTAGCCGTTCCCCAAACATGAGGATCAGGTTGTTTTTGTCCTTGATATTCAAAATCCAAAGGTTTAACCACTTCCCCCACAGCCACTTTTTTTCCCCGAGTTCCCGCCGCCTTAATTAACTTAATTAATCCTGGTTCTAAATTATAACCATTATAAAGAATTAAATCCGCCTTTTCTAAAGCAATACTATCTTGAGGAACAGGTTCATAAACATGGGGATCTGTACCCGGTTTTAAAATTCCTATATGTTCAATTTCATCCCCAGCAATTTGTTCGGTTAAATCAGCAATAATGGTACTCGTAGATACTACTTTCGGTTGATTACTATTAACAGAATCATCTGTTTTTTCTTGAGTACAACTACTTAATCCCGTTAACATAATCCCGAAAAAAATACCCCAAAACCGGATATAAAAAGACTTTTGAGCAATTATTGGCAACATAATTTTTAAATTTTCATAATATTTTCATTTTTATGATATACTATAAACATCATCCTCCCCAAAAAGGGAATAAAAAACACACCGCAACGCCGATGAAAATTATAGAATTCCCCCATCCCAACCATACTCTAACTATCGAACACCTCAGCGTCAACTATCGCGGGGTAGAAGCGTTGCGAGATATCTGTTTAAACATCCAACCCGGACGACTAACCGGGATTATTGGGCCGAATGGGGCGGGAAAAAGTACCTTAATGAAGGCGATGTTGGGATTAATTCCCATGGGGACGGGTGCGGTGGTCTATGAAGGAAAACCCCTAATTCAGCAACGTCAACGGGTCGCCTATGTTCCCCAGCGATCGCAAATTGACTGGGACTATCCGGCAACGGTTTGGGATATTGTCATGATGGGGAGAGTGCGGAAAACCGGGTGGTTGCGTCCTTTTTCTGGAGTGAGTCGTCGCATCGCTACCCAAGCGTTAGAAAGGGTGGGAATGGTTGAATATAAACATCGCCCCATTGGTCAACTATCTGGCGGTCAACAACAGCGTGTATTTTTAGCTAGATCTTTGGCGCAGGAATCTGATATTTTTTGTTTTGATGAACCTTTTGTTGGTATTGATCAAAAAACCGAAGCGGTGATTTTTAATTTATTTCGAGAGTTAGCAGCATCGGGTAAAATTGTGATTGTGATTAACCATGATTTAGGGGAATCTATTGTTAATTTTGATGATTTGGTTTTACTAAATCAAGAGGTGATTGCGATGGGAGATCGTCAACAGGTTTTAAAGGAAGATTATCTACAGCGAGCGTATGGCGGAAAGGTGTTTTTCTTTTCTGAAAATGTAGCTTAATTTATGATTGATTTTGCTTTTTTCCCTTTAAGTTGTTGTTGATGACGATTGAACATATCCTCACCCTAACTCGTTGTTGTTTTACCAGTTTTTGGACTAAACTTTTACTAACATAGAATTTAGCTGCTACTTTTCTAATGGATAGTAAACGCCGTTTTGTTGCGCTTGGGCGCAATCAGAAGACTATAATAAAAATAATTAACCTCAATCTCCTCGTTTCTAGGTTGTACCTATAAATGCTATTAATGGAAGCTCCACCTCCTGTTATTTGAGGCAGAGCCTAAAAATTGGCATTCCCATTTGGTATAAGTAGGTAGGCTCTATAAAACCCCACTATGTAAACGATTGTAAACCTTCCTAACCCTCTCTAATGGACGAAGCCCTCTTTACATATTGTTACTTAGATAATGCTGAAAAATGTGCTAGACAAGCGATAGAATTTCAGCCATCAAGTCATCATCCTTATACTTTAATGGGTGCAATTTGTTTTGATCGTTATGATCGTTATGAAGGAGAAAAATGGTTTGAAAAAGCGATTCAAAGAGGTGCTTCTCGTGAGTCTATTGATGTAGAAATTAAGAAATCTGTAGCTAGAATGAAAGATAAAGATAAAAGAGATAAAATGATTAGAGATTTACTTAAACAAGATTCACGCAGGTATAGTTGGGCTAATAAGTATTTAAGTAAAAACAGTCACAAAAAATTAGGTTGAACTTTGAAATTGATTGGGCGATCGCTCTTTGGAATTTAGGGGAGTTGAGATGCGATCGCTATAAACGTCTTTTCCACTGTTGCGGATCACGTTTGACATGAAAACAAGCCAAGATAAAAATAATATCATCTTGAATTAGATAAAACAAACCATAAGGAAATCTTGGCAATAATTTCCGGCGGACATTATTATAAATAATAGGGTAAGCCAAAGGATTTTGTTGAATCGAAGTTAAATTTTTATCTACAACTCTAATAAACTCAGATCCCAGTTGACTAATTTGTGATTCATACCACTGATAAGCCTCATCTAAATCTAATTCAGCCTCCTCTGAAATTTTAATTTTATATGTCATTTTTAATAATTCTTTGCTTAACTACTTCCCAAGATTCACCTTGATTTTCAATATTTTGATAGGATGCTAAACGCCGATCTAATTCTTGTTTCTGAGATTGAGTTAAAGGAATTTGATCCGCATTAATAACAATACTATCCCAAATATCTTCTATTAATTTAATCTTTTCGGGAATAGTTAGGGGTAAAATTTGTTCAGACAAGAGACTATTCATAAATTAAACTATGTAACTTGATAATCTTACCTTAGCTTAACTGATTTTTATCATTTTGTGTCATTTTTAATGATTGGAGATCGCTCTTGGGAGTTGGGGTGCGATCTTCGCAGCTTACCGTAGGTATCGCTCTTTGGAATTTAGGGGAGTTGAGATGCGATCGCTATTAAGGATTTTGAAGCATTTTAAGTATATGTTTAGCTAAATTCTGATTAATTTCTCGATGTCTAGCAAACAGAAGGAATATTATTGCTACTAAATTCGTGATACAAGTCTAATAAATTTTGTTTTAATTCTTCTAAAGAAATTCCTTGAGTCCAATAATCAGGATATTCTTCTAAGTAACCAAGAAACATATCCTCATCTTGCCAATAAATGTATTTTTGCTTATCCATTGCTTTAATGTTAATTTTGATAGCTATGCCGAATATTATATCAACAAAATAATGAAATTAAGAACTTTTGCGATCGCTCTTTTGGGTGTAGGGTAGTTGATGGTGCGTGTTGATGTGCGATGCCGACAAGCGGTGGCTACGCTATCACCCTCCGTCGAACTCACGTTAATTTTATCCTATAAATCAGGGTCAGAAACCCGGTTTCTTGATAAAAAAATCAGGTGAGTTACAAATTGCGTAAACCCACCTTAAAATCAATATTAAATTAGAGATTAACTTCTCATTTCAATGCTTCTGCACCACCAACCACTTCCAGAAGTTCCTGGGTAATGGAGGCTTGACGAGCTTTGTTGTAGGATAAGGTCAGGGATTTAATTAAATCTCCAGCATTCTCACTAGCATTACTCATCGCCGTCATCCGGGCAGCTAACTCACTAGCAATAGATTCTTGCCAAGCGCGTAACAATTGGTTGGTTAAAAACAAAGGTAATAACGCATCCAAAATTTGGGCGGGATCTTGTTCAAAAATCATATCTCTTGGTAAATCCGTGAGAGTATTTTTGACTTTCTCCCGTGTGACCTCAAATTGACCATTTTTAGTAGTCAAACGGAAGATTTCATCATCTTGAGGTTCCAACCCTTGAGGAGTAAGAGGTAACAGGGTTTGAATTACCGGACGAGAAGCAATTAACGAAACAAATTTCGTATAAATTAACTCAATCCGATCCAATTCCCCTGATAAAAATAAATCCAGAAGATTGTCCGCAGAATCCCTTACTTTTTCTAAGGCGGGATTTTTTTCAGGGTTTTCTACCGTTGCGCGGATAGGAGTATCCCGTCTTTGGAAATATTGAATCGCTTTGCGTCCTACTAACAAATAGGTGCATTCAATCCCTTCGGCTTCTAACTCTTTAGCACGAGTTTCAGCCCGTTTAATCACACTGCTATTATAGGTGCCGCACAAGCCCCGATTACCAGCAATTACCAGTAATCCGACTTTTTTAACTTCCCGTTGTTTGAGCAGAGGTAAATCTGCTTCTTCAAATTTTAAACGGGATTGTAAACCATAAAGAATTCCGGCTAATCTATCAGCAAAAGGGCGAGAAGCCAAGACTTGTTCCTGGGCACGACGCACTTTTGCCGAAGCAACTAGACGCATCGCTTCTGTGATTTTTTTGGTGTTTTTAACCGAATCAATGCGATCGCGGATTGATTTTAAATTTGACATAGTTTTGTCAGTTATCAGTCAAAGAGTTTACAGTCAAAAAGTCAACAGTAATCAGAAAAAATTACGAATTACGAATTACAAATTACGATAATTAATTCTTAATTCTTAATTCTTAATTCTTAATTCGTAATTCTTACCATTACTGATAACTGATTAAGCTGAGACTAAAAATGTTTGTTTGAACTCGTTGATCCCTTCTTTGAGCAGACCTTCAGCTTCATCATCAAGGACTTTTTTGCCTTGAACGATTTCGACATATTTGGGTTTGCTATTTTTCAGATATTCCCGCAGTCCGAGGGCAAAGGAAACAATTTTTTCAACGGGAACTTCATCGAGATAACCGTTAATTCCGGCGTAAATTACCGCCACCTGTTCAAACAATTGCAGGGGAGAATTTTGGGATTGTTTTAACAGTTCTTGCAGACGTTTGCCCCGTTCTAATTGGTTACGGGTAGCTTGGTCTAAATCGGAGGCAAACTGAGAGAAGGCTGCTAACTCAGCATACTGAGCTAACTCCAATTTCACTTTTCCTGCCACTTTCTTCATGGCTTTGGTTTGAGCCGCCGAACCCACCCGGGACACGGAAATCCCAGCGTTCACGGCTGGACGTAAACCGGAGTTAAATAAGTCAGAGGAGAGGAAAATCTGACCATCGGTAATCGAAATCACGTTAGTCGGAATGTAGGCCGAAACGTCACCCGCTTGGGTTTCGATGATTGGTAAGGCTGTCATACTGCCACTACCGAGTTCTTCGTTCAGTTTCGCAGCCCGCTCTAATAAACGAGAGTGGAGATAAAACACATCCCCAGGATAGGCTTCGCGTCCGGGAGGACGACGGAGTAACAGGGACATTTGACGGTAGGCTTGGGCCTGTTTAGACAAGTCATCATAGATGACCAGGGTGTGTTTGCCCTTGTACATGAAATATTCGGCAATGGTAGCTCCAGTATAGGGAGCCAGGTATTGCAGAGTCGCGGATTCACTGGCACTAGCAGCCACAACGACGGTATACTCCATCGCGCCTTTTTCTTCTAGGGTTGCCACCACTTGAGAAACCGTAGAGGCTTTTTGACCAATGGCAACGTAGACGCAGATCACGTCTTCGCCTTTTTGGTTAATGATGGTGTCAATGGCGATGGAGGTTTTTCCGGTTTGACGGTCACCAATAATTAATTCCCGTTGACCCCGACCGATGGGGATCATGGAGTCAATGGCGGTAATTCCCGTTTGCATGGGTTCGCACACGGAACGACGGTCGATAATCCCAGGGGCTGGGGATTCTAATAAGCGAGTTTCAGTGGTTTTGGGATCGCCTTTACCATCAATGGGACGGGCTAAGGCATCAACAACCCGGCCTAACATGGCGTCGCCAACGGGGATTTGAGCAATTCTTCCGGTGGCGGTGACGGCGGAACCCTCTTGGATTTCCCGACCTTCACCCATTAACACCGCACCGACGTTATCTTCTTCTAGGTTGAGAGCAATACCGATGGTACCGTCGGCAAATTCTAACAGTTCACCGGACATGGCTTTATCTAAGCCATAAATGCGGGCAATACCGTCACCGACTTGCAGAACAGTTCCGACGTTGGTTTCTTTAACGTCTTGGTCGTACTGTTCAATTTGCTGCTGAATAATGCTACTAATTTCGTCAGGTCTGATCGCTACCATTTTTCTTGTCAGTAGTTAAAGGTTATAAGTTAAAAAAAGATCCCCGACATGATCATGACGGGTCACAACAATTATTGGGCTAATTTCATCCCAATACGGCGTAGTTGTCCGCGCAAACTGGCATCTACCACGCGAGATCCGACTTTAATAATCACACCGCCCAACAGATCCGGATCGACTGTGGTGGCAATTTCCACTTGTCGAGCATTGGTCATGGCTTTGACTTTCTCTGAAAGAGTAGTCAATTGTGCCTCTGATAACGGATGGGCGGAAGTGACTTCTGCCAAAACTGTTTGATTCAGTTTCCGCAGTAACACTAAATACTGTTTAGCAATTTCCTCTAGGAATAAAATCCGTCCTCGATCCACTAACAGCATCAAGAAATTCCGCAATGCGGGATTAACTTCATCGGCCGTGATCCTTTGCAGAATGGCTTTTTTATCCTGGGGTTTGACCACAGGACTTCCTAAAAAGGTTTTTAATTCTGCGGAATTGTCCAGTAATTCTAGTAATGAGCGAATCTCATTACCGAATTCTTCGGTTAAATTTCTTGATTGAGCCACGGACATTAACGCCGAGGCGTAAGGCTCAATAATTTGTCCGGCGATCGCACTCATATTCAACCTCCCAGCAGAGCTAGACTCTGATCAATTAACCGTTCCTGAATATTGTCATTCAGATGCTGTTTGAGTTGAGATTCTGCCCGTTCAATGGCTTGAGTGGCTATCTGAGAACGCAGTTGAGAGATCACCCGTTCCCGATCTGAATCTAACTCAGCGCTGGCAGTTGCTTTCATGCGTTCCACATCTTCGGCGGCTTTGGCTAGAATTGAATCTCTAACCGTTTTTGCCCGTTCTTCGGCTTCGGCTAAAATCCGTTGCGCGTCGGTTTGGGCTGCGGTTAATTTCTGTTGTTGTTCTGCTAGAGACGCTTGCGCTTGTTGTTGACGCTGTTCAGCTTCTTTAATGGCTTCTTCAATGGCGGAGCGTCTTTCATTTAGGATTTTTCCTAAAAAGCCGCGCCCAAAGTAAACCAGCACACCAATCAGAATGGCTAGGTTAATCAGGTTGGTCTCAAAAATATTGGTATTGAGACCAACCCCACGGGAGCCAGCTTCTGTGGCTAGTAATAAAACAGTCTCCATGATGTTCTTCTCATAAATGCAAGGCTTAAGTTTTAACCTCCGATATCGGGTGTTAGAATCTAGCCTGGGCTGTCTTCAATCGGAATTTTCTCGCAATTTAACAAGCTGATCACAAGTTGGTTCTCAGCTTTAGCGCAGCCAAGATTATCTAACTAACTCAGCCCCTAATAATTTTTCTAAAATTTGGCGACTGAGCGGTTCAACTTGTTGTTCTAAAGCTTGCAGGGCTTGTTGTTTTTCCTGCTCAATTTCTTGAGCCGCTATTTCTCTCAATTTTTGCGCTTCTTGTAAGGCTTCACCTACTTTTCCAGAGGCAATTTTCTGAGCTTCTGCCTGAGCTTTTACAATGGTCGCTTGAGCTTTTTTACGAGTTTCTGCTAACTCTAATTCATACTGCCGGGCTAATTGTTCAGCTTTAGCCAGACGTTCTTTGGCTTTGACTTCGTTCTCGCGGATATAATCTGCGCGTTCATCAATCGCCTTTCCTAACGGTTTATAAAAAACCCGGTTCAAAATCACTGCCAGAACTAAGAACTGTACCGCCATTAGCGGCAGGGTTGCATCCAGATCAAAAAGTCCTCCTTCTTTGGCAGCTTCTTCAACCGCAAATAGAATTGTCCCGTGCATTATTGTCCCTTGAATAGTTTCATCAAGATGGATTTTAGACTTAGATTTCAGATTGTCTGAAACCTAAAACCTAAAATCCATGTTTTGGATTACTGTTTAGGCGAAGGGGTTGGCAAACAGTAATACCAGAGAAACGACTAAACCATAAATGGTCAGCGCTTCCATGAAGGCTAAACTTAACAGTAAAGTCCCACGAATTTTACCTTCTGCTTCGGGTTGACGGGCAATCCCTTCCACTGCTTGACCAGCAGCAATCCCTTGACCAATTCCAGGGCCAATCGCGCCTAAACCAATAGCTAAAGCAGCAGCAACAACAGAAGCAGCAGCAACCAGTGGATTCATGATAATTTTCTTCCTTCTAAATACAAAAGAGTTAACAAACAATTCAGTTAGACAAAGTGAAATCAATCCCGATCAGCATTGATAAAACTAGGAGGTTTGAAGAAAATATTTTTCTTCTTTGTCCCGTTATAAATGCCAAATTCGTTAGATGGATTGGAGTTCCCAAAACTTTATTTTACCAATAAAGGGGATTAAGTTTAACCCAATAGCACATTTTAGAAAAATCAATCTCTAAGAAAAGAAATTTTAAAGTCTTTCTTTGTTTCTTTTCCTAGTCGTGATGTTCTGTTCCATGTCCTTCTAGGGCTTCACCAATATAGTTCGCCGCCAGGGTCGCAAAAATTAGGGCCTGAATGGCACTCAAGAATAAACCCAAAACCATTAGAGGCAGAGGAATAAACAGGGGCACCAGGAATACCAACACGGCGACCACCAGTTCATCGGCCAAAATGTTACCAAACAAACGGAAACTCAGCGATAGGGGTTTGGTAAAATCTTCAATCACCCGAAATATAGCGAGAAACGCCATCGGTTGGGCGTAATCAGCAAAATAACCCACTAGGCCTTTTTTGCTAATTCCGGCGTAGAAATACGCTAAAGAAGTTAACAGCGCTAACGCCACTGTAGTATTGATATCGCTGGTGGGGGCTGCTAATTCACCTGAAGGCAGTTCGATCACCTTCCAAGGAATTAAAGCACCTGACCAGTTAGAGGCAAAGATGAATAAGAACAGTGTTCCAATGAAGGGAACCCAAGAACGATATTCTTTTTCCCCGATTTGATCTTTAGCCAGGTTGCGAATGAATTCTAGGACGTACTCCATAAAATTCTGCATCCCACTGGGAATTCGCTGCACGTTGTTGCTGGCCAACACTGAGACGGTAATCAGCAAACCGATGACAAACCACGAAGTCAGAAAAATCTGACCATGAAGTTTTACACCGCCGACTTCCCAATAAAGGTGCTGGCCAACTTCTAAACTAGCGAGAGGGAGAGGATTGAAGGTGTTTAAGACAGTCAGCATTTCCATGTCCGTAGGCTTCCTCTACAGATTGAGGACTGGAGGATTCCAAAAACCGCGTTACTTATTTAGGCTCAGGGGTGAACACTGTTATGAGCACATACAACATGAGAGCTACTTTGTAGGTAAGAAATCCTAAAAAAATCGGTAGAATCTTTAGCTGATGTAATTGAGTGGCTACAATGATTACACCCGCGAGGATCAGTATCCGATTTTGGCTGAGTTTTTCTTTTCCCCTACCTAGTTTTTCTACATCTTTGCCGAGCATTCGCAAGTAGACTATGCCTACTGTCGCCCCAACTAAATAGTTCAGGGCGACATCCAGAGGATAGAAACAGCAAACTGCCACAAAAATTACCCCCGTAGCTGTGATCGTCATCAATAACAACTGGCGTTGCAATTGATCATACTCCAGCATGGAGGGGTCAGGTTCTACAGCAAGCTTAGACCCGGATTTTACTGTTTCCTCTGCGTTTGTCATAGCTACTTGGACAGGTTCACCGATTTTTGGTTCAGTCATAACTGTTTGATCCGCTAATCAAAGCGGCAGTTCTAACTTTCCCCAAGTTCACGCACACAGCGTATAACACGCTCTGTAAGCCACAATGAATCATATCATGTTCTGTTCCCAGAACTTAAAAGAAAATTAATCATGGCGGTTGACTAAATTGTAGTAAGCCCTTCAGGGCTTTCTTACTTTCTTAACCATCAACCAACAACAAGCTTAATTCTGCAATGCGGCTAGAATACTTTGTTTAAGTGTGGTAACGACATCCTCAATGGCGATTTCTTGAGCATTGTGGGTGGCCCGTTCTACCAGTTCCACTTTACCCGATTTAATCGAACGTCCGGTGACAATCCGATAGGGGATACCAATTAGATCGGCGTCTTTGAATTTTACCCCGGCCCGTTCATTCCGATCATCGAGTAACGTTTCAATTCCGGCTTGCTTCAATTCCGTATACAATTTTTCAGCAATTTCCATCTGTTGACCATCAGTAATATTAGGAATGGCAATAATTACTTGATAAGGTGCGATCGCCACTGGCCAAATTATCCCATCTTTATCATAGGATTGTTCCACGGCCGATTGCGCTAATCGAGATACTCCCACACCATAACATCCCATCACTAACGGTAATTCTTCCCCCTGTTCATTGCTAAAAGTTGCTCCCATCGCTTGAGAATATTTAATCCCCAATTGGAAAATATGACCGACTTCAATTCCTCTAGCACTATTTAAAATTTGGCTAGAATCATGAACAGCGCGATCGCCTTTTTGAGCTTTTCTAATATCAACTATTATTTGAGGTAACGTAAATTCTTTACCCCAATTTGCTCCAACAACGTGATATCCTGATTCATCGGCGCCAGTAACAAAATTCTTTAATTCAACGGCGGTTTGATCTACTATTCGTACAAATTTGGAATAGACCCCCCCCGTCGCGGTATTAGTAAGATAGACCCCCCCCGGCCCCCCCTTGGTAAGGGGGGGTGTTGTACTTTCATTCCCGGTATTAGTAGCGGGGGGTGTTGTACTTTCGTTCCCGGTATTAGTAAGATAGACCCCCCCCGGCCCCCCCTTGGTAAGGGGGGGTGTTGTACTTTCATTCCCGGTATTAGTAGGGGGGGATGTTGTATTTTCATTCCCGGTATTAGTAGGGGGAGGTGTTGTACTTTCATTCCCCACCTTGGTAAGGGGGGGCGTAGGGGGGGTAATATAACTATCTTCTAAACCTGGGGAAATATAGCCTAAAGGTAAAGGTTTTGTTGCCCATTTTTCTTGAGCTTCTTGATCAGGAACCGTTAAAGATAATATAGTTTTTGCGCCAAATTCAGGAGCTAATTTTGTTAATTCATTTTGTAATTTAACTTCATTAACAACTAAAACCGTTGTTCCATTATCATAAACAACTTGATACAGAACATTTTTAACAATTTGTGTCGGGGAACAGTTCAAGAACTTAGCTAAGGTGGCAATGGTGGTAGTATTCGGTGTTTCTAACTTTTTATATTCAGTAAAGCTAGAAGGTTCAGCATCAACGGGAAGGGATACGGCTTTTTCCGTATTAGCTGCATATTTGCCATCTTCAGTATAGAGAACTTCATCTTCTCCCGCTTCTGCTAATACCATAAATTCTTGCGAACCACTTCCCCCAATAGCTCCAGAATCTGCTTCTACGGCGCGATATTGTAACCCACAACGGCTTAACATATTACGATAGGCTTGATCCATATCTCGATAGGTTTTCTTCAAACTTTCTTCATCACTATGGAAAGAATAACCGTCTTTCATAATAATTTCATCTCTAAATTTTGTTTGAATTTGATATAAATGAATCGGTAATTGTTGATGGGAACGGATCATATCTTTAGCAATAGTTGTAATTACTTCCTCATGGGTTGGGCCTAATGCTAATTCTCGCTTCCGACGGTCAGTTAGGGAAAACATAATTCCCTCCGCTTTGGTATAGGTATCCCAGCGTCCCGACTCGCGCCAAAGTTCGGCGGGTTGGACTTGGGGAAGCAGACATTCTTGGGCTCCGGTGGCGTTCATTTCTTCTCGGACAATTTGAGAGACTTTTTGCAAAACCCGCCACATCAGGGGAAGATAGGCGTAAATTCCACTTCCAATGCGGCGAATATATCCCGCCCGGACTAATAGTTTGTGACTGGGAATTTCCGCTTCTTTGGGATCTTCGCGCAGGGTGACAAATAGCATTTGAGAGAGTCGCATCGTTTGGTTTCCTAAAATTAAAGACTAATTTATTATTATCGCAGAATAGGGTTAAATTATTTTAAATCTATTTTAAATCTTCCCTAATTCATTAATTTTAGGTGGAAATACTTTAGATAAATCTAAGGTTAAATCAGAAAAATAGGGTAAGCAAACTCGCCTTGTGATTTTTGATAGGGTTCGCTATAACATTCTAAACAAAAATCTACCAAATTAAATATCCAATAATCGGTAATATTATTCTCAGCATAAACCGATAATTTTGTAGTCTGATCATAGTCTAAAGATGAATCAGAAATTTCAATCAAGAGTACAATATCTTCTGTATGGGGATGACTGCTCAAATAGTCATCTTCTTTATTTTTAAGAATCACAACATCTGGTTCAGGTTCACTATAGTTAGATAGAATAATCGGATCTTGACCCTGTAAAGTTGCACCATGACCAATTATGTTAGCTAATTCTCTAGCTAACCGTCTGTTGACAGTTGCGTGAAGCATTCCTTTTGCTGCCATTTCAATTATTTCTCCGCGAATGAGTTCAATTTTATCCTCTTTTTTGAAAAAGCCTAATTCAGTTAGGCGGTGATAGTCTTCGATGGTAAATTTTTTAACGGTTGCGATCGCCATAATTTTAAGATTAATAATTTCTGGGTTTAATGTGATTTTTTTCTGTTATTCCTGATTAATCTAAGGTTAAATCAGGAAAACACGGTAAGATTATAGACTCGTTAGGCAAATAAATCAATTTATTGCGATAACCAAACTCTCCTTGTAAGTTTTGATAGGGTTGACGATAATATTCTAAACAAAAACTAACTAAATTAAAGATCCAATAATCGCTAATATTATTCTCAGCATAAACCGATAGTTTTGTAGTTTGATCATAGTCTAAAGATGAATCAGAAATTTCAATCAAGAGTAGAATATCTTCCGTTTTAGGATGACCGTTTAAATAGTCATCTTCTTTATTTTTAACAATCACTCGATCCGGTTCCGGTTCACTATAAGATGATAAAATAATAGGTTGTTGTCCTCTTAAGGTTGCCCGTTCTCCAATAAGTTTGTATAGTTCTCGTTCTAAGCGAGTTTCACAAACCGAGTGGGAAGTTCCTTTTGCTGCCATTTCAATGATTTCTCCGCGAATAAGTTCAACTTTATCGTCTATTTTTAAAAATCCTAATTGAGTCAGGCGGTGATAGTCTTCGATGGTAAATTTTTTAACGGTTGCGATCGCCATAATTTAAAATAAAAATAGGATTTATTATTCATTATAATGCAGTGCGAGCGTCCTCGCTCGCTAACTATAATAAAAACTCGCTACAATATTATAACCTCGGCACGGATTATTATATCTATCCAATAGATAATAATTAGCGAGCGGGGACGCTCGCACTACTGAGAGATTTTAACAATATTAATTAAAATACTTCTGCACCTTCAAACTGTTTAATATTTTGCAGTTTTGCGGACTCTCCACAGGTGCGAGGAGTGGGTAACATTTTGCCAGGGTTGGCTAAACCTTTGGGGTTAAAAACTGTTCTTACCCATTGCATTGTTTCTAAATCAACTTCGTTAAACATTTGGGGCATATAACACTTTTTATCCGCACCAATACCATGTTCTCCCGATAAACTACCGCCCACTTCCACACATATTTTTAGAATTTCTCCCCCAATTTCTTCAACGGTTTCTAATGCACCTGGAACGGAATTATCATATAAAATCAAAGGATGTAAATTGCCATCCCCGGCATGAAATACATTGGCAATGCGATAACCATATTTTTCCCCTAATGCTTCAATTTCTTTTAAAACATAAGCCATTTTTGTCCGAGGAATTACGCCATCTTGAACATAATAATCAGGACTGACATGACCTGCTGCTGCGAAAGCTGCTTTCCGTCCTTTCCAAATTTTTAACCGATCTTCTGCATTACTAGCGGTGGTAATATTTCTCGCCCCATTGTTTCTACAAATTTCACTAACTCGTTGTTTATTAGTATCAACTTCTACCTGTAAACCATCTAATTCAACTAATAGAATTGCCCCCGCATCACGGGGATATAAACCAATTTTAACCACGTCTTCAACGGCATTAATACTGAGGTTATCCATAATTTCCATTCCCCCAGGAATAATCCCTGAACTAATAATATCAGAAACCGCAGATCCAGCCGATTCTAAATTGCTAAAATCTGCTAATAAGACACAAATTGATTCCGGTGCTTTCAGAATTCTTAAAGTGATTTCAGTTGCCAGGCCCAAGGTGCCTTCTGAACCCACAAATAATCCGGTTAAATCATATCCTGGCATCTCAGGAATATCGCCACCAAGATCAATAATAGCACCATCTGGGGCAACAATTTTTAAGCCTAGAATATGGTTAGTTGTGACTCCATATTTTAAACAATGAACTCCGCCAGAATTTTCGGCAACATTTCCCCCAATAGAACAAATAATTTGACTGGAAGGGTCAGGAGCATAATAAAATCCTGCGCCACTAACTGCTTGTGTTACCCAATTATTAATTACTCCTGGTTGGACAACTACGCGCTGATTTTCTAAGTCAATATTTAGGATTTTTCGCATTAAAGCTGTCACAATTAAAACGCAATCTTCTACGGGTAAAGCACCGCCAGAAAGTCCTGTTCCTGCCCCTCTAGCAACCCAAGGAATAGAATTGCGATCGCAAATTTTAACTACTTCTGCCACTTCTTCTGTGGTTTTTGGTAACACAACTAATGCTGGACGTTGACGATAGCTGGTCAGTCCATCACATTCATAAACCAGTAATTCTTCGCGGCGTTGAATAACACCTTTTTTCCCAACAATAGCTTCAAATTTTGGAATTAGGGGTTGCCAGTTTCGGGTTGGTTGTGATGATTTTTCAGCCAGCATAGGAAGATCAGCAGAATTAGGTATTTTCTATATTATATCGTTTTTTTTTGATTTTTTGCAATAATTTTATTAATAAATCAAAGTTGAATAAATATTGGTTTCAAGAGTTAATTTTAGAGCGATTTTCCAGAATAAATTAAAAAAGCCACCGCTAGGGTGGCTGTCAATGACTGCAAAGAAATAGTCAACGAATTTAACAAAAATTAACAGTCGTAATAGAGAGCAAACTCGTAGGGAGTGGGACGTAACCGGGTGGGGTTAACTTCGTTATCGAGTTTGTAGGAAATCCAGTTGGCGATAAAGTCTTCCGTGAACACACCCGTTTCCGTTAAGAAGGTATGATCCTGCTCCAAAGCTTCCAAGGCCAATTCCAGAGAACCAGGGGTCGAAGGAATTTTCCGCAATTCTTCAGGACTGAGATCGTAGATATCCACATCCAAGGGTTCACCCGGATCGATTTGGTTTTTAATCCCATCAATCCCAGCACAGAGCATCGCCGCAAACGCCATATAGGGGTTAGCAGTGGCATCAGGACACCGGAACTCTAAACGTTTGGCTTTAGGGTTATTTCCCGACAAAGGAATCCGCACAGAGGCTGAACGGTTGCCTTGGGAGTAGGCCAAATTCACCGGAGCTTCATACCCAGGAACTAAACGTTTGTAGGAGTTGGTACTGGGGTTGGTCAAGGCCAACAACGCCGGAGCGTGTTTGAGAATCCCGCCAATGTACCACAGCCCCATGTCGCTGAATCCGGCATATTTATCGCCCGCAAACAGAGGTTGACCATTTTTCCAAATGGATTGGTGGGTGTGCATCCCAGAGCCGTTATCCGCGAAAACGGGTTTGGGCATGAAGGTGATAGTTTTGCCGTATTTTTTACCGACGTTTTTGATCACATATTTGTAGATCATCAAGTTATCGGCGGCTTCAATCAATGTCCCGAATTTGAAACCGAGTTCGCACTGTCCACCGGTCGCCACTTCGTGGTGATGTTTTTCAATGGGAACACCACATTTGGCCATTGTTAATAGCATTTCGGTACGGATATCTTGGAAAGTATCCGTTGGGGCGACGGGGAAATAGCCTTCTTTGTAACCGGGTTTGTAGGCTAAGTTGCCACCGGGTTCTTCCCGTCCTGAGTTCCAACGACCTTCAACAGAATCCACATAGTAATAGCCACAATGTTGAGTTTGATCGTAGCGAACATCATCAAAAATGAAAAATTCCGCTTCCGGGCCAAAGAACGCTGTATCACCAAGGCCTGTGGACACTAAATAATCAATGGCTTTCTGGGCAATGACCCGGGGACAACGACTGTAGGGTTCTCCTGTGCGGGGTTCTTGAATACTACAAATGACGCTGAGAGTCGGTTCCGCCATGAAGGGATCGATCCAGGCTGTTTTGGGATCTAACACCATTGACATATCAGATTCGTTGATGGCTTTCCAACCGCGAATACTGGAACCATCAAACGGTACGCCATCTGTAAAGGAGGATTCATCGATTTGGCTGTTGTGTACCGTTAGATGCTGCCAGGTTCCTAGCATATCCACGAATTTCAGGTCAATCATTTGAATCTTTTGGTCTTCGATCATCGATAAGACCTCTTGGGCTGTCTCTGGCATGAATGAATATCTCCTCAAAAATCTTAATTATCTCTGACAGGCTTGGCAGTTGGACTGACAAAGCATCTGGCTGATCATAGTAACTCAGATTGATTAAGTTTTGTATTAAGTGTTACAATACGGCACGTCGCGACTTCAGAATAATTGAAAGATATTATAAGGGAGATAGACTTCATGCAAGATGCGGTTACCAGTTTAATAAAAAATTACGACAGAACGGGTCGGTATTTGGATCGGGACGCCCTCGATCAACTCAAGTCCTATTTTGCCACTGGGACAGTCAGAGTTCAAGCTGCTGCGGTGATCAACGGTAATGCTGCGGATTTGGTTAAACAAGCTGCTATGGCTTTGTTCAACGACGTTCCTGAGTTGATTCGTCCCGGGGGAAATGCCTACACTACCCGTCGCTATGCCGCCTGCTTACGCGATATGGGCTACTACCTGCGTTATGCTACCTATGCTCTGGTGGCCGGGGATATGGATGTTTTAGACGAACGGGTACTTCAAGGTCTACGCGAAACTTACAATTCTTTAAGTGTTCCCGTCGGCCCTACTGTTTTCGGAATCGGTATTCTCAAAGGTTTGGTCGCCCAACAGGTGGCATCCGCCGGGTTGCCCACTGGAGAATATTTGGACGAACCTTTTGATCATTTAATTCGAGAATTGGGTGAACAGGATATTTAATTCTGAACTCGATTTTTTTTCCAGAAAACAGCCATCCCCTATTACACCCATCGGGTTAATAAGATTTAGGCTAAATTAGGTTGATAAAAAATAAGGCGATCGCTAACAATCTGGAAGCATCGCCTTAATTTGTTATAATGGTTTTAGGTTGATTGAACTATTTCTTAAAATTCTTCAAATCGACCCCAAACTATAAAATTTTCCAGCTTATTTTGGGTCAATTTTTGCTGAATATTTTCTCTAGTAGTCATTTCTACTTTGCCATTAGGATGGATAATGTGAATCAATTCTCCACTTAAAATGGCTAAAGGCAAGGCGGGGCTACTTGCTTGATCAGGAAGCGGAAAATGGTCGAGGGTGTTCATGGTTTGCTCCTGTTGAATCTAATCTAACCTTAACATCAATTAACCGATAAAATTAGTTTCAAATTAGTGATATTTTTAATATAAAATATAGACTAATATCAACAAATAAAGTGATGGAGATCACAGCGTAAAAGGTTAAAATTGTGTATTGACATTAATTAGTAAAGTGAAACAACGACTCGATACCTTATTAGTAGACCGGAATTTATCTGACTCCCGCTCCTCTGCTCAAAGATTAATCCTGGCGGGAGAGGTTTTAGTTAATCAACAAATCATTGATAAACCCGGAACCGAAGTTAATATAGAAGCTAAGATTCAAGTTAAACAGCGAGCGCGTTTTGTCTCCAGAGGTGGGGAAAAACTTGCTAAAGGCCTAGAAGAATTTAAAATTGAGGTCAGCGATCGCTTATGTTTGGATGGGGGAATTTCCACCGGAGGATTTACCGATTGTTTATTAAAAGCAGGAGCTAAAAAAGTTTATGGCGTTGATGTCGGTTATGGACAAGTAGACTGGGGAATTAGAAATGACCCCAGAGTAGTTTTAAAAGAACGTACAAACCTGCGTTATTTAACTCCCGATCAATTGTATGGAGAATCAGATACACCGGAAAATTATCCTGATTTTGCCGTTGTGGATGTATCATTTATTTCCTTAACCAAAATTTTGCCCCCGTTGTGGCAATTGTTAAAGCCGGATCGGGAAGTGGTACTGTTAGTAAAACCTCAATTTGAAGTGGGCAGAGAAAAGGTAGGTAAAAAGGGAGTTGTGCGAGATTCTAAAGATCAAGCCCATGCTATCTTTCAAGTAGGTTCTGCCGCTATGACATTGGGATGGCAATATCGGGGTTTAACTTGGTCGCCAATTCAAGGCCCAGCAGGGAATATTGAGTATCTGTTGTGGCTACACACGGTCGGTCAACCCCTGCTTTCGGAATTGGCGATCGCCCAAATCACCCAATTAGCCCAACAAAGCCTAACTCAATCCCCCACTCAACCTTAAACTCATAAATCTGTTCAATGGAGTTCTCCAAACTACTGAAGCGTATTACGGTTTATATCTTATGCGCTTTCATGTTTGTTTTCTGTGCAGTCGCGATCGCGATCGTGGCAATTGCCATTAAAGTTTTAGTCCTGAAACTCGCCCATCAATTAATTTACCCCATTTTTATGTTTGGGGATTTACTTAGGGGTTTAGAAATTATTGATTTACTCAATATTTTAGTGTTTGCCATTGTGGGGATGGGATTAGGATTAGCAACGGGTTTGTTACCAACTCAAGATGCTCGAAAAATTAGTACGGTTTTTCTGATTATTTTAATCCCGATTATTTTAGCAGTTCCTCAAATTGTTAAATACAATCTTTGGGTAGGGGATATTGCTAATGATGATAAACTTGCTGTTCCGCAGGCAAAGACTGTTGCTGATTCATTTTTAAAACGTAGAATTAATCAAGATGGGGTTTTCGGTTTCTATTTATATACCGGACAATTTCCTATGGTTCCCACCCGACAAGTTCAAATGCAGGAATTGGAACGTTTAGAAAAGCAAATTAATTCTAAATTTGTTCGCGTTAGTGGAATTCCCCCGACTTTAATTACTATTATTATGGGTATTTGTTTTTGGGGAATTCGGATTTTTTATTTTTCTATTGCTGTAATTACCGCGATCGCCCATTATCGAGAAGGATTAAGAATTGTCGCTAAATAGTTAAATTTTAGGGGGTTGATGGTAATATGAAATCCAATTA
>JFJP01037575.1_pt1 | contig 25635 bp, 24 predicted proteins | sample 431651 | NCBI WGS metagenome assembly JFJP01 (sample SAMN02602958, study PRJNA72255) | Microbial mat metagenome, whole genome shotgun sequencing project. | biome: fresh water; feature: sink hole; material: water; isolation source: purple microbial (photo- and chemosynthetic) mats found in...
GTTATCAGCCATGCTCCTGCTGATCCACCTTGATGCGGAGATGCTCGACATTGTCTGGGTATCGCTCAGGGTCAGCGGCCTCTCGACCTTCATCGCCGCTCTTGTCGGTATCCCCGCGGGGCTGTTCATCGCCCAAGCCGTATTCCCTGGAAAACGGCTCGTTCTCACCTGTCTCAACACCCTGCTGGCGCTACCAACCGTGGTGATCGGCCTGGTGGTTTACGCCTTTATTTCCCGACGGGCTGTTTTCGGATCGCTTGGTCTGCTCTACACCCAGGAGGCCATGATCATTGGCCAGGTCATCCTTGTTGTGCCGCTGGTGACGACTCTGGTTATTGCCGCCATAAGCAGACTCGACGAACGCTATCGTCTCTCAGCCATGACACTGGGCGCCGACCGCATCCAGACTGCTCTCGTCATCTTCAAGGAGGCTCGATTTGGTATAGTTGCTGCAGTGGTGGCTGCATTCGGGCGGGTCATAGCCGAAGTCGGTATCGGCATGATGCTCGGCGGCAACGCCAAGGGGTTCACCCGGACCATGACCACTGCCATGGCCCTTGAGTATGATAAGGGAGAATATGTTCTCGCCGTTGCCCTCGGTATTGTCCTGATGTTTATAGCCTTTGGGGTGAATCTCCTTTTTCATTTTTTCCAGGGAAGGACCATGTCTGATGCTCTATGAAATGACAGCCGTGGAGAAAATCCTGGGGGGCCGGAAAATTCTGGATATTGCCAGTCTGGCGATCAGGTGTGGGCGTATCTATTCCCTTACAGGTCCGAACGGAGCCGGAAAGACCACCTTGTTAAAGATTCTGGCTTTCCTGGACAAGCCGAATGCAGGGGCGATGCATTTTTGCTCGCAAAAGGTCAGCAACAACGAAAAAGATCTCCTGGAACTACGCCGGCAAGTAGTTCTTGTCGACCAGTCACCACTGCTTTTTACCGGGACGGTGGCCAAAAATGTTGAATTTGGTCTGAGGATGCGGAAGATCGGTTCAACTGAACGACGGCAAAGAGTGTTTGAGGCTCTTAAATTAGTCGGCATGGATGGTTTCATCGAGGCTGAGGCTCATAAACTCTCCGGTGGCGAAACCAAGAGAGTAGCTTTGGCGAGGGCCCTGGCTGTCAGGCCGAGGGTTCTCCTCTGTGATGAGCCGACTGCCAATGTTGATAGCGAGAATCAGAGAATCATCCTCGATATTCTGGCAGAAATCAATCGTACAGAGAATACCTCTATCATTTTCTCAACCCATTACCTTTCGCAGGAAGAGGAGTTGGCCCATCATTGTCTGCATCTGGAACATGGCAAAATATCCGAATGTGCAACCGACAAAGTCTACCATGCCGAATTGCTTGAGCGCGGTGAAAAGCGCAGTACCTACCGACTGGCCGAGCAGTTGAACATCAGTCTGCCTGCAGCCTCAGTCCCAGTATCACAACATTTCTTTCTGACTATCGATCAGGGGGAAATCAGCATTCTCGAAGAAATAAGTGCTGACCAAACCGGCAACCGGCTTCATGGCAGGGTGACCGGTACCGTGGAAGAGAAGGGTTTGATCAGGCTGCAGGTGGATGCGGGGATTAGCTTCAACTTCAGCATATCTTCCGAGATGTACCGAGCCAGACCGGTCCTGGTCGGCGAATCTGTGACGTTGTGGATTCCCGACGAGGCTGTGCGTTGTATCCCGGACACTGTCTGAGAGTTGCCTGAAACGACTTTGTGTTGTCGTTCCCCGTTAATTTCTCATGGTGGCCTGCAGGCGTTTGGGAAAGAGGAGGAGATCGAGGGCGTCGTGGATGGTGGAGCAGAGAAGGTCGGCTGCTAGAACGATGGCACTGCAGGCCCCTTCCGGCCCGATAATACCAATTCCCAGAGCGGCATGCTGCAGCATCAGCCTGTCATTTTTGCCGTTGCCGATGGCAATGGTCTTGTGCGCCTCCAGATCTGAGAGAACGCGTAATTTGGCACGATCTTGATCATGATCGGCAATGACCGTGAGATTGCAGGGCAGACCAGCGATTTTTTCGGCCACTGTGCCATGGGTATCGGCGGTAAGAATATTGATCTGCATATTTTCGGCCAGTCTGATAAGACGTTCCCGCACGCCGCTGCAAACCTCGCCATCCAATGCGATTGTTCCATTATAATCAAGGATAAGGTGGGCAATCTCAAGAGAAAGGCCGCCCGGGATGTCTATTTTCAGCATAGAAATGGTTCCTCCAGCTTTTTGGGTTTCATCTGTTGCAGGCTGTTCGGCTGGTTTTCGCTTAAATCCTACCGGTCATCAGCATGGCGGCGACAACCAGAGCGAGTATCACCCGATAGTAACCGAAAATTGCCAGGCCATGCCTGTTCAGGTAGGCGACCATCCATTTGATGGCAACGATCGCCGACAGAAAGGCGAAGATCAGGCCGACAATCAGGGCCTGGGGAGTAAACGTCTCAAGCATCTGCTGTCCATGCTTGAGGGTGTCGTAGGCCGTGGCTGCCCCCAGGGTCAGAACTCCAAGCAGAAAACTGAACTCAACGGCAGCCGGCAGGCTCATTCCTGCCACAATCCCTCCGACGATAGTGATCAGACTGCGGCTGACCCCCGGCCACATGGCGATGCACTGGGCGATGCCGATGACAAGCGACATTTTCCAGGTCAGTTCTTCAAGCGAGACACCCGTTGTACTCCTCGATCCGGTTTGTCTCTGCTTCCACCAGTAGACGGCGAGGATCATCACTCCTCCGACGAACCATGCGATGACGACAGGCCAGGGGCCGAACAGCCAGGCCTTGATTGTCGTATTGAACAGTAGGCCGATCACCGCTGCTGGCAGAAAACCGATTACGACATTGATGCATAACCGCAGGCCGATCGGGCTTCGACCCAGAAGTCCAAGCATCATCTGGGTTACCCGCCGAAAGTAGAGACCCAGCACGGCGATTATTGCGCCTGCCTGGATACAGATGGTGTAGGCATCAGTGGCGTCCCGCGTCTGCTGTGCTTCCTGTGAGGACGAAAAGGTGCCTCCGCCTATCCCCATGATGCGTTCAGCGAGGAGAAGATGGCCGGTGGAGCTTACCGGAAGATATTCGGTAAGGCCTTCGACAACGCCGAGGATAGCAGCCTGGCCAATGGTCATGGCCTGCTGCGGCGGCGTAGTTGTATCTACCTCCGGGGATGCGGCGAAGGCGGATGCAAGCATGCAGAATATACTGAGGAGTACCACAGACAGGCAAAAGCGTTTGGGGGTTTGGCAGGAGTAAGGCATGTTCTGGTCGATGAAGTCAAAAAAAAATATGTGCAAGTATCTGTAGATGCAGCATGCGGGCAAGGCTTGACCCTACCACGAAAGACTTCTTCGGGGCAAGAATCTTCTCCTTGCCGGGAGTCCGCGAGACTGGGTTTACCCCTCCTGTTTATCTTCGGCCGACAGCCCGCTCCAGTCTCGCCAGGGCGATTCTGTAGCCATAAAGGGCTCTAAAACTGTTGCTTTCTGCCTGAATGAGCAGAGTCCTTGAGTCAAGGACGTCCGTAGATGTAGCCACCTGGTTCTGATACTGCAGTTCTGTGATCCGCCAATTCTCTTTGGCTTGGACGAGTCCCTGTCTGGCTGTACCGATATTGGTCTCGGCAACACGGAGATCGAGAAAGGCACGCTTGACCTCAAGCCGGATCTGATCTTCCATGGCCCTCACCCTTTCGGCCAGGGCTTTTTTCTCCGATTGCTGTTTGGCAACCGCGGCGCTGGTCTTGCCCCAATCATAAAAATCCCATTGTGCCGTCAAAACGAGTGCGGCATTGCGCTCATTGGTATAGGAGTTGATTTCCGCCCCCAGGTCATTGCCATTCTGCTCGTATTTCCCCACCAGTGCGACCGTTGGATAAGCAGTGCTGCCGGCCAGCTTGATACTGTTGTCATACTGAGAAAGCCCAAGTCGGTAGCTTTTCAGGACCGGATTGTTCGATAGTGCTTCGCCTGTCAGTTCAGTCAGCAGCAGTGGTGCCGGTTCAATGGAGTTGATGTCTTCCAGAAGGTCACTTTGGGGAATCTCGATTCCAAGTATAGTAGCAAGACGGGAACGGGCAATATCGATATCGGCGGTTGCCCTTTCTTTGTCCTGCCTGGCCTGAGCCAGCGCCACCTCCGCCTTGAGGAGGTCGTTGCGGGAAATGAGGCCCTGGTCGTAAAAGCCCTGGGCGGTTTTCAGATGAGCGGTGAGTGCCGCGGTGTTTTCCTCTGCCACCTGCCCGAGGCGTTGACTGAAAAGTGTTTCAAACCAGGCGATCCTGAGGTCCTGACTGACGTATATGGCCACCCGTTCGCTTTCAATCTCCTGGATTTCAGCGGCAATTTCGGCCATCTTCTTTTTGCTGGTGAGGGCAAAGCCGGTGAAGAGAGGCTGGGTCAGGGACACATCCCAGTGGTGGGCGTTTTCATCGCCGATAAAACGTTCCAAGCCATTGACTCTTTGGAAGGGCTGCTCTGCGAGCCGCGTATAGCTGTAAAGGGTCGAAGCCTTCGGCAAAAAATCAGCCTGCGCCCCCTTGATATCGGCAAGGGCCCCTTCTCGCTTAGCCTTGGCTTCCTCGATCGACGGATTGTTCTGCAGGGCAATGTTGATGGCCTCGACCAGGGTGATGGTCCTGGGCGCGGTGCCTTGGCTCAAGGCAGGGCCAGGCAGACAGAGAATCAGCAGGAGCAGAAAAGAGATGGATCTGGTCATAGTGAACTCGCAATGTGATGTTTTCATGACAGTGTTTTTTTGAATCGTGCTGCCGCAACGATGAGAAAGGTCAGGGAGAGCCCGGCTTGGGCTGTGATCGCCGGCCAAAGAACCGCCAGTCCGACATCCTTCATGACAATGCCGCGCAGAATTTCGAGATACCACCGCATCGGATTAAAGAGGGTGGCATAGCGGACCGGATCGGGCATGTTGTTCAGCGGAAACATGAAACCGCTGAGCATAACCGAAGGCATGAGCACCAGAAAGCTGGTAAGAAGGGCCTGCTGCTGGGTCGAGGCGCTGCCGCTGATGATCAGGGCGAGACCCATGTTGCCGACCAGATATATACCGGTTACGGCATAGAGGAAGGGCAGACTGCCGCGGACATGGACATCAAAAACGACAAAGGCCACGCAGAGCATGATGGTCATCGAGATATAACCGGTAATCATATAAGGGATGGTTTTGCCGAGGATAAATTCAAGACTGCGAATCGGTGTCACCATTACCTGTTCGATCGTGCCGATTTCTTTTTCCCGGACGATGCCGATGCTGGTCAGCATGAGGCTGAAGATGAAGAGCATGGTGGCGATCAGCGAGGGCACATAATAGAAGCGGCTTTCCTGATTGGGGTTGAACCAGGCCCGGCTGACCGTCTCGATCTGCACCGGCTTTGTGGTGATGCCCTTGCGGGCTAGGCGGTCCATCTGGCGGGCATCACTGTACTCGCTGACGATCATGCCGGCGTAGCCGAGGGCGATGGCGGTGCTGTTGCTGTCGGTGCCGTCGGTGATGAGCTGGAAGGTGGCTGTTCGTTCAGAATGAATATCTTTGCCGAAACCTGAGGGAATTTGCAGCACGGCGCGGACATCGCCGCGATCAAGGACTCCGCTCAGTTCACGGTCAGACTGGAGATATGAGGAGATGCGGAAATAGTTGCCCGCCGTAAAACTTTCGATCAGTTCTCTCGAGGCCGGCGTCTTGTCCATGTCGAGCACGGCGGTACGGATGTTCATGACATCAGTGGTCAGGGCGAAGGCCATGATGGTCATCTGAATCACCGGCACGCCAAAGATGACCACCCGCATCCGCGGGTCGCGCAGCATCTGCAGGAACTCCTTGATGAGCATTCTCTGAATACGTCGCAGCATAGCTCACTCCAACTTGAATTTGAACGCGCGGTTTGCCCGGATGATCATGAAGAGCGAATAGATGCCGAGAAAGAGGGCGTCCGCCCAGAGTATTTCCAGGCCTATACCCTTCAGGTAAATGCCGCGCAGGATGGCGATGAAGTAGCGGGCCGGGACGATGTAGGTGATGAGCTGCAGCGGCAGCGGCATGTTTTCGATGGCGAAGACAAAGCCGCTGAGCAGCAGCGTCGGCAGAAAGCCGGCGACGATGGCGATCTGGTTGGCCAGGACCTGGGACTTCAGGGTGATGCTCAGCGTCATACCGAAAAACAGGGCGCCGATCAGAAACAGGGCGGACATGGCAAAGAGCAGCAGGGTGCTGCCGACGATCGGTACGGCGAAGATATATTTGCCCATCAAGACGGCCATTACCACGTCGGTCATGCCGATGACGAAATAAGGCACGACCTTGCCGAAGATCAGTTCGGGGGCCCGCAGTGGGGTGCTGATAAGCTGCTCCATGGTGCCGGTCTCCCACTCCCTGGCAATGGTGGTGCTGGTCAGCATGGCCGCCACAACAATCATGACGAGGGCGATGATGCCCGGGATGAGCACGTTCTGGCTGCGCAGGTCCGGGTTGTACCAGGAGCGCTCTTTCATTTCCACCGGCGGTTTGAGTTCTCCCCGTCCCTTGAGTTGCATCTGTTCGGCGGCCACCGTACGGGCAAAAAGACCAGCTACCGCCGCTGCATAGTTCATTGACAGCCTTGAGGTGTTGGCATCGCTGCCGTCGCCGATGATCTGGATTTTCACCGGCTTTGCGGCCTGCACTTTGTTTGCGAAGTCGGCAGGGATGACAAGAGCGATCATCGCCCGGCCGCTGTCGAGTTCTTTCTGCAGGCCGGTAAAGGAGTCGTAATATCCTCTGATCGAAAATGAGGGGGAGTTCTGAAAGAGACTGAGGAGCTCTCGACTGGTGCTGGTTTTGGACTGGTCCCAGACAACGGTCGGAACCTGGCGCAGGTCAAGGGTCAATGCATAGCCGTAGAGCAGGATGAGGATCAGCGGGATGGCCAGGGCCAGAGTCAGGCTCCGCCAATCCCGTATCAGGTGGAGAGTCTCTTTGCGGGCCACGGCGGCCAATCGCCTGAGGTTCATGGCCGGTCTCCGGGCTGGTCAGCGGAGAGATTCCGGCGGTCGACTTCCTCTATCAGGGAGACAAAGACATCCTCCATGCTTGGCAAAATAGTGGCCAGAGTTGCTTCTGCAATGGAATTTTCCTGCAGGAAACGGTTGATTTCTTTTCTGGCAGCCTCGGCATCGGCTGTGACAATATGCAATCCCGAGCCGAAAAGGGCGGCATCCCGTACTCCGGGCAGCAACCGCAATGGTTCAGCCAGGGCCTGCGGGTCAGGGCAGCGCAGGTCGATGATCTCATCCTGCATCGAACGGGTCTTGAGTTCGAGGGGCGATCCGGCGGCGATCATCTTGCCGCCGTAGATCAGGGCAATCCGGTCGCAGTATTCAGCCTCTTCCATGTAGTGAGTTGTGACGAAGACGGTAATACCCTGGTCAGCCATGCTGTAGATGAGGTCCCAGAAGCGCCTCCGGCTCAGGGGGTCGACACCGCTGGTCGGTTCATCTAGAAAAACGATCGGTGGTTCATGGAGAATGGCACAGGCCAGGGCCAGGCGCTGCTTCCAGCCGCCGCTCAATACAGCGGTGAGACTCTTGCGGTGTTCGGTCAGTCCGGCCATCTCTACGGCCCAGTCCCGGCGAAGATCCAGACGATTGCCGGAGAGTCCGTAGATGCCGCCGTAAAAATCAATGTTCTCCTCAACCGTCAGATCTTCGTAAAGAGAGAATTTCTGGCTCATATAACCGATGCGAAGTTTTATTTCCTCGGTCTCGGTTCTGATATTGAAACCGGCGACAGTGCCATTGCCGGAACTTGGCCGCAGCAATCCGCAGAGCATGCGGATGGTCGTGCTTTTACCGGCGCCGTTTGGTCCGAGAAAGCCGAAAATCTGTCCCCGCTGCACCTGAAACGACATATCGTCAACCGCGATAAAACTGTCGAAGCGCCGGGTCAGGTGTTGAACCTCAACGGCAATTTCCCTGGAAGCCGTGGCGGCATGAGATGCGAAAGCCTGCTTTTGTTGCCGTAGCGGTTTCCTTGTTGGGTGGCTGCCGTCATGCCCGAGGACACTGACGAACACATCCTCAAGGGTTGGGGGTGCTTCCTGGATCTGATTGACGGGATACCCGGCCTCCTGAATTACCTGCCGGGCAAGTTTTTCAGTCTCCTCAATGTCGCGGCAGACGAGGTGGACAGTATCTCCGAAGACATTAGCGCTGATTGTGGAGAGTCGGCCCTGCAGGATTGCAAGGATCTTTCGGGCTTCATTGCTTCGTATGGTCAATATCCTGCCCTGCATCAACCGTTTGATTTCTTCCGGGGTACCGACTGCGATGATCCTGCCCTGGTTGATAAGGCCGACCCGGTCGCAACGTTCAGCCTCATCGAGATATGCGGTGGTAAGAAGTATTGACACCCGGTCCTGCCGGAGTCTGTGCAAAATCCGCCAAAAATCACGTCGACTCAAAGGGTCGACGCCATTCGTCGGTTCGTCGAGCAACAGGACTTTCGGGGTATGGATGAGGGCGCAGGCGAGCTGCAGCTTCTGCTTCATGCCTCCGGAGAGGTCGCCTGCCCGGCGATTGACGAAGGGGCGCATATGACTGAAATCGAGGAGTTCTTCGATCCTGGCCTTACGGCCTTTTTGAGTCACACCGTAGAGATCGGCGTAGAAATCTATATTCTCCTGGACGGTAAGGTCCCTGTACAGGCCAAACTGCTGGCTCATATAGGCCAGATGCTCCTTGACCTTGGCTGCTTCGCGGCTGACATCGCAGCCGGCTATCCTGGCCGACCCCGAGCTGGGGTCCATGATTGAGGCCAGCATCCGCAGGCTTGTCGATTTACCGGCACCGTCTGGTCCGACCAGGCCGAAAATCTCTCCTGGATAGACCTGCAGAGTCAGGCGGTCGACGGCCTTCACCTCGCCGAAGGTCTTGCTCAGCCCGTCTGCTTCTATCGCCGGCAGGTTTTCGGGTGTTGTGGTGTTCGGCTGCATATTGTCTGTATTGAAAAGAGCGGCCCTTGTTTTAACGGGCTGTGAGATTGATGACTGCATCTGCCGGCATGCCAGGCTTCAGTTCGTTTTCCTGGTTTTGTAGATCAATCTTGATCCTGTACATCAGTTTTACCCGTTCTTCGAAGGTCTGCACCGATTTTGGGGTAAATTCGGCCTGACTGCTGATGAAGGTGATCGTGCCGGCATAGACTTTGCCTGGGAAAGAATCCGAACTGACCGAGACCTTCTGCTGCAAATGTATCCGGCCCAAATCTGTTTCGTTGATATAGGCCCGCAACCAGGGCCGGGCGACATCTGCCACGGTGATGACGGGTGTCGCTGGATTGAGGTATTCTCCAACCTCGGCCGAGTTGCTGAGCACCACTCCGTCGAGTGGAGAGGTGATTTCGGTATTCCTGAGCTGCTGCTTGGCCTGGTTCAAGGCTTCTTCCGCCGCCTTGGCTTTTGCCCGGGCCTGATCGAGCAACTCCTGTCTTGGTCCGATCGTGCGCAGGTCGAGCTGCTCCTTTGCAAGCTTTATGCGGGAGAGGGCTTCATCCCTGGCGTTTTTGGCGGTCTCAAACTGGGTTGTATAGGTTTCAAATACCCTCTTGCTGACCCCGCCCTCTCTGTACAGGACAGTGTAACGTGCCACATCCGCTTGTGCCTGATCCAGCCTGACTGCGGCTGACTTCTCTGCCGCCACGGCCTTGTCAAGTTCTGCCCGTGCTGTCTCGATCTCCTGACTGCGGCTGCCCGCTTGCAGTTCTGCCAGTACCGCCCGGGCGTAGGCCAGGTTGGCCTCGGCCTGGGCCACCGCTATCTTCTGGTCGGTCTTCTCGAGTCGTGCCAGGGGTTGGCCGATGCGAACCGGGTCGCCTTCATCTACCAGTCGTTCCTCGAGCCTGCCGGGAATCTTGAAGCTCATCTGGGCCTCGGTCACTTCAATGTTGCCAGAGAGCCTCAGTACCGAGTCATCCTGGGAATTGGTGAAATGGTCATAGAGATAGAATCCTATGCCGAGCACAAAAAGAAGGGGAAGGATAATCTGCAACCGTTTTTTCATTGAGTCCTCTGCAAGGGAAACGGGATGGATGATTAATGCGGCAATGGCGTGTTGTCGACAGTATGCGTTGTCTCTAAACGGATTCTCTCTATGCCACCCAGCGAAAACAGCCAGACAAATTCCGCCAGACGGTCGAGGTTGTCCTCGATCGGGCTGTCCTCCACGGCGATTTTGGTGATGACCGGCCCTGCCAGGGCATAATAGATGCACTGGCCGATGATGCTGATAGCGCAGGGCAGCAGGTATCGAGGGCCAATGTCCTTACCCATCATGGCGACAAGAATGGACACCAGCCTGTCTTTATGAGGCTTGATATATTTGTCGAGGATCCTTTCGAATGCCGGTGTCGGCTCGAGCAACTCCCGGGCGATCAATCGCCCCTGGCCGGAAAGTCCGCCCCAGCCATCCCGGCTCAGGAGTCTATAAAACATGCCTTTGATAAAAGCCCGGAGTTGCTGTTCCGGTGGTGCCGATTCCTCTATTCCAAGCTTTGAGGGAAATCTGGTGAAACCCTGATGAAAGACATTTTCGAGCACTGCCGCATAGAGGCCTTCCTTTCCTTGAAAGTGGTAGTTGATGGCAGCGATATTGGCGTTTGCAGCTTTTGCAATGCCGCGAATCGTGGCAGCCTTGAATCCTTCCCGGCCGAAGATGTCTCCGGCTGCTGCAAGGATCCTTTCTTTCGTGCTCTGTGAACAATCTGTCATATGTTTTCCGATGATAAACATTTGTTTGAAACAAAGGAATAAAACAAATGTTTCAATTCTGCAAGGGAAAATCCACCCCACAACAGTTGTTGTTCTATGAATTATCCGAAAACATTTGTCCTGTTGTGGAAATACAATGAGTTATGGGATGCCCATTGATGTTTGACTGGAAAAGAAGGGCTGATGCAGGTAAGATGTGCTATGACATTGGTTGAAGAAATTATAAAATGCAGGAAAAAGTATCAGGCTGTGTCGATAGAAATTGCCGCAATCGGGGCTGAGCCGAATAAACACAACAAGAGGGGAATTGTATGAAAAGACTGCTGCTCCTGATCATTGCCGTGATGCTGTCGGGTTGCGCTGCAACTTTGCCGGATAAGACCAATCTTAATCCGGCGCTTGAAGCTCAGCCAACCGGCGTGTATCCGCCGGGTATTGAAATCTATGTCGACAGCCAAGACGATCGTTTCGAAAAACAAGTGGTTACATATTCCATAAAAAATGAAGCCTCAATCATGTTGTTCAATCAGGTATCCCCCCAGATCATGCTGGCTGAGCGTCTAGCGGATGGCTTCAGTCAGCAGGGATTGACTCGCGTTGGCCGGGCGGATATTACCGTGTCGATAGCGATCGAGGAACTGATGGTTACGGTGACAAAAACCAAGAGCGGCCTTCTGTATAATTCAGATGCCAAAACCAGGATCAAGCTGAAAGTGAATAACAATGGGACTGTGCTGACCAAGGATTACAAGCGCGAAATCAGCAAGGAAAGAGCAACAAAACCAGATATTCCGGACCTTGAGGCCATGCTCAATGAACAACTTGCTGACGTGATAGAGAAAATTCTCGGTGATGGCCAGGTGCGTGAGGCCATTCGGGGGAAGAAATAGGTTGTAATTGCCGATGTATCAGGCATCGATCCGCTACGGGATCGATGCCCCGCAAGCTCTCCCCATAATGGAGACTGCCAGTCTCGAGGAGAGGCTTTTTACAGGAGTTTGCGCACTGCCGATGAAGTGGTGATTTCTCCGTGTCCGCTGTATGCCTCATGGTTTTTTTCTATATCCGGTAGCTTGTAAAGATAATTGACCATGAGCCCCGCCGATTGCTGCAGGCCTTTTTCTGAGAGGTCGGCAGCCCAGTTAATCTGCTCAATTCGTGCGCCGTTGGAGAGGTGAAAATGAGCGACCCGGTCGCTGGCCTGTTTGCCCCGTTTGGCCGTTACCAGATAACGGGCCCCGAGCCGCAGGAGACCTGGCTGGAAGAGTGATCTGGCCTCTTCTTCATGCGTCCCGTTTTTACTCCGGAGCATCTCCAGCAATCCAGGTTGATCGGGAATCGGATTTTTTATGAGGTCAAGAACCAATCTTTCCCGCTCACTGAGTTGCAGTTCGTCTGCCTCGTTCTGCAACCATTTCATAAAACCGGGTATGGGCGAGAGGGTGGAGAAGGTCTTCAGGTTCGGCAACTTGGCCGTCAGGGCGGAGACCACCCGTTTAATCAGGAAATTTCCGAAACTCACACCGGCCAGGCCGGTCTGGCAGTTCGAAATCGAATAAAAGATTGCCGTGTCGGCTTTTTTGGGATTGCCAACCGGCGCCTTTTCGTCAAGGAGCTCATGGATGCTGGTCGAAATGCCGTTGACCAGTGCGACCTCGACAAAGATAAGCGGTTCGTCGGGCATGCGTGGATGGAAAAAGGCGAAACAGCAGCGGTCGTCTCCCAGGCGGTTTTTCAGATCATCCCAGGAACGGATGGCATGGACCGCCTCGTACTCGATGAGTTTTTCCAGCAGAGCGGCGGGGGTTTTCCAGGTAATCTGCTGCAAATCAAGAAAGCCGATGTCAAACCAGGATGCCAGCAGGCCATAGACGTCTTGATCGAGAGCCTTGAGCTCCGGATCTTTCTGGGCCCAGCCCATCAGTTCCGAGCGCAGGTCGACCAGGAATTTCACCCCTTCCTGGAGCTCGTTGAATTGGCGAAGAAGCCGGGTGCGGGGAGGTTCGAGCAGTTGACGCAAGCGCGATGTTGCCTTCCGGTTCTGCTCCGGGGCATCGCTCGTACGTCGATCCTCAATGGCCTTTTCTATGGCCTCGTTGTCCACATCATATTCTCTTGCCAGCAATTCGAGAAACCGCCTTCTGCCCAAAGGGCTGAGGACGAGATAGGCTTCCCCGAGCTCGGCGGCGCGGGATCGGGCGGACATCTCTCCGCCTCTGGCCTCCAGGCAGGCGTTGATCTTGTTTCGCAGTTTCTGGACATCACTCTCCGGCAATTCCGGATCAACAACATTCTTGAGCTTGCCTGAATCACCCAGGGGCCAAATCTTGCGAATCCGCCGCAGCGTCCAGTCCCAAAGGGGTTGATCTGAGTTGTTCATGATAACCTTCCTGTTGTCTGAGCTCCTGAGAAGAGAATTGTCGGGCGCCGGACCCATTCTCATAATCCTTTCGTAACTATGCCATGGAGCGCAACTTTTCGGGAGGATTTTCTGATTAACCGAGGAAAATGAAATATTTTCTTAAGGCATAATTTATCAGAACGGCTGAAACGATATTAGCGACGAAGGCATAGGTGGTCAGCAGTCCGAAGCGTTTGATGAGAACTCCCATGAGGATGGTGCCTATCATGGTGCTGATCCCTGATACCAGATAAAAGAGCAGTATTTCCAGGGCCAGGGAATGTCGGCCGCGCTCGAATACCCAGAGGATGTTCGTGATATAGGCGACCATGTTCGAGAAGCAGAAGGCGATGATGTTGCCGATCATCGAATTCCGTGCCCGGCTGTAGTCGTTCACTTCACGGATCTTCAGCCGGAAGAAGCGAACGGCATGGTCGTTTGATCCCAGCGAGGGAAAGATCTTCCAGGCAACACAATGAAATATGGTGATGTGGGCAATGGTGGCAATGCCGCCGGCGATTGCGTATTTAATAAACTGGATCAGGGCGGCATATTCGGTGGACATGTTCTTTCCTCGTGTCTGGCGTGGAGAGTTGAAGACCTTCTGAAGTTGCAAGAGTGCCTCCTTTTGTACCGGAATCCATGGACACCTGCCAGAGAAAAAATGCGATTGTGATATTCCTCCGGCCAGAGCGATCATTCTCTACCTTCTGAGAGTGTTTGCCGAAAAATATGTGAGGGCCCGCTGTCTTCGCCTCGCCGCGAATCTGTTGACTTTCTGGCCGGTATTGACAATAATGTCGGTCCGGCCACGCCCTCTTTCAGTCAGACGCTGAGGGGCCGTTGCCATTCAGAAAATCGATGAGTTGGAGGGAAGAAATATGTCATTGCTTGTCCCTGTCTCCTGGGGGGAACTCCTGGACAAAATCACCATCCTGCAGATCAAGAGCGAGCGCATACATGAGACCCGGAAGCTGAAAAATATTTCCCATGAACTTGGACTCCTGGTCACCATCCGGGATCGTGAGATCAGCAATCCGCCAGGATTAATGGATGTGGTTGCCGATTTGCGAAGGGCGAATGAGCGTTTGTGGGAGATCGAGGATGCCATAAGGCTGTGTGAAAAAGAGCAGGATTTCGGGCGAAGATTCATCGAACTGGCCAGGAGTGTCTATATGACCAATGACCTGCGGGCCGGATTGAAATACCAGATCAATGAGCTGCTCGGCTCGCAGGTGATTGAAGAAAAATCCTACGAATCCTATACTGCACTCGATTGATGCGGACCATGGAGCGAATTCTTGTCGTCAAGCTGAGCGCCCTCGGGGACATCATGCAGGCGGAGGGCGCGATACATGATATTCGCCGGCATCATCCCCGGGCTGAGATCACCGTTTTAACGACGCCGTCCTATCGGACCTTGATGGAGCGCTGTCCTTGGGCTGACAGGGTTTTCATCGATCCGCGCGATTCCCGCTTCCGGCTCGATAGAATGTTTTCCCTTCGGCAACGGCTACGGGCGGAATGCTTCGACCTGGTCTACGATCTGCAGCAGGTGGGCCGTACGGATTTCTATTACCGCTGGTTTTTTCGGGGAACCCCGTGGGTTGGCGGGGCTCCTGGCTGTTCTTATCACTGCAGGAGGCCGACCGATCGCAGCGCCGCCGATCATTTCGCCATCTGCCTGCAACTGGCGGGTGTGCCTGTGGTACACACCCTGCGCTGCGATGTCTCCTGGATGGCTGATGATGTTGGCGATATTCTTCAGCAGGCAGGCCTTGATCGCCGTCCGTATATAGTCCTCATTCCGGGCGGCTCAGCTGAACATCCTGAAAAACGCTGGCCCTATTTCGGCGAACTGGCTGAAGGGTTGCTGGCTCAGGGATTGCGCCTGGTGACGGTTCCCGGTCCAGATGAAATGGAACTCTGCCAGAAGATCAGCTGTGATATGCTGCTGGAGGCGGACGGCAGATATCTGAATATATTCAGACTTGCCGGTGTCTTGAAAAACGCCGCCTTTGTTGTTGGCAACGACACGGGACCGACCCATATCGCCGTACATATGCAGATTCCCGGGCTAGCCCTGTTCAGCGATCACATCCCGGCCGTCTTTTCAGGTATCCAGCACGGTCGGTTCGCCTGGATAGAGCGGGCCAGGTTGGCGGAACTTCCGGTTGCCGCAGTCAGGCAGAAAGTTATGTCCCTTCTTGAAAATACCCGATGATCGATGTTTTCTGCAGAGTCGGCCGAGAGATGTCTCGTGGCATCTTTATAATATCCTCACAAAAAACTCATCCCAGACACATGCCGCCCTGTTATCTCTTGGCATAAAGAAAATTAAGGGAGATACGGGATGGAAAAAGAGAAAGAAGGGCGGGTGCTGAAATTTTTCAACGCAGCGGCCGGTTACATCATCAATGTGTTGATCGTTTATATTATTTTTGTCCTTGCACTGGGACTTTTGAAAGTCCTCTATCCTCTCAACCTGTTGTTTGATCTTCACTTCATTGATCTCGATCTTTCCCGCACAGTGACAGATATCCTGACCTTTCTGGTGATGATCGAGTTGTTCCGCAGTTTCATCGAATACTTGAAGGTCAGACGCATCCGCTTGCACAGCATGATCGACCCGGCGATCATCTTCATCATCAGGGAACTGATCGTCATGCTCTATTCCCATACCTCCCTGACAGGCAGCACGCTTTTGGGTTTTGCCGCTCTCCTGCTTTCGCTCGGTGGAATCAGGACACTGGCGGTACTGTTCAGCCCGGAAGAGGATCGAAGTCCTCGGGGTTGAGCCAAAGAAGTGAAGACTGTTTCACTAGTGCCGCTGGTGTCTGAGAAATGTCCCCTGCTGGTACTCCCTGAATGCGGCGCGGAGTTCCTCCTCGGTATTCATCACAATCGGTCCCTGCCAGGCGATAGGTTCATGCAGCGGTTTTCCAGAAAGAAGGAGAAATCGCACGGATTCGTCGTTTGTCCGGACTGCAATTTCATCACCGGCAGTAAAAAGAAGCAGGCAGCCATTGCCTGATTCATCTGACTCTTCCGGGGAAAAACATGCAGAGCCATCGATCACATAGGCGAGACAGGTATGGTCAGCCGGGATTGGGTGGTTGAGTTGGGCCTTGGGCGGCATGGCAATGTCAAGATACTGTGGATCGATGGAGATATCCTGCACTGGGCCCCTGAGTTCGCCGACCTGACCGCAGAGGATGCGTATCCGGGGCCCATCAGTCAGGATCAGTTCTGGAATCTGACTGCTGGTGATATCGCGATAGCGCGGAGCGCACATCTTCTCGCGGGCCGGCAGGTTGCACCAGAGCTGGAACCCGTGCATGCGTCCGTCCGGGTCGCCTTTTGGCATTTCCTGATGAATGATACCGCTGCCCGCAGTCATCCACTGGACATCGCCTGATGAAATCGTGCCCTTGTTGCCGAGGCTGTCTTCATGCTCGACATCGCCTTTGAGGACATAGGTGATGGTCTCGATTCCCCTGTGCGGGTGCCAGGGAAATCCTTTCAGATACTCCTTGGGTCGATCAGAACGGAAATCGTCGAAGAGCAGGAAGGGATCATACTCGTCTGTATTGTGAAAACCGAAAGCCCGTTTGAGATGGACCCCGGCCCCTTCGAGAGTTGGCTGGCTTGAGGTGATCCTGCGTAGTTTACGGATGGTCATGGGGGAAATCCTCTGTGTTGATGTGTTGCTCAGTTGCTGGCTACGGGCCACTTCCTCGACCATCACGGGCGGGGTGGCCTTCTGTTTGCCGGAATATCTCTGTAGAGATCATCGTACTGCTGGAAACCGTTGAGAATTATTTCTTCATACAGATTGTCCTTATCGATCTTGACGACCTTGAGAAAACGGCAGGGTACGCTGCCCTGCATTGTGCTGTCGACGGTGAGTTCCGCGAGAGGGACCTGTCGGAGCCCTTCGAGCTTTTCCTTTCTGGCGAGTTTGATTGCCAGGTCAATTGCAATCGGTGACAGGCGGCGGACATCCTTGAAAACCGTCATGGTGAGTTCGCCTTCGACAATTGCCTTGCAGCCTGCGGCTGTGGCGTCCTGACCAGATAGAGGTACCTTGCCCGCGAGACCGGCAGTCTTCATGGCCTGCAGGGCGCCGAGAGCTGTGCTGTCGTTTGAGGCTATCACGGCATCGATCCTGTTGTCCTGGGAGTTCAGAATGTCCTGCATGATTGCGGCAGCCTTTGCCTGCGCCCAGTTGTTTACCCAGTGGTCGGCAACGATTCTGATCTTATCCTGGTCAATCAGGGGCTGAATGATCTCCATCTGGCCTTTGCGCAACAGGACGGCATTATTGTCAGTCGGACTGCCTCCAAGCAGGACGAAATTGCCTCTGTTAACCCTGTCGACAATGGCACGGGCCTGGATTCGTCCTACTTCTATGTTGTCAAAGGAGATATAGGCCGCGAGCTTGTCGGACTTTATAAGGCGGTCATAGGAAATGCAGGGAATACCCTCCTCTGCGGCTTTGGCAACTGCTACCGCCGCAGTTGCACCGTCTTCGGCGATAATGATGACCACATCGGCACCCTGATCGACCATATTGGCTATCTGGGCGTTCTGCAGACTGGTGTCATGATTGGCGACTTGAGATATCAATTCAGCGCCATGTTCATTTGCCAACCTGCGCATGATGGCTTCTTCGATCGGCCAGCGTTCGATCTCGATGTCGGAGAGGGACAGGCCAATTTTGATCTTGTCCGCGGCATTACAGGGGAATGAATACATCGTCATTACATACAGCACAACAGCAGAAAAACAGACGAACCTTTTCATGTGTCCTCCTTGTCAGTCCGAGAGTTGATCTGAAAAACGACGGGGAGGTGGAAGGATTCCAAAGGTTTGAATCGTTCAGATTCCTGCTGTCCATGTCCGGGCAACAGAAAAACCGACTCGAGCTGAATTTCTGCTATTTTACCAGATCAAAATCGATAATGGAAATTCTGATCTGTAACGCTTCGTTATATCCTATGTATCCTCTATTAAATGCAATACTAAGGGCTCTTAGGGATGGCGGGACAGGCATAAATCTAAGATGAGGAGAATTGCAGCGGAGGCTCTTCGATATCTTCATAATTTTCAGCTCTGAACGGTGGGGTGCAGATGGCGAGAAAGAGCAGGTTTGCCCGGCCGGTATTGCTGATGCGCTGGCGGCATCCGGCTGGAATCAATATCACGTCGCCGGGGAGAACTTCCTGGGCAGGAAGCTGGCCGACCTCGACCAAGCCGCGCCCTTCGAGGATGACATACCGCTCTATGGTTCCGGTCAGGCGATGCCAGCGTGTAATCATTCCAGGCTCCAGTCGTGCTCGTGCGATCGAAAGATGCGGGTCGTCTCCGGCCTGCAGGAGTTCGATGATATGGCAGCCTTCGGTAATGAAAAACTCCGTATTTGCCTCTATCCGCTTAATTTGTTCCTTCATTTGCGTACCTCCTCGATCAGGCCGGGGATGCCCAGACTCTGTATGCGCAGGGCATTTTTACCCTCTTCGTAGGCCAGCAAGTGGCCTTCTTTTTCGTGGATTCGGAAGGCCAGAGAATAGGAGAGGACCCGGATAGGGTAGTCCCGGGGAAGCTGCTGCAGATAGGGCTGGATAGTGATGAAGTCCGTCGCCCCGTACTGTTGCATGATAAAGCGCAGACCGCCGTTTTTGGGTCCGATGTTGTACGCCAGCAGGCCAAGAAAAAGATCTTCCTTCATTTCGGCCAGATAGTGTTTCAGGGTAGCTGCCCCGAGAAAGGAGTTATAGCGGGGATCAGTCAATAGACGTCCATCCGGGGGAAAGAATCTTTCGGCAGCCGCTGTCACGGTTACCGGTACCCTGGTAATCTGGAAGAGGCCATTGCCGCCGTCGATGCTCTCTCTGGGCAGGAAGGAGGATTCCGTGGCGGCCAATCCCTGCAGCAGGTTGGCATCGATGCCGAAGGCTGCGGCTGCCTCGTCGATTACAGCACGGTAGGTTCCGGCCCGATCGATCATTTTCTGCAGTTCAGCGGTATTCAGGCGGCGATAGGCGGCGTAGACCTGGTGGGCGAGGGTTACCCGACTGGCCTCCTCTTTGCCGCCGACCAAAGTACGGTAATAGCCGAAGGCCTGGGTAAAGCGGTCCTGCGTAGCGAAAAAGCCGGCCAGTAGAGCCATGCCGAGGGCGATTGCAGGGGGAATATTGGCAGAATAGTTCTTCAACCATGCACGAAACCGACGCCAGCCGAGCAGCAGGATGGCTGTAAGCACAATGAGTCCGAGGATGCCGCTGGCGAAGGGGAGGAGGCTGCTGAAGAAATGGGTGCCGGAGAAGCGGTTGGCGGCGTAGCCAAGTAGAACGATGATTGCCGCCACTCCGCTGAAAATCAGGCCAAGGATCTCAAGGCTGAACCGCAGTGCCTCGTGGCGAAGATTTATCGGCGGTTTTTTCTTTTTCTTTCTCGTCTTTTTTTTACCGGCAGATTTCGGTCTTGCCGGTTGTTTGGCGGTATTCTGCTGCTTTTCCGGGGGGCTTTGCGGCGGAGGTGTCGAGGTCATTCGTCAGGGGGCGATATCCTGTACACGTGCCGCCTGCTCTGCAAGAGGAGGATGTGCAGGTTGGTGAAATATGGATGAGAGAAATCCGCCGACAATGGCGTTATCTGGGACCTTAATCGACGGCAGTATGAGGGTCAATTCCAATCTTCTCTCACCCATGATGGCAGGTGCCGGTTAACCGTGCAGGGGGTGATCAAGGGCCTTGAGCGAGGTCTCGAGCATGATCTCCGCCAGCGTGGGGTGGGCGTGGATAGTCTCGGCCAGATCATGCACAGTGGCCCCCAACTTCATGGCCAGGGTGGCCTCGGCAATCAGGTCAGTGGCATGTGGCCCGGCAATGTGAACCCCGAGAATCCTGCCGGTTTCTTTCTCCGAGACTATCTTGGCCTGCCCGGCGATCTCACCGAGGATCTGGGCCTTGCCGAGGGTACGAAAGAGAACGGTGTCGGCTCTGACTCCTGCATCCCGGGACTTGGCTTCATTTTCCGAGAGGCCGACCGTGCCTATTTCGGGTGTGGTGAAAATAGCTGACGGTACAATGTCGTAGCGCATTTCCCTCTGATCGCCCATACAGTTTGCTGCGGCTATTTCGCCTTCCGTCGAGGCCACATGGGCCAGCATGATTTTGGCAGGCCCAAGGATATCACCGATGGCATAGACATTTTCATTGCTGGTCTGCAGGCGGGAATTTGTTTTGACCCAACCTTTCTTGTCACATTCCACTCCGATTGTCTCAAGACCGATCCCCGAGTTGTTGGCCGTTCGACCAATGCAGACAAGCAGTTTTTCGCAGGATTCCTGCTGGGGGACGCTCTCTTTTCCGGCCGCCGGTCTGAACGTGCCAATGGAAAGTTCCACCCTGCCGTTTTCTACTCGGGCTGACTGAACAGTGCTGCCGGTCAGAATCCGGATTTTTTTCTTTTTCATCTCCCGCAGTAACAGTTTGCTGCATTCCTCGTCAACCGATGGCAGGGGCAGAAGGCGATCCATGGCCTCGACCAGCGTCACGCGGCTGCCAAGACCTTGAAAAATGCAGGCCAGTTCGCAGCCGATTACTCCACCTCCGACAATTGCAAGTGACTCAGGGATCGTCTGGAGTGAAAAGATGTCGTTGCTGGAGAGAATGTTGACGCCGTCGAAAGAAAGGGCGGGGATGTCGGCTGGGCGACTGCCGGTTGCGAGGATAAGGCGATCCCAGGCTATGACGGTCTCCTGACCGCTGCTGTTTCTGATACTGAGGGAATGATTACCTGTGATTACGCCGGTGCCAAAGTGCAGGGTAACGCCATTTTTCTGCAGCAGTCCGTGGATGCCGCCAGCCTGGATGGCGATGATCCGCTCTTTTCGTTCGATCAAGGCAGGCATGTTGCACCGGGCCTCGGTATTGGCGGTTATGGCGAACTCTTCAGCATGACGCAGAGTCTCAAGGCTGTCCGCTGTCTGCTTGAAGATTTTTGAGGGGATGCAGCCCCAGTTCAGGCAGGCGCCGCCGAGCCGCTCTTTTTCAATCAGAGTGACGTCAGCACCCATCTGGGCGAGGCGAATGGCAGCCACATAGCCGCCCGGTCCAGCCCCGAGGATGGCGATTTTCTTGTTCATTTTTTGATCTCCCGGATTATGGGCGGTGTTTGTTTCGATAAAAAATAAATTAAAAATTGACGATATGATCTAAAAAATCTGAAAATGTTGACAGTATCATCAGTATAGCGTATCGTTTTTCAATAAAGCAACATATATTGCAAAGCAGGAAGGTGGAATGAAGATCGATGAAATTAATATAGCCATTATCAATCATCTCAAGGATGGACGGGCACCCTTTAAAAAGATCGCCGACGATCTGTCATTGTCCGAGGGAACGGTCAGGGCCCGGGTGAAAAAACTCCAGGACGAAGGGATTCTCGACATCACCGGCCTGGTAGATCCTGAAGTCATCCCGGATCAGAACGTGGTGATTGTCGGAGTTCGAGTCAAAGACATGCATCTGGTCAAAAAGGGTGAGGAGTTCAGCCGATTGCGCGGGGTCATCTCGGTCTGTGTGGTGACCGGGCGCTATGATCTTATCCTGATGGTCATGCTGAGTCGTGATTTTACCATTTTGGAATTTTACACTGATGAGGTCTCGACCATCGACAACGTCTCGTCGGTCGAGACCTTTGTGGTCTATAAGAGTTTCAATCTCAAGGTACCGTTGACTCTCTGAGCTGTGTGCGGGACATCGCCGGAGAGGAGGCAAAGAGGGAACGGGTGGAGAACAATGGACGAACTGCGAACGACACGGCTGCATGCCTGGCATCTGGAAAATGGGGCCAATATGGCCCGATTCGGCCTTTACGATATGCCGCTTTGGTATCCTGCCGGAGCCAAGGCGGAACATCTCGCCGTCATCGAATCGGCCGGGGTCTTCGATACCAGCCACATGGCAGTTATCGGCCTGCAGGGCGAAGGAGCCAGAGGCCTCTTGCAGTTCTGTTTCACGAAGGATCTTGACCGATGCCTGGGAAAAGAGAAATCGCCTCTGGTTGCCGGCCGTTGTGTGTACGGTGTCTTTCTCCAGCCGGACGGCACTGTCATAGACGATGCCATTGTCTACCAGTTGGGTGGTAATGACTATATGGTCGTCGTCAATGCCGGTATGGGAGGAATCGTCGCCGAACATCTTGATTTGCATAAGGGAAGGGCCTCGCTGACGATCATTGACTATACCGACAAGCTTGGCAAAATGGATATCCAGGGGCCGGTGGCCGCGAAAATCCTAGAAAAGGTTCTCCGTAATGGCGATGAGGTCCTGGCTGGCATGGTCTATTTCTCCTGCCGGGGCGGCTGCGATGGTCTGCAGTCGCCAACTGCTGCAGCGCTGCTCGATGGCACCCCGATACTTGTCTCCAGGACCGGGTATACCGGTGAATTCGGTTTTGAGTTGTTTGTCGCCGGAGAAAATTTCGTCTCGCTTTGGCAGATGGTGCTTGCGGCCGGAGAGGATCTGGGTCTTCTACCTTGTGGTCTTGCCGCCCGCGATTCCCTGCGGGCGGGGGCCGTCCTGCCCCTCTCGCACCAGGATATCGGACCATGGTTGTTCGCCAATAACCCATGGCAGTTTGCCCTGCCCTGGCAGGAGGGGGAACGAGGTTTTTCCAAGGATTTTCTCGGGGCTGCTGCCCTGCTTGCAGCCACTGATGGAGATCATACGCTGCCATTTGCCGGTTTCGATCTGAGAAAAATCACGGTGGGCAAAGACACCTTTGTAACTGATCTTCAAGGTGATACAATAGGCCAGGTACTGACCTGTGCAACCGACATGGCCATCGGCCGGGTTGGTGAAATGATAGTCAGTGCGGCTACTCCGGCAGCAGAGGGCAGGCCGGAGGATTTCAAGCCGCGCGGGCTCAGCTGTGGTTTTGTCAAAGTGCGAAAACCTCAGGCCGTCGGAGAGCTGGTTATGCTGACCGACGGCAAGAGAGAAATCAAGGTTGAGATACGGCAGGATATCCGGCCCCACAGGTCCGCGAGGCGCCCTATAACCGCAATGCTGTAAAGCCAAGGAGAGGACAGAGAGATGAAAGAACTGAGTGAGCTCGATTTCCCGGAAACCGTACGCTACACAGAGGATCATGAATGGGCTGCAGTCGATGGCGACACAGTACGGATCGGGGTGAGTGACTATGCCCAGGATCAACTTGGCGACATCGTTTATGTTGAGATGCCTGAAGTTGGTGATATGTTTGAAAAAGGAGATGAGTTTGGGACCCTTGAATCGGTCAAGGCCGTGTCCGAACTCTACCTGCCGATGGGCGGTGAGGTGGTGGCCGTCAACGATGCCCTGCTGGAAACCCCGGAATCGATCAACCAGGAGCCATACGGTAGCTGGATCATCGAGATACGACCGACTGATCCTGCCGAATATGAGGAACTCATGAATGCTGAAGACTATGTCGATATGCTGAGGGGGTAATCCTATGCGCTATCTGCCGCATACCAACGAAGAAATTGAAGAGATGCTGGCCGTTGTCGGCAAAGACAGCCTGGAAGGGTTGTTCGAGTCCATTCCCAAGGAGTGCCGTTTCGAGGGCGAGATCCCGGTTCCTGCGGCCTTGACGGAGTGGCAGCTTAACGATCAGATGCGGGAAATGGCTGCCTCCAATGCAGTCGGCCCCGATCACACCGTTCTTGTCGGAGGAGGCAGATATTATCATCATGTTCCTGAGACCATTCGATCCCTCACCAGTAGGTCGGAATTTCTGACGGCATATACCCCCTACCAGCCTGAGATGGCCCAGGGCACACTACAGGGCATCTTCGAGTACCAGACCCTGACTGCCAGGCTTCTGGGTATGGATGTGGCCAATGCATCACTCTATGACGGCGGTTCGGCTTTGGCCGAGGCCCTGCTCATGGGCCTGCGGGTCGTCAAGAAGAGCCGCAGGGTGGCGGTGTCTTCAGCGGTGCATCCCCATTATCGCGCCGTTGCCAGGACCTATCTGCAGGCTACCGGTTTCGAACTGGTCGAATTGCCCTGCGGCCCCGATGGCCGGACTGATTTTTCCTCGCTGCAAAGCATGACCGAGCTGGCTGCGGTGGCAGTTCAATCCCCTAATTTTTTCGGCGTCATCGAGAATCTTGAGGCAGCGGGAACGGCCATTCATACCGCCGGGGCCTTGTTCGTCGCGTGTTTCACCGAGCCGCTGGCCTTTGGTCTACTGAAGAATCCCGGTCAGTGCGGCGCCGATATTGCCTGTGGCGAGGGACAGAGTTTTGGCATGGCGCCTTCTTTTGGCGGGGCCTCCCTGGGAATGTTTGCCTGTCGTGAAGAATTTACCCGCAATATGCCGGGGCGTCTGGTCGGTGAAACAGTTGACCTTGAGGGCCGGCGAGGTTTTGTCCTGACGCTGTCCACCCGCGAGCAGCATATCCGCCGCGAAAAGGCGACGTCAAACATCTGTTCCAACCAAGGGATCTGCGCCCTGACCGCAGCGATGTACATGGCTTCACTCGGAGGCAGCGGCATCAGGGAACTGGCCCGTCTGAATTATGACAAGGCCGAATACCTGAAGGCGGAACTCCTCAAGGCGGGGGCTTCTGTAGTCTTCCAGGCCCCGACCTTCAATGAGTTCGTGCTGCGTTTTGATCGCGATTTCGCTCCGATCAGGCAGAGCTTGGCGGAGAAAAAGATCATTGCTGGCATTGATATGGTGGCAAACTATCCCGATCTGGCCGGATGCTATCTCTTCTGCGTCACTGAGACGGTTTCCCGGGAAGCAATGGATATGATAGTCAGGGAGGTGCGCAAATGAACATCGGACCGGGAACCAGTGGATTGATTCTGAACGAACCGCTGCTTTGGGAAAAAGGCAAAAAAGGCAGGTGCGGCATGAGCATCGCCGTAAGCGATGTACCCTTGGCTGCAATGGCTGAAGAGCTTGGAGGCGATGGACCGGATTTTCCCGATCTGAGCGAGATCGATATTGTGAGACATTACACGCGCCTTTCCCAGTGGAACTTCGGGGTGGACACGGGCATGTATCCCCTCGGTTCCTGCACTATGAAATATAACCCGAAGATCAATGAAAAACAGGCCAATACCACGGAAATTGCTCTGTCACATCCAATGCTCGATGATGCCTCGGCCCAAGGCAGCCTGCGGATTATGTATGAACTGCAGGAATACCTTGCTGCCATAACAGGCATGGACGCCGTCTCTCTTCAGCCCTCGGCTGGGGCGCAGGGAGAATTTTCGGGTATGCTGATCTTTTCCGCCTATCATCGTAGCCGCGGTTCGGTGCGGACGAAGATCCTGATTCCCGATACCGCCCACGGCACCAATCCGGCAAGCGCTGCGCTCTGCGGCTTCAGCCCGGTGTCGCTCAAGTCTAATGCCCAAGGTGTGCTTGATGTGCAGAGCGTGGAAGATCTTATGGATGAGCAGACGG
>JFJP01037625.1_pt1 | contig 25622 bp, 13 predicted proteins | sample 431651 | NCBI WGS metagenome assembly JFJP01 (sample SAMN02602958, study PRJNA72255) | Microbial mat metagenome, whole genome shotgun sequencing project. | biome: fresh water; feature: sink hole; material: water; isolation source: purple microbial (photo- and chemosynthetic) mats found in...
GAATCTTAATTTTCTTTGAATTTACTGATTCTTCAAGTTCTTCTTCATTAATTAATATATTTGATAACTCATTTTTTTGTAATAACTCTTTTGCTTTAAAAGCATCTTTAGAACAAGGTATTTCCATTGTAAATGTAGTTCCCAGTCGTTCTATACTCTTAAAAGTGATTTTTCCTTTCTGCATAAAAACCAGTTTCTTTGTAAGCATTAACCCAATGCCACTTCCCGTCTCATTTGAATTTATTGCATTTTCGGCTCTGAAAAATCGTTCGAAAAGGTTCTTCTGATTTTTTAGCGGTATTCCAATTCCATCGTCAGCAATTTCAATAGATAATAAAGTTTCATTCGTGCTAACCAGAGCCTGAATTTTACCACCTGTGCTGGTGTACTTTATAGCATTGGATAGTAAATTTTCCAAACAAAGTGTGAGTTTTTTACGGTCTATCCAAACATTAACCTCTTCAGGGGGCAGAATGATGTCTAATTCGATGCTTTTTCCGTTGGCTAATTGACTGAAATTACCAATAATATTATTCATGAACTCGTTAAGGACAGTTTCCTCAACGTTTAGCTCCATAGCATCACTTTCTACCCGCTGGAAATCCAGTAGTTGAGTTATCAGATTAAAAAGCTTATCCAAATTTCGCTGAGCCAGCGATAGAGCAGAACGTCCATTATCAGTTAGATTTTCATACTCAATTACCGAATTCGTTCTTCAGAATGTTTTACTTCTATTCTGTTTTTCCAATACCTGATGACGAAGTACCCCAAGGCTGTAATCAGAATAAAATAGATTAAATATGCCAATGAAGAAGCCCAAAATGGAGGTTTAATTGTAACATCAATATATCTGGTTACAGATTCCCTCTGATTTTCAACATTAGTCGCTTTTATAATAAACTTATATTCACCCGGAGGAACATTGGTGTAAACTGCTTTATGCTCTTTAGTTGATGCCGACCATTCTTTATCAAAACCTTCCAGTTTCCAGTTGTAAAGCGTTTTTGAATGAAGTGAACTTAGTACGTTTATGAACTCAAAGGAGAATGATCGTTGAGAATTATTTAATGTTAAATGCTCTGTTTTGTCTATTACCTTATTAAGAGGTGAGTTTTTAGAATTCACAGCTACTCGTTGGTAAAAAAGATTGAAAGCCGTGAATCTGAGATTAATAGGAGTAGTACTATTTTTTATTTCTTTCGGATTAAAAACTATTCCACCGTAAGGAGTTCCCCAGATAATGTTACCGTTTCTACATCTGACATTTGATAGAAAATTGAAGAAATTATTTGGTAATTCATTAAATACATAGTTTTGCTCAAATTTATTGGATGTGAGATTAAAGCTATTTAATTCATTTTCAGAACTTATCCAAAGGCGATTAAAATCATCCCTGACTATACCACCAATAAAATTTGAAGTTGGTTCTCCACTAACTTTAAAAACCAGAATTGATTTACGTTTTAAGTCATATTTGTATAGACCTCCACCATTACTCCCCAACCATAGGTTCTCAGGATTAATCGGATCAATGTAAATATCATTAATATTGGGTATCAACGAATGTTCGTTTATCCTTATTTTGGAAAGATCTACAAGATTAATTTTTTTTGAAGCTTTATCAATAAAATATAATCCAAATATGGATGCAACCAGTATTGTGTTTTTGTTGTATTCAATAATTTTGTGTATGCCACCCACCTGAAAGTGTTCAAATGTTTTAGATGTCGGATCATACATGCTAAGTTTTGTGACACCTCCAGACCAGATATTTCCATTGCAATCTTGTACGATGGAGTAAATATGTATTTTTGAATTATCAGGTTTATTGGCAATTTTGTTGATTTTGCCTGATAGTTTATTGATACAAACTAAATCAGTTCCATAACCACCTGCCCAAATATTGTTATTTGAGTCTTCGCAAAGTGCCAATATCACATTTGACTCATTACTATTACTGTTTAAAAAGTGCTTCCAACTTTTCCTGTTAGGAGAGTATTTACTTAAACCGGACTGCGTTCCAAACCAAATATCACCCAAATTGTCTTCCAATATGCAATTGACATAATTATTGCATAATGAATTTGGGTTTCCGGGCTGGTTTTTATAAACTGTATGTTCACGTTCAGCAAAATCACAATACCAAATACCATCAGTTATTGTTGAAATATAAACTATTGAATCATAGCAAATTATATACAGAATGCTGTTTGATTCAATTTTACTATCACTTAAACTCTCTTTTGAATAATGTCCATTCAATGCTCCTGTTGAAGAATCGAAAGTAAAAATACCTTTACCGTCGGTGCCAGCCCAAATGTCATTATTGGGAGCTTTACACAATGTTCTTACCGGAGCATTGGTTGTAAGTAACTGTTTGCATTGATTTTGCAAACTATTGAAAAGAAAAACTCCATCCGACATTGTACCGACCCATAAAGTCTTATTTTTAGAGTTTAAATATAAAGATCGAACCAGTTTGTTGAAATTTGTAATATAAAGTTTCGCTTTTGATCTGTTTAAATTTTCAGGCATGCTTATATCGATGCTATACACGCCTTTATCGGTGCCAATTACTAATTCTGAATTTTGTGTTTCAACAAAACACATAGCCTGATAATTATTCATGGCCTTAACTTTTATCCAGTTTATACCGTCGGTACTATAAAATAGTCCGGTGAATGTGCCAACCCAAAAATGATTATTCTTATCGAAATAAATCGTTGTGATTCTACTTTTGTTAAATTTATCAATATTGACCTTAATCAGACAATCTGAATCATCTTCATATCTGTATAATGAATTTTCTGAAAATGCATATATGTTTCCTTTTCTGTCGGCAACAACACCTGCAATTTTGGAGTAATCGTTGTATTGGTAGAAATTATAATGATATAAATTTTCCCCATCATATTTATCAATCCCAACCATATTAGCTATCCAAACAAAACCTTTATTGTCTTTTGCAGTGCTATAGGCTCTTCTGCTACTCAAGCCCTGATTTTCAGTAATATTGTGAAACTGATAGGCAAGTGCTGAACAAGGAATAATAGTCAAAAGTAAGATGACTAATACAACAGATTTAAAAATATTCTGATTTTTCATGAAATTGACTTTAGTTATAAAAAAAAGTAAATAGCTTTGCGTATTAAATAATGAAATTCAAGGTTCAAACTAAATAATGTTTATATCCTGCGAATCATTTAAGTAATCCAACTCACAAAGATATATTTTTTTTGATAAAACTGTTTTCCAGAAATGAAATATATTTGACATAAAACCAGAATTCAAAGATTATAAAATAGAAATTAAACATGAAAACTAGTATTCTGATACTATTTTTGCACAGTCAATAAACATTCAAACTATTAATTTAAAAGCAGAAGAACAATGAGAAGAATAATTACATAATCAAAACCAGAATAAAAATAATTTAATTTCAATTAGAATTTAAAAACCTTATCGGTCAAAATGAAATGAATAACACACTAAATAACATGAAAATTAAAAAATTTTTTTTTGTCACATTATCCCTTTTGAGTTTTTTAGGAACGATAGCGCAAAACATAACCATCAAAGGAACGGTAACCGGCGAGGGCGAACCTTTAATCGGAGTTACCGTAAAAATTCAGGAATTGCCCAATATCGGTTTAATTACCGATATGAATGGAAATTTTACTTTACAAGTGCCTCCCAAGGGAAAAACTCTTATGTTATCCTACATGGGTTATCAAACCCAGTACATTGAAATCGGGAAGAAAACTAATTTCAGCATAAATCTGATTCCTACAGCTAAAAGCTTAGATGAAGTTGTGGTAGTCGGTTATGGAAGTATGAGAAAACGTGACTTGACAGGTGCTATTACTTCTGTATCTGCAGATGCTATTGAGGCTCGTACACCGGTTAATGCATTCGATGCGTTGCAAGGACAAGCTGCCGGAGTTCAGGTTACCAATTCAGGTGGAAGTCCGGGAGCAGCTCCCGACATTCGGGTTCGTGGTACTTCTACGTTTGGAGAAGGTTACAAACCACTTTATGTTGTTGATGGTTTAATTCAAGAAAATATTGATGATTTGAATCCCTCGGATATTAAATCGATGGAAGTACTGAAGGATGCTGCTTCTGCAGCTATTTATGGTTCACGTTCTGGAAATGGGGTAATTCTGATTACAACAAAATCTGGGACTATTGGAAAGCCAAAATTTGAAATTAAATACTTACATAGTATAGGTCAACTTGGCAGAATTATTCCACACGCTAACCTTCAACAGCGGGCTTTTTACGATGGTGTAAGAGCAAATATTGGTGCAAGTTTTCTGACATTTACCGATACCCTGAGTGCTTATGCCAATACCGATTTGGATATATTCAAAGCCTTGTTTAGGGTAGCTAAGCGTGATCAAATAGATGTTAGCTTTAGCGGAGCAACTGACAAAGCAAATTATTTTGTGAGTTTAGGCTATTATAACGAAGATGGAATAATTCTCAATAGTGGTTATCAGCGTATTAGTTGGAGAATGAATGGGGATTATAAATTCTCACCAAAAACAACTTTCAGTACCAGATTGTCAATGTCTATTGGAAACCGAAATGGAAAAGATGAGCCTTCCTCATTTAACGAATTGGTTATTCGACCCCCATATTACCCTGTATATAATCCGGATGGTACCTTTGTTGGGAGTTTGAATGATCGCAAAAACTATGTTGCTATTGCTGTAAATGGTATCAATTTAAATCAGCAGTACAATGTTACCAACTCTAATATTTTGGAAGTGAAATTCAATTCACGATTATCTTTTAAAACAAATCTTCAAGGGCAGCTAACCTTAAATAAAACCCAAGTTCACGACCCCCAGAATCAGGTTGGTGGTTATGGCCTTTATTCGGGAACTGATAATAGTATTTTGAGTTATAATTATGCAAACGAGAATTATTTCAACTACAATTACAAGACTAAGAAACATAATTTGACCGCCTTACTGGGTGCAAGTATTCAGGCTTGGTCAGCATATACTTCAAATATACGTGGGTTGGATTATTCTTCAGAAGCAATCTATACTTTAAACGGTGTATCCAGTTTTGATACTAAAAGTACGTATACAACGATTTCAAAACACACAATGGCATCTGTATTCGGACGATTATCCTATTCTTATATGGACAAATATCTTTTCAATAGCAATATCAGGGAAGATGGTTCTTCACGATTTGGGTCAGACAGAAAGTGGGGACTTTTCCCTTCCGTTTCTCTGGGATGGCGTTTCTCTGAAGAAAAATTCTTAAAAGCCACTAAGAATGTAATGAACGATGCCAAGCTACGTGTGAGTTGGGGAGTAACTGGTAATGAGCAAATTGGAAACTATGATGCCTTACAACTTTATTCACCCGGATTTATTTATAACGGTGTGAATGGAATAGCGTCATTAGGATTAGATAATCCGAACCTTGGTTGGGAAAGAACCGAGCAGTATAATGCCGGTTTGGATTTATCATTTTTGAACAGTAAAATAAGATTGTCGGTTGATGCTTATATTAAAAACACTTCTGACTTGCTTTATAAAGTAGATTTACCAAAAGAAATCGGGTTTTCTGTGTTGCGAAGTAATATCGGAGGCATGCAAAGCAAAGGTTATGAGATAAATCTGGATGCCACAATCTTTAAAACAAAGAAATGGATGTGGACGGCTTCGATTAATCTTTCGCAAAATAATTCAACTATTGTAGAGTTGGCTAATGGTGTACCATTCTATACAGGCACAAACAATGCAATTTATGTTTCTGAAAATGGCAGGGTTGGCGAAATTTGGGGTTATCAGTTCCAGGGAGTTTTTGCTTATGATCAATCCAATGCATTTACACCAGACTTCAAACAACAATTAACACCAACTTTTGTGAATGGTGTATTTGACAAATATATATTAAACGGCGTACCTTATACAGGGACTATAAAGCAAAAATTCGACAGCGATGGAATTACTCCACTTCATGGTGGCGATATCAATTTACAGGATTTGGATGGAGATGGTGTAATTACCGATAAAGACAAAAGCTTATTGGCTTGCTCTCAACCAGATTTTACAGGAGGATTTAATTCTACAATTAGTTATAATGCTATTTCATTAAATGCTTCATTTGTATACTCAATTGGAGGAACAATATATAATGCCGCTGAAGAGAATCGCAATTTGACAAGTACAACAGGACCTACACCTTCGCCTAATTATATTGAGAATATGTGGATCAATCAGGGAGATGTAACCGATTATCATGCTCCAAGAATGAATGTGGCCAATAACAGAATGTTGCCAACAAGTCTTTATTTAGAGGATGCCTCGTACTTCCGGCTTAAATCCCTACGGTTTAGTTATGCACTGAGTAAAAAGATGGTTGAAAAATTACATCTTGGCAACCTGTCTTTTTATGTCTACGGAAATAACTTGTTGACTTTCTCTAGATTCTCAGGATTTGATCCCGAAATTCCAAGTTCGGGTGGAGCGCTGTCAATGGGAATTTATAGCTACAGATATCCACAAAAAAAAGAAGCAGGATTGGGAATAAATGTTAACTTATAAAAGATATAGAAATGAAAAAAATGAAATATATTATATTAGTCTTAGCGACGATTACTTTCACTTCGTGTAATGACTTTTTACAAGTACAACCGGAAAGTGACATGACTGCACGGTCATTCTGGAAAACAGCTAGTGATGCCAACTCCGGAGTATCGGCTATTTATTATTCTTTTTCACAAGCCGTAGGACAAAATATAAATGCTGGTCCAAACTTATGGACAATGGGTGAATTGGCTGGCGATAATTTTGTATATAATAATCCATTTAATGCTCAAAATCAAATACAGATTGTGCAAAATTTAGTAAGGTATGATAATCCGGATTGTATCTGGACAAAGTTATACCAGGCCATTGGACAAGCAAATACTGCGATTAAATATATACCCGATATTAGTATGTCAGCTATTGATAAGAATAGGCTTTTGGCATCGGCATATACCTTGAGAGCATGGTCCTATTTCTATTTAGTTCGCACTTGGGGCGATGTGCCTTTGACCCTAAAACCTTTTGAGTCTAGTTCCGACAGTATTTACATGAGAAGAACAAAAAAGGAAAGTATTTACAATGTTATTCTACAGGACTTGTTACAAGCCGACTTGTTAATGACAGGTTCAACTTTTGTTGATAAAAAATACGTAACCTTAGGTCTTATATATACTTTGGAAATGGATGTGTACGCATGGACACATCAATATGATTTGGTAGAAAAAGTGATGGTTGAAAAATTCAATCCACTCATAGCATCAAACTCGACAAAATGGGGACTCAGTTTTACCACTTCCTCCAGTTTTTCAGCAAACTGGCGAAGTATATTCCTGGAGGATCCAACCGTTTTGGGGGTGAATTTACCTAAGGAAATCATTTTTAAAATGAATTACGTTAGATCTGAAAATGGTACAAATGCTTCAAAAGCATTATTTAGTACATCTACTGCAAATAACGTATATTTATCTGATGGACTAAAGGCAGCTTATTCTACCTCAGATTTACGGCCAGCTGCCCAGGGAACTAGCACTTTAAGTAAGAAATTTATACCGGATGGTGAAACTTATTCAGTTACAAACCAAGATAATGATATGGTTCTCTATCGATTTGCTGATGTACAATTACTTTATGCTGAAGCACTTTGTATGCAATCAAAAGTTTCTCAGGCGATAGTTGCTTTGAACGCTACGCGTGTAAGAGCAGGATTAACTGCGTACATCGAATCTGATTTCGTTGGTCCTACAGATTTATTGAATGCAATTCTTTTGGAACGTCGACTTGAATTCGTGGGTGAAGGAAAACGTTGGTTCGACTTAATAAGAACCAATACCTATCCGCGGATTGGAAATAGTACTGATAATCCAAATTCTGTTTATTTCCCCATTTATCGCGATCATTTACTACAGAATCCAAACTTAGCTCTTCCTCCGGTTGATTGAATTTTGATTTAGAGCAAAATATTAAATATATGCCAATTTTTAAATATAATATATTATGAAGAAATACTTAATTATAATCATCTTCGCACTGGGTTTTGTTTTACAAAGCTGTCTGCCACTTATGGAAGATTTTCAATACAGTCCAAACCCCAGAGAAAATAACATGAAAATGAATACCTGGAGTTTTATTAATCAACGTGGCGATTTTCAGAGTTTTGTTTCGCTCATTAAAGTTTCGGGAATTGATACCATGCTTTATGCTCAAACTGAAAAAAAATACACCTACTTGATAATGAATGCTAACGCAGTTGCTTTATTATTAAATGACAAGTACGGTTCGTCGATTGCTAACATGTCAACTTTAACTGACGTACAGAAAGCAGATTTAAGAAACAGGTTATTATATCACATAATAGATGGTTATTATTATGGATTGCCTGGAGGTAATCTGGGTTTTAATCCAGTAAATGTAATCACACTCTGGAAAGACAAAAACTCAGTAATGGTATTGAAATTAGACCAGGCCGCAATACCTACCTATTCATCTACTTCAGATTGTATGTTGGGTGTAAATAGCTATAAGCCAGCTTCTGCTACAGAGTATAAAGCTGTAACTAGTAATTTGTTTGTTACAAACGGTGTAATGCATGTACTTGGGAATTATGCATCTTACGATAAAGTAAGCAGATAAAAATTAACTCCTTAAAAATCATTGAAATGAAATCAATAAACAAATTAAAATATACCTTGAATAAGCATTTAACTATAGCCATAATTTTCCTGGTTTGTGGGATAGTGCTGAATAGTTGCAAAGATGATCCGTATGCAAATACACAGCCACCAACTATTCAGGTGCGTTATGATACAATATTTGCTGATTTAAATAGTTCAAGCAATCCTGCCATTATGTGTGTGGCTAAAACCGAAGCCGGTTTCAAATCGGTAAAGGCTTATGCCGTAAAAGGAGAAAAAGCTGAATTAGTTAAAGAAATAACCAATTTTGGTACCACTGAAAATAATTATTATTCATTAAATACTTTTATTCTTTATACAGCGGAGCTTACTAGTATTCGTTTCGAAGTTACTGATCTGGCTGATAGAAAAGTTGTACGTGAGGTACCTGTCGTTATAAAAGGAGTAATTCCTGCTCCTATTATTACTTTCATACCTGATTCAATTACTTATATGGAGGGAAGCACAGATATACCCCTGATAACGGCAAAAGTTACCAGTAGAGGTGGATTAAAATCAATTGCGATACATAGAATCACTGATAGACTACCTAATCTGGTTGGTGATAGTATTTTCACCTTTACAAATGCTCCCGATAGCAATATTATTGTTTTGAACGAGCTGAAAAATTTCACCAATGATAATTTAGTATTCCCAATTGTGTTACATAAAGATGGAAGTTATGGATTAACTACAGGTATTCGTATAACTGCTACAGATATTTATGGTAAAATAAAAATTATTACCATGCCAATAAAATTTGTACAGATGCCAGCGCCAAAAATCAGTTTGCATTCAATCACTGCCGATGAATATACAGCTATTAATGTTACTGGTACTGTTACAGGCTATTCGCTATTAACTTCCGTGAAGTATTATATCCGAACAATAAATGGAATTTCCGAGGTTAATAATCAGAATGTTTCAAATATCAATACTTTACCTGTTCAATATTCGATTGCTCATGCAAATGTCGATATGAAGTGGTTCGTTGTTTCGGCAACCGATGCATTAGGAAAAACGTCAAGAGACTCCTGTAGTATAACTGTCAATGGACTGTATCCGTTTCCGGTTGTTACGTTGAGTTCACCAACTTCATCCTTGCCGAGCTCAATGCCTATTGCTTTTGATAAAAACGCAAGCATCAATATTGTTGGAAATGCAACGGCAACTACTGATATTTTGAGCATTAAAATAACCAAAGTAATGCTAGATGGAACTCAAACTTCAGAGAATGTATCCATTACAGATGCCCGAAATTGTCCACTTAATATTGCTGTGAATGCCGATTTAAATCTGAGATGGATAAATATTGAGGTTTCAAGTCTATACAAGACTACAGTTCGTAAAATTCCGGTAACAGTTGGGTATTATCTATTTGAGCATGTTATTGGTGCCGGTAGTGGAAATGGTTTGCCAAACTCAACCATAGGGGGATTCTTGTCAATAAATAAAGGCTTAGCAGATGGAAATCCATTTTATCTACCAAGGGATGCAAAATCGCTGGTTCCAAATTTAGATGCTGTACTTTGTGCTACTGGTTCATCGGCTAATTTGCGTATCTACAATATGAAAATTAATCCAGCAGCTACTTTTGATGATTGGGGCGACTGGTATTATTCCGGTACCGATAAATATTCAGCAGCAACATGGCCGGGAACATATGCAGTAAGAGAGTTGAAAGCTGCCAGTGGTATTACTTCAGCTGATTTCATGACGTTGAATGCTGATGCAATGGCAACTCAAACAGTTGGAGCAACCACTACTTCTACTGCCGGACAATATGTGACATTAATTTCATATCCAACCGGTGCAACTACCTTCCCGTACTCTAGCAGAATAATTAGCAACTCCGTAGTGATGACTCGAACTACTATTAATGGAGTAAGTAAACGGGTTTTCATTGTTTATGAAAAAACCGATGAGGCAATTTATAACCCTACATTACCCGGATTATCTCCTTCTACTTTTAGTATTAAGGTTGAAAAATAACATATTCTGAAATTAAATAATTATAACCGGTTACCCTGAAAAGTAGCCGGTAATTTTTTGAAAAACCAGAAATCAAAGTTTTAAAACGAGAAATTAAATACATTCAGAAATAAAAAAATCTATTTTTGTTCTGTAAATTATTCTGAGAAAATATAAGGCGAATAAAATATAAACTTAAAATAATATCATTATGAAATCAAAAACATTTACATCAAATTTTAGCTACAAACATTTTCAGGTAGTTATTTTTTTAGCTATATTTAGCTTTATTACATTGTTTAGTTCTGCACAATCTGTAAGCTGGACAGGTCCGACGACCGGTGGTGACTGGGCAACCGCATCCAACTGGTCTGGCGGAAAAACACCGGCAGCAACTGACTCGGTTTTTATTGCCAGTGGCAATCAAGTAACATTGTCAACCGATGCCGGCATTATTAACAGTATGACTGTTCAAGGCAAATTGACAGTAGCTTCAGGTGGAATATTGGCTATAGAACAAAACAGAAGTTCCATATCACTTTTACAAATTAATGGAGGTGAAGTTGACAATGCCGGCTCAATAACCCTTACTCAGAAATTAGCCAACATAAATCCCGGAATTGCTTTGGCAGACGGCACAGCCAACAGTACTTTTAAAAACACAGGAGTTTTATCTATCAATATGTCATTGACTGGTGCTACAGGCAATTGTGTTAGTTTCAAACAAGCCTCAGGTGGAACGGCGACCTTCGTTTTAGGTGGTACAATGACTTTCACACCAGCAGCTGCAAAAAACATATTCAGCAATCTCTTGGGTAATGGACAAATTGATGGAACAGCTGTTATTGGTAGTGCTACTGCCTATCAGAACTATAGACTACTTCAGGTTGCTGGTGGCCATTTTACTATATTACCTAATGCGAATATTGAGTTTTATTGTGGATTAACCACTGGAGCTATCGTTATGATCAATAATGCAGGAACTGCAATATTAGCGAGTACTGCCACATTAACCAATAATGGAACTTTAATGATACATGCTAATTCCGCTGTAACCAGCAATGCCATTCAATTTAGCCCCGGAGCTTTTGCAACCAGTACACTTGCTAATTCAGGAACTATAATTGCTGATGGAACATATATTTCCGCTGGCGGTGTTATCTCTTGTGCCGGAACCGATGCTACATCGTACGCCGTGATTAACAACTTAAGTGGTGGAATGTTATCTGCTACAAATACCTACGGAACAAGTATTACTACTGGTGGAACTACTAGTGGTCCTGCATTAACTGCTTCGAATACAAAAAATGCTACGGTGAATAATGCGGGTGTAATTTCTCTAAACTCAACAGGTAGATGTATGTTATTCGGTGGGAGTTTGTGTACATTTAATAATAATAGTGGTGGTCTTGTAACTGTTACTACAGCTATAACTGGAAGTAGCTCAAATACAGGAGCTTGTAATATTTACAACAATACCGGAGCCACTTTTGACTTTAATGTTCCGTTAAATCCGAATGTTGGTACTATTGCCAATGCTCATTATGCAATACATAATGCTGCAAAAATTCTTTTCACTAATAGCGGAGGTACTGTAACGGGAAGAGGAACATTTATGACTGGTCTTTTTGTGCCTTCAACCGGTACTATTGCTCCCGGAAATGGAAACGGAGCTACTCCATACGGACAATTTCAGATAAATGGCACGCCGGAAGATTTTAGTAAAAGTACTCTCTCAATGAAGATAGGTGGAAAAACTGCCGGAACAAATTGCGACCAAATCCTATTAGGAACAGTTGCAGCTGCAGCTAATATCTCTAATACTACGTTGAATCTAACTTTTGATGCAGCTTACGCCCCGGCCTCACTGGATAGTATCGCATTGATTAAAACATCTACTTCAACTGCTCCTACTATTACAGGAAATTTTGCTTCAACTACCTTGCCTACAGGCTGGGCATTAAATTACACTTCAGATGTAACTCGTTTAATTTATACTGCTCCTAATGCACTTCAAAATGTAAATGTGCTGAATGCAAAAATTTATGCAGTCGATAATCAATTGAAAGTAACAATTGGGGATAATATGTCGGCTGAGTTGAAATTAATGGATTTGACTGGTAGAACAATAATTGAAGTTCTGGTAAAAGGCCAAAATAACTCAATTAAAACCGTTAATTTAAAAGGGATTTACATCGTTCGATTGAAAACCGAGCGTGGTGATTATTCTCAGAAAGTAAGTTTATAAAAATTAGGTATTTAAATTTAATAAGAGATACAAAATGAAGCGTAAGCTATTTTTATTGCTACTTATTTCGGGCTGTTATCTGATGGCTCAAACTACCCCGCAAATTATCAATGTGGAAGGTAGAAAGACTATCTCATTGGATGGAATCTGGAAAACCATTGTCGATCCATTCGAAAACGGGTATTACGACTATCGTCGTATCCCTTTGAAAAATGGATATGGACAAGATAATGACATTGTGGATAAAAGCGTGTTGCAGGAATATAATTTTGCAACCGATAAAACCTTGTTTGTTCCCGGCGACTGGAACACTCAACGTCCAGAATTATATTATTATGAAGGAACTGTGTGGTACAGAAACCGATTCCAATATCAGTTAAAAGACAGCAAACGTGTTTTTCTTCATTTTGCAGCTGTAAATTATGAAGCTATTGTTTTTGTAAATGGCAATGAAATTGGCAAGCATATTGGAGGTTTTACGCCCTTTAATTTTGAAGTAACCGGACTTCTGAAAAACGGTGAAAATTCTCTGGTCGTAAAAGTGGATAACAAACGTGCTTTCGATGCAGTACCAACTGTAAATTCTGATTGGTGGAACTATGGCGGAATCACGCGCCAGGTTTCACTGATTGAAATGCCTGCCACCTTTGTTCGCGATTATTACTTACAATTGAAAAAAGGCGATAAAAATACGATTAGTGGTTGGGTACAACTGGATGGAAATCAAACGGGCAAAAGCCTAAAACTAGAGATTCCTGAACTGAAAATAAGCAAATCGGTAACAACTGACGCCAAAGGTTTTGCTTCATTTGAACTTGCAGCTAAACCAACTTATTGGTCGCCCGAAAATCCAAAACTGTACGATGTAACTGTCAGTACTGATAATGAATCAATTGCTGATAAAGTAGGTTTCAGAACCATCGAAACACAAGGAACAAAGATTCTATTGAATGGAAAACCGATATTCTGCAGAGGAGTTTGTATTCATGAAGAAGCTGCTTACAGCAACCGTAGAGCTTCAACACCTGAAGAAGATTTGATTTTACTACAGTGGGCAAAGGATATGGGCTGTAATTATGTTCGATTGGCTCACTATCCGCACAATGAACAAATGATTCGTCAGGCTGAAAAGTTAGGATTGATGGTTTGGTCAGAAATACCTTGTTACTGGACTATTCAGTGGGGTAATCCTGCCACCTACAAAAATGCTGAAAATCAACTTTCCGACATGATTACACGCGATAAGAATCGGGCAAATATTATTATCTGGTCCATTGCCAATGAAACGCCACATGGAACAGAACGTTTAAGTTTCCTGACCCGTTTAGCTGCAAAAGCACGTGAACTTGACCCTGTCAGATTGATAGGTGCAGCCATGGAAAAGGAAGAGGTTAAGCCCGGATTAATGACCGTGAACGACGAGTTAGGTAAAGTGTTGGACATAATTAGTTTCAATGAGTATGTGGGCTGGTATGATGGTTTACCCGAAAAATGCGACCGAGTAAACTGGACTTTCTCTGAGCAAAAGCCTGTTTTTATCAGCGAATTCGGCGGAGAAGCAACCTATGGATATTTTGGTGGCAAAACCGATCGTTTTACTGAGGATTATCAGGAAGATATGTATATCCGAAGTGTAAATATGATGAAACGAATTCCCGGATTGGCAGGTGTTACACCATGGATATTGAAAGATTTCCGTTCTCCACGCCGTCAGCTTCGCGATTTTCAGGATGATTTTAACCGAAAAGGATTAGTGTCTGACAAAGGTCAAAAAAAGAAAGCTTATTTTATTATGCAGAAATGGTACGAAGAGTTGAAAAATCAATATAAATGATTCAATTTCAATTATTTATTACTACATAATTTATAGAGTAAAAAGAAAAATTCACTTCCATGTCGATTAAAATTCTAAATTATAAAAAATGAGACTTCAAGAGTATCCATTCAAATTTTATATTTTGTTGGTCTTAATAATATGCATCAAATTTAATTATTTGCAAGCAACAACACCTTACATTTCAAAAGTATGGATTGGCGATCAAGGAGATGGAACATACAGAAATCCAATCATTAATGCCGATTATTCCGATCCGGATGTTATTCGGGTTGGGAAAGACTATTACATGATATCCTCCAGTTTTAATTGTGTTCCGGGTATTCCGATTTTACACTCGAAAGATATGGTGAATTGGGAGTTAGTAAATCACGCACTTAAGAAACTTATCCCGGAAGATATATTTTCTACTCCTCAGCACGGGAAAGGTGTATTTGCACCTTGCATCCGATATCATAAAGGTGAGTTTTTCATCTTTTGGCCAGATCCGGACACAGGTATTTACATGACAAAAACAAAAGACCCGCTTGCGGAATGGTCGCAGTCTGTACTTGTTAAACCGGGCAAAGGTTTGATTGACCCTACCCCACTTTGGGATGATAATGGAAAAGTATATCTGGCACATGCGTGGGCGAAAAGTCGTGCTGGACTTAATAGTGTAATTACTGTAAATGAAATGAATGCCGCAGCTAATCAGATAATTGGTGCCGATGTGTTGGTTTATGATGGATTGACAAAAGGTGATATTATCATTGAAGGTCCAAAATTTCACAAAAGAAATGGCTATTATTATATTTTTGCTCCGGCAGGAAGTGTAGAAACCGGTTGGCAGGTAGTTTTACGATCTAAAAATATTTATGGGCCTTATGAGAACAAAATCGTTATGGCTCAGGGAAAAACCAACATCAATGGGCCTCATCAGGGAGCTTGGGTTGAAACACCCAAAGGGGAATCGTGGTTTTTCCATTTTCAGGACAAAGGCATTTATGGTCGTGTATTCTTTCTTGAACCTATGAAATGGGTGAATGACTGGCCGGTTATTGGAGTTGATTCTGCCAATACTGGTTGTGGCGAACCTGTCCACGCATTTACTAAGCCTGATGTTGGAAAAACGTATCCAATAGAAACCGTGATAGAAAGTGATGAGTTCAACGATGATAAAATTGGTTTGCAATGGCAATGGCCTTGTAATCCAAAACATTTTTGGGCACAGCCATCTAAAATGGGTTTTATACGTCTGACTTCTGAGTTTTTAACTCAGGATTTTATCAACTTTTGGAGTGTCCCCAATTTGATGCTTCAAAAATCACCTGCCGATGAGTTTACTGTCACCACAAAACTTTTATTCAGCCCCGAAGTTATTGGCGAAAAGGCTGGTCTAATCGTTATGGGCAGAGATTATGCTACGCTTTCAATAATTAAAACTAGCAGCGGATATGGATTACAACAGGCTGTATGTATAGATGCCGAAAAGCAAAATCCCGAAAAAAAGATAGTTCAGTTGGAAGTTCCCAAAAATGAAATCTATCTCAGGGTTCAAATGAGATGCAAAGGGATGTGTACTTTTAGTTATAGTCTCGATGGTAAATTATTTAGTACTTTGAACGAAATCTTTCCAGCTCGTCAGGGTAAATGGATTGGTGTTAAAGTAGGTCTGTTTTCTGTAAACCCACTGCAAAGTGGTCTGAGGGGACATGCAGATGTGGATTGGTTCAGGATTGATAAATAAATATAAAAGGTAATCTTATTTAATACAATGAAAAAGTTTTCAATTTTACTGATTCTTATTTTGGCAGGAATAAATCTTTCAGCTCAAAACAAATCAGCTTCCCAGAAAAATTCCCTCAAAGACGTAGTTGCAGGTGTTGAAGTTCTTGAAGTAAAAGAGGGAGAAAGTTCAAAAGAACTTGAATTATCTGCCAAGGATATGCAGTGGTGGCACGATGCTAAATTTGGCTTGTTTATCCATTGGGGACTTTATTCTATTGTAGGTAGAGGTGAATGGAATATGTTTACCAGCAGAGTTGATATAAGGGAGTATAAAAAGCTTGCCGATCAGTTTAGTGCAGAGAAATTCAATGCAAAAGCCTGGGCACAATGCGCCAAAGATGCCGGTATGAAATACATGGTGCTAACAGCGCGCCATCACGATGGATTCTCATTGTGGGACAGTCCGGGCAGTTTTGATCATTTTACAAGCATGAATAGTGCTGCTAAAAAAGATATTGTGGCAGAATACACAAAGGCTTGTCGAGATGCCGGTTTAGGGGTTGGGCTTTATTACTCACCACTCGATTGGCGTTTTCCGGGTTTCTTCTTTCCCGAAATGTATCGCGAAAATGCAGAACAATTGAGAGATCAAACATACGCACAAGTTGCAGAATTGATGAAAAACTACGGAAAAATTGATGTTTTGTGGTATGATGGCGGTGGCGATGCCTGGCTGGGACTTGGTGGATTGAAATATGGTATGGGAGGAGTTGGCTGGAGTCGCCGGCCAAGTAATGAGAAATACGAAGGCAAACCACTTTATGAGCCGTTGAAACTCAATGCCATGGTTCGAAAATATCAACCCAAAGTCGTTATAAACAACAGATCTGGCTTTAAGGGTGATTTTAAATCACGTGAAATGGAAATTGGCGATTTTGATAATAGCAATGCCTGGGAGAAATGTGGTACCATGGGTACAGGCTGGGGGTATTTAGCCGGAAAAACAGAACCATATCCTTTAAAAAAACTGCTGACGCAACTTTCCAATATTGTATGTCGGGGTGGTAATTTTCTATTGAATGTAGGTCCGCGACCCGATGGACAAATAGAACCTGTGCAAGTAGCACGTTTAAAGGAAATGGGTGATTGGTTAAGAAAATATGGTGAATGTATTTATGGCACACAAGGTGGTCCGGTATTACCAACAAAGTTTTATGGTGCAACTTCCACTTCGAAAGCCATTTATATTCACGTTTGGGATTGGCCGGCAGATCATAAAATAACAATTAGCGGATTAACTGGAGTAAAATCCGGCAAAGCACTAACCGACGATAATGTATCGGTTGCTGTAGCCGATGATACTGTTGAAATTAGTTGTTTTGAGATTAAAAAAGATAATCCATTGACAGTTATCAAATTACAATTATAGAAAGGCTTAAAGTCCATTCTCAATTGAAATTTTTTGTTCCCTGAAGGAAAAGCGAAATTGAAAAAATAAAAATGATACTTACACATTATGATAACTAGATTTAAAGCTCTTATTGTTGTTGTTATTACAACTGTGACTCTTTTTGCGTCAGATCCGTCTCCGATATTAAAAACAGGGTTTAAAAAAGACTTTCTGATAGGAGTCGCAATAAATCGCAATCAGGCTGATGGAACTGATTCCAAAGGTCAAGCACTGATTTTGAAAAATTTTAACGCCATTACATCCGAACAAGATTTAAAATGGGGGATTATTCATCCACAACCTACTACATACTCTTTTTCCAAAGCAGATGATTATGTAAATTTTGGCGTTCAAAATAATCTGTTTATCGTTGGGCATACGCTGGTTTGGCACAGCAATGCACCTACATGGATATTTGTTGACGATAATGGCAAGTATTTAACTCGTGAGGCGTTGTTGAAAAGGATGGAAGAACATATTAATACAGTCGTTGGCAGGTATAAAGGCAAAATTAAGGGTTGGGATGTGGTTAATGAAGCCTTTGAAGATAACGGAACCATGCGTAAATCGAAATGGCTTCAGATCATTGGTGAGGATTATATCGAAAAAGCTTTTGAATTTGCACATACTGCTGATCCCAATGCAGAATTGTATTACAACGACTACAATTTGTATCTGAATGCAAAACGGAATGCGGTAATTGAACTGATTAAGCGATTACAGACCAAAAAAATTCCTATTCATGCCGTTGGAGAGCAGGCTCATTATAGCTTAACGTTTCCACCGGTTAATAAAATCGATGAATGTATCAAGGACTTTTCAAAACTCGGAATTAAAGTCAGTTTTACCGAATTGGACATCACGGCTCTGCCAAATAAAAAGAAAGAAATTACCGCCGATGTTTCTAAAATTGTAGCTTATGATCCTTTATATGACCCCTATAAAAGTGGTTTGCCTGACTCTGTTTTGCAAAAGTTAGCAATTAGGTATGGTGATATATTCAGAGTTATCAAAGAAAACGGAAAAACAATTCAAAGGGTTACTTTTTGGGGATTAACAGATGCTAACTCCTGGCTAAATGGCTGGCCTATGCCAGGTCGCACAAACTACCCACTACTTTTTGATCGGAATTATCTACCCAAATTGGCTATCATCAACGCAATTCTCAAACCTGTTAAGTAAGCTATCATTAGCTATTTATTGTTTCATTGCTATTAACTTAGAAACAACACTCAAGATAAATTAATTCTAGTGAAAATAATCTTCTTTTTAACTAGTTGGCTTATTGTGTCAAGCTTGCCAGCACAACAAACTGTAAGTATAAAAGACAGTACGGACAAAATGCAATGGTTTAAAGATGCCAAGTTGGGCATTTTTATTCATTATGGTATTTATGCCGTAAATGGAGGTGGAACTTCCTGGCCATTCCGCAACGGACAGATTTCTTATGCCGATTATATGAAACAACTCGATGGTTTTACAGCAAAGAATTACCATCCAGAAGAATGGGCTAAACTTTTTAAAGAAGCTGGTGCAAAGTACGCTGTTCTGACTTCAAAACACCACGATGGGGTGTCTATGTGGGATACAAAACTAAGCGATTTGAATGTGGTGAAGAAAACCCCTGCCGGTAGAGATTTAATTGCTCCATACGCTAAAGCACTCCGAAACGAAGGGTTGAAAGTAGGGATTTATTTCTCTCTGCTGGACTGGTCGCACCCCGATTATGCTACATTATTCAAGAAAAATAAAGACAAAATCTTAAATCCTTATGATTCTCCTGCTTCCGGTGTTGAAGATGAAACTCGTTGGCAAAAATTCCTGGTCTTCAGAGATGGACAAATGAAAGAGTTGGCCGATTTGGTGAATCCTGATTTATGGTGGTTCGATGGCGATTGGACACGAACCAAAGAGCAGTGGAAAATGAAAGAATTGCGTCAGGATTTATTGTCGTGGAATTCAAAAACAATTCTAAACGACCGACTTCAAGGATACGGCGATTACAACACTCCCGAACAAGGAGTTCCTATTATTGGCCCAACAGAGCCTTGGGAGTTGTGTATGACCATAAATGATTCCTGGTCGTACAATAAGACTGACAACAATACTAAATCGTTGAATTATATTATCAATATTTTTACCGACTGCATCAGTCAGGGCGGAAACCTCTTATTGGATGTTGGACCGACAGAAGATGGAAGCATTACTCCTATTCAAACAGAACGCCTAAAAGGTTTGGGACGCTGGATCAGTAAATATGCCGAAGCCATTTACGGAACAACCCGTGGTTTGCCTTTTGGCCATTTTTTCGGACCAACAACTCTTTCGAAGGACAGAAAAACCATTTACTGTTTTATCCTCAATACGCCTAAAGATGATATTACTCTCAAGGGAATTCAAAATAAAGTAACTCAAGTAAGACTGCTCGGAACGGGGGATAAATTGATTTCAAAGCGAATCGGAGGAAATGTTACCAGTGTTCCTGGTATTCTTCGAATTACATTACCTGCCGAAAAAATGGATTTGAACGCCAGTGTTATTGCTATAGAGTTGGATTCGCCGTTGAAGTTATACCGTGGTAAAGTGGGAGCAATTGAGGAAAACTAAAAATACACCTATGAACAAACTACTTTATCCCGCTGCTCTCTTAGCTTCTTTTGGTCAAACCGTGGAGGCACAGCAACAAAAAGTCAGCAGTAAACCCAATATTGTGTTTATACTTACTGACGATCAGCGTCTGCAAGGAACCATTCATGCCTTGGGTGGCAAAGAGGTGATTACTCCTAATATTGATAAATTGGTAAAAGACGGCGTGTCGTTTACGAATGCCTATATTATGGGTGGAAGCCATCAAGCCGTGAGTATGCCCAGCCGAAATATGCTGATAACCGGTAGAAACCTATTTTCAATGGGCGATAAAGAAGGTCGTAAAATTGACGATAAGCAGACCACCATTGGCGAGGCGTTGGGCAAAGCCGGTTATTCGACTTACGGCATTGGTAAATGGCACAACAATGTTTCTGCCTTTAACCGGACTTTTCTGAACGGTGACGAGATATTTTTTGGTGGAATGAGTCCCGATCCATATCATTCAGGACTATTTCATTATCAAAAAGATGCAGCTTACAGCGAATTCTTGCCGAACGCAGATGGTTTGGCAACTAAAGAAAGGGGCGACCATTCTTATCCCGGTAAGCACCATACAGAGATATTTGGAGAATCTGCGGTGAAGTTTATCAATAGCTATAAAGAGGATAAACCTTTCTTTTTGTATGTAGCCTTTAAATCGCCACACGATCCACGTATTATGCCCGAGAAATACAAAGCGATGTATGATACGGCGAAGATTGCAGTGCCGGTTAATTTTATGGAAAGTCATCCCTTTGATAATGGAGAATTGAATGTACGGGATGAAAAACTAATCGCTAATCCACGTACACGAAGTGCGGTGAAAATCGAGATCCGGAATTATTATGCTATGATGACTCATCTCGACGAACAAATAGGGAATATTATCAACGCTTTGAAGGTGAAAGGATTGTATGAGAATACCATCATTGTATTTACAGGTGACAATGGTTTGGCACTTGGTCAGCATGGGTTATTGGGAAAACAAAACCTCTACGAGCCCAGTATTAAAGTGCCTTTGATTTTTGTTGGAAAAGGCTTGTCTAAAGGAACAACTAACACCAACAATGCCTACCTGTTCGATATCTTCCCAACACTGTGCAACTTGTCCGGAACTCCAATTCCTGCAACCGTTCAGGGTATTCCGCTTCTTGGAAAGAATGCCGATAAAAGAGAGGTCATGTATTTCTCCTACCGCGACTATCAACGCGCTGTGAACAAAGGTGACTGGAAATTAATTGAGTATCAAACTGCAAAAGGTGTTCGAAACACTCAACTATTTAACCTGAAAAATGACCCGAATGAGATGATTAACCTTGCCGAAAATCCTAAGTTTAGCAAACAATTGACTGTGATGCGTGCTGAATTGGAGATGCAAAGGGTACTGTATAACGATCCGTTTAAGATCAACGAGTAAGTGCATTTGATAAAATAGACAATTGTTAAATGCTATGAAGAAAACACGGCTTATTTTATGTCTCTATTTGGTTTGCTTAGGATCTTTACACGCATCTATAGTTCAAGTGTTACATCCGTTAAACGGCTGGGCTCTGGAGGATGTAGGTGTCAGTTTTAAATGGTACACACAACCAAGTGTGCTTTCGTACAAGCTACAAGTGGCAAAAGATATCAATTTTACAACTTTAGTGATTGATACCTTAACAGACAGCCCAAATCAGATTAATGATGATGTGATGTCGGCTACCACTAAGGCAACGTTTAGCAACTGCCTGCAATGGTCATTTCTCTCCATGACCCGTTTGTTACCGGGTACCTACTACTGGCGAATTAGAACAGGAGATACCTCAAATACAGATTGGTCTGTTACAAATCAATTTACGGTGGTCAGTAATTCGGCATTAACGCCTTCAGTGCAGCCCATTAGCAAGGATAACCCCTTATTTACTTTGGATATGTGGCATGTTGAGCGGGATTGTGGCACTACTCTTCAGCTTTGGCCTAAAATATGGGGCTACATTCCTACCGATATAAGACCTTATGTGGTATTAAATGTTGCGGGGATGGACAATTGGGGTAACTACGCTGGGCAAGCTGATTTTATTGACTTTATTAGCAGGTTGAATGCACTGGGGATTAATATGACCATAGAGACCGGTGGCCCGGATAAGCCTGTTCAGAATTACCTTGATTTGACTCAAATTGAATACTGTCTGAAGAATTTCTCGCACGTACGAGGTGTAGTGGCCGGTGAAACTACTTGGTCTTATGGTAATCGAGGAAAAATGGAGGCGGAGTATTACAATCGTTGCATTATGCTTTGTGGAAAATATGGAAAGGTTTTTATCGAAGGAGTTTTCAACGATTTCCAAAATTGGAATTGGGATGATTTGCTGGGTGTACAAAAAACAGGCAGGACAATAACCGGTAGAATGAATGCTGCATTTATCAATAAGTACAAATCGTATTATATTCCATGTAATAAGGATAATACTCAATATTCACAGGAAGAAGAAATTGCTCTTATGACCGGTGCTAAAATTTCAGGACTTGTTGATAATATTGGGAGCTGGCATGAAAATTATTGGTGGGGTAAAGTCGGCTATGATACCATTTTTCAAGCACCTACTCAGAATACGAATGCAGGTAACGGGGGATATATGCCTCAACTTTTTTTGAACCAAACTTTCATTACCGGATTGCAATCAGGGGCTTCAGTCTTTGTATTTGGCGGTGAAATCTCCTGTGTTTCACCGAATACATATAATGCTACTACAGATATGATGAGTGGGTTATCAAATTACACAGCCATTTTTGACCGGTATGGAACCAAAACCCCGGTGCTGGATAAGTATTTTATTCCCTTTGTCAGGTATGTGGTTACGAATAAGATGGTATTGTCCAAAGTTGATCTTCTCAGCAATATCAAAGTAGCAGTGGATCAAACCAGTGCCGGAATTACCCGAGGTTCTACTTTTGACAATGGCATATTTGCTCAACTGTTTAAATCGACTTATACCATCCCAAATTGGATTTCTAACGTTCAGAGCAAATCATTATTTGCACTAAAACCGGTTTCGGGAACTACAGGAAGAATTGTGAAATTACAACGTACCGGAACAAGTATTGGATTAAATGTAGCAGAAGTGAAAGTATTTAGCAATGGAGTGAATATAGCCACTTCGGGAACCGCTACTCAATCAACAATGCTTAGCACCACCACTGCAGCCTCAAAAGCCATTGATGGAAATACGAATGGAGTATTAACCAACAATTCAGTTGCCTGTACACTATCTACCGATACGAATCCATGGTGGCAGTTGGATTTAGGGGTGGACAAGAAAATTGATTCCATTGTTGTTTACAGCGTCATGGATCGAAATCAGCCGGATCTCTCTGATATTCAAAATGTAAATATCAGTCTTACAACTAATTCAGGGCAATCGGTTTACACTTCCGGCAATTATGTATCCACGCTCGGTCCAAATCCTTATCAGCTTTTCCCAAAAAACGGGAAATACAATGCCATTGCTGTATTGCCCAACGGAAGCAGTGTGGCAGGTGTACCAGGTATAACTACGGTCAGTATTGCCAATCTGCAAACAGATGCAGCCGTGAAAGCAGTATATGATGCTAATTATTCTTCTTTTTATACAGGCGATGCTGCAGTATTCCGAAATACAAACAAGTATTTTATTCTAAATTCGTTGGAGAATGAGAACAGGTCACAAACTTTTTCAATTCCGTTCAGTAACGGTAGTATTACCAACATTAGCGGAACAATGGTACCACATTCATACATTATTTCAAGTATAAGTACTGATGGTAATACCTATTCTTTTCAGGCATGTACCAATACAACCGGTCCGTATACCGACGACAGAACTACCAATCTGGTCATTTCACTGACACAAATGCCAACTGTTACGGTAAGTCCTGCTTCAGCACTTGTAACAAACACCTGGAATGCAACAGCAAAAACACTTAGTTTGAAAATAAACCATGTATTGGGTGCTGCAAATGTAGTGGTATCAACTTCAATTACAACAATCAATGATGTTATGAGTCATTCCAATGCTACTGTATTTGGAATTAAGAGAGCAATTCATGTAAATGCCCCCAGCGGATCATTCGTTTTGGTTTATGCTATATCAGGTCAGCTGATAAAATCTGTAACGATTAATTCAGATCAATTTACAATTCCAATTTCAAGAGGAATTTATGTTGTATCGGTTGCAGGTGTACGACAAAAAGTGATTGTGAATTAATAGTTTTGAATCATCATTTTTCATTTAAACCAGAATTCAAAGTTCTAAAACCGAAAATCAAATACCAATTATTTCAAATGCATATATCTTTGCTTCGTCATTTGAAAGAAATATCATTAAAAATCAAATATCTAAAATTAATTATTATGAAATCAAAAAACTTTACTTCTTTATTCAGTCGCCAGTTTTCACAAGCGGTTGCATTATTAACTATTTTTAGCTGTTTTACTTTATCAGTATCGGCTCAAACTAATACCTGGGTAGGACCTGCTACCGGTGGCGATTGGTCTAATGGCGCTAACTGGTCTTCAACTGTAGTTCCTGTTGCTACTGACTCGGTATTAATTGCTAGTCCTAATGCTGTCACTATCTCTACTGATGTTGGAACAATCAATAAGCTGACTGTTCAGGGATCTTTAACTATAACTACTTCAGGTTCATTAACGATTTCACAAGCTGTAAAATCCACATCTCTTCTTGAGATTGGTGGTGGCGTTGTTAGCAATGCCGGTACCTTAATTCTGACTCAAGCTATTGCAAGTATTTATCCCGGTTTAAATTTCGTGAATGGAACAGCTGCCAATGGTGCATTGACCAATACAGGCACATTGTCTATCAATACTGCATTTACCGGATCAACCGGCGCATGCGTCAATTTCAATCAAACTAGCGGTGGAACTGCCGATTTTGACATGGGTAGCAGTGGGGTGACTCTTACTCCGGCATCTGGAAAAAATGTATTTAATATGAATGCTGGTACTGCTCAAATCGGAGGTAATATTACTATTGGTAGTATTTCAACAGCTCAGAATTGTAGATTAATAGGT
>JFJP01010509.1_pt1 | contig 25613 bp, 26 predicted proteins | sample 431651 | NCBI WGS metagenome assembly JFJP01 (sample SAMN02602958, study PRJNA72255) | Microbial mat metagenome, whole genome shotgun sequencing project. | biome: fresh water; feature: sink hole; material: water; isolation source: purple microbial (photo- and chemosynthetic) mats found in...
GGTGCAGTCCGCCAGCCACGCCGGTGAAGACGATCGCCTCGGCGCCAAAGCGCTCGACCAGCAGCGTGGCGGTGGTCGCCGCCGCGACCTTGCCGATGCGCGAAAGCACCAGCACCAGTTCCTGTCCATCGAGCCAGCCGCTGTGGAACTCGCGGCCGGCATGGTGGTGCACGCGCGGCGCCGACAGCGGCGCCAGCAGCGCCTCGAGTTCCTCGGGCAGGGCAGCCATCAGGGCCAGCGTCATGAAATCTCCTTTGGGCGCCAGGGCGGGTCCGGCACCAGCGCCGCGGCATCCAGCCCGCGATTCACGAACCTTCGCCATCGGCGATCATGCACGACATGATGAACCGATACGCGCTCTCGATCCGCACTGCGATCGCCACGGCCGCGGCTGCCCTCCTGCTGGGTGCCTGCAGCAAGCTGACGCTCGCGCACTACGACCAGGTGAAGGTCGGCATGGCCTACGAGGAGGTGACGGCGCTGATCGGCGCACCCGCGCGCTGCGACGAGGCGCTGGGCGTGCGCCGCTGCCACTGGGGCGACGAGCAGCGTTCGGCCGACATCACTTTCGCAGGCGGCAAGGTCTTGCTGGCAACGGCCAAGAACCTGAAGTAGGCCCCCGGCCGTCAGCCTGCGGCCCCACCGGATGACGGTTGCGGCCCACCGGCTGCCTGCGCGACCCGGTGAGCGGCTCAGCGGGCGCCAAGCTGTGCGGCTGGCTCCTCGGGCCCGAGCACCACGGTCACCGACGCATTGCGGAAGTGCGGCATCACCGCGGCGCGGATCGCCGCGATGTCCTGCTCCACCTCGCCGATGCGGCGGTCGGGGTGGAAGCCAAGATGGATGTCGACGAACACTCGGTTGCCGGCGCGGCGCGAGCGCACGCCGTACAGCACGTCGTAGCGGTCGTAGTGCCGCACCAGCTCGCGCATGATGTCCAGCTTGTCCTTCTCCTCCAGCGTGCCGTCGAGCAGGTCGTACACGGAGCTCGAGAACACGCCAATCGCCGAGGCCAGGATGCTGCCGGCAATCAGCAGCGAGGCCAGCGGATCGATGTAGATCGACCAGGCCCGGTCGGCCAGGGCGAGGCTGAGCGCCAGCGAGGCCAGGATGAAGACATTGCCGAACAGCTTCGTGAAGAAGAGCTTGGCCTGCGAGGCCATCAGTGGCGACGGCTCTGGTTGACCACGCAGATCCACACCCCGATGCCACCGACCTGCGACGGCGACATCAGGCCGCGTACCGCGTTGCCGGTGATCACCAGGAAGACCAGCACCATCAGCGCAGCGATGATCAGGCTCGACAGGTTCTCGAGCTTGCCGATGCCATAGTCGTAGGCCTCGCCGCCACCGCGCGCCAAGCGCCGCATCGCGAGCCAGGCGAGCAGCACGGCAACGAACTCCAGACCGGTCTTCAGCAGGTCGGCCAGCAGCACCGCCGACTGCGCGGTGAGCAGCGAGACCAGCGAGATCAGCGTGTCGACGCCGCCGGCCACGGCGGCGTTGCGGGTCGACGCTTCCTTGCTCGGGCCAGACATCGCGCGCTGCTTGCTCGGACCAAGCTCCGGGCCGCGGCTTACTCGATCGCCTTGACCATGTCCTCGACGACCTTCTTCGCGTCGCCGAAGACCATCATCGTCTTGTCCATGTAGAACAGCTCGTTGTCCAGGCCCGCGTAGCCGCTGGCCATCGAGCGTTTATTGACGATGACCGTCTTGGCCTTGTAGGCCTCGAGGATCGGCATGCCGTAGATCACACTGCCCTTCTGCAGCGCAGCCGGGTTCACCACGTCGTTGGCGCCCAGCACGATGGCGACATCGACCTGGCCGAATTCGCCGTTGATGTCCTCCATCTCGAACACCTGGTCGTAGGGCACCTCGGCCTCGGCCAGCAGCACGTTCATGTGGCCCGGCATGCGGCCGGCCACCGGATGGATCGCGTACTTGACCGTGATCCCCTTGTGCGTGAGCTTCTCGGCGAGCTCCTTCACCGCATGCTGCGCACGGGCAACCGCCAGGCCGTAGCCGGGCACGATCACCACCGTCTCGGCATTGCCGAGGATGAAGGCCGCGTCGTCGGCGCTACCGCTCTTGACGCTGCGCTGCGCGCCGCCGCCCGCCGCCGCCGTGGCGGCCTCGCCGCCGAAGCCTCCGAGGATGACGTTGAAGAACGACCGGTTCATCGCCTTGCACATGATGTAGCTCAGGATCGCGCCCGACGATCCGACGAGCGATCCCGCGATGATCAGCATGCTGTTGTTCAGGCTGAAGCCGATGCCGGCCGCCGCCCAACCCGAGTAGCTGTTGAGCATCGACACCACCACCGGCATGTCGGCGCCTCCGATCGGGATGATGATCAAAACGCCCAGCACGAACGCGATCGCCAGCATCACGAAGAAGGCGGTCCAGTTCTCTGTGAAGGAGAAGAAGAGGCCCAGACCCAGCATGGCGATACCCAGCAGCAGGTTCAGCGTGTGCTGGCCAGAAAACTGCACCGGCGCACCCTGGAACAGCCGGAACTTGTAGCTGCCGCTGAGCTTGCCGAAGGCGATGACCGAGCCGCTGAAGGTGATGGCGCCGATGGCGCCGCCCAGGAACAGCTCGAACTTGTTGCCGAACGGGATCAGAGCGCCCTTGGCCGCGATGCCGAAGGCATAAGGCTCGGCCACCACGGCGACCGAGATGAAGACCGCGGCAAGGCCGATCATGCTGTGCATGAAGGCCACCAGCTCGGGCATCTTGGTCATCTCGACGCGCTTGGCCATGATCGTGCCGGCCGTGCCGCCGATCAGAAGCCCCACCAGCACGTATCCCAGGCCGAGCGGACTGCCGGCCAGCTTGACGATCAGCAGCGCGGTCGTGACCACGGCGATCGCCATGCCGACCATGCCGAACAGGTTGCCGCGGATCGATGTGGTGGGGTGGCTCAGACCCTTGAGCGCCTGGATGAAGCAGACGCTGGCCACCAGGTACATCAGCGTGACGAGGTCGAGGCTCATCACTTCTTCTCCCCGGCGGCAGGCTTCTTGTCCTTCTTCTTGAACATCTCCAGCATGCGCCTCGTGACGAGGAAGCCGCCAAAGACGTTGACGGCGCACAGCGCCACCGCCAGCACGCCCATGCTCTTGCCCAGCGTGGTCTCGGTGAGCGCCGCGGCAAGCATGGCGCCGACGATGACGATCGCCGAGATGGCATTCGTCACCGCCATCAGCGGCGTGTGCAGCGCGGGCGTGACCGTCCACACCACGTGGTAGCCCACGTAGATGGCGAGCACGAAGATGATCAGGTTGGTGATGGTCGGGGACACGATGTCCATGCTCGGCTCCGGTCAGGTACGAAGAAGTTGGCCGTCACGGCACATCAGGCAGGCCTTGACGATGTCGTCTTCGAGGTCGATCTTCAAGGCGGCGGCGTCCTTCTCGAGCACGAGCTTGAGGAAGTCGAGCACGTTGCGGGCATAGAGCGCGCTGGCGTCCGCGGCCACGAGCGCGGCCAGGTTGGTCTCGCCGACGATCGTGACGCCGTGCTTCACCACCGTGCGGCCGGCCTCCGTCAGCGGGCAGTTGCCGCCCTGCGGTGCAGCCATGTCGACGATGACGCTGCCGGGCTTCATCGCCTTGACCATGTCCTCGGTCACCAGCACCGGGGCGGCGCGGCCCGGGATCAGCGCGGTGGTGATCACGATATCGGCCTGCGCCACGCGCTTGGCGACCTCGACCTTCTGGCGCTCCAGCCAGCTCGGCGGCATCGGCTTGGCATAGCCGCCGACGCCGACGGCGGCTTCCTTCTCCTCATCGGTCTCGTAGGCCACATCGATGAACTTGGCGCCAAGCGACTCCACCTGCTCCTTGACCGACGGGCGCACATCGCTGGCCTCGATCACCGCGCCCAGCCGCTTGGCGGTGGCGATGGCCTGCAGGCCGGCCACACCGACGCCGAGGATCACCACCCGGGCTGCCTTCACGGTGCCGGCGGCGGTCATCAGCATCGGGAAGATGCGCTGGTACTTGTCGGCGCCGATCATCACCGCCTTGTAGCCGGCCAGGTTGGCCTGGCTGGACAGCACGTCCATGCTCTGCGCGCGCGTCGTGCGCGGGGCGGCCTCGAGCGCGAAGGCGGTGAGCTTCGCATCGGTGAGGCGCTGCAGGCCCTCCTTGTCGAAGGGATTGAGCATGCCCACCAGCGATGCGCCAGGCTTGACGTGGCCCAGCTCGGACGCCGACGGCGCGCGCACCTTCAGGATCAGATCGCAGCCGAAGGCGCCGGCTGCATCGGTGATCTCGGCCCCCGCGGCCTCGTAGGCCGCGTCGGTGACGCTCGCGGCCACGCCAGCGCCTGCCTGCACGCGCACGGTGTGACCCTGGCCCTTGAGCTTCTTGGCCGTCTCGGGGGTGACGGCAACCCGGGTTTCGCCCGCGGTCGTTTCCGCTGGCACGCCTATCAGCATGGGATCTCCCTCCAGCAACACAGCATCGGCGGGTGCAGCCAGGGCGTGGGAGCCCTGGATGCGGGCCGCGCTCGTTGCTGCCGGGCTCATGGCCACCCGAACAAGGCGCGGACTTTAACCCGGCGCGGGGAATCCGGCACCCGGGCCGACGCCTATAGCATCCGGGAATGAGCAGCAGCCGTTGGAGACCCAGCGTGACCGTGGCCGCCGTCATCGAACGAGACGGCCGCTTCCTGCTGGTGGAGGAGCGCACGCCCGAGGGCGTGCGCCTCAACCAACCGGCCGGCCACCTCGACCCCGGCGAATCGCTGCTGGAAGCGGTGGTGCGCGAGGTTCTCGAGGAAACCGCGTGCCGCTTCACACCCACCGCCCTGCTCGGCGTCTACATGTCGCGCTTCATGCGCAGCGCCCGACCGGGTCGTGGCGCCCAGGACGTGACCTACCTGCGCTTCGCCTACTGCGGCACAGTCGGCGAACCCGAACCCGGCCGGGCGCTCGACCACGGCATCCTGCGAACGCTGTGGATGACAGCCGACGAGATCCGCGCGGCACGCGACCGCCACCGCAGCCCGGCGCTGCAGCACAACGTGGACGACTTCCTGTCCGGCGTGCGGCATCCGCTCGACATGGTGTTCACCGACCCGGGCCTCTACGACCCGGTCGAAAAGTCCTGAGCATGGCCCGCGAGCGGGTGGTGGTGGGTCTGAGCGGCGGCGTGGATTCCGCAGTCAGCGCCTGGCTGCTCAAGCAGCAGGGTTTCGACGTCATCGGCCTGTTCATGAAGAACTGGGAGGACGACGACCGGCCCGCCGGATCGGACGATGGCGGCGACACCGGCTACTGCACCTCGCGCCAGGACTTCCTCGACGCCGCCAGCGTGGCCGACGTGATCGGCATCGAGATCGAGCACGTCAACTTCGCAGCCGACTACAAGGACCGCGTGTTCGCCGAGTTCCTGCGCGAGTACGCCGCCGGCCGCACACCCAACCCCGATGTGCTGTGCAACGCCGAGATCAAGTTCAAGGCCTTCCTCGACCACGCGATGCGCCTGGGTGCCGCGAAGATCGCGACCGGGCATTACGCCCGGGTGCGCGAACGCAACGAGCGCCATGAGCTCCTCAAGGGCCTGGATGCCGCCAAGGACCAGAGCTACTTCCTGCACCGCCTGACGCAGTCGCAGCTGTCGCGCACGCTGTTCCCGGTCGGGGAGCTGCCCAAGACCGAGGTGCGGCGCCTGGCCGCCGAGATCGGTCTGCCGGTGGCGGCCAAGAAGGACTCGACCGGCATCTGCTTCATCGGCGAGCGGCCCTTTCGCGAATTCCTCAACCGCTACCTCGCCCATGCACCCGGCCCGATCCTGGACGACCGTGGCCGCACCCTCGGCGAGCACGTGGGTCTGTCGTTCTACACGCTGGGCCAGCGCAAGGGGATCGGCATCGGAGGAGTCAAGGAGAGCGGAGCCGCGCGCGGCATGGCGGGCTCGCCGACCGGCGGCCCGGGCGACCACGCACCCTGGTTCGTGGCGCGCAAGGACATGGCCAGCAACACCTTGTACGTGGTGCAAGGCCACGAGCACCCGTGGCTGCAGTCGATACGGCTCGACGCGGATGATGCGAGCTGGGTGGCCGGTCGGCCGCCGCCACCAGGAGCGCTGGCGGCCAAGACCCGCTACCGTCAGAGCGATGCGGCCTGTGCCCTGGCCCCGGAAGCGTCAGGGCAGTTCTGCCTGCAGTTCGCCACACCGCAATGGGCCGTCACGCCCGGCCAGTCGGCGGTGCTCTATGACGGCGAGGTCTGCCTGGGCGGCGGCGTAATCGCCGCCGCGTCCTGACCGGCAGTCGGCGACGGCGAGCCGCTCAGCGCGGACGGGCCAGCACCTGGGTCCAGTAGATGCTGTACTGGCTGGCACTGCCGCGCGCACAGGCCAGGCCCGTCTGGCTGTAGCTGGCGCTCATCAGATTGGCGCAGTGCCCCTCGCTGCCCATCCAGCCATCGACCACCGCGGCCATCGAACCATAGCCCGCAGCGATGTTCTCGCCCACCGCCTGCGCCGTGTAGCCGGTGGCAGCCACCCGCTGGGAGGGTGAACGTCCGTCGCGCCCTGTGTGCGAAAAGTAATTGGCCGTCGCCATGTCCAGGCTGTGATCGTAGGCCGCCTGCGAGAGCCGGCTGTCCCAGGCCAGCGCCGGCACCGGGGGAAAGCTGCCCCTCGTGCCGCAGGTGGCGCCCGCCGCGCGTCGCGCGTTGACCAGGCGCAGCATCTCGGCCTGGAAATCGGTGAATCCGCAGCCGGTGTCGGTTGCGCCCGGCGCTGGGGGCGGGCTACCAGGCGCCGGGCTCGCCGCCGTGGCCACACCTCCCGGGGTCGCATCGGTGCTGTCGCTGCCACCGCCACCGCCTCCGCCGCAGGCCTGCAGCATCAACAGCGTCAAAAGGCCGAAGCTCAGGCCGGTGATCGTGTTTCGAGCGCAGCGAGGGGAAGCCATCGTGGTCTTGGTCGGTTCGTACAGGTTCTGCCGAGCATGCCGCGCCCCGGGTTCGACAGGGATCACAAAGTGCAACGCGCGGCCTGCGATTCGTGACAGGCCGCACGGCGGTCACCCTGAATCTGCCGAAGCCGTGAGCTCTGGCGGGGACGCCTGCTGCCGATCAGGCGCCTCGGCGCTGCGCGGATGGCCCAGCCGGAAAGGGTTCGCAGGGTCGCGTCCCGGCCGCCAAACAGCAGCCGTGAGACCCGAGCTCCCGCGTCAGCCTCAGAAACCGTAGACGATGCCGACCACCAGCTTGTTGCTCTGGGTGACGTCGAAGCGGTTCTTGCCAGGGATGATCCACTGGGCGTTCCAGGTGACCGGTAGTTCGGCAATCGGCTGCGCCACGCCCAGGATCAGCGTGCGGAACGCGCTTCCGATGGGTTCACTGCCTGCAAAGCAGCCACTGACATTGAAGGCCGTGCCCGGCGCACAGTCCACGCCGAGGAAGGTGTCCCGGGTGCCGAGGGACTTGCCTTCCTTCTTGTAGGTGTAGAAGCCCAGCGTGCCGGTGAAGGCGATGCTGTAGGGCAGGGGCCGCGAGTAGACCAGGCTCCAGTAGGTATCCCCATCGTTGCCCCAGGTCGTGTCCTTGAGCAGGGTCTGCACATTGAAGGCGACCGGCCCGCAGGACAAGCCCAGCTTGGACTCCCACGCGTTGCTGTTCTTGCCGTTGATGTAGTAGTAGTAGGTGGCGCCGACCGTGTAGCCCACGTCACCGAAGCTGCCGGTGTAGCCGCCATAGAAGTCGTTCTCGATCGACTTGTCGTCCTGGAAGTCGGTGATGGAGCGGTCCGAATAGGACTCGCCCAGCCGCTTGTACGAGTAGTTGATCTGGGAGCCCCAATAGCCGAGGTAGAAGCCGCTGCTGTGCGCGAAGTCAGCGCCCCATTGCAGTGCAGGTTTGTCCGACTCGGGTGCATCGGCAAACTCGTTGCCGAGCGCCGGCCCGTTGCCGTAGGTCTTGGTCAGGCCGCGCAGGTAATAGCGCGACACCAGGTCGATGTGACCCGTCAGCGTGTAGGGCGGTAGCGGCTCGGCTGCCGGCGCATCGGCAGCATGCGCGGACCCGGCGGTCAGCGCGAGAGCGGAAAGGCAGAGAGCCATCTGGGTAACTCGAGCGTTGCTGATGGGGGGATCTACTTCATGGGTTGTATGGGAGAGTGGACATGCGCAGAACACGCGCACGCAGCTTCCGCGCCCCTGCACATCGCTGCAGGACCCTGCAAAGACAGGGCCCCAGCGCCGGTCTGGCACCGAAGTTGCTGAGCCTCAGACGAGAGGGCGACCCGCGCAGCGTGTTCGCTGGATCACAAAGACCGCTAGGGTTCCGGGCCGCGACATCCACGCGGCTGCCTGGTCCGAGAGCTGTCGGCCCCGCGAAGGCGAGGCTCCACGGAGGGATAAAAGCCCGGGAGGACACGGCCGCGTTGGCCGCCCTCTTTCGCTTTTCTCCTTCATGCCGGAGCCCGCCGTGTCAGCTCTTCCCACCGCTCCACCACGACCCAGCATCTGGTGCATCGCCGGCCGACTGTCGCGCGCGCAGTACTGGGCTTTTGCAGCACTGGGTTTGCTGCTGCCCTTCCTGGGCTGGATGCTGCTCTCGGGCAGCGGCTGGATCGACCCCGTGTTTCTGCCCGGTCCGCTGAGCGTGTTCGAGCGCCTGGCGCACTGGCTGTTCGAAGACGAACTGATCCAGGACACCGGCATCAGCCTCTACCGCGTGATGGCCGGCTTTGCCTTGTCGGCCGTGCTGGCGCTACCGCTCGGGCTGCTGATCGGCGCCTTCCGACCTGTCGAAGCGCTGCTCGAGCCGCTCACTGACTTCATCCGCTACATGCCGGCGGTGGCCTTCATCCCGCTGGTGATGCTGTGGTTCGGCATCGACGAGAGCGCCAAGATCGCGATCATCTTCATCGGCACCTTCTTTCAGATGGTGCTGATGGTGGCCGAGAACGTGCGCGGTGTGCCGCGCCCGCAGATCGAGGCGGCGCAGACCATGGGCGCCACGCGCTACGAGGTGATCCGACTGGTGCTGCTGCAGTCGGCCAAGCCGGCGATCCTGGACACGCTGCGCATCACCATGGGCTGGGCCTGGACCTACCTGGTGGTGGCCGAACTCGTGGCCGCGAACTCGGGGCTCGGCTATTCGATCTTGAAGGCGCAGCGCTTCCTCAAGACCGACGTGATCTTCGGCGGCATCATCCTGATCGGGGTGATCGGCCTGCTGATGGACCAGGGCTTCCGCTGGCTGCACCGGCGCTCGTTCCCCTGGCTGCATGCGCGAGGCTGAATCCATGTCCAAGGTCATGATCAGCCGGCTCGGCAAGATCTTCGAAGGCGCGGCCCTGCAGCCGCCCGCGCTCCAGGACATCGACCTCGCCATCGAGCAGAACGAGTTCGTCACGCTGGTCGGCGCGTCGGGATGTGGCAAGTCGACGCTGCTGCGCATCCTGGCGGGCCTGGAGCACCGGACCAGCGGTGAGGTGCTCTGCGACGGACAGTCGATCACCAGCCCGGGCGCCGACCGCGCGATGGTGTTCCAGCACTACAGCCTCTATCCGTGGCTGAACGTGATCGACAACATCAAGTTCAGCCGCCTGCTCGGCGCCAACCGGCGGGAGCTCAGCTCGGCAGACGTCGAAGCCGCCTCGGGACGTGCGGACGCGCTGCTCAACCTGATCGGCCTCAGCAAGGTCGCCAAGTCCTACCCGAACCAGCTCTCGGGCGGCATGCAACAGCGCGTGGCGATCGCCCGCGCATTGCTCGGACGTCCCTCGCTGCTGCTGATGGACGAGCCCTTCGGTGCGCTCGATGCCCAGACCCGCGAGGTGATGCACGACCTGATCCTGCACATCCACCGCATCGAGAAGACCACCATCGTGTTCGTCACGCACGACGTCGAAGAGGCGATCTACCTCGGCCAGCGTGTGGTGCTGATGCAGCCACGCCCCGGACGCATCCACAGCATCTACAAGGTGCCACTGCCGGCACGACGCGACCAGGACATGAAGCATTCGGTGCCGTTTCGCGAACTGCGGGCCGAGATCCTGGCGCGCATCCGCGAGAGCTCGGGCATGTCCACCGACCTTGAACTCCTTGACAAGCTCAACCGGCAGAACGACGACACGTGAGCCTGCTGCATCGCCTCGCCTATGACACATGCCATGACCACCTGCTTCGACAACCTGACCCCGCCGGCCCGCGCCGCCGTGCCGGATCACTCCACCGCGTTCTCGCGCGAGCTTGTGCTCTGGGAAGAAGCGCTTCCCGGTGGCGCGCACTGGTCGGGTCGCATGCGGCGCGGGAACACGCTGCGCCTGACCGACCTGAACGGCCGCGCCAACGTGTCGGCGCTGTTCTTCAACTTCGAGGACCGCAGCGAGCGCTACAACGTGCCCGACACGCTCAAGGCGCAGCACACCGCGTTCCTGACGCGCGGGCACGTCTGCTACTCCGACATGGGGCGGGTGCTGTGCTCGATTCCCGAGGACAGCTGCGGCTGGCACGACACCGTCTGCGGCCTGCTCGACGCCGACCGTGCGCTGGCGAAGTACGGCCAGGCGCGCTACCAGGAACACCGCAACGCGATGATCCGCAACGGCCGCGACAGCCTGCTCATCGAACTCGGCAAGTGGGGCCTGGACCGGCGCGACCTGGTAGCAGGCGTCAACTTCTTCAGCAAGGCCGCGCCGGATGCGACCGGCGCGCTGCACTTCGACACCGCGCACCGCCAGCCAGGTCAGCACGTCGACCTGCGCTTCGAGATGAACACCCTCGTGCTGCTGTCGGCCGCGCCCCATCCGCTCGACCCCGCGCCGCACTACGACCCCCAGCCCGCCCTGCTCACGGTGTGGCGCTCAGGCACCGCCGGCGCCGACGACGTCTGCCGGCGGTCCTGCCCGCAGAACGATCGCGGCTTCATCAACACCGAGCGCGGCTTTCTCTGACCGCAGCACCCCACCACCGGACACCGCCATGACCGCAGCCCTCGTGGAAAGCACACTGGACCCGTCGCACGCCGTGGTCGACGAGATCGTCCCCGCCGGCGAGCCGTGGATGAAGCGCATCGACCGCGGGCAGGTCTTTCGCATCGTCGACCTCGAAGGCAACCAAGCCGTCGACACGATCTTCTACAGCGCCGTCGATCCGGTCGAGCGCTACAGCCTCACCCACACGATCCAGGCCCAGGGCGCGCTCTACCTGACCACCGGCTCGCGGCTGATGTCGAGCGAGGGCCGCCCGATGCTCACCATCGTGGCCGACACCTGCGGCCGCCACGACACGCTCGGCGGCGCCTGCGCCTGCGAAAGCAACATGGTGCGCTACGCGATCGAGAAGCGCTCGATGCACAGCTGCCGCGACAGCTTCCTGCTCGCCATCACGCGTGAGGAAGCGCGCGACGGTGAGGCGGGCCGCTATCCGCGCCTCGGCAAGCGCGACATCGTCTCCAACATCAACTTCTTCATGAATGTGCCGGTCGCGCCCGACGGCCGGCTCAGCTTCGAGGACGGCATCTCTGCGCCGGGCAAGTACGTCGAGATGCGCGCCGAGATGGACGTGATCGTGCTGGTCTCGAACTGCCCCCAGCTCAACAACCCCTGCAACGGCTACAACCCGACCCCGGTGCGCATGTTGGTGTGGGACCCGAGTTGAACCCGGGCGCCACGGCCCCGCGGACGACCGCGGCACGCCTCCTTCCCGCAGGACGACCTGCCGAGATCCCGGAACACCCATGTTCGACAAGGTCCTGATCGCCAACCGCGGGGCGATCGCCTGCCGCGTGATGCGCACCCTGCGCCGCATGGGTGTGGGCGCGGTGGCCATCCATTCCGAGGCGGATGCGGGCTCGATGCACGTCGCGATGGCCGACGAGGCGGTCTGCGTCGGTACCGCCGCGGTGAGCGGCAGCTACCTTGCGATGCAGCGCATCGTCGACGCCGCTCTCGCCACCGGTGCGCAGGCGATCCACCCTGGCTACGGCTTCCTGTCGGAGAACGCCGGCTTCGTGGAACTGTGCGAACAGGCCGGACTCGTCTTCCTCGGCCCCACGCCACTGCAGATGCGGCTGTTCGGCCTCAAGCACACTGCGCGCGACCTGGCCACGCAGGCCGGCGTGCCGCTGCTCCCCGGCACCGGCCTGCTGGGCAGTCTCGACGAGGCGCTGGCACAGGCCGAGCGCATCGGCTACCCAGTGATGCTCAAGAGCAGTGCCGGCGGCGGCGGCATCGGCATGCAGATGTGCCCGGGCGTCGATGCGCTGCGCAACGCCTTCGATTCGGTCAAACGGCTGGCGCAGGCCAACTTCTCCGACGCCGGGGTCTTCCTGGAGCGCTACATCGCCGATGCCCGCCACATCGAGGTGCAGGTGTTCGGCGATGGAGCGAGCGGCGTGCTCGCACTTGGCGAACGCGACTGCTCCCTGCAACGGCGCAACCAGAAGGTCGTCGAGGAGACACCGGCGCCGAACCTGCGCCCCGGTGTGCGCGAGGCGCTGCTGGCCACCTCGTGCCGGCTCGCGCAGGCGGCGTCCTACCGTTCGGCCGGGACGGTCGAGTTCGTGGTCGACGCCCGGACGCAGGAGTTCTTCTTCCTGGAGGTCAACGCACGGCTGCAGGTCGAGCATGGGGTGACCGAGGCCGTGACGGGCATCGACATCGTCGAGTGGATGCTGCGTCTGGGCGCGGGTGAATTGCCGCCACTGGACACGCTGCGTGTCGAGCCCAGGGGTCACGCGATCCAGGCGCGGCTGTATGCAGAGGATCCGGCGAGGAACTTCCAACCCTCGACCGGCGTGCTGACCGAGGTGGTCTTCCCGGACGACCTGCGCGTGGACACCTGGGTCGAGCGCGGCACCGAGGTCACGGCGCATTACGACCCGATGCTCGCCAAGCTGATCGCGCACGGCGACGACCGCGAGCAGGCGCTGGCCCGTTTGCGGCAGGCGTTGGACGAGACCCGCATTGCGGGGCTGGAGTCGAATCTCGACTATCTGCGCGCATTGATGGACTTCGAGCCCTTTGTAGCGGGCCGGCACACGACGCGCAGCCTCGCGGCCTTCACGGCGCCGAGCCGGGCGATCGAGGTCACGAGCCCCGGCGTGCAGACCTCGGTCCAGGACTGGCCCGGGCGCCTCGGCTACTGGGACGTCGGCGTGCCGCCGTCGGGCCCGATGGATTCACGGGCGCTGCGGCTGGCCAACCGGTTGGTGGGCAACGCGCCCGGCGCCGCGGCGCTCGAGATCAACGCTGGTCGCGCGCTGCGACCTGGAAGTGGCCGTGACCGGTGCGCCGATCGCGCTGCACCTCGACGGCGCGACGATGGCCATGCACGAGTCGATCGCCCTGCGCGCCGGGCAGACGCTGCGCATCGGCCGCGTCAGCGCCGGTTGCCGCGCCTACCTCGCCGTCAACGGCGGCATCGATGTGCCGGACTACCTCGGCAGCGCATCGACCTTCACGCTGGGTGAATTCGGCGGCCATGGCGGGCGCGTGCTGCGCGCCGGTGACGTGCTGCATGTCGGGGCGCCGTCGGATGAGCCCCGACTCGGCAAGCCCGATGCGCTGGTGCCGGTCTACGGCACGCACTGGGAGATCGGCGTGCTGATCGGCCCGCACGCCGCGCCCGACTTCTTCACGCCGCAGGACATCGAGACCTTCTTCGGCACCGACTGGGCCGTGCACTACAACTCCAGCCGCACCGGCGTGCGTCTGATCGGCCCCAAGCCGACCTGGGCGCGCAGCGACGGCGGTGAGGCCGGCCTGCACCCGTCGAACATCCACGACAACGCCTACGCGGTGGGCGCCATCGATTTCACCGGCGACATGCCGGTGATCCTGGGGCCCGACGGCCCGAGCCTCGGCGGCTTCGTCTGCCCGGCCACCGTGGCGCATGCCGAGCTGTGGAAGCTGGGTCAGCTGGCGCCCGGCCACACGGTGCGCTTCCAGCCGCTGACGATGGCCCAGGCCACGGCGCTGGCTTGCGCGCAGGACGCTGCACTGGCACTGCCCGGCCGGTCCGCGCCGGCCGTCGCGACGACGGCAACGAGCCAGCCCGCCGACGACGCCGTGCTGCACCGCCTGCCGTCCGACGGCAACAAGGTCGAGGTGGTCTACCGCCGCGCCGGCGATCGCTACGTGCTGATCGAGTTCGGGCCGCCGGCGCTGGACCTGCGGTTGCGCTTCCAGGTGCATGCGCTGATGACGCGCCTGCAGGCCTGGCGCGAGGCCGGCCGGCTGCCGGGGATCATCGACCTCACTCCCGGCATACGCTCGTTGCAGGTGCACTACGACTCGCTGCGCCTGCCCCTGCCGCAGCTGCTCGACGAGCTGCTGCTCGCCCAGGCCGACGTGGACGCGGTGGACGACATCGAGGTGCCCAGCCGCACGGTGTGGCTGCCGCTGTCCTGGGATGACCCGGCGACGAAACTGGCCATCGAGAAGTACATGCAGTCGGTACGGCCCGACGCACCCTGGTGCCCGAGCAACATCGAGTTCATCCGCCGGATGAACGGCCTGCCGGACCTGCAGGCGGTCTTTGCGATCGTGTTCGCCGCGCACTACATGGTGCTGGGCCTGGGCGACGTCTACCTCGGCGCACCGGTGGCCACGCCGCTGGACCCGCGACACCGGCTCGTCACCACCAAGTACAACCCGGCACGCACGTGGACACCGGAGAACGCGGTCGGAATCGGTGGCGCCTACCTGTGCGTCTACGGCATGGAAGGCCCTGGCGGCTACCAGTTCGTCGGCCGCACAGTGCAGATGTGGAACCGTTGGAAGAGCACGCGCGAGTTCGAGCCCGGCAAGCCCTGGCTGCTGCGCTTCTTCGACCAGATCCGCTTCTATCCCGTGAGCGCCGACGAACTGCTCGCGCTGCGTCGCGATTTCGTCGCCGGCCGCGCCCCGCTGCGCATCGAGGACGGCAGCTTCCGGCTGTCGGACTACGAACGCTTTCTGTGCGAGCAGGCACCATCGATCGCCGCCTTCAAGCAGATGCAGCAGGCCGCGTTCGAGGCCGAGCGAGAGCGCTGGCGCGCCGCCGGCCTGACCGAGGCGCCTCAGGAACCCGGAGCCGGCGATGAGGTCACGTCGATCGACGCCGATTTCGATGGCGAGGTGGTCAGCTCGCAGGTCTCGGGCGGCGTCTGGTCGGTGCTGGTCGACGCCGGCGCCGAGGTCAAGGCGGGGCAGCCGCTGGTGGTGGTGGAGTCGATGAAGATGGAAATCACCGTGCACGCGCCGCGCGACGGTCGCATCGAGAAGCTGCTGTGCGCCGCGGGTCGGCCGGTGGCCGCCGGCCAGCCGCTCGTGCTGTTGCGCTGAACCTGGGGAGCTGCAATGACACGTCCGGATCTTTCGCTGCCCGCGCTGCGCGCGCGCTACCTCTCGGGTGCGCTGACACCGGTCGCCCTCATCGAGCAGTTGCACAGCCGGATGCTCGCCGAGGACGCACTGTGCGATCGCCACCTCTGGATCCGCCGGCTCACGCTCGAGGAGATGCTCGATTTCGCGCGGGCACTGCACGGCCGCGATCCGGCCATGCTGCCGCTGTACGGCATTCCGTTCGCGATCAAGGACAACATCGACCTCGCCGGCGTGCCCACCACCGCCGCCTGCCCCGACTTCGCCTTCACGCCCGGGCGCAGCGCCACCGTCGTGCAGCGGCTGATCGATGCGGGCGCCATTCCGGTCGGCAAGACCAACCTCGACCAGTTCGCCACCGGCCTGGTGGGCGTGCGCTCGCCCTACGGCGCCTGCCGCAATGCCATCGACGCCGAGTTCATCTCGGGCGGCTCGTCGGCCGGCTCGGCTGTGGCGGTGGCGTTGGGCCTCGCGAGCTTCTCGCTCGGCACCGACACGGCCGGCTCGGGTCGCGTGCCGGCGATGTTCAACAACCTGATCGGCCTGAAGCCGAGCCTGGGTCGCATCCCGACCACCGGCGTGCTGCCGGCCTGCCGCACGCTCGACGCCGTCTCGATCTTTGCACTGACCGCCGCAGACGCCGCCGCAGTGCTCGCGACAGCCCAGGGCGAGGATGCAGGTGATGCCTATTCGCGCACGCTGCCGCCTCACGGCCATGACTTCGGCGCGGGCGGGCCGTTCCGTTTCGGCGTGCCGCGCGCCGACGACCTGGAGTTCCATGGCCACGCGGACGGCCCGCGCCTGTTCGCCCAGGCCGTGGAGGCGCTGCGTGCGCTCGGCGGCACGCCGATAGAGGTCGACCTGCGACCCTTCCGCGCGGTGGCCACGCTGCTCTACGAAGGGCCCTGGGTGGCCGAGCGCTACCAGGCGATCCGGCCGTTCATCGAGGCCCATCCCGAGGCGCTGTATCCGGTGACGCGGGCGATCACCGAGAAGGGCGTGCAGATCGACGCGCCGTCGACCTTCGGTGCGCTGTACCGCCTGAAGGAACTGGCGCGACAGACCGGTCCGCTCTGGAGCGACATCGACTGCCTGCTGACGCCCACTGCGAGCACGATCTACACCGTGGCCGAGGTCGAGGCCGACCCGATCCGGCTCAACTCCAACCTCGGTCACTACACCAACTTCGTCAACCTGCTGGATCTCGCGGCCGTGGCCGTGCCCACCGGCACGATGGATCGCGGCCAGCCCGAGCCGGCGCTGCTGCCCGGCCTGCCCTGGGGCGTGACGCTGATCTCGCGCGCCGGCCAGGACCTGCCGCTGCTGTCGCTGGCGGCACGCCTCCACGCGACCACGCTGCCCACGGTGGGCGCCACACCGCATGCGCCGCACCGAGGCGCGCGCATAGCGCCCGATGCCACGGCCTTCCCTTCGGGTCTCGTGCGCGTTGCGGTGTGCGGCGCGCACCTCAGTGGCTTGCCGCTGAACCCGCAACTGACTTCGCGGGGTGCCCATCTGGTTGGCGCCACACGCAGCGCGCCTGACTACAAGCTGTTCGCACTGCCCGGCGGGCCGCCCCACCGGCCCGGCATGCTGAGGGTGGCACAGGGCGGCGCGCCTATCGAGCTGGAAGTCTGGGCGCTGCCGGCGCAGGAATTCGGCAGCTTCGTCGCCGGGATCCCGGCACCGCTCGGGATCGGCATGGTCGAGCTCGAGGATGGCTCGTTCGTCCAGGGCTTCGTGTGCGAAGCGCTGGCCACCGGGCAGGCGACCGACATCACCCACTTCGGCGGCTGGCGAGCCTTCCTGGCCTCGCGAGCTTGAGGCAAAGCTGCAGGCTGGTGCATCGCGCACGGCCGAGGCCCGCACGCACTGCTGACCGAGCCCGAGTCGCCCGAACTTGGGGCACGCGACGGTGGGGCACGCGAATCAAGCGTGGCACGGCGATTGCAGAGCTCTCCTCTGCAGGTAGAGCGTTTTGCTATGTCAAGGACATGCGCAAATCCTCTGACTTAGGGTCACTAGGGTTCCGATCGGCGAGCGCAAGCGACACCGGTGTCTGGTCCGAGAGTGCCCCGGCCCCGATGGCCCATGCATCGAGGCTCCACGGAGGGACAAAAGCCCGGGAGAGCGACGTACAGATCGTCTCTTCCTGCGCCCGTCTCTTCCACTTCAGGAGTCTCGTCATGCAAAGCCCTTGCCTTTCAGCCCCGCGCACAGGTGCTGCGGCGCTCATGCGTCGTCTTCTCAAGCCGGTTGCCGCGCTGGCGTTGAGCCTGACCGCGGCCAGTTCCTTCGCCGCCGGCCCGCCGACCACGGTGAAGCTCGGCACCGTCGTGTGGATCGGCTACGGCCCCTTCTATGTGGCCGAGAAGCTCGACCTGTTCAAGAAGTACAACCTGAAGGTCTCGCTGCAGGTCTTCACCGACCCGGCGCTGATACCGCCGGCGCTGGCCAGCGGCGCGATCGACGGCGCCATGCTGACCTACGACCAGGTGATCGGTCAGGTCGCGGCAGGCAAGGCACAGAAGGTCGTGATGCCGATCGACTATTCCAACGGCGGCGACGCCGTCGTGGCGGACGGCAGCATCGCGAAGGTCACCGACTTCAAGGGCAAGAAAATCGGCTTCAATCCGCTGTCGCCATCAGACTTTCTGCTGTCCTACGCGCTCAAGGTGAACGGCATGACCGACAAGGACATCACGCCCGTGAGCATGACGCCCGAAGCGGTGCCGGCAGCCATGGCCTCGGGCCAGATGCCGATCGGCGTGACCTATGAACCGAGCCTGTCCCAGATCCTGGGCCAGGGCGGCGGCAAGAAGTTCAAGGTGGTGTTCTCGTCGAAGGATGCGCCCGGCCTGATCGCCGACGTGCTGGTCTACGAGGACAAGTACATCAAGGCCAAGCCGGAAGCCATCACCGGCGTGATCCAGGCCTATCTCGATGGCCTCGCCTACATGAAGAGCAAGCCCGACGAGTCCGCCAAGATCATCGGCAAGTTCATGGGCGTCACACCCAAGGAAGTCAAGGAACAGCTCTCCGGCGTCTACAACATCCCGCTGGCGGAGATGCCCAAGGCCTTCGTGAAGAGCAAGGAAACGACCTCGTACTTCGCCAGCGGCGAGATCATTGGCGCGCTGCTCAAGGCCAAGGGGCAGATCACCACGATCCCGGCCACCGAGGCGACGATTGACCCGCAGTTCGTCAACGCGCTCGTCAAGAAGTAATCTGTGGAGGTCACCCACACCGATGCAGCCCCGAGGGGCTCGCATCGGCGCGCCATCGCGTTTGCAGCAAGAGGACCTGATCGTGTTGTCGAAGTACTTCCGTGATCCCGAAGGCGTGGCACCCAATGTGGCGGCGCTGAGCTTCACGCTGCTCGGCTGGCCGCTCGGCATCGCGCTGCTCGGATCGGACAGCTGGGCGTTCAACGCGCTCGGTTTCATGATGGTGGTCATCGCCTTGGTGTGGTCGGCCTATTTCATCCACGAGTTCGCCCACCTGGCGATCTTCAAGACCGCCGACGCCAATGCGCGCTGGGGCACGGCGATGACCTGGATCAACGGCAGCTGCTACGCGCCCTTCGCCGACCTGCGACGCAAGCACATGCGCCACCACACCGAGCGCGCCGACGTGATCACCTTCGATGCGCGTGGCTTTCTGCTGCGCGCGCCAGCCGTCGTGCGTGGCACGGTCGTCGCCCTTGAATGGGTCTACATCCCGGCGGTCGAGTTCCTGATGCGCGGCTTCGTGATGGCGCTGCCCTTCATGGACGAGCGCAAGCGTTCCCGGCGCGGGCGCATCCTGGCCATCGCCGCCGTGCGGCTGGCCGCCATCGCGGCACTGGCATGGTGGTCCGTCAAGGCGCTGCTGCTCTACTTCGCGGCCTACCTGGTGTTCATCACGCTGCTGCGCTTCGCCGACTGCTTCCAGCACACCTACGACGCCTACCCGATCCTCGACGACCAGCCGATCCCGGCCGACAAGGTGCGCGACCGCACCTACGAGCAGGCCAACACCTACAGCGACGTCGTCGGCCTCGACAACTTCTGGCTCAACCTGCTGTGGCTCAACTTCGGCTTCCACAACGCCCACCACGAAAGGCCGACGATGGCGTGGCACCGGCTGCCGGCCTATCACCGCGAGCTCTATGGCGACGACTATGCCCAGGTCGTGACCGTGCGCGAACTGCTCCGCGCCTTCCATGTGCACCGCGTGACGCGCGTGCTCTCCGGCGACTACGGCCAGGTCGCGGGACGCGACGTGCCGCGCCGGGCCGACGGTTTCATCGGCGCGGTCGGTGTGTCCTTCCTGACGGCGGTCTAGGGTGCTCGACCCCCGCTCGTGCGGTGTCGCCCATCCCGCGCAGCGAGGTCCGACGCGGGTCTTGCGTCCGGATGGACCGTGAGATGCGCGGACGCTACGGCCTCGAAGGCGCGAATGTGCTGCTGACCGGCGCCGGCGGCGGCATAGGCCGCGCGCTGGCGGCCGCCTTTTCGGAACAGGGCGCGACCCTGCTGCTGGTCGATCGCGATGCCGCCGCGCTGGAGGCCCTTGCGCAGTCCCTGCGGACCACCGCAACCTGCCACGCCTTGGCGTGCGACCTGGGCTGCAGCATCGCTGTCGAACGACTGGCCACGCACGTCGCGCAGACCTGCGGCCGCGTCGACGTGCTCGTCAACAACGCCGGCACCGAGTACCCCACGCCGTTGCCCGATACCGCGAGCGACGCGATCGATCGCTGGGCCGCGCTGCTCGACAACAACGTGGTCAGCATGGCGCGCCTGACCCGGGCGCTGCTGCCGCTGCTCGGCGAGGGAGCCAGCGTGATCAACCAGTCGTCGATCTGGGGCCTGACCGGCGTGGCCAACTTCTCGGCGTACAGCGCCAGCAAGCATGCGGTGATCGGGCTCACCCGCTCGCTCGCCTTCGAGCTCGCCCCGCGCGGCATCCGCGTCAACGCGGTCTGCCCGGGTTGGATCCGCACCGACGCGGCGATGCGCTCGCTGGCAGTGATGGCACAGCAGCGCGGCGTCGACCACGCGACGATGGAGCGCGAGATCGTCGCGCGCCAGGCGGTGCCGAGGATGCTGGAGCCGGCCGACATCGCCGGCGTCTTCCTGTTCCTCGCCAGCGCCGACTCGGGCTCGCTGACCGGTCAGGCGATCTCGGCGAGCCACGGCGAGGTGATGCATTGAGCACCGCGGAGACATCGATGTCGCTGGCGGGACGCACCGCGCTGGTGACCGGCGCGGCCAGCGGCATCGGCCGGGCCATCGCGCGGCTGTACGCTGCAGCCGGCGCGGTGGTGGCGGTCAACCACCTCGGGCGGGCCGCGGAGGCGCGAGCCGTGGTGCACGACATCGTGACCAGCGGCGGCCGCGCGCAGGCGTTCGAGGCGGACGTGACGCGCAGTGCCGACGTGGCCTCGCTTGTTTTGATGAGCGAGGAGGCGCTGGGTCCGATCGACGTGCTGGTGAACCTGCAGACCACCGACGAGGACTGGCGCCGCATGATCGACACCGACCTCGGCTCGGTGTTCCTGCTGTGCCGCGCGGTGCTGCCGGGCATGGTGGCGCGTCGCCACGGCGTGGTGATCAACATCGCCTCGGACCTGGGGGTCCTGGGCCGCGCCGAGTTCGCGCCCTATTGCGCCGCGAAGGCCGGCGTCATCGGCCTGACGAAGTCGCTCGCGCGCGAGTTCGCACCGAGCATCCGCGTCAACGCGATCGCGCCCGGCCCGGTCGAGACCGCGATGCTGTCGCCCGCCTCGATGAGCGCGGAGTGGATCGAGAAGGAGAAGGCGATTCCGCAGGCCCGCTTTGCCGCGCCCGAGGAGATCGCCGCGACCGCGCTGTTCCTCGCCAGCGACCTGTCGCGCTTCTACTGCGGACAGGTGCTCGGGCCCAACGGCGGCTCGGTGATGCCGTGAGCCCCGTGGACTGATGAATACACCCGTCGGCGCCGTGACGGCGCCGCCGCCGACCTGGTTGCCGGTGGCGGTGCTGCTGTTCTCCGCCACGATGTGGGGCTTGTCGTGGTGGCCGCTGAAGGCCTTCGGCGAGCAGGGCCTGTCCGGCCCCTGGGTGGCACTGCTCACCTATGGGCTGGTGGGCGTAGCCGGACTGCCGTGGTTGTGGCGAGAGCATGCGCAGTGGCGCCGGCAGACCGGGCTGCTGCTGCTGATCGCCCTGCTCGGGGGCTGGGGCAATGCGGCCTTCGTCAACGCGATCGTGCTGGGCGATGTGGTACGGGTGATGCTGCTGTTCTACCTGGCACCGGTGTGGTCGGTGATCGGCGGGCGACTGTTCCTGAACGAATCCGTGTCGCGCCGTCGCCTCGGCGCGGTGATCCTGGCCCTGTGCGGCGCCTTCCTCGTGATCGGCGGCATGGCGGCGTTCGATGCGCCGCCGAGCGTCGCTGATTTCATGGCGATAACCGCGGGCATGGGCTTTGCCGGCAACAACATCGCTTCGCGCGCCGCGCAATCGATTCCGACCGCATCGAAGTCGGTCTCGCTCTTCATCGGCTGCGGCCTGGCCTCGGTGGCGATGCTGGCGGCCTCGGGTTCGCTGCTGGCCGCCTGGCCGCAACCGACGGTGCCCACCGGCCTGGCGCTGGCCGCCTACGCCTTCGGCGGGCTGGTGCTGGTCACCGCAACCTGGCAATGGAGCGTGACCCGCCTGGAAGCCGGACGCTCAGGCGTGATCGCGATCGCCGAACTGGTGGTGGCAATCGTCTCGGCCGCGCTGATCGCCGACGAGCGGCTGTCACTGCACGAATGGCTGGGTGGCGCACTGATCGTGGCCGCTGCCCTGATCGAAGCCACCGACACGCCGAAGCCGGCGCCGCACGCCTGAACCGTTTGCGAGGAGCACCGATGAGCACCGTCTTCATGAATGAACTGTCCTGGGTCGACTACCAGACCCGCATCGAGCGCGATGCGCCACCGGTGCTGCTGCCGGTGGGCGCACTCGAGCAGCACGGCCCGCATCTGCCACTTGGCACCGATGCGCTGCTCGCGACCGCCGTGTCGGCCGATGCGGCCCAGCGGGTCGGCGCGCTGGTGGCGCCGGCGCTCTCGTACGGCTACAAGTCACAGCCCAAGTGCGGCGGTGGCCAGCATTTCTGCGGCACCACCAGCGTGGATGCCGCCACCTTGATCGGCTCGGTGCGCGACGCCGTGCGCGAGTTCGCGCGCCATGGCGTGAAGCGCCTCGTGCTTGTCAACGGTCACTACGAGAACCAGTGGTTCCTGACCGAGGGCATCGACCTCGGCCTGCGCGATCTCGGGCCTGGTGCGGCGCTCGAGGTGGTGCGTCTCGAGTACTGGGACTTCATGACCGAGATGACGCTGGCCACGGTGTTTCCCGACGGCTTCCCCGGCTTCGCGCTCGAACATGCCGCGGTGCTGGAGACTTCGATGATGCTGCACTACCACCCGTCGCTGGTCCGCGTGGACCTGATCCCGGACGAGCCGCCGGCGGACTTTCCGCCCTACGACGTCTACCCGTCGCGCAAACACTGGGTGCCACTGTCGGGCGTGCTGTCGTCGGCCCGCGGTGCCGATGCGAAGAAGGGCGCGCTGATCTCGGCGGAGGTCGCACGACGGCTGGCCGAGGCGATCGGCGCGCGCTTCCCCTGAGCTACGGCCATGCAGCGCAACCAACCCCTGCGCGTGGACGCCGCGACGACGGCGCTGATCGTCATCGACATGCAGCGCGACTTCTGCGCGCCCGGCGGTTATGCCGCAAGGGCCGGTCTCGACGTCGCCCGGCTGGCGGGCCCGGTGGCGGCGATCGGCCGGCTGCTCGCGGCAGCCCGGCGCCGCGGCCTGCTGGTCGTGCACACCCGTGAGGGGCATCTGCCCGACCTGTCGGACTGCCCACCCGCGAAGCTGCGTCGCAGCATCGCCGCCGGCGCACCGATCGGCTCGCCAGGGCCGCTCGGCCGGCTGCTGGTGCGCGGCGAATTCGGGCACGACTTCATCGACGAACTGCGGCCCGCGCCGGGCGAGGCCGTGATCGACAAGCCGGGCTACAGCGCCTTTCACCGCACGGCGCTGGCCGAGCTGCTCATCGCGAAGGGCATCGAAACGCTGGTGCTGTGCGGCGTGACCACCGAGGTCTGCGTGCATTCCACGCTGCGGGAGGCCGTGGACCGTGGCCTGGCCTGCCTGACGGTGGGCGATGCCTGCGCGGCCAGTCAGCCGGCGCTGCAGGAGCCGGCACTGGCGATGATCGGCGTGGAGGGCGGTATCTTCGGACGCGTGGTCGGCACCGACGAGCTGCTGGCTGCGCTCGAACACACGGAGGCTTCCGCACCATGACCCAGGTCCGCAGGCTCACGCCGCTGCTCACGGCCACGCACCGCTACGACAAGACGATCTCGACCTACCAGCGCGGCCGCGGCCAGCTGATCGAGGCACCGATCCTCGCCTACCTGATCGAGACGCCGAATGGGCGCATCCTCTACGACGTCGGCTGCGATCACGCCAAGACCGCCGACCCTGCCTTGCGCGAACGCTGGTATGACCCAGCAGTGTTCGACTTCGGCGCGCCCGAGATGAGCGATGACCAACGCCTGCCCCATCACCTCGCGAGGCTGGGCCTGACGCCGGCCGATGTCGACGTGATCTTCATCGGTCATCTGCATTTCGACCATGCCGGCGGTCTGAAGGAACTGCGCCGCTGCGGCTGCGGCGCCGAGATCCATCTCCAGCACGACGAGTGGGACGCCGCCGCGAGCGGCGAGGACCCGGCCGTGTTCGCCGACGATCTGGTCGACGATGCCGGGGCGCCGCTGCAGTTCCGCCTGCAGCGCGGCGAGTACGAGGTGCTGCCCGGCGTGCGGGCGATCGCCACCCCGGGCCATACCGCCGGCCACATGTCGCTGTGGATCGAATTGCCCAAGGGCCCACCGGTGCTGCTGTGCGGCGACGCGGCCGACCTGCAGGAGAACCTCGACGACGAGGTCGCGCCCGGCACGCTCTGGCAGGGCCGCGAGCGGCAGGCGATCGACAGCATCCGCAAGCTCAAGCGCCTGGCCGCCGAGACCGACGCCTGGCTGTGGCCGAACCACGACTTCGATTTCTACCGGGCGCTGCCGCCCTTCGTGGGAAGCCGCCCATGACCGGGAACGCATCCGAGGTACCCGACCATTACCGCGGCGTCTGGGTCCGCACACTGCTGGAGACGCCGACCCACCGCGACGACCAGACCTTCGTGCGCTGGCTGCAGACCGGACGCTGGCACGCCGACCTGCGCGTGCCAGCCGGCCTCGTGCGGCCGGCCCACGCACCAGCGCAGTGGACCCCGGCCGAGCAAGCCGCGGTGGCAACGCAGCAGGGCTTCTGCGGCGTGACCGAGGTTCAGGCGCGGGACGAGGGCGAGGTCTGCACCTGGCATCGCCAGATCGACTACCAGCCGCCCGGCCTGACGCCCGATGCGGGCTGGATGGAGTTCGAGTCGAGCGAACGGGTCATCGAGACCGGCGTTCACGGCATCTACCGCGAGGTCTGGGAGCGACTGCCGGATTCGACCGGCCGCAGCATTGTGCTGACGCACGCGGACGCCGGCGGCGGCGCCGAGGCCCGCCTGCTCGTGGCCGGCCGCTACCTGATGCGGGTGCGCGCGCGCACAGCCGCGTGGCCCGCGGACACGGTCCCCGGCACCTCACTCGCCGAAGTGCTGACGCGCGAACCTGCTGACGCCGCGGCACGAATGGATTTTGAGATCACCTTCGGCGCGCTCGATGGCGAGGTCTGGTGCATCGAGCGCTCGACCCTGCCGGCGCTCGAAGGCAAGCGCCTGCGCTGCATGCTGTCGGCTGGCGACGGCACGCACGCACGCGTCGCGCTGGACGGCGAGGAACTCTCGTGGCAAATCGTCGAATGGCGCGCGGAGGGAGAGCGGTTGGCGCCACGCTGAGCCGCCGTGGCGCTGCTCACGTGCCCGTCGATCGGGCCGGTGCTGTCTCGAATGCCGAAAGCGTCGCGGCCGCCACGATCAACGCGCCGCCGAGCAGCAGGGGTGCGGTGAGCACCTGATCGCCCAGCAGCACCGCCGACCCGGAAGCGAACACCACCTCGGTCAGCATGATGACCGACATGGTGCTGGCACGCAGGTGCTGCGCGCCGTACTGCAGCGACAGGTTTGCGGCCAGCATCGCGGCGGTGAGGCCCAGCACCGGCAGCACCCAGTCGCCCCGTGTCATCGCCGGCGCCGGCACGATGCCGGCGGCGCCGAGCAGCACGGCCACCCCGCCCGCGACCAGCA
>JFJP01037577.1_pt1 | contig 25613 bp, 5 predicted proteins | sample 431651 | NCBI WGS metagenome assembly JFJP01 (sample SAMN02602958, study PRJNA72255) | Microbial mat metagenome, whole genome shotgun sequencing project. | biome: fresh water; feature: sink hole; material: water; isolation source: purple microbial (photo- and chemosynthetic) mats found in...
CGACATTACGGCCAACCCGACCATTCTCAGCGGCGACATCGGACCTACCTACGGACCCGCCAACTTTGCGGACAACAGCTACCACGTGGTGGTTGGCGCCAGCAACTCCATTCTCGACGGCTTCACCATCCAAGGCGGTGAGGCGACCGGAGTCTATCCGAACAACATCGGCGGCGGTGTCTATTGCAATGCGGCCTCTCCGATTCTACGTAAATGCCTGATCACAGCAAATCGCGCTAGTTACTTCGGGCCGGCTGTGACGCTGATCACCGGTTCGTCCCCGACCATTGATCGATGCGCGATCGTGGCCAACAACAGCGCGAGCGGTGGCGTCAATGGGGGCGGGTTGTACGCCAGCGGCTCCTCCAACCCGATCATCAGCAACAGTCTGATATCAGGCAACCAGACCTCCTCATTCGGTGGTGGCATCTATCTCACCGGTGCCAGCGCCACCATCAGCAATTGCACCATCGTCGGAAACGCAGCCACCTCCTCAGGTTCCGCTCTGTACACCACGGGATTCTCGAACCCCACCTTCACCAATACGATCATCTGGGGGCACAGTGGCGCGGCGATCTCGATCAACTCCTCCGCGCCGACAAGCACGGTGTGGTCGGGTTGCGATGTGCAGGGCGGAGTGGCCAGCCTAGGCACCACCGACAACGGCGGCAACATCAACAGCGATCCGCTGTTCCTCACACAATCTGACGCCGATGGCGCTGACAACCAGTACATGACCGCCGATGACGGCCTGCGCCTGGCGACCGGCAGCCCGTGCCTGAATCCCGGCAGCACGAGCGATGCTCCGGACGGCGACCTGATCGGCGGAACCCGTCCGCATGCCGGGGCGGACGACACCGGATGCTATGAAGGCGAAACCCCGCGTGTGCAATTCGCGTTGTCGAGCAGCAGCGGCGTGGAAGCAACGACGGCCGTCAGTCTCACCATAACCCTCAGCCTGGCTACGACGCAGACGGTAACGGTTAATTACGCTGTCACTGGTGGCGCCGCCCTGGTGACCAGCGACTACACCATCGGCAACCAGATCGTTTTCACCCCCGGTCAGACCAGCAAGACCATCGCTCTGACGGTAGTGAACGACCAGATATGCGAGTCCGACGAGACCGTGGTGGTCTCGCTTGGCTCGGCGGTCAATGCACGCATCAGTACCAATCCCTCCTTTCCGTCGGCCCATACCTACACCATCCTCAACGACGATACTCGCGGGGTAACGGTCTCGGCGATCAGCGGCAATACCACCGAGGCCGGCGGCACGGCAACCTTCTCCCTGGTGTTGACTTCGCAGCCAACCTCCGGCGTCGCCATCGGGCTGACTAGCAGCAACACCGGCGAAGGTACGGTCAGCACCTCGGTGGTGGTATTCACCACCGCCAATTGGAATACCGCCCAGGTGATCACCGTCACCGGCGTCAACGACTTCGTCGACGAGGTCACCGATCCGATGCCCTACAGCATCGTGACCGGCGCCTGCACCAGCAGCGACCCGTTCTATTCCGGACTTGCCGTCGCCGACGTCTCATGCGGCAACCTCGACAACGATACGGCCGGGGTGACGGTCGGAGCGATCAGCGGGCATACCACCGAGGCCGGCGGTACAGCCACCTTCACCGTTCGTCTGAACAGCCAGCCGACCGCGACGGTGAGCATCCCGGTTTCTTCCGATGACGCGACCGAGGGATCGGTTTCGCCGGCCACCCTCAACTTCGATGCCGGCAACTGGAACGTCAACCAGACCGTCACCGTTACCGGCGTGGATGACTCCCTGGCCGACGGGGCGATCGTCTACAATGCCGTCCTTGGCGCCGCCAGCAGCACCGACACACGCTATGGTGGCTTCAATCCAACCGACGTCGCTGTCACCAACGATGACAATGACACCGCCGGGTTCACCATCACCCCGGCTGGCACGGTCACCGTCACCGAGGCCGGTGGCACCGGCACCGTCACGGTCAAGTTGACCAGCCAGCCGACAGCGAACGTGGTCATTCCGGTCAACTCCAGCCTGTTGACCGAAGGCACGGTGTCCCCGGTCACCCTGACCTTCACCAGCGCGAACTGGAACGTGGCGCAGAACATCACCGTCACCGGCGTCAACGACGATGTCGACGACGGCGACAGTTCCTGGTCGGTCATACTCGGTGTAGATACGACAACCGCTGACACCGGCTACAGGAACCTCAACCCGGCCGATGTCGCTGCCGCGACCACTGATGACGACACCAAGGGCTTCAGCATCACTCCGATGGCCGGGTTGGTGACCACCGAATCCGCCGGAACGGCGAGCTTCACAGTCCGGTTGAACAGCCGTCCGACCGCGACGGTGACGCTGAACCTGAGTTCGAGCAACACCGCTGAGGGTACGGTGGCTCCTGCCTCGCTCACCTTCCTCACCACCGGCACAAGCTGGTCCACCCCGCAGACCGTGACGGTCACCGGTGTGAACGATGCGATCGTGGACGGATCCGTCGGCTACAGCGTGATCACGGCGGCTGCGACCGGCGGTGACTACGCTGGCCTCGACCCCGCCGATGTGTCAGTGACGAACAGCGACAACGATGTCGGATCGGTCACCATCACGCAGTCCGGTGGCAGCACGACGGTTAGTGAAGCTGGCGTCACCGATTCCTACACGGTGGTGCTTGGGCTGCAGCCTTCCGCCACGGTGACGATCACGGTGACTCCGGATGCCCAGGTGACGCGCAACTTTGCAACCCTGACATTCACCACCGCCAACTGGAATGTGGCCCAGACCATGACTGTCGGCGCGGTCAACGACAGCATCGACGAGGGGGCACATAGCGGGACGATCACCCACGGCGCGAGCGGAGGTGGCTACACCGGAGTTTCGATCGCTTCGGTGACGGCCTCAATCACCGACAACGATACGGCAGCCGTCACAGTCAGTGCTTCCGGTACCGCCGCTGAAGGCGGCGCCACCACCACCTACACGCTGGTGCTGGCGACGCAGCCGACGGCGAACGTGACCATCGCAGTTTCGCCGGACGCCCAGGTCACGACCAGCCCGCCGTCGGTCACCTTCACCACGGCGAACTGGAGTACGCCGCAGACCATCACCGTAACGGCGGTGGACGACACCGTGGCCGAGGGCGCCCACAGCGGAACCGTTACGCACGGTGCAAGCAGTTCGGATCCGAAGTACAATGGCCTGGCGGTGGGCTCGCGGGTGGTGTCGATCACCGACAACGACATTCCCGGATTGACGTTCGGTGCCCTCTCGGGTGGCATCGCCGAGGGTGGCGCGACGGCGACCTACACGGTGCGGCTGAACACCCAGCCGACAGCTAGCGTGGTGGTCACGCCGACGCCGAATGCACAGTGCACCGTATCGCCGACCAGCCTGACCTTCACCACCGGCAATTGGAGCACGACGCAGACGATCACGGTCAGCGCGGTGGACGACCTGGTGGCTGAGGGGGCTCACAGCGGCAGCATCACCCACGCAGCCAGCAGCTCCGACACCAACTACGCCATCGGGGTCGCTGGATCGCGCACGCCGGCGATCACCGACAACGACACGGCCGGCTACACCATCACGCCGGCTGGTACCCTGACCGTGTCGGAGGTGGGCAGTACGGGTCCGGTGACGGTGCGGCTCACCAGCCAGCCTACCGCCAACGTGGTCATCCCGGTGAGCTCAAGCAATACCACCGAGGGCACGGTGTCGGTGGCGAATCTTACCTTCACCAGCGTGAACTGGGCGACACCCCAGACCGTAACGGTAACCGGAGTGGACGACGATGTGGATGACGGCGACAGCTCCTGGTCGGTGCTGCTGGGGACCCCGAGCGCGAGCGTGGATACTGTGTACGCGGCGCTGAACCCGAATGACGTGGCGGCCACCACCACGGACGACGACACCAAGGGATTCACCATTGCCCCGACCAGCGGCCTGACCACCACCGAGGCCGGGGGCACGGCGACGTTCACGGTGCGGCTGACCAGCCGTCCGACCGCGACGGTGACGATCGGCCTGAGCTCGAGCAACCTTGCCGAGGGCACGGTCGCCCCGGCATCGCTCAGCTTCGATACCATCGGTGCGAACTGGTCCACTCCTCTGACGGTGACGGTGACCGGCGTGAATGATGCGGTCGTCGATGGATCTGTGGCCTACAGCGTGATCACTGCGGCAGCGGCCGGCGGCGATTACGCCGGCCTCAATCCGACGGACGTGTCGGTGTCCAATTCCGATAACGACACCGGAACAGTGAGCATCGCCCAGTCCGGTGGCACGACGACGGCCACCGAGGGCGGGCCGGGCGACAGCTACACCGTGGTGCTGGGCCTGCAGCCGAGCGCCATGGTGACGGTGACGGCCAGCCCGGATGCCCAGGTCACGGCAGTCCCGTCGACGATCTACTTCGGGCCGGCAGCGACCGGAGACCTCTCGGGCAGCAGCGCGGCCAACCTGCGTTTGTGGAGCAACGCCGCCACCGTGACGGTGGGAGCTGTCGACGACACGGCGGTCGAAGGCGTGCACAGCGGCACGATCACGCATAGCGCCAGCGGTGGCGGCTATACCGGCGCGACCATCGCCTCGGTAACTGCGACGATCACCGACAACGACAACGCGGCCGTCACGATCGGAAACATCTCCGGCACCACGACGGAAGCCGCTGGCGGCCAGAAGACCTACACCTTGGTGCTCAGCTCACTGCCCACCGCCAGCGTGGCGATCACGATCACCCCGGACACCCAGGAGACAGTGTCGCCGAGTACACTGTACTTCGGACCCGCCGCCACCGGCGATGGCTCAGGCAGCGGTGCGGCCAACCTGCGTCTGTGGAGCAGCGCGGCGACAGTGACCGTGACGGCGGTGGATGATGTGGTCGCGGAGGCCAGTCCGCATACCGGCCAGATCAGCCATACAGCGAGCAGTTCCGACCCCAACTACAACGGCCTTACGATCGGCCAGCGCAGCGTGCAGATCACAGACAACGACACGCCGGGCGTCGACTTCACCGTCGTATCGGGGACCATCGTCGAAGGTGGCGCGACCGCGACCTATACCGTTGTGCTGCACACCAAGCCCACCGCTACGGTGACGGTCACGCCGTCGCCTGACGCTCAGGTGACCATCCTGCCCGCCAGCCTGAGCTTCACCACCGGCAACTGGAACACGCCCCAGACGATCACCGTCACGGCAGTCGATGATCTGGTCGATGAAAATGACGGCCATCCCGGCATCATCACCCACGCAGCGACCAGCGCAGATGGGTATTACAACATCCCCGTTGCGGGAAGCCGCTCAGCCAGCATCACCGACAATGACGCAGCCGGCTATACCATCAGCCCCGCTGGTCCGCTGACCGTGACCGAGGCGGCCGGCGCTAGCCACACCGCGACGTTCACCGTCCGCCTCAATACCAAGCCCACGGCTGACCTCACCCTCGGGGTGGCGAGCAGCGATGCCAGCGAGGGGGGTGTAGCACCGGCGACCCTGACCTTCACCAGTGCGAACTGGGCGACGCCGCAGACGGTCACGATCACGGCGGCGGACGACAGCATCGATGACGGCGATGTCGCTTGGTCTACGCTGCTGGCCGCTGATGCCGTGACCGCCGATCTTAAGTATCGCACCATCGATCCGGCAGATGCAACCTGCAGCACGACTGACGACGACACTCGCGGATTCACAGTCAGCGTGCTTGATGACCGCACGGATGAGTTCCTGAATACCGGAAGCTTCACCATCCGTCTCGCCAGTCAGCCGACGGTGGACTTCACCCTCTCATTCAACAGCGACGATACAACCGAGGGTACGGTCTCCACTACCTCCATCACATTCACCACCGCCGATTGGGCTACGCCACGAACGGTGACCATCACCGGCGTGGCAGATGACGGCGATGCCGTTGACGTGGCCTACCATGTCCATTTCAACAATGTTCCTGCCGGAAGTGATTACGCCGGAACCGCACCAGCGGACATCGGCCTAATCAATTTCGACACAGGGACGGTCATCCTAGCTGTTTCTCCGAGCGTCATAAGCGTAAACGAAGGCGGGGCGGCCATCCAGGTGACGGTGTCGCTGTCGGGCGGTATTGTTCCCACCAGTCCCGTTTTCATCCCGGTGACCAGCGGTCTGCCCGGCCAAGCGGTGGTCAGCACGGGCCTCGTCACTATCGCTGCATGGAGTCGCACGGGCACCTTCACGGTCCAGGCGGTAGATGATGCTATCGCTGATGGCGACCAACCGGTGACTGTGACCGTCGGTCCCAGTGCCAGTGTTCATGCCATCTGGGATGCCAAGGCTGCGGTGACGGTTGATGTCACCGCCGTCGATAACGACTCGGCCGGCTTTACGATCAGTCCGACGAGTGGACTGACCGTCAGCGAGGGACTCACCAGCGCGGTATTCAGCGTGCGTCTCAATAGCCAGCCGACCAACACCGTGGCGATCGACCTGACCACTCCGGACAGCACCGAGGGCCAGTTGTCTGCCAGCCAACTGCAATTCACACCCGCCAATTGGAACGTCTCGCAAATCGTCACCGTCACAGGCAAGGACGACTCCATCGACGATGGTGATGTCGTCTGGACGGTCGCTTTGGACATCAACACGGCCGCTACACTTGATGCCGTCTACGACCTGCTGAACCCCAGCGACATTTCGGTGACAACGCAGGACAACGATGTTCCAGCCGTTACGCTGAACCAAAGTGCCGGAACGACCTTTGTGACGGAGGGCGGCGCGACCGACACCTACACCGTGGTACTGGCCTGCCAGCCGACGTCTGACGTGACCGTGGCGGTGACGCCTGATTCCCAGCTGACGGCTTTGCCCGCCAGCCTGACCTTCACCACGGCGAACTGGCTTACCCCACAGACGGTGACCGTGACGGCCGTCGATGACGGGATCACCGAAGGAGCGCATGGCGGAACGATCAACCATACCGCGAGTGGCGGCGGCTACGGCGGCCTGTCAGTGGCATCCGTGACGGCCGGAATCACCGACAACGATCCGGCTGTCGTGACCGTTGCAGCGTTGAGCGGAGGCGTGACCGAGGGCGGCGTCTCCGCGACCTACACCCTGGTGCTGGGCACCATCCCGACCGGCGACGTGACGATTACGGTGACACCTGATGCACAGCTGTCGGCCTCGCCGACCAGCCTGGTCTTCACCTCCTCGAACTGGAACACGCCGCAGACGGTCACGGTGACGGCGGTAAATGACGCTGTCGCTGAAGGCACGCACGTCGGTACGCTGGCGCACAGCGCCAGCGGTGGAGGCTACACCGGCGTGTCGATCACGGGCCGGACCGCGACCATCACCGATGATGATACGGCCGGGGCGACGGTGACGCAGTCGGGCGGAACGACGCTCGTGACCGAAGGCGGCGCCACCGACACCTATACCGTGGTGTTGACCTCGCAGCCGACGGCGAACGTGGTCGTGACCGTCAGCGGCGATGCCCAGGCCAGCGCGGCTCCAGGCACGCTGACCTTCACCAGCGTGACCTGGAATGTCGCCCAGACGGTGACGGTGACGGCGGTGAACGATGCGGTGGTCGAGGGCGCCGGTACGGCGACCGTGAGTCATGGCGTCGCCTCGTCCGATGGCAGGTACAACCTGCTTCCGGTCTCGTCAGTGACGGCGAATGTGACGGACAATGAGGTCGCCACGGTGACCGTCACCCAGTCCGGCGGCAGCACGCTGGTCAGCGAGAGCGGCACGACGGACAGCTATAGCGTGGTTCTGGCCGGCGGCGCTCCGAGCGGGGAAGTGGTGGTCAGCGCGGTTGGCGATGCCATGGCGACCGTGTCCCCAGCAACCATCCACTTTGGCCCAGCCCAGACCGGCGACTTCTCTGGCAGCAGTGCTGCAAACCTGCGGCTATGGAGCAATGCGGCGTCCTTCACCGTCTCGGCGATCAATGACAGCGTCGCCGAAGGTACGCATAGCGGGGTCATCAGCCATGTGGTCAGCGGAGGGGGCTATGGCGGCGCCTCAGCGGCCAGTGTGACGGCGACCATCACCGACAACGACACTGCCGGATATACCATCACTCCGACCACGCTGAACGTTGCGGAAGCAGGCGGCACCGGGGCCTTCACGGTGCAGTTGACCAGCCAGCCTACGGCGAATGTCACCATCGGCGTGACCTCAGGCGATCTCAGTGAAGGCACGGTCGCCCCGGCGAGCCTCGTCTTCACCGCAGCGAATTGGAACCTGCCCCAGGCGGTGACCGTCACCGGTGTGGTGGATGCCGTGGCCGACGGGAACATCCTGTGGTCGGTCGTTCTCGCTGCCGATGCAGCGACCTCGGATGCATTCTATCTGAACCTCGATCCTGCAGATGTCGCGGTAACGACGCTGGATGATGACACCGCCTCCGTTCTCGTGACGCAGACTGGCGGCTCGACCCTGGTTGCCGAGAGCGGTGCGACCGACGGCTATACCATCGTGCTGACCTCGCAGCCAACTGCCGCGGTGACGGTGACGGTGGCGCCTGACGCCCAGCTGTCGGTGTTGCCGAACGCGGTCTACTTCGGTGCGGCCGCGACCGGCAACGGCTCGGGCAGTGACGCGGGCAACCTGCGCCTGTGGAGCAGCGTGGCGACCGTGACGGTGACGGCGGTGAATGACCAGATCACCGAAGGGGCGCATACCGGTACGATCAACCACACGGCGAGCGGCGGCGGCTACGGCGGCCTGTCCGTGGCGTCTGTCACTGCGGCGATCATCGACAACGACCCGGCCAGCGTGACGGTGACATCCCTCAGCGGCGGAGTGACGGAAGGGGGTGCATCGGCAACCTATACCCTGGTGCTGGATACCATCCCGACCGGCGATGTGACCGTCGCGGTGACGCCCGATGCGCAATTGTCCGCCTCGCCGGCGAGCCTGATCTTCTCCTCCGCCAACTGGAACGTGGCCCAGACCGTGACGGTGACGGCCGTGAACGATGCGGTCGCCGAGGGCACGCATGTCGGAACGTTGGCGCATAGCGCGAGCGGCGGCGGCTACACCGGTGTGTCGATCACTGGCCGGAGCGCGACCATTACCGACGACGATTCCGCCGGGGTGACGGTGACGCAGTCCGGAGGCACGACGGCCGTGACCGAGGGCGGTGCGACCGACACCTACACCGTGGTGCTGACTTCGCAGCCGACCGCCAACGTGGTGGTTACGGTCAGTGGGGATGCACAGGCGGGGGCGGCTCCGGGAACGCTGACCTTCACGTCGGCCAACTGGAACGTGCCGCAGACCGTCACGGTGACGGCGGTGAACGACATCGTGGTCGAAGGCGCAGGAACGGCCACCGTGAGCCACAACGTGGCTTCGACCGACACCAACTACAACCTGCTCGCCGCGGCGTCGGTGACGGCGACGGTGACCGACAATGAGGTTGCGGCGGTGACCGTGACGCAATCGGGCGGGATCACGGCCGTGACCGAAGGCGGAGCGACGGACGCCTACACGGTTGCGCTGGCTGGTGGTGCGCCGACCGGCGAGGTCGTCGTTTCGGCTGCCGGCGACGCGCAGATATCGGTCTCCCCGTCGGCCTACCACTTTGGCCCGGCCGCGACCGGTGACGGTTCCGGCAGCAGCGCCGCAAATCTGATGCTCTGGAGCAACTCGGCGACCTTCACGGTCACAGCGATCAATGACAACGTGGCAGAGGGACCGCACAGCGGGACGGTGATCCACGTGGTCAGCAGCGGTGGCTTCACCGGTGCGACCGCGGCCAGTGTTACCGCCAGCATCACTGACAACGACAGCGCTGGCGTGGTGGTGACCCCGACCAGCGGCCTGACCTGCACCGAGGCGGGAGGTCAGGCCAGCTTCACCGTGCAGCTTACCAGCCAGCCGACCGCCCAGGTCTCCATCGCCATCACCGGTTCCGATGCCAGCGAAGGGCTGGTCGCCTACGTCGATGGCGTGCCTTGCGCGGATCCGGTGACCATCACCTTCCAACCCGCTGACTGGAACGCCCCGCGCACCGTCACCCTGGTCGGTGTCGATGACCTGATCGATGATGGCGATGTCGACTGGAGCGTGGACTTGGCTGCGGCGAGCAGCGCCGACCCGCGCTACTCCGGCCTTGCCGTCCCCGATGTGGTGGTGCGGACGAGCGACAATGATGAGGCCGGGGTGATCATCGATGACTCGACGGTCGCCCAGGTCGCGGAAGCCGGCGCAACCTCGACCACCTACACCATCGCACTTGGGACGCAGCCCACCGGCGACGTACGCATTGGCGTCACGCCGCCCAGCGGCCAGCTTACCGCAGACAAGGCGGAGGTCTGGTTCGGCCCGACCGCCCTGCTGGGAGGCAGCGGCAGCGACGCGGCGCATCGCCGGCTGTGGAGCAATCCCGCAACCGTCACCCTGACGGCGGTGGACGATACGGTGGATGAGGCAGCGGTGCACAGCGTCAGCGTCGCCCACAGCGCGGCCGGCAACGAGTTCACCGGCGTGGCCATCGCCAGCGTCGCCGTGGACATTGCCGACAACGACAACGCGGCGGTCAGCGTAAGTCCGCAGTCCGGCCTAGTGGTCAGCGAGGCGGGCACCAGCGCCACATTCACCGTCCAGTTGGGCACCAAGCCGACGGCCGACGTCATCATCACCCTGACCAGCAGCGACATCAGTGAAGGCCTGCCTTCCCCATCGACGCTGTCATTTTCAGGCGCCAACTGGAACGTGCCTCAAACCGTGACGGTCACCGGCGTCGATGATCAACTCGATGATGGCGCCCAGGGGTTCAACATCACTGCCGTTGCGGCTAGCGCGGATGCCAACTACCAGGCCATCTCCGTGCCGTCCGTCTCGGTGACCAATAGCGACGACGATACGGCCGGTGTGGTTGCCACGGCGCCGGTCGGCAGCACCAGCGAAAGTGGCGGATCGACTACCTTCACCGTGGTCCTCACTTCCCAGCCGCTCGGCCCGGTGACCCTGCGGCTGCACAGCGTCAGCGTCGGCGAGGGCCTGGTTTCGGCGGTGAACGGCGTCACCACAGCCGATCCGGCCGACTTGGTCTTCACCACCGCCAACTGGAATGTCGCTCGGACCGTCACCGTGACAGGAGTGGACGACCACGTGATCGACGGAACCGTGGCCTGGAATGTAGCCGGGGCCTTTGTCGGCACCGATGACGGGGCCTACGGTCCGGCCACTCCAGTGTCGGATGTATCGGTGAACAACCAGGACAACGACAGTGCGGGCATCGCCATCAGCAGCGCGGATGGATTCACCCAGGTCGCCGAGGGCGGCACGGGTGACACCTACGACATCGCGTTGACCAGTCAGCCCACGGCGGATGTCACCGTGACGATAGGCCCGGACAGCCAGGTGACGACCTCCGTGCCCACCCTGACCTTCACCAGCGCCAACTGGAACGTGGTACAGACGGTGACGGTCAACGCGGTGAACGATGCGGTCTCTGAAGGTCCTCACAACGCCACCATCTCCCACGGTCTCGCAAGCTCGGATGTGCATTTCAACGGTGCATCGGCGCCCTCGCTGACGGTCAACGTCATCGACAACGACACGGCCGGCGTGCAGGTGAATCCGATCTCCGGGCATACCGGCGAAGGTGGCGGCACAGCCACCTTCACCGTCGTCCTGAATTCCCAGCCCACCGCCGACGTCACGGTCGGACTGGGTTCGAGCGATACCGGCGAGGGCACTGTCGGACCCGCTTCCCTGACCTTCACTTCCGGCAACTGGAATGTAGCCCAGATCGTGACCGTGACCGGCGTCGATGATCCGGTCGCCGACGGCGGCATCTCCTTCACCATCGAAACCGCTGCGGCTGTCTCGGCGGATCCCCGGTACAACTCTGCTGACCCCACCGATGTCACCGTGGTTAACGATGATAACGACAGCGTTGGCGTGGATTGGGCCCATACCGTCGGCAGCACGGTGGTCGTCGAGGGCGGCGCCGGTGACAGCTACACCCTGGTCCTGCGCAGCCAGCCACTGGCCGATGTCACCGTCACCCTCACCCCGGATGCCCAGGTGGCCGTCGATACCGATGGGGTGACACCTGGCGTGCAGACGACCCTGCTCTTCACATCGGCCAACTGGAACGTGCCGCAGAGCGTCGCCGTTACCGCAGTGGATGATCTCATCGATGAGGGCGGCAGCCACGCAGGCTCGGTCGCGCATGCCTCGAGCAGTGCGGATCCGGCCTATGACGCCCTGGTCATCGCTCCACTCGCGATCACCGTGACGGACAACGACACCGCCGCTCTGGTGGTCACCGCCGTCACCGGCACGCCGAGCGAAGCGGGCGGGTCGGCGACCTTCCAGGTGTCCCTCGCCACCAAGCCGGCCAGCGACGTCGCCCTCCAGGTCGATTCCAGCGACAACACCGAGGGTCTCCCGACGGTGAGCACGCTGACCTTCACCACGCTCAACTGGAACGTGCCGCAGACCGTGACTGTCAATGGGGTCGACGACCTGGTCGATGACGGCGACATAGCCTTCACCATCACCCTCGACTCGCTTGGCAGCGATGCGCGCTACACCGCGTTGGCTGCGGTGGTGCTGAATCTCTCCAACATCGACGACGATGGCGCCGGGGTGGTGGTCACGCCTACGACCGCCACCGTAACCGAAGCCGCCGGAGCCGGACACACCGCCAGCTTCAGCGTCCGCCTCGGCAGCGCCCCGCTGGATGACGTCAGCATCGCCCTCGCCAGCGACAACCTCGCTGAAGGCACGATCTCGGCATCGTCGCTGACCTTCACGCCAGCCAACTGGAACACGCCCCAGAGCGTGACCATCACCGGCGTCGATGATGCCGCCGATGACGGAGACATCACCTTCCACATCGTCCTCTCGCTGGCCGTCTCGACCGATGTTACCTACAATGGGATCAACCCGCTCGATGTGACGGTGACCAACCTCGACGATGATGGTGCTGGATTCCTCATCGCTCCGTTGGCGCTCAACACCATTGAGCGCGGCGTTGACGCCACTTTCGCCATCAGCCTGTCCAGCCAGCCGACTGCCGATGTCACCATCTCGGTGGCGAGCAGCGATCTCACCGAGGGTACGATCAGCCCATCGAGCCTGACCTTCACCAGCGTGAACTGGGCGACCCCGCAGACCGTCACGGTGACACCTCAGGGCGATGACGTGGTCGATGGCAACATCACCTGGACGGTGGTGCTGGGCGTGGGTGGTTCCGCCGATGTCGCCTACTCGGCGCTCAATCCGCCGGACGTAACGGTAATCAACCAGGACATCGACGCGATCGGCGTGACCCTGGTTCAGAGCGGTGGCACCACCGAGGTCAGCGAAAACGGCGTGACCGACACCTATACCCTGCAACTGAACACCATCCCCACAGACGTCGTCACGGTGACGCTGCTCCACGACGCCCAGGTGACGACGTCGGCGCCCAGCCTGGTCTTCACAACGGCCAACTGGAACATCGCCCAGACCGTCACTGTCACCGCCGTCGACGATGTTGTCTCTGAAGGTCCTCACAACTCCGTCATCAGCCACACCATCAGTGGCGGCGGCTACGGAAGCGTGACGGTGCCAAATGTCGTTGCGGCGATCACCGACAACGACACAGCGGCCGTACTTGTCACGCCGACCGTTGGACTGGTGACCGATGAACATGGCGGCACGGCCTCGTTCACCGTGGTGCTGGGCAGCCAGCCGACCGGCAACGTCACCATACCCATCGCCAGCGGCGACACGTCGCAGGATTCGGTGTCGACCATCTCCCTGGTGTTCACCAACCTGACCTGGTTCATTCCCCAGACCGTCACCGTCACCGGTGTTGCGGACGACATTGCCGATGGCGACATCAGCCATGCCATCCTGGTGCAGCCGGCGACCAGCGGCGACGCGGCGTACAATGTGCTGGACGGCGACGACCCCCAGGTGACCAACCATGATGATGATGTGGTCGGAGTCGCAGTGACTCCGGTGTCCGGACTGGTGGTGGATGAGACCGGGGGTACGGCAACCTTCACCGTGCGCCTGCGCAGCCGTCCACTCGCCGATGTCACCATCACCACCGTCAGCAGCGATCCCGGCGAAGGCACAGCCTCGCCCGCGGTGCTGACTTTCTCGGCCCTGAACTGGTCGACCGCTCAAACCGTCACCGTCACCGGCGTGGACGACATCGCGCCGGATGGCAATGTCGCCTTCAGCATCGTGACCGCAGCGGTCAGCTCTGACCCGGCTTACAACGGCGTGCCAGTGGCCGATGTGGATGTCACCTGCGCGGACGACGATGTGTTTAGCCTGCTCATCGGACAGAGCGGTGGCGGGACGGCCGTGGCCGAAAACGGAGCCAACGATGCCATCACCGTGCGCCTGGTCACGAACCCGGCACCGACTGGCACCGTCACGGTCACCCTGACCGACGTCAGCGGGGCGCTCAGCTTCACCCCTGCGACGCTGACCTTCTCCCCCGGCACCCATTTCATACCCCAGACCGTGACGGTCAGCGCGATCGACGACCTCATCGCGCAGGGGGCGCATACCGCCTCGATCGCCATTGCGGCGGCAGGGGGCAGCTATGATGGTGTCACCGCCGTGCCCGTGACGGTGGCGATCGCCGATGATGATCATGCCGGGTTCGTGGTCTCGCCTCAATCCGGCCTGAACACCGCAGAAGATGGCAGCGCCACAACCTTCACCGTCGTCCTGACGTCGCAGCCGACCGCCAGCGTGACCGTGGCGGTCGCCTCCTCCAATGCCGTTGAGGGTGCGGTTTCGCCGGCCTCGTTGATCTTCTCAGCGGCCAACTGGTCGACGCCCCAGACCGTCACCGTGACTGGAGTCGACGACGTCGACATCGACGGTGACAGCGCCTGGCAGGCCGTTCTTGCCGCGGCGGTCTCGGTGGACACCGCCTACAGCGGGCTGGATCCGGTCGACGTCTCGGTGATCAATCACGACAATGACAGCGCTGCTGCGGTGGTGTCGCCAAGCCATCTGGTCACCACCGACAGCGGCGGCAGCGCGCAATTCTCGGCCGTGCTCACCGCCCGTCCGAGCCAACCGGTCACGGTTGCCGTGGTCAGCAGCAGTCCCGGCGAGGTATCGGTCGCCCCGGCCAGCCTGGTATTCACCGCTGCGAACTGGAACAATGCGGCCGCGCATACCGTCACCTGCACGGGCGGTGGGGTCGGTGGCACCACCGTCACCGTCGCCCTGCAGCCGGCGACGAGCACGGACGCAAACTTTAACGGCCTTGATCCCGCGGACGTGACGGTCATCAACCAGGACACCGATACCCCGGCGATCATCATCGAACTCAGTGGCGGACCGCTGATCCTCAGCGAAGGCGGCGGCAGCCGGACCTATGGCGTCCGCCTGAGCGTCGCCCCGACCCAGAACGTCACTGTCGATCTCACTGGTAACGGCCAGGTGAACGTGGTTCCGCCTTCTCTCAGCTTCGCAAGCGGTGACCTGACGACGAAGACCGTGACGGTAACAGCGATCGACGATGCCGTCGCCGAGGGAGATCATCTCGGCACCGTCACGCACGTCGCGACCAGCGCCGACAGCAACTATTCCGGAATCGCCGGCCCCACCCTCGAGACCACCATCACCGACAACGATGTCGCGGGGGTGGTGATCGACACCGATCCGTCGACTCCGGGAGTGCCGGATGCCGGCACCCTGGTGGTCAGCGAGACCGGCGGAACGGCCTCGTTCACCATCCGCCTGCTCAGCCAGCCGGCATCGCCGGTCACCCTGGTCTACGCCGCCAGCGACACCACCCAGGCGAGCTTCTCGCCGCCCAATGTGGTGCTGAACGCTGGCAACTGGAACACGCCGCAGACCGTGACGCTGACCGGCCTGAAGGACGCCAATGACGGCGACGCCCCCTTCATCGTGCTGCTCAACTTCTCCACGGCCGATGCCAGCTATACACTGATCAACTTGACGGACCTGCCGGCAATCAACAGTGGCGTGAACAACTCGCCGACGATCGACACACTGACGCCGATAACCCTGCTTGAGGACGCTGCGCAGCAGACCGTGGTCGTCACCGGCATCAGCGCGGGTCAGACCGGCGAGGCGCAGGTGGTGAGCATCACGGCGACGTCGTCGAACCCGGCGATCATCCCGCACCCTGCCGTCAACTACACTGACCCCTCGGCGATCGCCAGCCTGACCTTCACCCCGGTGCCGGAAGCTTCTGGAGGTCCGGTGACCATCAGCGTCACGGTCGACGACGATGCCCTCGGCAGCACCACCCGGACCTTCGACGTCACGGTGACGGCGGTCAACGACACGCCGGTGCTCGACGTCAACACCGGCTTGGCGGTGCTCTTCGCCGAATCGAAGAAGCCGATCACCACGTCGAAGCTGAGCGCCAGCGACATCGATTCCCCGGTCGATCTGACCTACCGGCTGCTGCTGGCCCCGAACAAGGGTCGCCTGCTGCTGAACGTCTCCGGGTCGGATTACGAACTGGGCAACAACGACGTCTTCCACCAGTCCGACCTTGCCGGCGGACTGCTCACCTACCTGCATGCCGGTCAGGTGGCGGGAGGCGACGGTTTCGCCTTCACGATCACTGACGGCCTCGCGACCAGCGAGGCGAAGGTGTTCAACATCACCATTACCGGCCTCTCGCCGCCGCTGGTAACGGTGACCGACAACGTCTTCGTGCCGAGCGCGATGCGCCTGCTCAGCTATGTTGAGAACGCTGCCCCATTGCGCATCGATCCGGCTGGTACCGTCACAGACGTCGATTCGCCAAACCTCAATGGTGGCTACTTGCGGCTGGCATTTGTCACCAACGGAGAAAGCACCGATGTACTCGAGTTGCTCTCACCGCAGATCGCCTTCGGTCCGGATGTCGCCGGGACCAGGACGCTCGACTACCTCGGCCAGCCGATAGGTACGGTCAGCGGTGGAACCAACAACGTTCCGCTGCTCATCTCCTTCACCTCGAACAACGCCACGGCTGCCGTCGCCTCCGCCCTTCTTCAGAACATCTACTACCGCAGCAACAGCGAGAATCCCTCGGGACACCGGCGCACTCTGCGCATCGGCGCCAAGGACGAGACCGGAGGAGCCGGACTCAGTCTCGACGAGGATATGTACATCGACGTCACCCCGGTGGACGACCCGCCACTCGCCTCGACGCCATGGTTCGCCACAGTGATTGATCTGCCGATCACCAGAACCGTGAGCGCGCCCGATCCCGAGGGCACCACGGTTGTGTTCGAATTGTGCGACGGAGTCGGTGCTCCGCTTGGTCTGACGACTACCGGTTTCGGTCTTGGCACCGTGACCCTCGTTCCGGCCACCAGCGGTACCTTCACCTTCACCTTCACCCCGGCTTCCGGCATCGCCTCGCAGGACGGCGTCTTCCACGTCAACGCCATCGACGCCAACGGCACCGGCTTGAAGACCCGGATCGATGTCCAACTGCACGTCACCGGCGCCGATGAGGCGGATGCGCCACATATCCTGACCAACGCGCCCATGCGCGGCTTCGACTACAGCGATCTGCACTACCAGGCGCAGGTCCAGGCGGTCAATACCGGATCGCTGGTCTGGCACATGATCAACCCGCCTGCCGTGGCCACGCCACCGACGGTCGATGCGACAGGGAATGTCTTCTGGGCTATCGATCCCCTGGGTGGTCCGAGCTACGTGTATTACGAGTTCGGCATCCTGGTCGAGGACACCACGGCGCATCGCGCCAGCCTCCAGCCCATCCTCATCAAGGTCATCGCCACCCCGGCCGGGAACGGTTGAGCCATGCATCGCGACTCCATACCGCATCGGAACAGCGCCATGGGAAGAATGCCGGTTCTCGCCGTGCTCCTGCTGATCGCCAGTTGTGGTACGCCGGATCTTGGGGTGTCCGCCGGCGGCAGTGGCGGCGGCGGCGGCCTGAGCGGGGTGATCGGCTTGGCCACCGCACCCTATCTGGCGCTCGATCTGGCGACGGGCACGGTCTCCAGCTTGGCTACCGCCTCAACTGCTTCTGCCGAATACAAGGACGCCAAGATCCTGTTCAAACGCATCACCGGCAACGGCAACGACTACTTCATCAGCGTATTCGAGATCAGTCAGGGCCAGTGGGTACGTCTGGCCGGTAGCACCCCCTGGACCAGTCTGACACCTGCGCCGTCCTGGCTGGCCAGCGCTGTCGCCCCGGACAAACCTGCGTTCAACATCAGCTACAATGTGCTCAGCACTGCGGTCAACGCCTATAATGCCAGCCACAGTTCGAACCTGGCCATGCCGAGCGATGACGAGTGGACGTTCGCTTGTGCTGCCGGATCCACTTCGACCTGGTCTTGGGGGGCGAGCAGCGGTGCACCGGCTGTCTTGGCTGGGCGGGCGGTAGTGCGCGAAAGCCAACTTGGGGTGGCTGGGCCACGTTCGGTTGGCAGCACTGCAGCCAACGCCTTGGATATCTGCGACATGCATGGCAATATCTGGGAATGGACCTCGCCCGGTACACATGTGCGTGGAGGGTCGTGGTTTGATCCGGCCTGGACGGCCCGTATCGCCAACCAGGCCGGAGCAGACGACGACGCCGGCCTGGACAGCAGCGTCGCCCATGCTCTCGTCGGCGCACGTCTGACAATCCGGCCCTGAGCCAGGAAGGCAGGCCGTCTGCATTGCGACAACCGAGGATGTTCATGAGCGAGCGAAACGAAAAGAACCGCCCCCACCGCTATTCCGTAGCGGGATGTCTATTGCCCATCGTAGTGCTGGGCTGCGTCCCGCATACACTGGTGGCGGCGGAACTGGTGGTGCGCGACCTGGATATCTCGTTGTCGGTCCTGCCGACCGCCTTCTCATATACACTAACCTCCCCGACCGTGACAGGGTCGGGAAACGACTCCTTCACCTCGGGAACCGAATTGGCGTTTGGCGGACGTTATGCCCTTGGCCGGCCGGGCGATGCTCTCGGCTTGGTGATCGGGGGGGCTGTCATCTCCGATACCTGGACCTACGGATCAAACGGTCAACTATTTGCCAACGGCCTGCGTGTTTCGGCAGGGTTGGGCTGGGCATTGTCGGACAACTGGACTCTGCTGGTAGAACCCGGCTACCGCTACGGCATCAGCACGTTCAATAGTGCAGCCTCCGCAACCGCCACCGACTATACCGCGACTGGCACCTATAGCGGCTATGAGGCGCGGGTTGCCGCCCTGTGGCAAATATCCAAAGGTTTGCTTGTCGAAGGACACAGTGGTTGGCTGTCGCTGCAGCACGCCATCACCAGCGACAGCATCGATCAGACCATAGACCAGAGTGGCATGTATGTCGGTATCGGAGTGGTCTGGCGCTGGTCGACTGCGCCGCCCCTCATCGAATAGTCGAACAGCAGGCTTACCGCCCAGCTAGTTCGACGGCAGCAGATGCAATTCGACGGTCAGCGCGAGCAGCGCCATAGAGGTGGCGTAGGCAGGGCCGTTGTCGCGTTCGTTGTCGCCGGGCGGGGCGGGCCATGAGCCGTCCTTGCCCTGGTTGGCGACGAGCAGGGCGAAGAGCCGGTCGCGATGCGCTGGCCAGGCGGCCGGCTCGCTGCGGGCCAGACCGGTGGCGTCGTAGTACACACGATAGAAGAACCACGGTCCGGACCAGGTGGTCGGTTCGTCGCGCATGCGCGTGAGGATGCGCTCGCGCAACGGATCGCGCTGACCGGGCTGCAGGTCGAGGGCGAAGAGGGCGAGGCCGCGCAGCGCCGGATGGTCCTCGCCGCGGTTGGTGTAGCCGACCTTGCCGTCGCCGTCGATGCGGCCGCGGATGTAGGTGAGGGCGTTGCTGAAGACCTCGTCCGGCACGGACAGGCCGGTGCGGCGTGCAGCGTAGAGCGCGGCGAGCTGCCAGCCGGTGACGCTGAGGTCGCTGGCCGCCTCGTCCGGGGCGTAGCGCCATCCACCCTGCTGCCCGTCGCCCTTGCCGACGCGCGCGGCCGCCACGGTGACGGCGATGGCGCGGGTCAGCGTCAGGCGCAGACGTTCGTCGAGGTCGTCGTCCCTGGTCGAGCCAAGGGCGTTGGCGAAAGCCAGGCAGGTGATGCCATGGCTGTACATGCGGCCGTCGTCGCTGCCGAGATAGCCGCGTTCGTCGCCACGGCCGACCAGATAGACGAGCATGCGCCGGACCGCCGGGCCATGTTCCGGCAGATCTGGGGTCACGCCGGCGGAGAGATGCGCAAGCACGGCCAGCGCCGTGCTTGCAGTGCGTTGACGGCCGGCGAGGCCGCCGTCGGCCTGCTGCTGGGCGCGCAGCCAGGCGAGGCCGCGCTCGACCGCCAGGGGGGCATTGCGCGCCGCCTCGGCGCCATGGCTGGCCGTGGCCAGGACGAACAGCAGCACGAGAGGGACGGATCTCATCTCGGGGCTCCGATGCGGCGGAGGTAGGCGCGGATCGCGGCGCGCTGCTCTTCGGGGAAGTCTACGGCGGTGGCGGCGCTGGCCGCTTCGCTGGCGGTCCGGTCATGCGAGCGGTTCCAGGTGGCCTCTTCATCTTCGGGCGGAGTCGCCGCCGGAGCAGTGATGGCGGCGATGGCGGCAGCGGCGGCCGACGCCCGGGCTGCGATCCGCCCGGCCTGGGCCGAGGTGCCACCTGGTTCCAGCCGTCCGCTGGCCAAGGCCTCGGCGAGCGGGGCGGCCAGGGTTTTCGCCAGGGCTTCCGACAAGCCAAGGGCGGTGGTCCGGTCGGGCGAGGCGGCGAGGGCGCGGGCGAGCGCGGCGAGGGCACTGGCCCGCTCCGCCAGATCCGTCTGTCCGGCTGCGTGCAGGGCGGGGGCGGCGGCGGCCAGCGCCACGGCGCTCTCGACCAGGGCGGCACTGGCGGCCGAGCGCCGCGCTGCGCTGGCGGCAGCGAGGGCGCGCGACTGCGGCCGGGTTTGCGCTCCGGCGCGATCGACGTGTTCGAGGAGGTCGGCGATCTCGGCCAGCGCGTCGGCCTGCGGAAGAACCGCCAGGTCGCGCAGCCAGGTCGCGGCCGTGGTCAGCGCATCGGAGGGTGGGACTCCTGGCCGGAGCGCCTCAAGTTCAGCGGCCCGCGCAACTTCCGCAGCGAGCTGCACGGCCTGTTCCAAATCCCCACTCGCGCGCAGGGCGGTGGCGGCCTGGCGCAGCAGATCGCGGGCCGCACGCAGCAGACCGGGAGGCCAGCCCGGTGAGAGGGCGAGTTCTGCAAGCAGCGCGCTCTTCTGTTTCGCCGCTCCGTCAGCCGCCTCGGCAGCGCGGGCATGGCGTGACGCGAGAGCCAAGGCGGGGATGGCGGCGGCGACCGCGGCGCGCGCGGCGTCCGCATCCTTGGCCTCCAGGGCGGTAATCACGCTGTCGATCGCCCAGGCCGCGGCGAGGGCAGCGGCGCGTTGCGCCGGATCGGGAAGATTGTCTGCAGCCAACGCGGCATGGACTGCGCGTTCGCGCGCCAGATCACCGGCAAGCAGACGCGCCGCCTTGCTGCCGGGGTGGTCCGACGCTGTGCGCAGCCGCTCGGCGAAACCGCTGCCACCCATCCCGCGGGCATCTTTGCGGCAAGCCTCAGCGAGCTGGTGCGCCAATTCGGCCGCCTGGGCCACCGCCGTTCCGACGGCTTCGGCCGCGTCATCGACCGGACGGCCAGCGGTCCAATCGAGCACTCCGGTGAGCACTGCCAGCGTGGTGGTGATCCGCGTGCCAGCGGCCTCCAGGTCGGCCCGGCCACGCACCGCCCGCGCCAGCGTCGCCGCTGCCGCCAGGGCATCTTCGCCTGAGCGCCGGGCGCGCAGTGCGGCCGCCTCGGCAGCTCCGGCCGGCAGCGCAGTCATGGCCTCGCGGGCCCGGGCGTCTGGCTGCAGGCGATGGCGCAGCCGCTCGGGACCCAGAGCGCTGGGCTCGCCCCGGCCAGCCTCGACGAGCAGATGGTTGTCGCCACCGCCCTGGAAGTAGTCGATTGCGATGGGCTGCCAGCCGGCGGGAAGATCAAGCGTTCCGACATAGGCGGTGGAGGCCTGGTGCTGCCAGCTGCCCGCTGGCAGGACCTCCTGGCCGGCGACGCGCAGACGCACCCCGTCATCGGCGGTGCAGCGGAAGATCCAGCGCCCGGCTTCGGGCAGCAGGATCTCGCCTTCCCAGCGGGCGCTCCAGTCCCCATGGCCCAGCCCACGCGGCTCCCGGTTGGTGAAAGCGGGCGTATCGCCAGCCTGGAAGGCGGGCGTGCCGCTTCCCGGCTCGAGACCGCGCCAGTAGGTTCCGAGCAGTCCCGGTTGCCACAGCGGCGAGGACCAGGCGCGCTCGGCGGCGAGGACGGCGGCGGCCCCGGCGAGCTGGTCGCGGGCCATCTCGAGATCGGTCGTTGCAGCGGCGGCGGCGGATGCGCTGGCGGCGAGGGAGGCCGATTCGATCAGCGCGGCGGTGTTGCGCGCCAATACCGCTGCCGCGTCGACGGCGCCCCTGACCGCCTCGGCCGAGCCTTCTTCCGCCGAGGCCGAGCGTGCGGCGAGGGCGAGGGCACCGCCGGCGACGGCGAGGGCGCGGACGGCCAGCGCCTCGAGATTCCTCGGCGCACCGCTCAACGCGGCGGCGGCCTCGGCGCCGTCGGCAACTGCGGTGGCGGCAGCCGACAGATCGCGGGCCCGGGTGGCGGCGGCACGCAGGCCGGCTGCGCCGGCCGCCGGATCCTCGCCACGCCAGGCGCGTCCGGCGGCGCGCTAGGTCTTCTCGCATTCGTTCGCCGCCCCGCCCGCGCTTGCGGCCAGCAGCACGAGCTGGCCAAGGCGGGTGGCGAGGTCGTGACGGGCGGCGTGGATCGGCTGCGCGACGGTGATCGACACGGCCGCGCCGCGGGTCTCCGTGCCGGCCCGGTCACGCGCTACCGGCACGGCCAGCAGCCGATCGCCCGGGCTGGCTCCGAGATCACCAGGCACGACCGCCGCCGCCGCTTCCAGCCGGCGCGTCCCTGGCGGTACCGGCAGGGCCAGCCGCACGGGCTCAGCCATGCCCGCACCGGTCAGTTCCAGCCACACCGCAGCCAGGCCGACATCATCGGCGGCAGTGACGGCCAAGCGTACCGCCCGACCCGGAGCGACCAGCGCCGCGTCGACCGTGGCGGCGGCGCTCGGCGCCTGGTCGGGCTCAGCGTGCAGCCGCCAGCGCTGCGGCAGATCGACGACCACGCCACCAGGACCGCCGGCGACGATCAGGCGGAGATGCCACTCGACGTCCGCGGTGATGCGCAGGGGGACGGAACCAGACTGCCCGCCGTAGGGCGAGCGGGTCAGGGGCAAGGGCACCTCGCGGTCGTCGGCGACCAGCGCGGCGGTGGCGGCGAGCGGACCCTCGAGCGCGACGTCGATGACCGCTTCGCTCCCCGCTATGACGCTGGCATCGCCGCCTTGGACGAATTCCTCAGGCAGGCCGCTATATCCGGGTGGTTGCAGTTGCATCGACAGCGAGGCCACGCGCGGCACGGCGACCACCGTCGCGCTCCGCCAGGTGCTGGCGAGACCTGGCCCACGCACGCGCCAGCGCAGGCTGCGCTGGACGGGTCCAAGCACCAGCCTCTGCCGTGCGCCTTGGCGTTCCAGCGGCAGGCTGCCACGGCTGCCATCCTCCCATTCCACTTCGGCGCTCAGGGCTGCAGAGCGGTCGTGCGCGGCGATGGTCAGGGTGGCGCCAGGCGCCAGCCAGGCGTCGCCTGGTTCGGCGACGACCAGTTCATCCCCCGGCGCCGGCAGTTCGCGCCAGGGCAGCAGCGCGCGTACGGATGCAGCCCGCGCACCCGGGTCGACGAGGCTGGCCAGCACGAGGAAAAGCAGCGTGCCGAGCGCACCGGCGAAGATCGGGGCGAGCGGACGCCACGGCAGCAGCCGGCGCAGATCGAGAGCATCGGCAGCGACTGCGGCCAGGGCCAAGGCGCGCTCGGTCATCCAGGCGCTATGACCGGGCAGCGGCCTGACGAGCAGGTGTAGCGGACCGGAAAGCGGTTCCCCGCTCAGGCCAGCAGCCTGTTCCAGTTCGCGCGCGGCGCTGGCCGGGCCCCAGATGGCGAGCAGCCGGCGCAGCGCCAGCAGGCTGCCGACAAGCAGCCCGAGCAGAGCTGCCGCCGCCAGCGCGACGCGCAGCCACGGCAGCGGATCGCCGGAGAGATCGAGAGCCATGGTGGTGGCGATGAGCAGCCCGGCGAGGATGACGGTCCAGGCCAGGCGTTGCGCCGCGTGCAGGCGCCGCCGGCGCAACGCCCAGCCGCGCAAGGTCTCGGCAAGGACCGCAGGCATCTGGCTCATGGCAGCCCCAGCCGGCGGCGCCAGGCCCACTCCACGATCAGCAGCATCGCCAGGGTGAGCAGCCACCACGGGCCGTCCCACAGGGTCCAGCGATGGCGCACGGTCAGCACCCGCGGATGCAGCGAGGCGGCGAGGGCATCGATCGCCGCATCAACGCCATCGAGGCCGACCGCCTGGCCACCGGTGGCGGCGGCCAGGCGGTCGAGCGCGGCGCGGTCGAGGGCCGGCTCGAGGACTTCGCGGCCGGGATCGCTGCGCACCAGCAACTCGCGCGACTCGCTTGGACCAGGTGCGCTTCCGCAGGTCAGACGCCAGCGGCCCTGGGCGAGCGGACGCTGCGTCTCGTTGACCGTGGTGCTCCAGGTCCCCGGCTGGTCGCCGACCGCAAGCAGGGCGAGTTCACGCTGGCTGCCCGGGACCGGACGGCCATCGACCCCGATGCGTTGCAGGATGGTCGGCGGCGCCGCGGCGGGCGTGCCGGCGGCGTCGAGCGAACGCAGGCGCAGGCCGGCCGGTTGGCCAGGCGCCGCCACCGAGGTGTCGAGGGCGGCCTGCAGCCGGCGGTCGCTGCCGGACAGCCGGGCGCCAAGGCCCCAGCGCGCCAGACGCAGCCACATCGCGGCGTGGATGCTGCCGTCCCCGTTCGCCCGCCAACGCCACAGCTGATCGCTGCCGAGCCAGGCGACGCGGCCGGCACCGTGCTCGGCGCAGACCAGCAACGGGGAATCCGAACGGTCGCGCACGCTCAGCACGATCTCGGCGCCGGGCCGCGGAACAGCCGAACGGATCCACCACGGCAGCACCGGCAGGGCGTCCCAGGCTGGCGCCAATCCAGGCAGGATGCGCTCGGCTGCCGGACCCGGCCCGGCTCCGGCATCCGGCTCAAGCATGCTTTCCGAAGCCGCCGAACGTACCGGCAGGAGCGCCGCGAGCGGGCCGAGCCCATAGGCCGCCGGCATCGCGCGCGGACCGCTGACCACCGCTACGAAGCCGCCCCGGCGGGTGGCGAAGGCTGCGATGCGCGCCTGTTCGTCAGCGCCCAGTTCGGCTGGCGGCAGATCGCCAAGCAGCAGCATATCAGCTTGATCGAGCGCCGCCTGGTCGGGGACCAGCGCGATGCCCGGGCCGAGCACCGCGCGGTAGCGGCGTTCGACCCGGGCGTTGAGCCCGGTCTCCAGTGCGGCGACGGCGTGGCGCAGCTCCCAGCGCGGCGTGGCGTCGATGGCGAGCAGGCGGGGCGGGGCGGCGGCGACGGCGATGGCGCGCGATGCGGCGTTGTTGGCCACCGTCGCCTCGCGGCGGGCGCCGCCCCGGGTGGGCGGCCCGGCGGCGGTCCACGGCACCAGCGCGGTAAGCGGCAGCGGACGTTCGACCTTGCCA
>JFJP01000014.1_pt1 | contig 25603 bp, 19 predicted proteins | sample 431651 | NCBI WGS metagenome assembly JFJP01 (sample SAMN02602958, study PRJNA72255) | Microbial mat metagenome, whole genome shotgun sequencing project. | biome: fresh water; feature: sink hole; material: water; isolation source: purple microbial (photo- and chemosynthetic) mats found in...
CGGTGGGCTGCTTCACCACTCGAAGCGAGACCGCCTCGGCCCCCTTGTACTCGGCCAACCCTCTCCGGAACCCTGCTCCCTCCGCAATTTCCGCGACTTGACCCAGGGCCACGGTGCCCTTCTGAGTGGACAGCGGGAGCTGGCGCAGCATTTCGAGACTGGGTGCACCGCTCCCCAGGGTCACAAACCACCCCTTGTCTTGGAGCTCCAGAACCCCCCCACCCATGTCCTGGTCGGTTCCCTCCAGTGCATCCATTACCTGCGTGAGAGAAACTCCCAGAAGGCGCATCTGTTCCGGTTTGACACGGATCTGCAGCTGGCGGCTTTCACCCCCCAGGGCCTCGACTCGCGCAACACCAGGGACCGCCTGGAGGCGGGGCTGAATCACTTTCACTGCGTAATCACGCAGCGCCACCGGCCCAACCGCAGGCCCCATCAGCACCAACTCCTGGATCTCCTGGAGCCGCCCCGCCGCGCTTGTCACCAGCGGAGGCAGGGTTCCCGGAGGAAAGCTGCTCGCGATGGCGCCGAGGCGCTCACCCACCTGCTGCCGCGAACGCCAGGGATCGGTGCCTCCTTCGAAGGCGATAACAACCTGAACCAGCCCCGGCTGAGCCGTGCTCACGACCCTGCGCACGCCCGGCAGCCCACCCAGCGCCTGCTCTACGGGTTGCGCGACGCTGAGTTCCAGCTCGGAGGCAGCCCTCCCGGGATTCTGAATCAACAGCTGAAGTGAAGGCAGAGAGAGATCCGGAATGAGATCGCGCTTCAAATTGAAAAAGGTCAGAGCCCCGGTAAAAGCAAGCAGCAGGGTTGCACCAAACACCAAACCCCTCTTGGGAAGGAGCCAAGCAAACCAGCGCGTCAGCAAACGGTGGGTTTCTTCAGTCATGGCCCCCCCCCGCCTGTGCCCGAATAAGCTGTGATTTCAACAGGAAGGCCCCATCAATGATGACCTTGGTGCCGGCACTGAGCCCGCCCAGCACCAGGGTGTCTCGCTCTGTGTCGGGACCACGCCGAACCTCCTGGAAACGCGCCACATCTCCTTCTCGCAAGAAAACCCCCCAGGTGCCTTCAATTTGCTGCAGGGCTGAAGTGGGGATTCGCATCCCCCTACCCACCGGGACCTTCACCTCCAAAAAGGACCCGGGCAAAGGCATGGGGGCTCCGCTTAGGCTGAGGCGATAGGTCAGGCGCTGGGTGCCCTGCTCAATCCCCGGTGGCAGGCCTTCCACTTGCGCGGACCAGAGACCTCCGGACCCGCTCCGAACCTGGGTGCGAGCCCCAAGGGCCCAAGCGGGTTGCACCGAAGCGGCAAGCTCCATTTGCACCTGATTGGCCGATATAGCATGGAAGGAACCCAAGGTTTCGTTCGCCTGCACCCCTTGGCCCTGGGTGATCTTCCACTCCGCAACCACACCCGCCATCGGGGCGTGGATGGCATAGGTTTCAGTGGCCTTCTCTGGGTTGATCCCCCGCGCCAGAATCACTAGACGCGACGCTTCGGCCTCAGCCACGGCAGCACTTTGCTCTGCTTCGGCGGATTCTAGCTCCCGGGCTGAACCCGCCCGAGCCGCAGCCAACCTTTGCTCCCGAGCAAGATCCGCCTCTGCGCGCCTCAACTGGGCCTGGGCCTTGAGCCAGCGGGATTTCAACTCGGCCAATTCGGGGCTTCGCACTTCCACCAGGGGTGCCCCTTTGGCCACAGGTCGCCCAGTCATGAGGGGCGTGCCAGAAATCACACCGCTGACGGGCGAGGAGATCAGGGCCTGGGCCGAGGCTGCGTGCACCGCCTGGCCCGGAAGCCAGGCGATGAGATCGGCTTCAAGGGGAACCTCTACGCAGCGGTAGTCCACGCTCTTGCTGAGGGGAACGACCCGACCAGAGAGTCCCTTGGTGGAGGGTTCCGGGCTTTCGGGCGTGGGAGGCTTGGAACCCTGGCATCCCAACGTCAGGGATAGAACTGCAATTGCGGAAAAAAGAACGATCTTCATGACGGATCTCCAAGGGTCATGACTTCCAGTTCGGCCAGAAGGGCGTGAGCATCACGAAGGCGCTGAATCGAGGCAATCTGAGCCTCCAAGACCTGGCGCCGCAAAAGCAGGGCATCCGAAGGACGCTCTTTCCCTTCTCTGAGTCTCAAATCAACCGCCGCGAGCGCACTCTCGAAGGCCAGAGGCAGAGGCACCGCACCAAAGGTCCGCAACCGCGCGAGCGCGGTCTGAAACCGCGATTCAAGCTGAAGGATGGCGTATTCACGCTCTCGATCCAGGGCCCTCCGGACCGCGGAGGCCTCGCCCCTGAGCGCCCTTCCTTCCCCGGACCGAGGCAACCGAAGGGCTATGCCGAACCGTGTGACGGTTTCATCTCCCTCGGAGGCATGGCTCCCCCGCAGGCTCCATCGGGCCCCATGCAGGGCTTGCTGCAATTCGAATTGGCTCTGTTCTCGGGCAAGGCGTTCCGTGACGGCCCGGCGCAGCAGGCTTCGTTCGAATGCTTTTGCCGGAGTGGCCGGATCCGGAAGTTCGGCTGGGCCGGGATCGGCCAGGGACAGGGGTTCCAAGGGCAGATCGGCAAAGCTGCGCAAATGAGCCCAGGCCTCTGAGGCCAGCCGATGGGCCTCACCGAGTTCTGCATGCTGGCGATACTGGTCTCCCAGGACAAGATCGACCTGAAAGGCTGGGTCTGAGCCTGAAGCCACCCTGGCCTGAGCCACGCGAAGCCAGGCCTCCGTGGCCAACACCTGGGATTCCCTCACCTGCAATTGGGCTTGGGTAGACCAGGCCTCCAGATAGGCCATTCGGAGGCGCTGTCGTGACTCCGCCTTCAGCAGGGACAGACTCGTCCGGGTGCTGGCTTCCAAGGCGTGGCGAGCGGTGCGCCGCACGCCGGGGGCCAGCAGCAAAGGAGCATCCACTTGTGCAACCTTGTCGGTGCTGTTCCCGGTCGAAGAAACCCGGCGCCCAGCCTCCACGGCGATGGTCGGACCTTCTCTGAAGATGCCACCTGTAGCCGCCAACTCGCGGTGCAGCGTCGCCAAATCGGCCTCGCCCCGAAGCTGAGTCGGGTCAGGTTTCGCGCGCGTCAGCAAAGCCTCAAAAGTCAAGTCCGATTGAGCCATCAAAGGACCTGCGACGAGAATCGACACGAAGAGCAGCAGTGCCTTTTCCATATTTCCCCGCTTACTAATGAAGTTACTATGTGAGGTACAACCAAACCGGGATGGGCCGAAGAATACTTGCGATCCTCCAAATCCGAAAGGCCTAAGGCGCGGTAGCGATTTTTCAGCAACTGCAACTTCTCGACCGAATCCAGCAGTTCATCTTCCGTCCCACGGAAAGCCAACAGTCGATTCTGAACCCACGCTGGTACTGGCAGGAGTTAGCCTCCAATCCGACCGCTATTTCCGCAGCCACACGCCCTATCAATCGATCGGCCTCTGTGGAGTGTCACGACTCGCGACGGATTTGGCCTCGTCGATGGTGATTGGTTTCGCATGTTAACAATCGAAGAGTACCGGGCCGCGATGGGCTTCCCGAAAGGGCACAGTTTTCTATGCTCAATCTACGAACGCACCCCGCCTTCACCCTTTTGGATGAAGGCGGAGCGCATAGAAACTACCGCCCCAGGGTTGGAGGCACCGGTCGCGCTGGGTCTTTCACCGGATGCAGCTCCAGTTCCTTCAGCAACAGCTGCACCGCCTTCTCGATGGAAGAATCGCCACCCTTCAACAGCACTTCCGGCAGATCCACCACTTCGTGATCGGGAGCGACACCCTCGTTTTCGATGATCCAGTTGCCCTTGCCATCGTAAATTCGGAAGGTCGGAACCTGGGCCCCGCCGCCATCCACAAAGGCCGGGTTGCCCGACAGACCGATGAGGCCACCCCAGGTGCGCGTGCCAATGAGCGGCCCTAGGCCATTCTTGCGGAACCAATAGGGCAGAGCGTCTCCGCCGGAACTGGAATAGCCATTGATCAACATGGCCTTAGGCCCATCGTGGGCAAAGCCCGGTGAGCGCATGCTGGTAATGCCGCGCTGCGCCCACAGGGCCTGGGTCTTGCGCGCTAGGTATTCGATCATGCGCACCGGAATGTAGCCGCCGCCGTTGAAGCGATCATCCACGATCAGCGCGGGTTTTACGGCCTGACCATAAAAGAGTTTCTGGAACATGCGATTGCCTTCCACCGCCGTGTTCGGCAGGTGAATGTAGCCGATGCGACCCCCGGAGAGTTTGTCCACCAGGGCCATGCGGGTCTTCACCCAATCGATGTAGCGTAGATCCAATTCGCTGGCCAGGGCCTTGACCGTCACCTGCCAGGCGCCCTCCAGGCTCGGTTTGCCATTGAGCGTCAACTGCACCTGTTTTCCTGCCTTATCTTCCAAAAGGCGGAAGGGATTATCGTCGGTCTTGAGTTCCACCCCGTCGATGGCTACGAGGAAATCGCCCACATGCGCCTTGATCCCCGGCCCCGAGAGGGGCGACCGGAAGGACTCATCCCAGTTTTCGCCTTCCAAGATTTTCTGGATGCGGAAACGGCCCGAGGCGTGCGCTTCAAAATCGCAGCCCAACATGCCGCCCTCGACCCGCGCCACACGGGGCTCATCGCCATCACCGATGTAGGTATGGCCCGCCTCCAGTTCGCCGATCATTTCACCCAAGATCCAATCCAATTCCGCCCGATGCGCTACGAAGGGCACTAGCTGCCCGTAGCGCGCTTTCATGAGTTTCCAGTCCACGCCATGCAGCTTGGTGTCGTAGAACCAATCCCGGAAGATGCGCCAACCATCCTCGAAGATCTGCTGGTACTCGGCCTTGGGCTCCAACTTCACACGCAGCCCTGCCAGATCAAGGCGCCCATCCTCGGCCTTCAGCCCGACTTTCGCATCGCCAATGGCCCAATTCGCCCCGGTGCGGTACAGCAGCTTCTTGCCGTCGCGCGAGAGCTCAAAACCGTTGACGCCATCCATTACTTTTTCTTCTTTGCGCTCCTTGAAATCGAACCGAAAGAGGGTCATGCCGCCCCCATCCGCCGCCCGCGTGTAGAAGAGGGCCTCCTCGCTGGCCGCCATGGCGCCGTAGGTGCCCGCGACCAGAGTGGGCATGGCCAGGGTGCGACCCAGGAAGCCTTCGGCCACGACTGCTACCACGGGCTTCGCCAATTCTTGTTTTTCGTCCTTCTTCACCGAGGCGTCTTTGCCCTTTTCCTCGTCACTCTTCAGGGCAAAAAGTGGCTGAACATCGGGCGTAAGGGTGGCCACAAAAATTCGTGTGGCACGGTGGTACAGGTAATCGAATTCGAAGCTGCTGAAGGCCTGGTTGTAATCGCGATTGGAGCAGAAGAAGAGGTGCTTACCATCGGCACTCCAGGTGGGATTCCAATCCGCACTCAGGCCATCGCCCACGGCAAAGCTGCGTTTCTGCTCCAGGGAGTAGATGGCAATGCCCGTCAGGCGAGAGGAATGGCTCTTTTCATAGGCGAGCCAGCGACTATCCGGCGACCAGCGGTAATCGTTGAGATCCTCCTGCTCACCGCGATCCACCTCGATTAAAGCCAAGGTCGTCACATCCAGAATTCGCAGCCGCTGCTTGCGATCCCCGAAGGCGAGTTTGGTGGAATCGGGGCTCCAGGTGGGCGCGTAGCGCCAGACCTCGCCGTCGCGCGTGAGCCGGCGGGGCTGGCCGGAACCATCCTGGGCGCGCAGGTAGATTTCATACTCGCCGCTTTCATCGGAAAGGTAGGAGATCCATTTGCCATCCGGGCTCCAGGCGGGCGATAGCTCTCGAATGCCCTGGCTGCGCGTGAGGTTGCGGGTGGGGCCATTCTTGGCGGGCACCGAGAACAATTCACCTCGCGCTTCGAATACCACCCGAGCACCACTGGGCGATAGGGTTGCCCCGGCGATATTGCCCTTCACATCCTTGAAGTAGGGCTGCATGTAGGGCGCTTCTGAGGCCAATTCGATGGGGATCTTCTCGGATTTTTCGGTCTTGAGATCCAGCCGGTACAGCCAACCGCCGTTCATGAAGACGATGGCATTGCCTCCGAGAGCAGGCCAAAGCACATCGAATTCGGTGAAGTTCGTGAGCTTGCGCGTGGCGCGGGTCTTCAGATCAAAGGCGAAAAGATTCAGGGTGCGGTCGCGGTCCGAGGTGAAATAGATCGTGTCGCCATGCCACATGGGAAAGTTATCGGTGCCGCGATAATCCGTAATTTGTTCCGAGCGATTGGCCACCAAGTCATAGATCCATACATCCTGGGCACGCCCACCCTGCGTGCGCTTCCAGGTGCGGAATTCGCGATCGACCGGACAATAGGCGATGCGCTTGCCATCGGGCGAGAAGGAGGCACTGCCCCCCATCGGCAGGGATAGTGGCGTTTCCAAACCGCCCTTGGGATCCACCAAGTGGTAGCGCCCCATGCGTTCGCCCCAGGGCGTGCGGGCCATGCGAACCAAGATCTTGCCCTCGGGGCTCCAGCCGAGAATCCAGTTATCCACCCCGCCCCGCGGGGGCATCGGCCCAGCATCGGTGTAAAAGGTCAACTGCTTGGCTTCCCCGCCCAGGGCAGGCATCACATAGACCTGCCGGGAACCGGTGTATTCAGCCGTAAAGGCAATCAACTTCCCATCGGGGGAAATGCGCGGGAAAAGTTCCTGACCCGCATGGGCCGTGAGCCGCCGTGCCTGCCCTCCCAAGACGGAGGCGCGCCAGATATCGCCCCCGTGGACGAAGACCACGAAATCCCCGTGGATATCGGGATAGCGCAAAAGTCGCCCCTCGGAGGCAGCCTCCACGTGCCCGGCAAACAAGGCGCCGAGAAGCAGCAAGAGCAAAGTGCGAAACCGATTCATAAGCACGAATCCTCCAGAGTTCGGGGTGGGACAGTAGAATCATCCCATGCCACGCCCTTCGCCCACCCCCGGCACCGCCACAAAAACCCGTTCCAAAGCCAAATTGCAGCCGCCGACGATGTGGAAAGTTGTGCTCCACAACGATGACTACACCACCCAGGAGTTTGTCGTGTGGGTGTTGAAGGAGGTCTTTCGCAAGGTCGAAGGGGAAGCCGTGCGGATCATGTTGGATGTGCATCGGCGCGGAAAGGGTGTGGCCGGCATCTATCCCTTTGATGTGGCCGATACCAAGATCGGGCAGGTCAAGGAACTGGCCGAACGCAATGAATACCCCCTGCTATGCACCCTGGAGCCTGAGTAATGCCCCGATCTTCCCCCACCCTAACCCCTGCGCTGCAAACGTGTATCCAGCACGCCTTTCTCATGGCCCGCGCCGCGCGCCACGAATACTTGACGCTTGAACATCTGCTGCTGGCCTTGCAGGAGGATCCCTTCGTGCGACAGGCCGTGGAGGCCTGCGGGGGAAAACCTGCTGAATTAAAAACGCAGCTGGAAGCCTTCCTGAAAGACCGGTTGGAGGTGCTGCCATCCACCGAAGACCGTGAACCGGTGCCGACCTTGGGCTTCAATCGCGTCATGGAACGCGCCATCGTCCATGCGCTCAGTTCCGAGGCCCGCATCGTGGATGGTGGAGCCGTCCTGGCGGCCATTCTTCCGGAAAAGGAAAGTCATGCGACCCATTTCCTGCAAAAGCAGGGCGTCACCCGCTTACCCTTGCTCAAACACCTTTCCCATGGCGCATTAACCGCAAGCACGCCCAGTACGCCCATAGAGCCGACCTCACCGGCGCCCAGCGAGGATGAAGAAGGCGCTCCGGCCCAAGATCCCCTGGCCGCCTACGCGGTGGATCTGGTGGCACGGGCCCGAGAAGGCCGCATCGACCCCCTCATCGGACGCGAAGCGGAAGTGGAACGAATGGTTCACGTGCTCTGCCGTCGCCGCAAAAACAACCCGCTGCTTGTGGGTGAAGCTGGCGTGGGGAAGACCGCCATCGCCGAAGGCTTGGCACTGCGACTGGTGGCGGGCCAAGTGCCCGATACTCTCAAGGACGCTCCCTTTTTCGCCCTGGATATGGGCTCCCTGCTGGCAGGCACCCGCTATCGGGGCGATTTCGAAGCCCGTGTCAAAGCGGTGCTGGATGCCCTGGCCAAACGGCCTGGCGCCCTGCTCTTCATCGATGAAATCCATACGCTGGTGGGCGCAGGCAGCGTTTCCGGCGGCAGCCTGGATCTTTCCAATCTCTTAAAGCCCGCCTTGCAGAGCGGTGAATTGCGCTGCATCGGCGCCACAACTTACCAGGATGTCAAACAAGGCTTTGATCGGGATCGCGCGCTGTCGCGGCGCTTTCAGAAGATCGATGTCTCCGAACCCACCGAGGCCGATAGCGTGGCGATTTTGCAGGGCCTCAAGTCGAAGTATGAAACGCACCATGCCGTGAAATTCACCGATGAGGCCCTGGAAGCCGCTGTGCGCCTCTCCGTGCGCCATCTCCGGGATCTTCAACTCCCCGACAAGGCCATCGATGTGCTCGATGAAGCCGGAGCGGCGCAAAAACTCCTGCCCGCCCGAACCCGGAAGAAGAAGATCGGCGTCCCGGAAATCGAAGCCGTGGTGGCGCGCATGGCAAGGGTTCCCGTGCAAGCAGTCAGCTCCGACGACCGCCTGAAACTTTCGACCCTAGAGCCAGAACTCAAGGCCGTGATCTACGGCCAAGATCCCGCCATCGACACGGTGGCCTCCAGCATCAAGCTCTCCCGCTCGGGCCTGCGCGGCCACGAGCGTCCCGTTGGCTCTTTCCTATTCGCGGGCCCCACCGGCGTGGGCAAGACCGAACTCGCCAAGCAACTGGCCAAAGTCCTGGGCGTGGAATTCCTGCGCTTCGATATGTCCGAATACATGGAGAAACATGCCGTGGCCCGCCTCATCGGCTCGCCGCCCGGATATGTGGGCTTCGATGAAGGCGGCCTGTTGGTGGATGCCGTCCGGAAGAGCCCCCACGCCGTACTCCTGCTCGATGAAATTGAAAAGGCCCATCCGGATCTCTTCGCCATTCTTCTGCAAGTGATGGACCACGCCACCCTCACGGATAACCATGGCCGCAAGGCCGACTTCCGCCACGTGGTGCTGATCATGACCACCAATGCAGGAGCGCGGGATCTCAGTGCCCGAAAAGTAGGTTTCAGCGATCCCGGCGCCAACCGCAGCGCCAAGGGGGCCATTGAGAAACTTTTCACACCGGAGTTCCGCAATCGATTAGACGCGAGCGTGACGTTCGCGCCGTTGGGCAAGGCTGAAATCCTCAGGGTCGTGGATAAGAATTTGAAGGAACTTCAGGCACTCCTGGACGAGAAAAACGTCGTCCTCGACGTTTCGAAAGAGGCCAAGGAATGGCTTGCGGAAAAGGGCTATGAACCAGCCTTTGGCGCTCGCCCCATGGCGCGCGTCATCGAAGAGCACTTAAAGAAGCCCCTGGCCGATGCAATGCTCTTTGGCAAGTTGCAGAAGGGCGGCAAGGCAAAGGTAGTGCGCAAAAATGATGGTCTGGAGATTACGAATAAAACTCGCTAGGAATTCCGATAGTCTGCCCTCGCAATCGATGTGAGAATCCCGCACGGGCGAATAAGGAACTTCCGAGGAGTCACACAATGCCTGAAACCCTGAGGGTGGTTGCGGATGGCTGGCGGGATTTCCTCGGGTTTTCCGGATTCGATTTTCTTTGCGAGATTGATCGCGAGGGACGCTACTTAGAGGTCAGTCCCAATTATTCAGAGTTGCTAGGCATCGACCCAGCACAGCTGCTTGGCAAAACGCCATTCGATCTCGAACTTTTTCATCCAGATGACCGTGAAGCACTGATGCCAAAGCTTCTCCCCCTGTTCGAGCGCAATGAGTTGGTGCGTTTTGAATATCGATTCAAGGGTGCCGACGGCTCGTGGCGCTGGATGGAGACCACGGGCAACGCCTTTTTGACACCCTCAGGAGAATGGAGGGCACTCCTCATTTCCAGGGATTTTTCCCAGCGCAAGGTCGCCGAAGCCTCCCAGATGGCCAGCGAGGAACGGTACCGCCTGATCATCGACCACGCGCCTCTGGGCATTTTGCATTTTGATCACAAGGGCATTCTGCAGTTTTGCAACGACACCTACCTTGCCCAAATGGGGGTGACCTCCCGCGAGGTGCTGATCGGGTTGGACATGGTGAAAACCCTTACCAATGAGGCCGTTCGAAATGCGGTAATAGAAGCCTTGGAGGGCCGACGAGGCTTTTTTGAAGGCGATTACGTTTCGGTAACCGGCAAGCGGAAAGCGGTTCTAAGACTCCATACCTACGGCATTCAAGCGGGCGATGGTCACCCCCTTGGGGGTATCGGAATCGTGGAAGATATCACCGAGCGGCATCGGATGGAGGAAGCGTTTTTGCAAGAATCCTCCATGCTGCGAGACATCATCGAGTTCAATCCGCTTTCCATCCAACTCCTCGACAAAGCGGGCTACACACTCAAGGTCAATGCGGCCCATACCCGCCTTTTCCAGGCCGTTCCGCCACCCGACTATTCGCTCTTCCTCGACCCTCTCCTGCAAGAACAGGGCCTCGAAGAATTGCTACATCGAATGCGGGAAGGACAGGTCGTTCAATTTCCCGAGTTCTACCACAACCCCCATGAAATCTACCCAGAGTTTCCGGATCGGCCCGTCTGGATTCGTATGGCGGCTTTTCCGATTTTGGGAAAGGATGGCGTACCCCAACGCTTTGTCTTGATGCACGAAGACATCACCGAGCGGCGTCTGGCCGAACAGGCAATGCGCAACAGCGAGGCCCGATTCCGAGAGTTCGTGGAAGGCACCGATGACCTAGTCACTCAGATCGATGGGCAGGGGCGATTCCTTTACGTCAATCGGGCGGCAAGCAAGATTTTTGGTATCCCAGCGGAAGAGCTGATTGGGCGACGAGCCTTCGAGTTCGTTCACCCAGAGGACCAAGCCCGCACCGAAAACGCATTCAAGGGCTGGATCCAGGAACGAGTCCCATCGACCACCTTTGAAAACCGAAATGTCAGCCTCAATGGCGAAGTGCACGATCTCCTTTGGACCATCAACCTGCACTTCGAAAGCGACGGCCTGACGCAGCTCAACTTGATCGCCCGCGATATGACCCAGTGGAATCAGACCGAGGATATTCTCCGCCAATCCCAGAAGCTGGAAAGCCTGGGCGTCTTGGCGGGCGGCATTGCCCATGATTTCAATAATCTGCTGACTGCCATCATGGGCAATCTCAATCTGGCTCAACTCAAATTGTCACCCGAGGCACCCGCGCAACCGCACCTGGAGGCCGTGGAGCGGACGGTTTTGAAAGCCTCCGATCTCACGCGACAAATGCTCGCCTATTCCGGCAAAGGCCGTTTCGTGGTTCGCAATCACGATCTAAACGAAGTGGTGCAAGAGATGGCACATCTGCTCCACGTGAGCATTTCCAAAAAGGTGACCCTGCGCCTCAAGCTTGAGCCCGATCTTCCAGCCATCTATGCCGATGTTGCCCAAATTCAGCAGGTGATCATGAACCTGGTCACCAACGCTTCGGATGCCATCGGCGATCAGGAAGGCATCATCGCCATTGCCACCCATCTTCAAGAGCTGGACGAACCCTACATCGCCCAGACCTTTTCCACCCAGGATTTAGCTCCAGGCCAATACGTCACCTTGGAAGTGAGTGACACCGGCTGCGGCATTAACAGCGAGATTCTGGAAAAGATCTTCGATCCCTTTTTCACGACCAAGACCTCGGGGCGTGGTCTCGGCCTGTCGGCCATGCTGGGCATCCTTCGAGGGCACGGTGGCGGCGTTAAGATTTATTCCGAACCCCAGCATGGGACCACCTTCAAGGTCTTTCTCCCGGCAGGCACTTCCAAGGCCTCGATCGCCGAACTGCCCCCGGAAGAAGATTCAAATAACCTCACCGGTACCGTTCTGGTGGTGGATGACGAGCCCACGATTCGCGAATCCCTTCAAAACGCCTTCGAGAGTTTTGGAATGCGGGTTATTACCGCCGCCGACGGGCAGGAAGGCCTGGAGCGTTTTCAGGCGGAGGCGAACATCGATCTCGTGCTCATGGACCTCACCATGCCGCGCATGGATGGGCGAGAAGCCTTCCTGGCCATGCGAAAAATTCGGCCTGGCGTGCGAGTGATCATTTCCAGCGGCTACAACGAGCAGGATTCCGTCCAGGAATTCCTCGGCAAAGGGCTTGCTGGGTTCATTCAGAAACCCTACCGGCTCCGAGAGCTAAGAACGATCGTCGCGGCCGCTCTAGCCCATGGGTCCAGCCACAAGGGCTAGCCCATGGGGTGAGGCGAAAAGGATCCTACTTTTCGAGTTCAACGGTGAAGGCTACCGATCCAATTTCCTTGCTTGCGGAATCAAGGATCTTGGCCACCCATGCGCCTTCGTCCCCGGCACGGAAGGTTCGATAGGCGTTGGTGCGATAGGGAGAACGTGGCACTTTGAGTTCTTGGGGTGTGGAGGCCTTTTCGCCTTTATGGAAAGCGATGGAGATGGTCGAATCGGCGCAACCCGAAACCTTCGTCCAGACATAGATCTTGGTGCCCGGAGCCACCTTGAAGGAAGCGGCTTCGCCCGTTATTTCCATCTTCTCGATGCCGGTTCCAACTTTTACTTCAGCCACCGGGGCAGCAGGCGTTGCTGCCTGGAGAAAAGCTGGGCGAGCGACGGCCACACCCGCACCTGCCAGAACCAAACTGATGCCGACGGCCAAAAGGAAACCCTTGCGCATTGCATCCTCCTCGGTTGATTTCCTCGGACTATAGCAGCGACGCAAGGGGTTGATGGAACTCTCTCAAAAAAACAAAATCGGAAATATCAGCCAGCTATTGCCGCAACCAAACCGGGGGTAGGAACCTCCCTGGACTGGCAGGATCGGGCCACCGAATAGCCGGATCACCATCGACCACGACCAGGGCGGGATGTCCATCGCCCTTCAGGTCGGCGATGGACACCGAAAGTGGTCCGTAATAGCCGCGATACATGTCTGGGGCGAAGAAATTCCCAGCCGTCGCAGGGTCCTGAATGAACACGGCCACAGAGCCGGGATAACCGGGCAAGCCCGAATTTGCCACCACCACATCCATCCGCCCATCCCCATCCACATCGCCGATGGCCAACCCGGCGGAACCGTAATCATCGGTATCCAAGGATTGGGCCGCCAGGAATGTCCCAGGCACGGCAACATCCTGGCGAAGTATGCTCAAACCACCGGTGCTATTGGAATAATTGGCAGTCAGGATGTCGGGGTGACCATCACCATTGATGTCTGCAATCTTCACCGCCACCGGATCTAGGCCCGTCACGTAATCCACGGGAGCCTGGAAGGTGCCCGCCGTGGTTCCGTGGAGGAAAACGGCAACTCTGCCGTTGGCCGTGGCAACGACCAGGTCCTTGGCTCCGGTACCCGTCAGATCGGCTACCGCCACCGCCGAGGGCTCTCCGCTCAAGGCGAATGCGACCGGCGGCAAAAACGTGCCCGGAGCCGTGCCGTGGAAGAAAACCTGCAAATCATTACCACCACCCGCGGCCACGATGATATCCAAGCGCCCTGAACCGGCGAGATCAGCCACGGCCACATCCAAGGGTCGACGAGCGCCCACAGATAGCGGAGTTGGGGCGAGGAAACTGCCTGCGACATTGGATTGCAAATGGACATCGATGGAATGGGTGGCGCCAATGGTGTGATAGTTGGCCACCACGGCATCAAGCCGACCGTCACCGTTGATATCCCCAGTGGTCAGAGCCAAGGGATAGAGTCCCGTCTCGCTGCGCAGCGGATCCCCAAAGGTGCCAACCGCTGCTGGGTTTTGTACCCGCGCCGTGAGGAAGCCGGGCTCGCTGTAGCCATCTCGAAAAACGGCATTGGCCGTCAGGATATCCAGCCCTCCGGCGCCATTAAGATCGGTTACAACCACGGCCTGCGTGATGAAACCGAAGCGATGTTCGTCCTTGTCATCATGGGTGCAGCCCACAGCCAGCCCAAGAAGGCTTAAGGAAATGAGGCCAGCCAGGGAACGGGGAGACTTAAAAATATTCGACATAAATTCCTCCCGGGAAAGCGATTGCCGAGTAATAGGGTGAGGCGACTGCAAGCCGCGGGCAAGTGCCCCAACAGTCGTTCGCCCAGGTTCCTTGCCAATAAGTCAGTGGGCCGTTTTTCCCTGAATGACATAAACCGGCAGCCTGGCGCGCCGCCAGGCCCGCATTCCGCCTTTGAGCACGTATACCCATCGATGGCCCCGAGCCGATAACAAAGCAACGGCCTCATGGGAAATTTTATCGGTTTCATCGACCAGCAAAAACGCGCGAGGGTGGCTGGTATCCAGTTCATCCATGCGTTTAACAAGCTCCGACATCGGCAAACTGATCGCGTTTCGAATATGGCCCTTGGGGCCAATGAATTCCTGGCGAGTTCGCAAATCCACAACCTGGGGCGGGGTGCCTAGCATCAATTCTTCGGCCTGAATTGGATCCAGTGTCTGTTTACCTCGGGCACGGTGCCAACTGGCGATGTCGGGAGCCTTCAGAACCAAGATGATCAGGAAAATCAGGGTCGCAGCCCCCAGGGGAATGGTGTATTCGGGAGCCAAGTATTTGGGGTTGAGCCATGGCCCGACGGCCCGAGAGGCTGGAGGTTCGAGCAGGGCCAAGTATGCAGGAATGCTTAACATAGGCACCTCGTGGATTGCCGGTAATTATGGGCAGACTTTGGCCGTTTGAACATGAAATCCCTGTCCGTGCGATCATAAAATATGGTTTGGAAGATCAGCCCCCTTATCCTTTTTGCGGCCTCAGCGGCTTTCCTAGGCGTGGGTTGCAGTTCGGGAATCGCCGATGGATTGACGATAAAACCAGCCATTCCGGTGGTTCAAATCGGCGAATCCCTGACCATCAATGCTCAACCCCTGGAGGATCTGGCCGGCGAACCGGAATGGGAGATCCAGGAATTGCATGGAGGAGGCTTCACCCAGAGCCGCGGATTTGCCGTTACATATGTCGCCCCGCCCTCCGCAGGCACCTATCACCTAATTGCCCGAGCTCCTCGCCCGGATGGCAGCCGAATGAAACAGATTGTGGAGATCCGAGTGCTGGCCGATCCCCAAATCGAACCCTCAAATACCACCCTAGGGCCGGGCGGAAGTCGCACGTTTACAGCGCGAATGCGGGGCCTGCCCCGCAACACGGTCATATGGGCTGTAGAAGAACCCGAAGGCGGCACTATCAGCAGCGACGGTCAGTATGTCGCCCCCACCCGGCCTGGAACCTACCACGTGACCGCCACATCAACCCTTGACCCCAATGCCTGTGCAATTGCCACCGTTCGGGTAGATTGACCGAATCGTCATTCTAGGTGGGCAGGATCCTCCTACTCACTGCCCATGCGGTTAGACTATCTAAGACGGTGATCCTGTCGGAGGTCCCTTGAATTCAATGATGAAGAGCGCGCTGGTGTGGGTGGCAATCATCGCCTTGGTGCTGCTGGCGCTTAACAACATTCCAAAAAGTACGGGGGTTCAGGAGATTTCCTTCAGCACCTTCTATACGGAAGGGCTAGCGGGCAAGTACCAAAGCGTAACCCTGACGGGCGGCGTGGACATCGAGGGCACCTACAAGCAGGAGGTCAAGAACGCTAAGGGCGAGACCTTCAAGAAGTTCAAGACCATCGCACCCCCCATGCAGGATCTCGGCGCTCAAATCATGCGCTGGAACCTGGAAGACCCCAAGAAGCTTGATGATTTCAAAGGGGCCAAGGCCAGTGAGAACAACCTGACGTTTTATTTGATTTTCTGGGGACCACTACTGGTCTTTGTTGTGCTCTGGTTCGTATTCATGCGCCAGGCCCAGATGGGCGGCAACAAGGCCCTCAGCTTTGGCAAGGCCCGGGCCCGAGGGCTTTCGACCAGCGCGAAACGCGTGACCTTCGCGGATGTCGCTGGATGCGACGAAGCGAAGGCCGAGCTTCAAGAGGTCGTCGAATTCCTAAAAGATCCCGCCAAGTTCGTAAAATTAGGCGGCAAGATTCCCAAAGGTCTGCTCCTGATGGGCCCTCCGGGCACCGGCAAGACTTTGCTGGCACGAGCCATCGCGGGTGAAGCCAAGGTGCAGTTCTTCAGCATCTCGGGTTCGGATTTCGTGGAAATGTTCGTGGGTGTGGGCGCCTCGCGCGTGCGTGATTTGTTCGAACAGGGCAAGAAGAGTGCACCTTGCATCATCTTCATCGATGAAATCGATGCCGTGGGCCGCCACCGCGGAGCTGGCATGGGCGGCGGACACGATGAACGCGAACAGACCCTCAATCAGTTGCTGGTAGAGATGGATGGCTTCGAAGGCAACGAGGGCGTGATCCTCATCGCCGCCACCAACCGTCCCGATGTGCTGGATCCCGCCTTGCTGCGCCCTGGCCGTTTCGATCGCCGCGTGGTGGTGGATCGTCCCGACGTGAAGGGCCGCTTCGAGATTTTGAAGGTCCATACCGCCGACAAAATTCCCCTCTCACCCGATGTGGAACTGGAAGTCATCGCCCGTGGCACACCCGGTTTCGCCGGTGCCGATTTGGCCAACCTCTGCAACGAAGCGGCCCTAAACGCCGCCCGAGTGAATAAGAAGTGGGTCGAAATGATCGACTTCGAGGATGCCAAAGACAAGGTCTACATGGGCAGCGAGCGCCGCAGCATGGTGATGACCGAAGAAGACAAAAAGATCACCGCCTATCACGAAGCCGGGCATGCGGTTCTGGCAGCTGTCTTGCCTCACAGCGATCCTCTGCATAAGGTGACCATTATTCCGCGCGGACGCGCTCTGGGCGTCACGTGGCAGTTGCCCGAACGTGATCGCTACAACACCACAAAGGACTACATGGAGACCCGCATCGCCATCTCCATGGGGGGACGCATTGCCGAAGAAATCTTCTTCAGCCAGCTGTCCACGGGTGCCAGCAACGACATCCAACAAGCCACCGCCATGGCCAAATCCATGGTCACAGAATATGGCATGAGCGAAAAATTGGGCCCCATCAACTATGGGGGCGGCCAGCAGGAGATCTTCCTGGGGCGCGATTTCACTCAGCGCCACGAGTTCAGCGAAGACACCGCGCGCATCATCGACACGGAAGTACAGGCCATCGTCATGGCCAACTATGAGCGCGCCAAGCGCATTATCCTGGAGGAACGCACAGGCCTGGTGGCCATCGCGGAGTCCCTGCTGGTGCGCGAATCGCTGGATGGGAATGATGTCGCCATCCTGATGAAGGGAGGCATTCTCCCTCCTAAGCCCGAAGCCCAAATCGCCCCCCCCAGCACTCCAGACCCAGAGACCGAATCGGGCCAGGGCTTGGATCCTGCACTGAATACCGTCTAAATTCAGCATGTTCTGGCAAACCTCCAGCGGCAGGATTTCCCTGGAGGAGCCGTTCTATCTCGGCATTCTCAATCTGACACCCGATTCCTTCAGCGATGGCGGCTCTTTCCAGGAACCCACTGCTGCCTTGCTTCAGGCCAATCACTTGGTCGCCCAGGGTGCCGGAACTCTGGATATCGGTGGCGAAAGCACCCGGCCTGGCGCTCAGACCATCGACTCAACCGAGGAATGGCGCCGAGTGGAGCCTACGCTCAAGGCTCTGCGACAGGAGTCGCCAAGTCTTCCCCTCAGCCTGGATTCCCGCCATGCCTCCGTGGCCTCCAAAGGCCTCGAATGCGGAGTGGCAATCCTAAATGATGTAAGTGGCTTTGCCGACCCGGCGATGCTCGAGCTGGCTTCAAAGAGTCCGTGTGGACTCATCGCCATGCGCAGTCGGGAGGCAGGCGGCAAGCTGGTGATGCCGCCCTACGAGAATCCCACCCCTCGGGATGCCTCTGCGGCCCTTGCCGAACTGCGCCGCGTCAAACAACGACTGCTAGCAGCAGGCATCGCACCCGAGCGCATCCTGCTCGACCCCGGCTTCGGCTTTGGCACCACGTTTCAGGAAGACCATGCCCTTTGGAAGGCCTTGCCACAACTGGCCGAAGTCTTGGACTGGCCCGTGGAGCGGATCTGCATTGGTATTTCGCGAAAACGCTTTCTGGCGGCCCGAGCAAACCGCCCCGAGCTGCTGCCCACCCAGCGAGATGACCTCACCGAGGAAGCCCATGCCGAGGCCCGTCGCCTCGGTTTCAAAGTCTTCCGCACCCACGCCATGCCAAGCCCCAAGGTGCGCTCAGGCGAACCCTCTGATGCAGCAGCCATCGCCAAAGTGCATGTGGCTTCCTGGCGAGAGGCCTACAAGGGAATGCTGCCAGCAACCCTCCTCGAAAACCTCTCGGCTAGCGAAAAAGAATCGCTTGCCCTTCAGGCACTCCGACAACCCGAGAGCTCCGGTCACCGGGTTCTGGTCTTGGACCGGGGTGGACAACTGTTGGGATTTGCCGCCCTAGGCGCCACCGATCCCGAGGGTAAAACTGCCGAGATTTTTGCCATCTATTTACATCCGGCCTGCTGGGGCCAGGGCCTAGGTCGCCTTCTTCTGGCCAGCGCCTTGAATGCTCTGCGGCAAGACGGCTTTCACAAAGCCACTCTCTGGGTTCTCGAACGAAATGCCCGCGCCCGTGCCTTCTACGAAGCCGGTGGATGGAAACCCACCGGCGGAACTCGCACCCAATGGCATGGAGGCATTGCCATGCGTGAATTGAGTTATGGTCTAGATATCTAGTATTCCTGTGACCCTGCTGACATAAATGAGGCCCCATGGCTGATTTGCGATATTTCGGAACCGATGGAGTGCGTGGCCAGGCCCTGGTTTCACCACTTACCCTTGAGGAAACGGCCCGCTGGGGCCGCGCTTGGGGCCAAGTGGCCTCGGAACGAGGCGTGCGGGAACTCGTCATCGGATGGGATCCTCGTACCAGCTCAGAACCCCTGGCCCGCGCTTTCTTGCAAGGCATGAATGGGCTTCTGAAGGCCGAAGTTCTCGGCATGATCCCCACTCCCGCCGTAGCCTGGGTGACCCAGCGCCGACCCCAGGCCTGGGGCCTAATGATCAGCGCCAGCCATAATCCACCCGAGGATAACGGGCTAAAGGGTTTCAATGGCGACGGGGAAAAACTTTCGGAAGAGGATGAAGCCGCCTTGGAAGCGGCCTTTGATACCGCCCCTGCTGTCGCCCCTCATGAGGTCTCGCTTCAACCCGATGCCACCGCCGTGGACGCCTACCTCGCGCATCTGGGAAGCCTTGAACTACCCGCGGACTTCCCCATCATCGTGGACTGTGCCCACGGCGCCACGGCACCTTGGGCCCCAAAGTTGCTGACTGGCGCAGTGCAGTGGCTCGGCACGCCCGCCGATGGTTCAAACATCAATGTTGGTGTGGGTTCCACCCACCTCGGCCGCCTTCAAGAAGCCGTCCGAAGCAGCGGTGCCGCCGCAGGCGTGGCCTTTGACGGCGATGGTGATCGCTGCCTTTTCATCGATGCCTCCGGCAACTTGGTGGATGGCGATCAATTGCTCTGGCTTTTGGCCCAGAATTTTTACGCAAAAGGGCAGTCTCTGCCCGGAGTCGTAGGCACCGTAATGACCAATGGGGGCCTGGAGGAAGCCTTGCGCAGCCTGGGGCTCCCTCTGGTTCGCACCGCCGTGGGCGATAAGTTCATGCTCCGAGAGCTGGCTCTCCGGGGCTGGGATCTCGCCGCCGAAGCCTCGGGTCATGTCATTCAGAAACACATCGGCCCATCGGGAGATGGTTTGGCCACCACGCTCGAGGTGTTGCGAATACTCCTTGAGAAAGCTCCCGAAGCCCGATGGGATTGGCGCTTTCGCCCCTGGCCCCTTAAATTGGTGAACCTCAACGCCACGGAGCGACGCCCCGTGGAGGATTGTTTACAGCTCTCGAAGGCCATGGCCCGCCTGGAAGCCCAGCATGGCGAGGCGATCCGTCAGGTCGTGCGCTGGTCGGGCACAGAACCCAAGCTTCGCCTGATGGTGGAAGCCCGAGAGATAACTCTCATGGAGGAAACCATTGCCGCCCTGGAAGTCGCCGCTCGCACCGACCTTGCTCTCTGACCTCGACTCAGCAAATCCTGCTAGGATTTGACGTACGTCATTTTTACACCTTCCTACTCCTAGGAGCCTTTCGGTGACAACCTGCCTCGGTGTGAACATCGACCATGTGGCAACCCTGCGCCAAGCCCGCTCGGGTCATGAGCCCGAACCCGTCATGGCCGGATTGTTGGCCCAAAGTGCAGGTGCCCACGGCATCACCGTGCATCTCCGCGCGGATCGCCGCCATATCCAGGATCGAGACGTGCGCCTGCTTCGGGAAGTGCTTTCGGTGCCCCTGAACGTGGAATGCGCCGCCTCCCAAGAGATTTTGGAAGCCATCGTCCCCCTTAAGCCCCACTGGGTAACCCTGGTGCCCGAAACGCGCGAAGAACTCACCACTCAAGGCGGGCTGGACGCGATCTTCCTACAGGCGCACCTTCGCACCGTGGTGCGCGAATTGCGGAGCTCGGATATCCGCGTGAGCCTATTCATCGACCCTCAACTCGACCAAGTAAAAATGGCCTCCCGCATCGAAGCGGATGGCGTGGAATTCAACACAGGGATCTACTCCGATCTGCCCTTTGGAGCCGACCCAACCCCCGAATTGGATCGCATCAAGGAATCCGCCCGACTGGCATCCCGACTCGGGTTGAAGGTTTTGGCGGGCCACGGCTTAACCCTACAGAATGTCGGCCCCATCGCCGCCATCCCGGAGATTTCCGAGCTAAACATTGGGCACAGCATCATTGGTCGCGCCGTCATGGTGGGCCTCGATCGCGCTGTCCAAGAAATGCTGGACGCCATCGCCAAGGCCAGTGCATGAGAGCCACTGGGCTCGTCCTTTCGGTCCAGGTTCAGCGAACCCTTGGCCGGGCCTGCAAAAAAAGCAGGAGGGCCTGATGTCCAACCTGCGCGGCAATCTTCAGAGCATCTCCTTAACGGACGTGGTGCAACTCCTGAATGTGAACCGCAAGACAGGCAAACTCCACGTAATCAATGGGAAACATACCGGCACGCTCTATGTGGTGAACGGCGATGTGGTGCATGCTGACACCCCCCAATCCGCCGGGGAAAGCGCCGCCTTTGAAGTTTTGGAATGGGACAAGGGTGAATTCGAATTTGCCGCCATGAAGCTCCGGGTGCCCACGAGCATCCGCCGCACGGTGCAAGACCTACTCATGGAATCCGCCCGCACTTCCGATTCCAGGCGAAGATTCCGCGCCATTTTCCCCAACCTCCATGCGGTACCCTGGCCTGCTCTTCGAGAACCTCAACTCACGAATGGGTTAAAACTCTTTCCCGAAGACCGGAAAGTGCTTCCATTCCTGGATGGATTTCGGGATTTCTCAGAAATCCAGGCCGTTTCCGACATGAGCGAAATTGCGGTTTTCCAAGCCTGCCAAACCCTCAAGGAAGCCGGACGGTTGCAGGTGGTTGAACCCGCCCTTACGGTTTCCACCACCATCCTGAAGACTGGTTTTTTTCGAAAAGCCAACCATGTCGAGCTTTCCAAGACCGTCGAATCCATCTGGAAAATGATGGGGCCTTATCGCACTGAGCCCATCCGCAATGTCCGCATCATTTGGCCCGAGGGGCCGGTGGTGGAACCTGTCCAATTTGTGGACAGTGATAATGATCAGGCCCTGGCAGTTCCGAAAGAACTCATGCAGGCCTGGAACCTTCCCGAAGGAATGTACGTCAGCGTTCGTCCCGCTCCCTGACCGCAGGAGATCTACCATGGATATTCAGGAGAATTCCGAAATTGAGGCCACCCCGTTGCCCGAAGAAACGCCATTGGCAGAAGAGCTCACCCCCCCCGTGGAACCCGAAGGGCTTCTCCAGGAGTTTCGACAACGAAGCGAGGCCCTGGATTCCCGGCTGGATTTCCTTCAGGAAATGATCCAGGGGATCCGTGGCGAGCTCCAGTCCGACTCGGCGCGCAGCCTCTCGCGCTTGGCCGAGGCGGCTGCGGATATGGCCAACGGCCGGGTATATCAAAAAATCGACATGGAAGCCAAGGGTGAACTCGGCGCACTGGTCGAAAGCATCAACACGACCCTGATGAACCTGCAACAGTTGGATGCTTCGGTCAAAGAGCAGAGCACCCATGTGCCGGAGCTCGCCGCCCAGTTGGACGCCATCACGGCAGACACGGAAACGGCCACCCAATCGGTCATGAACCGGCTGGACACCCTGATGAACTCCAGTGACGAAAGTGCCAGATCCCTAAAAATCGCCATGGCTGCCATCGAGCAAAGCCAAGCCAACCAATTGCGCCTTCAAACCCGCATCGATGAATTTCTTGCGCGGGCCAGCAATGGGGATAACCCGGCTCAGGTGGCCCAAGAGGTCCTCGAATTCCTTTTCGAACATCAGATGACCACCCAATTACCGCCGGTGGATCTGAGCCTGGTCGAAACAAACATCAAAATGGTCTCCGATGAGGCCTTTGAAATCCTGAATACCCTGCAGTTCCAAGACATAACCCGCCAGAAGGTTGAAAAGGTCGTGCTGCTGCTCAAGCAGTTCAAAGGCGGTCTCCATCGCCTTCTCCAGATTTTCCATATCGAAGAGCGAGAAAAACTCGAAACCAACGAGCAAATTTTCGAAAATCGCTCCGTGGCCACTCAGGACAAGATCTTCGACACCACCCTCGAAATGGACAATAAGAAGGAATCGGTGGACGACATCATCGCCCAATTCAAAAAGAAATCGAACTAATCCCCACCACCAGCCAAATACCCCGTGCTGAAGGCGGCCTGAAGGTTATAGCCCCCAATGGGGCCATCGATATCGAGCAGTTCGCCACAAATCCGCACGTTGTCCCAGCCCTTTAGGGCCATGGTGTGGGGATCGATGGTCTTCAGGCTTACGCCACCCGAGGCTACCTCGCCTCGGGCCAGAGATACGGAACGCGGTTCTCCAAGAGGAAAGGCCTTCACGAGGGCTATCAAGGCGCGCCGAGCCTCGCGAGGTAGATCCTTCATCCGTTGATCGGGAGGCAGGCTCAGCGCCGTCATCGCGAAGGGACTCAGGCGCGCGGGAAGCACTTTTTGTAGCCAGGTGCGCACCGCCAAATGGGGATTGCCTTGCTGCAGTTCGAGCAGTTCGGCATCCAGAGCCTCCTCGCTGCGGGCAACGAGCGCGTACCCCACCCAAGCCGCCCCGCTGCGCCGAGCCTTTTCGATGTCTCGACTCAGTTCCAGGGCGGCGGGTCCACTGATGCCATTCTTGGTGAAGACCACATCGCCCGCGAACTCCGCCAGTCGCTTGCCATGCTTCCCCGCGTGCAACTGCAGCGCACCCTCGCGCAGGGCGACCCCTTCCCACTCGGGGCGAGGCACCATCAAGGAAACCGGAGCCAAGGCCGGAAACCATGCGTCCACCGGCACCCCCAACCCTCGCAAGGTGTCCAATAATTCGCCCCGTGTGCCCGTTTCGGGATAGCTGGCGCCCCCCGTGGCCAACACGAAAGACTCCGCCCTCACCCAGGAGCCATCCTCCAGCACCAAGGCTTCCAGGCGCGGCGCGACACCGACCAGCCCGCACACTCGAGCACCCGTGCGCACCTGAACGCCGTTTCGCTGCAGCAGCTGCTCCAACGCGGCCACCACTTCCCCCGCCGAGCCCGGACGGTCCTGGGGAAACACGCGGCCGTTTTCCCGTTCATAGGTGTCCACTCCGAGCCGCTGGAGCAAGGCACGCAGATCCTCACTGCCAAAGGCGTGAAAGGCTGGGCGCAAAAAGCGAGCCTGCTCCTTGCGAAAGGCCCCCAAGAGATCCTTGGCAGAACCCGCGTGGGTCACGTTGCACTTGCCGCCGCCGCTGATTCGGATTTTGACACCCAGGCGCCCATTGGCTTCCAGGAGGGTTACGAATTTCCCCGAAGAAGCCGCCCGCCAAGCCGCAATCATCCCCGCCGCGCCGCCGCCCAGCACCACCACCGAGTTGGGTCGAACCGATACATCGTTCACGTCGGGGGACTCCTGGAAAAGAACCTGCATGGCCAGGATAGAATGAAGGTGAGTTCTTCAATCATTTCTCCTTCCACCATTTCGAGGTCTTGCATGGCTAACAATCCCCTCGTCGGTATCATCTCGGCATCCGCTTCGCGGATACGCGAGGCTTATGCTCCTTTCTGGTCTCTCCTCTACTGTTTCTGAACCCATTCATGCCAAACGCTTCCATCATCGGCAATCTCTCGGCATCTGTTTCGGGATACACGAGACCTATTCTCCTTTCTAATTTCTTCTTCACTCTCATTGAGGTCTTTCATGGCTAACACCCCCCTCATCGGCATTCTGATGGGCTCCAAGTCGGATTGGAGCACCATGGAAAATACGGCGCTCACATTGAAGGCGCTGGATATTCCCTACGTCGCCCATGTGGCCAGTGCCCATCGCACCCCTGAAAAGGTGGTCGAATTTTGCAAGGGTGCCGAGGGCCGAGGCATCAAGGTCATCATCGCTGCCGCCGGCGGTGCGGCTCACTTGGCCGGTGTTTGCGCCAGCAAAACGCATTTGCCCGTGCTAGGTGTGCCCATGAAGGGCTGGGCTACGGAAGGCATGGATGCCCTGCTCTCCACTGTCCAGATGCCCGCAGGCATTCCCGTGGGCACCCTAGCCATCGGCAAGGCCGGCGCCATCAACGCCGCCCTCTTGGGCACTGCAATCCTCGCGCTCACCGATCCGGCCATCCGCGAACGCTACCTGGCCTATCGCGAAGCCCAAGTCGCCAAGGCCTTGGCCGATGACGATCTCGCGTTGCCCTGAGAAATAAATAGGGAAGTCGGATGGCGTTCTGTTGGAACCTGAGCCAAAAATTCAAGGTTTTCTCCCATTTGGCCGATCCGCTTGGTACTGGTGTTGCTATCACTCTTTTCTTGGAGGCATTTTTATGACCCGCACCAAAACTCAGGGCTTCACCCTCATCGAAGCCGCCGTGGCCATCGCGGTGGTGGCTATCCTTTCCGGCATCATCGTGCCTTTGGTCGTCAAGAATCTGAACGATGCTCGTGTGGCCCGTGCCCGCAATGATATCCAGGTCATCGCCGCCTCCATCGCCAGCCAATTGAAGGACACTGGCGGCCGACCGAGAGCTGCGGCCGGTCCCAACGGTTCCACTGGCGCAGCGCAGGCCCGCTGGGCCTCTGGCCCGACCGGAGCCACCTCCTACCCGACCGGTGCTGCGGTCACGAACGCTAACAATCTCTTTATAAATCTATTCGGCACCCCGGCGAGTCCCGACAACGCGCAGACGCTCTTTGGTCTCCCTAGCCTGGGGCCGCTCCAAAATGCTGCTCAAGAATTTGCGTACAAGGGCCCTTATCTTGGGACCGATGCCGCCGCCAAGCTGGATCCCTGGGGATCCCGCTACATCGTCCTGGGCTACAACCTCACGAGCCAGACCGGTAATGGTCCGATCTGGGTCATGTGTGCCGGGGCGAATAGGGCGACACAGCTTCCCGCTGTAGTCGGGGGAGTCTATGCGGACACTTGGCCATCGGTTGCCAACACAACCGATGATATTGTGATGCGGGTGAACTAACCCAGCCCATCAGTCTCAAAGGCCCGTGCTGAGCGGGCCTTTGTTGTATCTTGAAGCTTATCCAGGAGATGCTTG